>Ga0308165_1000925_pt1 | contig 45330 bp, 35 predicted proteins | sample PhyWR2_FD_201032 | JGI IMG/M metagenome (GOLD analysis project Ga0308165, IMG submission 201032) | Phyllosphere microbial communities from UC Gill Tract Community Farm, Albany, California, United States - DLSLW.R2 | ecosystem: Host-associated > Plants > Phyllosphere > Unclassified | place: USA... | reverse complement strand
GCAATGGAAAGCAAAGGGCAAGGCGCTGGTCGCTGATGCCAAGGGAAAACTCTTTGGCAAACTGGTCAAGGAAATCACGGTCGCGGCACGTTTGGGCGGGGGTGACCCGGCCAGCAATTCGCGTCTGCGCATGGCCGTGGAAGCAGCCCGCAAGGCATCGATGCCCAAGGACACGTTGGAGCGTGCGATCAAGAAGGGGTCGGGCGCAGGCGCCGATGCGGTCAACTACTCGACCGTGTTGTTCGAGGGCTATGCGCCGCACCGCGTGCCGGTGATGGTCGAGTGCCTGACCGACAACCCCAACCGCACGGCACCCAATATGCGCGTGTGCTTCCGCAAGGGCCAACTGACCGCCGTGGCCTGGGACTTCGACCATGTGGGCATGGTGGAAGGCGAAGCTGAGAACGGCGCCGATGTGGAATTGGCTGCCATTGAAGCGGGTGCGCAGGATTTCGAGCCGGCCGAAGAAGAGGGCGTGACCCTGTTCATCACCGAGCCCTCGGACCTGGACACCGTCAGCAAGGCCTTGCCCGAGCAGGGCATCAAGGTGCTGTCGGCCAAGCTGGGCTACAAGGCCAAGAACCCCGTCAGCATGGGCAGCCTGCCCGCCGAAGCGCAGGAAGAGGTGCAAGCCTTCCTGGCCGGCCTGGAAAATGACGACGATGTGCAGAACATCTACGTGGGCCTGGTGGACTGATCACAGTCTGTGCCAACGCTCCTGGAACGGCCGCGCAGGCCGTTTTTTCATGGGCCGCTGCCAGGTGGCCGTAGGCAGTTTGCGCTTCTTCATCATCTGCCCATTGACACGCCGGGCCAGATATGCCGAAATTCGCTTGCGCTGGTCGTCGGCGCAGTTTAGATAAGAGCCCATACCATGAAAAAACTCATCGTCCTCGCCAGCATCGCGCTGGCATCCCAGTTTGCGCTGGCAGCCGACAAGACCCCCACGGCCCAGCAGCAGCTGATGGGCACCTGCAACACCGAGGCCAAGACCAAGGAGCTCAAGGGCGATCAACGCAAGGCGTTCATGTCCAGCTGCCTGTCTGACGGCCGCAAGCGCCAGCAGGAACGCATGAAGACCTGCAATGTGGACGCTACCGGCAAGAAGGGCGATGAGCGCAAGGCCTTCATGAGCGAGTGCCTGAAGAAGTAAGCCATTGTCCGCTCCGGCGCTGATGCGCGGGGTCTGCCCAAGCGGCAAGAAAAAACGCCAAGCATGCGCAGATGCTTGGCGTTTTGCGTTGTGGGCCCCAAGGCACCACGGCTCGCTACACGAGCCGCTTAGAAGCGGTGGCGAATGCCGACGCCAAAGCTGGTGCCGTTGCCAAAGTCCTTGACCTTGTCGTACATCACGATGGCGTAGCCGTCGGTGCGCTTGGAGAAGTCGTAGTTGTAGCCGACGGAGACGGTGTCACGCTTGGCATTGCTGTCTTGCAGCTTGCTGAGCGCCCAACCGGCGAGGATGCGGCTGGTGGCGCCCAGCGGTACGGTGGCACCCAGGCTGGCGGTCTTGATCTTGAAGTCGGTGTCCTTGCCGGTCGTCTGGCCATAGGTCGCATAGGCCTTCACAAAGCCTGCGTCATAGCTGCTGCCCAGCATCCAGTTGCGGTGGTTCTCGGCCAGCACGGCGGGCACGGGGTTGCTCATGTCCACGTCTTCATAGAAGCCGGTGATGGCAAAAGGACCGTTGGCATAGGTGGCATTCACACCGATGTTGTTCTTGCCGCCCTGGCCGGCCTGTTCACCAAACTGGTAGTGCAGGTTGCCGCTGAAGCCGCCGACCTTGGGCGTGCTGTAGATCACCTGGTTGCTCCAGCCGGTGTCCGAGGGGTTGCTGCTCTGCCAGCCGCTCTTGTTGAACAGCGACACGTTTTGGTGCAGCACCAGCGGCGAGAAGGTGAAGGAATCACCAAAGGGGTTCATCGAGATCGATGGCACGAAGTTGGGTGCCACGGTGCGGCCCAGGGTCACGGCACCAAAATCGCCGGACAGCGACACCAGCGCATCGCGCGACCAGAAGACGTCGCCATTGAAGCGGCCGGGCGTGCCGGTGTCGGCGCGCATGAAGCTGGTCAGCAGGAAGCTGGCCTTGAGGCCGCCGCCCAGGTCTTCGGTGCCCTTGAAGCCGAACCAGGAGGTGGTCATGCCACCGCTGCCCAAGGTAGAGGTGCGGCCGTCATCGCCGGGAGCTTTCATCGAGCCGATATACATATCGACCAGGCCGGTGGCGGTCACCGACGATTGGGCCTGCGCCGCGGAGGCGCAGACGGCCATCACGGCCAGGGCGAGCAGTTTGTTGTTCATGGCAGTCCTTTGTTACAAGCGTGTGAATTTGTGATAGCGGTGAATTGTGAAGTCAGTGCCGACCTCCCTGAGCAATATGTGTGCCAATGGCGGAAAAAAGCGCTGGTAAAGACCCGAGGTGTGGCGTGCACGCCGCATATCGGGCCTATATAGTTTTCGAATAGGTAGCGCCGCCGGTCGTTGGCTAGTGCGATGGCGAGCGGCGGAGGGCGGGTTTTTCTGGGGCCGTGTGGGAAGAGCATTGATGTAGCTCAATGTGCGGCTGCGCCATTCGCGGCAAAGTGCGGGCCATGCCTGACTTACTCTGCCTGGATGAATTTGCCCCGATCAGCGCCGGCGCGGGTGCCTTGCTGCGTCAGCGCCACCAGCAATTGGTGGATGTGCTGTACCTGGAGCAAGGCTCGGTCGCCTTTGGTGTGCAGGAAGAGGGGCGCATGCGCCACCTGCTGGGCGTGATGGAGGGCCCCTGCTGGCTGGACGCCGCCCCTGCATTGGCGGGCCAGCCCTGCGCGGTGGACATGGTGGCGCAGACCGCCGTGCAATGGCGGGCGGTGCCGGTGACACAACTGCGCGGCTCCCTGCTGCAATGGCCGGCAGAGGCCCAGGGCCTGGTGGCCAGCATGGCCCAGGGCTACTGCCAGCAGGCGGCGCTGGCGGTCAGCCGGGTGGCGCAGGATGCGGTGGCGCGCTGCGCCGAGTGGCTGCTGCTGCATGCCGAGCCCGCCGACAAGGGCTTGCGGGTGCAACTGGGGCAGTCCAAGCGCCAGATCGCTGCACACCTGGGCATTGCGCCCGAGACGCTCTCGCGCGTGTTGCGCCAGCTGCGCGACCAGGGCCTGCTCGACGGCCTGGGCAAGAATCTGTGGCTGCCGCAGCCCGAGTCGCTGCGCCAGCTGGCCAAGGCCTAGTTCAAGCCATCTCCCCAACGCTGCCACCGCATTGGCAGACAGGCCGCGCCCAGCCTTGTCGCAGGCGTGTGCGGCCTGCGGCGCCCCGTCTTCACCGCTAGCCTCGCCGGTTCCGGCCGCGGCAGCGGGGCTTCACCCGCTCCCTGTGTAACCCGGGTTTCCTCCGTCCGGTCTTTTCCCGATACCGGCGCTGGAGCTAAACAGCGAACATGTGCGCAGCTGAAAGGAGGCGCCACATGCCAGAGTCTGTTATTTGCCATTGCCGGGTTCTGGTTTCCGCCATCGTGGCGGCCAGGTAGCGCGGCATGGATGGCCGGCAGGTGCATTGGCAGCCCGATCCTCCCCCTGCGGCAGAAGGCCTGCGCGAGACGGCCGGACCCTGGCTGTGGCGGCTCTGGGTGGTGGTGCCGTTGATGGTGCTGCTGGGCACGGCGCTGGTGCAGTGGCTGGCGATCCACGCGAGCCAGCAGACCGTCATTACCCAGCTCTCGGCCCAGCAAGCCGATGAGACCGAGATGCTCGCCAGGCTGATGGGCAGCAAGCTCGAGCAAAGCCAGAAGGTGCTCGGCACCCTCGCCGAAGCTGCCGCACCCTGGGTGCAGGGTCCGGCGTCCCAGCCGCCGCCGCTGCTGGACCAGGGCGGCACGGCCACCCGCTACTTCGACAGTCTGGTGTTTGCGCGCGGCGCCGAAGTGGTCAGGCGCCAGGTGCGCGACGCGGGCCAGGGCGACGAGGCTGTGGAGCCTGCAGAGCGCGACGTGCTGCGCCGGGTCATCGTCGATGGCAAGCCCCTCGTGTCCGAGCCCTTCAGAAGTGCCTCCGGCGGGCCCAGCATTGCGCTGGGCATTCCGCTGCGCGACAAGCAGGGCGCCGTGCAGGGGGCGATGGCCGGCGTGCTGCGCCTGCAGTCTCAAAGCCTGCTGCCGGTGTCGCTGGCGATCACACCGCCCGACAGCGGACAGCTGGTGCTGATGACGGCCAGCGGTGTGCTCATCTCCCACCCGGACCCGACCCGCGTACTGGGCCCGGCCGACAGCGACAGTCTGCTGGCGCAAGCGCTGCAGCTGTGGCGCGAGCGCACGGCCAACGGGGGCGCACTGACCGCCCATTCCTGGTGGCTGGCGCCGCATGTCGTCAGTGTGGCGCAGATGCCTGCGGCCCGCTGGCTGGTGGTGCGCGTGATGCCGCATGACCAGAGTCTGCAAAGCTGGGGGCGGCAGTGGCGCAGCTGGTGGTGGTTGCTGCTGCTGCCGGTTGCGCTGGCGGCACTGACCTGGCTGTGGCTGTGGGGACATAGCCGGCGCTTCAAGCAGCTGGTCGCCCAGACGCCGCTGCCAGTGGCGCCTGCGCCGGTACTGGCGCTCGCCTCCGGGCCCGTGGATGCCTCGGACTCGGCAAGCGGTCCGCTGCCGGACGAGATTGACCGCATGGGCATGCACCTGCATGAGCTGGGTCAGCAGCGCGACTCGCTGTCCGAGCAGTTGCGCCAGCAGCAACAACTGGCCGAGAGTGTGCTCGCATATGCGCGATTTTCCTTTTTGCTGCTGCAGGGAGACCAGATCCAGCAGGTGTCGCAGGCGCTGGCCCATCTGCTGGGCTACAGCCGCCAGGATCTGCAAGGCCAGCCGGTGCGCATGCTGGCGATGGCCGACCAGGACTTTGACCTGGCCTGGGAGCAGCTCGCACCGGATCTGGAGCGTCTGGGCAGTGCCGAGACCAGCGTGGTGCTGCGCCACCAGTCAGGTGCGCCGGTCATGGTCAGCCTGCATCTGGTGAACATTGCCGAGGCAGGACCGGAATTGCGCTGGTGTTTTGTGCGCGCCGGCCAGGCCCGGGTGGCCGCGCAGTCGCCCAGCCGCATGGACAAGCTGACCCTGCTGCCCAACTACGATGCCTTGCTGCTGCACCTGACGGCCCTGCTGCAGGCGCGGCGCAAGGGACTCGATGAGTCGTCGCCGAGCGCGCCGGTGCTGTTCTATGTGAATGTCGACAACATGTCGGCCATCAATACCCTGGCCGGCCATGCCCAGGGCGACCTGGTACTCCAGCATGTGGCACGCCAGCTGCAGCTGCTGCAACCCTTCCAGGGCTATGCGGCACGCGTGGCAGGCGACAAGTTCGCACTGGTGCTGCGCCAGTGCAGCCGCGAAAAGGCGCATGAGCTGGCTGCCCAGCTGTGCGACACCTTGCAGAACTGGGAGCCCCAGCTGCGCAGCAAGCACTTTGTCGTCACCGTCAGCATCGGGCTGCTGCAGATCGATGCCTCGTTTGCCGATGCGCTGCAGGCGGTGCGTGCGGCCGACATGGCCAGCTACAGCGCCAAACGCCAGGGCGGCAACCGCGCCTGCTGGCGCGAGGCCAAGGCAGCCTGAAGGGAAGGGCTGCGTGGGCGGGACACTGAGGGGCTGTCGCCACAGCTTGGGGTAACAACCGGGATGGCTGGCCGGCCTCGGCTGATAAGCTTGAATGTCCACATTTCGAGAATGTATCGATGATCTCGCCACACGGCAGTGTAGAGATCCTGCACACGTTCCCCACACCCGCATGCGCGACCAAGCCCTGTTTGACAAGATTGACCTGCACCTGATACGGGTGCTGCACACGGTGCTGACCGAGCGCAGCGTCTCGCGGGCGGCCTTGCGGCTGGGCATGTACCAGCCGGCGGTGTCTGCCGCGCTCAAGCGGCTGCGCGATCTGGCCGGCGATCCGTTGCTGGTGCGCTCGGGTGCAGCGATGATGCCCACCGACAAGGGCCAGCGCATGGTCGAGCCCGCTGCTGCGATCCTGCGCGCGGCCGAAGGCCTGTTCAGTGATGCACGTGATTTTGACCCGCAGACGGCGACCCGCACTTTTCGCATTGCAGCGAGTGATTACTTCGATCCGCTGTTTCTGCCGGCGCTGGTGGCGCGCATCAAGGCAGAAGCGCCGCTGTGCGTGGTGGAGATCTACCCGCTGTCGCCCGAGACGCACTACCACGCCCAGCTCGCCAATGGCGACATCGACGTGGTGGTGGGCAACTGGTTGCAGCCTACCGGAGACCTGCACATGACCAGCCTGATGAGCGACGAGGTGGTGAGCCTCGTGAGCCGCCGCCATCCAGCAGTGCGGCGCGGCTGGGATGTGCAGGCCTGGCTGCAGGCCGAGCACATTGCACCGACGGCGACCCACCCCGGCGCGCGCGGCATCATCGACGCCCGGCTTGATGCGCTGGGCGTGGAGCGGCGCATCATGGCGCGCTGCGCCCATTTCAGTGCGATCCCGGCGATGGTGGCATCGAGCTTGCTTGTGCTGACCACGGGACGCCAGTTCTGCGAGCGCTTTGCCGACAAGCATGCGCTGGCGATCCTGGAATGCCCACTGGCGCTGCCGCCGCTCGACTACTACTTGCTCTGGCATGCGCGCAGCCATGCCTCCGAGGCGGCCATCTGGCTTCGCAGCTGCCTGAAAAAAACCGCTCTGGCGCTGCGAAGCCCGGTGGCCTATTCGCCGTGAGTGAGTGCATCTTCGCGTTTTATCCCGCGCTCGGGTAACAATTTGAGGGACAATTGCCGCCCATGACAGAACAGACCCCGACACCGACAACCGATGGTGCGGCCGCACCCCGGTTACAGCTGATCGGCATCACCAAGCGCTACCCAGCGGTTGTAGCCAATAACAAAGTATCGTTGAAAGTACGGGCCGGGGAAATCCACGCCGTGCTGGGCGAGAACGGCGCTGGCAAGTCCACGTTGATGAAGATCATCTACGGCTCGGTCAAGCCCGACGAGGGCCAGATCCTGGTCGATGGCCAGCCGGTACTGGTCCGCAACCCGCAGGAGGCGCGCCAGCTGGGCATCAGCATGGTGTTCCAGCATTTCAGCCTGTTCGATACCTTGACCGTCGCCGAGAATGTCTGGCTGGGCCAGGACAAGCGCATGTCGCTGGCGGAAGTGACTGCTCGCATCACCGAGGTGGCCAGTGAATATGGCCTGGACATCGACCCTGTGCGCCCGGTGCACAGCCTGTCGGTGGGTGAGATGCAGCGGGTGGAGATCATCCGGGGGCTGCTGACCCGGCCCCGGCTGCTGATCCTTGACGAGCCGACCTCGGTGCTCACGCCGCAGGCGGTCGAGAAGCTGTTCATCGTGCTGCGCAAGCTGGCCGCCGAGGGCTGCAGCATTCTCTATATCAGCCACAAGCTCCATGAAATCCGCGCGCTGTGCACCGCCTGTACGGTGATGCGCGGCGGCGAGGTGACCGGCGAATGTGATCCACGCGCGCAAAGCAATGCCTCACTGTCGCGGCTGATGATTGGCGCCGAGCCGCCGATGCTGGAGCTGCGCCCCAGCCAGGCGGGCGCAACCGTGTTGGCGGTGCAGCAGCTGCGCCTGGCCCGGCAGGACCCCTTTGGCGTGGACCTCGACGGCATTTCGCTGCAGGTGCGCGCCGGCGAGGTGGTCGGGATTGCCGGCGTCTCCGGAAATGGCCAGAAGGAGCTGATGTATGCGCTCTCGGGCGAAGACATGCGCGCCGAACCCCAGGCCGTGTTGATGGATACCACGCCGATGGGGCGCATGGGCCCGGGCCAGCGCCGTGCACTGGGCCTGCATTTTGTGCCCGAAGAACGCCTGGGGCGGGGCGCCGTGCCCAGCATGAGCCTGGCGCACAACCTGGTGCTGACGCGCAACGAAATGCTGGGGGCCGGCGGCTGGCTGCGCATGGGCCAGCTCGACCAGATGGCACGCGGCATCATTGCGCGCTTCGGCGTCAAGGCCGGTGGGCCGCATGCAAGTGCGCAGTCGCTCTCGGGCGGCAACCTGCAAAAGTTCATCGTGGGCCGGGAGATCGATGCCAAGCCCCGCCTGCTGATCGTCTCCCAGCCTACCTGGGGGGTCGATGTGGGCGCGGCCGCGCAGATCCGGGGCGAAATCCTGGCGCTGCGCGATGCAGGCTGCGCCGTGCTGGTGCTCAGTGAGGAGTTGGAAGAATTGTTTGAAATCAGTGACCGCCTGCATGTGATCGCCAAGGGCCGCCTGTCGCCATCGGTGGCGCGGGCCGATGCCTCGGTGCAGCTGATCGGCGAATGGATGAGTGGACTCTGGGATGGCCGCAGTGCTGCCCCGGCTGCCGCTGCTGCGGTTGCTGCCGAGGAGGGCCGCCACCATGCTTAAGCTGGAGCAACGCCCGCAGGCCTCGCGCTTCTGGACCTTTGGCTCACCGGTGCTGGCCTTGCTGATCACGGTGCTGATCGGTGTGGGCCTGTTCGTGCTGCTGGGCAAGGACCCCGTCAAGGGCCTGCAGGCCTTTTTCTGGGAACCGATCAAGTCCGGCTATGCGCTGGGCGAATTGACGATGAAGGCCACGCCGCTGCTGCTGATTGCGCTGGGCCTGGCCGTCTGCTTCCGCTCCAATGTGTGGAACATTGGCGCCGAAGGCCAGTTCGTCATCGGCGCCGTAGCTGCGGGTGGCATGGCCTTGCTGGCCGACAAGAACACCGGCCCCTGGATCGTGCCTGTCATCCTGCTGGCCGGCATGCTCGGCGGCATGGTCTGGGCCGGCATCGTTGCCTGGCTGCGCGACCGCTTCAATGCCAACGAGATTCTGGTCAGCCTGATGCTGGTCTATGTCGCGACCCTGGTGCTGGGCTACCTGGTCTACGGGCCCTGGAAGGACCCGATGGGCTACAACTTCCCGCAGACCAAGAGCTTCGAGAAGATCACCCAAATCCCCAAACTGGTGCAAGGCATGCGCATGAACATCGGCGTGCTGATCGCGTTGGCCGGTGCGGCGCTGCTGTGGGTCTACCTGTTCCGCACCCGTGCCGGGCTGGCGCAGCAGGTGGGGGGGCTGGCGCCGTCGGCGGCCCGCTATGCCGGTTTCTCGTCGCGCAAGGCCCTGTGGACGGCGCTGATGATCTCGGGCGCCACCGCAGGTCTGGCTGGCGCGCTGGAAGTGGCCGGCCCGTTGGGCCAGCTCACCCCCTATGTGCCCGCCGGCTACGGCTTTGCCGCCATCATCGTCGCCTTTGTCGGCCGCCTGCATCCGGTGGGCATGGTTTTCTCCGCGATTCTTATGAGCATGTTCTATATCGGCGGCGAGCTGGCGCAGTCGCGTCTGGGTCTGCCCAAGGCCCTGACCGGCGTTTTCCAGGGGCTGCTGCTGTTCACGTTGCTGGCCTGTGACACCCTGGTCGTCTACCGCCTGCGTTGGGTGGCATCGCGCGCCCCAGTGAAGGGAGGCCTGTGATGGAATCCTATGCACTGCTTTTGGGCGCCACCTTGAGTGCCGGCACCGTGTTGGCGCTGGCCGCGCTGGGCCTGCTGATCAATGAGAAGGCCGGCATCGTCAACCTGGGTGCCGAGGGCATGATGCTGTGCGCGGCCATCGCCGGTTTTGCCACCGTGGTCCACACCGGCAGCACCTGGCTGGGTTTTGGCGCGGGCATGCTCGCGGGCGCTGTGCTGGCCGCCATCTTTGGCGTGCTGGTGATCTGGCTCAACACCAACCAGTACGCCACCGGTCTGGCACTGTCGCTGTTTGGCGCGGGCTTCTCGGCCTTTGTGGGCCTGTCCTACGTGCAGGCCAAGCTGCCCAGCCTGCCCAAGTACGCGATCCCTGGCCTGGCCGATATCCCGCTGCTGGGCCCGGCGCTGTTCACGCTGCATCCGCTGGTGTATGGCGCGATGGCGCTGGTGCTGGTGATGATGTGGTTCCTCTACCGCACCCGCGCCGGTCTGGTGCTGCGTGCCGTCGGTGAATCGCCCACATCCGCCCATGCACTCGGCTACCCGGTCCGCCGCATCCGCCTGATGGCGGTGGTGTTCGGCGGCGCGATGTGCGGCCTGGCTGGTGCCTACATCTCGACCGTCTACACGCCCCTGTGGGTCGAAGGCATGGTCTCGGGCCGGGGCTGGATTGCGCTGGCGCTGACCACCTTTGCCACCTGGCGCCCCGCACGGGTGCTGCTGGGCGCCTACCTGTTCGGTGGTGTGACCATGCTGCAGTTCCACCTGCAGGCCAGCGGCGTGCAACTGGCCAGCCAGCTGCTGTCGATGCTGCCTTACCTGGCCACCATCGTGGTGCTGGTGCTGATCTCGCGCAATCCGACCTGGATTCGCGCCAATATGCCTGCCTCTTTGGGCAAGCCTTTCTACCCGGGTTCATAAGCGCATGTCACCACGCGCCCATAACGATAACAACGGCCCGGATTTCGTTCATTTTTCATAAAAACCAAGGATTCATCCATGCAAACCGTGCGCAAGCGCTCCGTGATCAAGCTGATCGGCCTGTCGGCCCTCTCTCTGGCAGCGCTGACTGCCTGTGGCAAGAAGGAAGAGCCCGCAGCCCCTGCGGCGCCCGCGCCGGCAGCCGCCGCTCCCGCTGGCGACAAGCTCAAGGTCAGCTTCATGTATGTGAGCCCGATTGGCGACGGCGGCTGGACCTTCCAGCACGAGTTGGCGCGCAAGGCGATTGCGCAGAAGTTCGGCGACAAGATCGAGACCTCGATGGTCGAGAGCGTGCCCGAGTCGGCCGATGCCGAGCGGGTGCTGCGCGACATGGCGGGCCAGGGCAACAAGCTTGTGTTTGCGACCAGCTTTGGCTACCAGGAGTTTGTGCAAAAGGCCGCCGCCGATCTGCCCGGTGTGAAGTTTGAGCATGCCACCGGCTACAAGCAGGCGGACAACGTCGCGGTCTATGACAGCAAGACCTTCGAAGGCGCCTATCTGGCCGGTATCGTGGCCGGCTCGATGACCAAGACCAAGACCGTCGGTGTGGTCGCCTCGGTGCCGATTCCGGAAGTGGTGCGCAACATCAACAGTTTTGTGCTGGGCGCGCAGAGCGTGGACCCCAGCATCCAGGCCAAGGTGGTCTGGGTGAATGAATGGTTCGCACCGCCCAAGGAGTCGGAAGCGGCCACCAGCCTGATCAACGGCGGCGTGGACGTGATGTACCAGAACACCAACTCGCCGGCCGTCCTCAAGACCGCCGAAGAGCGCGGCGTCTACGCTTTTGGCAAGGACGGCGACATGAGCGCCTTTGCACCCAAGGCCCACCTGGGCTCGGCCGTGATCGACTGGACGCCTTACTACAGCAAGGTGGTCGAGGACACCCTGGCTGGCAAATGGCAGTCCGGCAACTTCTGGTGGGGCGTGAAGGAAGGCGCGATGGACCTGGTCAAGATCGCCGACCAGGTGCCGCAGGAAGCCAAGGACAAGGTCGAGAAAGCAAAGCAAGGCCTGAAGGACGGCAGCTTCGCTGTCTGGACCGGCCCGATCGTGGACAACAAGGGCCAGGAAGTGCTGGCCAGTGGCGTGGTGGGCGATGATGCGTTCCTGCGCGGCATCAACTTCTATGTCAAGGGCATCGAAGGGGCCGTGCCTGGCGCCAAGTAAGCGGGGCTGCGGTGCCCGGTCACGCCAGCATGGGCTGGCGTGCTGCGCCGGGCCTGCTGGCCAACCAACAACAGTGCAGCGCGGCGGGTGGCTGCTGCTGGAACCTGGCCCGATTTATGCATATATTGGCCGGGCGATGTTCTACCCGCTGCAGGCCGGCCCGGTGGCCTGTACAGCTCGACATTCCAACAACATTCGAGGACACACAGATGACTGATTTCCGTAAGCGTTCGCTGATCAAGGTCGCCGCGCTCTCCGCGCTGGCCGCTGCCGCCGTGGTGGGTTGCAGCAAGAAGGAGGAGGCGCCCGCGCCGGCGCCTGCTGCTGCTCCAGCGGCCGCTGCGCCTGCTGCCGAGCCCTTGAAGATTTCCTTTGCCTACGTCGGCCCGGTGGGCGACGGCGGCTGGACCTATGCGCATGACCAGGCGCGCAAGGCGCTGGAGAAGGAGTTTGGCGACAAGATCCAGACCAGCTTTGTCGAAAGTGTGCCCGAAGGTGCGGACGCCGAGCGCGTGCTGCGCGACATGGCCAGCCAGGGCAACAAGCTGGTGTTCGGCACCACCTTTGGCTACATGGATGTGATCCAGAAGCTGGCCCCCGAGTTTGCCGATGTGAAATGGGAGCATGCCACCGGCTACAAGGTGGCCGGCAATGTCAGCACCTATGACAGCCGCACCTACGAAGGTGCCTACCTGGCGGGCATCATCGCCGGCTCGATGACCAAGAGCAACACCCTGGGCGTGGTGGGCTCGGTGCCGATCCCCGAGGTGATCCGCAACATCAACAGCTTCACGTTGGGTGCGCAAAGCGTCAACCCCAAGATCAGCACCAAGGTGGTCTGGGTCAATGAATGGTTCAGCCCTCCGAAGGAAACCGAAGCGGCCACCAGCCTGATCAATGGCGGTGCGGACATTCTGTTCCAGAACACCGACTCGCCTGCCGTGCTCAAGACTGCCGAAGAAAAGGGCAAGCGCGCCTTCGGCTGGGATTCGGACATGACGGCCTACGGCCCCAAGGCCCACCTGGGCTCGTCCATCATCAACTGGACGCCTTACTACATCGACACCACCCGCAGCGCCCTTGAAGGCAAGTGGACCAGCCGCCAGACCTGGTGGGGTGTGAAGGAAGGCACGATCGACCTGGTGTCCATCGCCGAAGACGTGCCCGCCGAAGCCAAGGCCAAGGTCGAAGAGGTCAAGAAGGGTCTGAAGGACGGTACGTTCAGCATCTGGAAGGGCCCCATCCTGGGCCAGGATGGCAAGGAAATCCTGGCTGCCGACAAGGTTGCCGATGACGAATTCCTCAAGGGCATCAGCTTCTACATCAAGGGTGTGGAAGGCCAGGTTCCTGGCAAGTGATGCGCGGGCACTGCGCCCGACGTTCGACGCCCGATCTAAACGCGAGTGGCACAGGTGTTTTTTATGCCAGTGCTAACATCGTGAGCCAAGGCTGCCCCAGGGCAGCCTTGTCATTTATACAAAGAGATTCCCCGATGATCGAAGCCCAACAATGGCACCCCGTTGCCCTGTCTGATGCGGTGGTGAGCGCACCGCTGCCTGTGCGCCTGCTGGACCAGGAGCTGGTGCTGTGGCGCGATGCGCAAGGCCAGGTGCAGGCCTTTGTTGACCGCTGCCCGCACCGTGGCGCCCGCCTGTCGCTGGGCCGCGTGCAGGATGGCCAGCTGGAGTGCCCCTACCATGGCTGGCAATTTACGAGCGGCGGCCAGTGCGTGAAGGTGCCTGCAGTGCCCGCCTTTGTGCCACCCGCCAAGCACTGCGTCGCCTCTTATGGCGTGCAAGAGGCCCATGGCCTGGTGTGGGTGCAGCTGGCGCCCGATGCGGACGGCCAGCCCGCGACGCCGTTGCCGGTGTTCGAGGCCGAGGCCGATGACCGCCTGCGCAAGCTCAACTGCGGGCCCTACGATGTGGAGGCCAGCGCGCCCCGCATCATAGAGAACTTTCTGGACATGTCGCACTTCGGCTTTGTGCATGAGGGCTGGCTGGGCAGCCGCGATGCGACCGAGATGTCGCACTACGAGGTGGAAGCCACGGAGCGGGGCGTCAAGGCCACCGGCTGCAAGGCGATCCAGCCCCAGTCGAACCTGCATTCGACCAAGCCTGCCGAAGTGGACTACACCTACGAGGTGACCGCACCCTATACGGCGTTGCTGACCAAGGTGCCCGAGAGCGGATCGAGCAAGCAGGGCTGGCGCGAGGCGATTGGCCTGTTTGTCTGCCCGGTCACGCCGGAGCGCAGCCGCGTCTGGTTCCGCCTGGCGGTGGCTGATTTCGACAGCACCGATGCACAGCTGCAGCAGTTTCAGCATACGATCTTTACCCAGGACCAGCCTGTGCTCGAGTCCCAGATGCCCAAGCCGCTGCCACTCGATGCCAAGGCCGAGCTGAACTCACCGGCCGACCGCATGTCGGTGGCCTACCGCCGCTACCTCAAGGCCAGTGGCGTCACTTTTGGAGTGTGTTGAGATGTACACCGTCCCACAAATCGAGGCCGCGCGCCTGCCTGGCCTGTTGCGCGCCATGCCCAAGGCAGAACTGCACATGCATATCGAAGGCTCGCTCGAGCCTGAGCTGATTTTTGCGCTGGCCCAGCGCAATGGCGTGGCCTTGCCGTATGCCGATGTCGAAAGCCTGCGCGCAGCGTACGCCTTCACCAACCTGCAGAGCTTTCTCGACATCTACTACGCGGGCGCCAGTGTCTTGCTGACCGAGCAGGACTTCTACGACATGGCCATGGCCTACCTGGAGCGCGCGGTAGCCGACAACGTCGTGCACACCGAGATCTTCTTTGACCCGCAGACGCACACCGCCCGTGGCGTGGCGATGGCCGATGTGATCCAGGGCCTGCACAGGGCCTGCGTGGATGCGGAAAAACGCTGGGGCATCAGCTCGCAGCTGATCCTGAACTTTCTGCGCCACCTGAGCGAAGAAGAAGCGCTGCAAACGCTGGAAGAAGCGCTGCCTTACTGCGCCCACTTCAGCGGTGTGGGTCTGGACAGCAGCGAGGTCGGCAACCCGCCCGAGAAGTTTGCCCGCGTGTTCACCCGCTGCAAGGACCTGGGCCTGCGCCGCGTGGCCCATGCCGGTGAGGAGGGGCCACCCGCCTACATCTGGGGTGCGCTGGACCTGCTGCATGCCGAGCGGGTGGACCATGGCGTGCAGGCAGTGCACGATGCCGCACTGATGCAGCGCCTGCGCGACGCACGCATTCCGCTGACCGTCTGCCCGCTGTCCAACCAGAAGCTGCAGGTCTTCCCCGACCTGGCCGACCACAACATGCCGCAGCTGCTGGCTGCCGGCCTGGTGGCTACGGTCAATTCAGACGACCCCGCCTATTTTGGCGGCTATATCAACGAGAACTTCGTGCAGCTGTTTGCCGCTACCGGCATGGGTTCGGACGAGGCCTACCAGCTGGCCGCCAACAGCTTTGAGGCCAGCTTTGTGCCAGCCACCCGCAAGCAGGCCTGGCTGGGCCAGCTGCAGATGGCCTTTGCCGAGGCCGCCCGCCAGCGCTAAATGCAGCAAGGGCACCATGAGGCGCCCTTGTTCTTGGGTGGGGGGTGGCTTTAAGCTGCCACGGGCACCGATTCCGACAGCATCGCATTGCGCAGCTGCAGCGCATAGCCTTCCAGCACCGCGCCACCGGGTTCCTTGCGCGGCCAGCTGAAGCTCACGCCATCGTCGGCATGGCGGGGTACCACATGCAGGTGGAAGTGGGCAACGGTCTGGCCGCCTTCCGCACCGTTGGCCTGCAGCAACGTGAGGCCTGCGGGCTCGAAAGCGATCTTGGCAGCCAGCGCCACCTTGCGCGCGGTCTGCATCACAGCCGCTGATTCCTCGTCGGTGATCTCGAAGATATTGGCCGCATGGCGCTTGGTGGCCACCAGCACATGGCCGGGGTTGACCTGGCCCAGGTCCATGAAGGCAATCGTCAAGGCGTCTTCATACACCTTGGCCGAGGGAATTTCTCCTTGCACGATTCGGCAGAAAATGCAGACACCGGCAGGGGACGGATCAACAAAATGCGGCATGGGACGGGCTTCCTCCTTGCAATGGTGCAGCGGGCGCTGTCTTGGCAGCGCCGCAGACTGTTTTAACCAACAGGTAAAACAAACACTATAGACCGCAGGGATGACCTGCGCATTGGTCTAGGACTGGGGTTTTCCCTGGTTAACGATATGCCTACTGTCAGCGCAATGCCCGTGTTGCACGCCGCCCGAAGCTGGCGCGGCCAACAGCCCTGTATCCGCGCATAGAAACTATTGCTGAGCTTATATAACGGCAAGCCTTGGCAGCCGCTAAGCTTGGCGCCATGCATATTTACCGATCCGCCCTGTTGCGCTTTGCCGATGATGGCCAGGCGCTGTATGAAGAAGATGGCCTGCTGGCCGTGGCGCCGGGCGCCGATGGCCGCGAGCGGGTGCTGGCCGCAGGCAGCTGGCAGGCGCTGTCTGCCCCGCTGCTGGCCCAGGCCGGTGCCGAGGCCGTGGTGGAGCAGCTGCCGGGCCGCATCATCGCGCCGGGTTTTGTGGACATGCATATCCACTACCCGCAGACCGATGTGATCGGCTCGCCCGCCAGCGGCCTGCTGCCCTGGCTGAACAACTACACCTTTCCGCATGAGTCGCGCTTTGTTGATGCCGGTTATGCGGGCGATGTGGCGCATTTCTTTGTCGATGAGCTGCTGCGCAACGGCGTGACCACCGCGCTGACCTTTGCCACCTCGCACCCGGCATCGGCCGATGCGCTGTTTGCCGAAGCGCAAAAGCGCCAGATGCGTCTGATCACCGGCAAGGTGCTGCAGGACCGCCATTCGCCCGACGGCGTGCGCGATGAGACCGCGCAAAGCTTGATCGACACCGAGGCGCTGATCCGCCGCTGGCATGGCGTGGACCGCCTGGGTTATGCGATCACGCCGCGCTTTGCACCCACGAGCACCGATGCCCAGCTGCGCGGTGCCGGCGAGCTGGCGGCGCGCTACAGCGATGTCTGGATCCAGTCCCATGTGGCGGAGAACCTGGACGAGATGGCCTGGGTGCGCGAGCTCTTCCCCGACAGCCGCAGCTACCTGCAGGTCTATGCGGACCGGGGCCTGATGCGCGAGCGCGCCGTCTATGCGCATTGCATCCACCTCGACGACCGCGACCGCGCGCTGATGCACGAGACCGGCACAGCCGCTGCGGTCAGCCCGACCAGCAACCTGTTTCTGGCCAGCGGCTTTTTTGACTATGCCAAGGCCGACGCGGCGCAGATGCTGTACGGGCTGGCCAGCGATGTCGGCGGCGGCACGAGCTTCAGCCCCTTCCGCACCATGCTGGCTGCCTATTTTGTCGGCCGCGAGGGGCGCGACAAGCAGGGCCTGTCGCTGGCGCCCAGCCATCTGTGGTGGCAGCACACGGCCGGTGCTGCCAAGGCGCTGGGCCTGCCGGGGGTGGTCGGCAACCTGCAGCCCGGCTGCGAGGCAGACTTTGTCGTGCTCAACCCGCAGGCCACGCCGTTGATTGCCCGCAAGACGGCGCAAGCCCGCAACCTGGAGGAGCTGCTGTTCAGCCTGATCGTGCTGGGCGACGACCGCCTGATCGAGCGCAGCCATATTGCGCAGAAAGCCGGCTGATCCTGGTGCCGCATTGGCGGAGGGACAGGCCCCAGGGCGGCTGCACATGCCGCCCGCTGGGGCCCTGCCTTTCGCTACAATGCCGCCTAGGAGTTATTCAGACATGAGCATTCAAAGCGACAAGTGGATTCGCCGCATGGCGGAACAGCACGGCATGATCGAGCCGTTCGAGCCGGGCCAGGTGCGCCAGGTCGATGGCAAGAAGATCATCAGCTATGGCACCTCCAGCTACGGCTACGACATCCGCTGCGCCCGAGAGTTCAAGGTCTTCACGAACATCCACAGCACCGTGGTCGACCCGAAGAACTTCGATGAAAAGAGCTTTGTCGATTTTGAAGGCGACCACTGCATCATCCCGCCCAACAGCTTTGCGCTGGCCCGGACCGTCGAGTACTTCCGCATTCCACGCGATGTGCTGACCGTCTGCCTGGGCAAGAGCACCTATGCGCGCTGCGGCATCATCGTCAATGTGACGCCCTTCGAGCCCGAGTGGGAAGGTTATGTGACCTTGGAGTTCTCCAACACCACGCCGCTGCCGGCCAAGATCTACGCGGGAGAGGGCTGCGCGCAGGTGCTGTTCCTGCGAGGGGACGAGCCTTGCGAGGTAAGCTACAAGGACCGCAATGGCAAGTACCAGGGCCAGCACGGCGTCACCCTTCCCAGGGCCTGATGACGCGCGCCCATGCCCAGAAGCCACTCCCCATCCGGAGTGGCTTTTTTACGCGGGCGCTGCAGTGCGGGCCAGGGCTTTGCAAATTTTCTTCAATGGCAGTGCCGGTCCGGGATTTTCTGCCAGATTGGGGGCCGGTCTTACGGACGGCACCCCGCCAAATGCGCTACTGTAGGCGGATCAATAACAGAGTCAGTGCCAGGGCACTGCGAGGAGAGCGACCATGAAATGGGAAGGCAACCGCGAATCGAGCAATGTGGAAGACCAGCGCGGCAGTGGCGGTGGGGGCGGAGGGTTTGGCCTGGGCGGGCGCAGCATTGGTATCGGCACCGTCGTGCTGGCGCTGATCGGCTGGGGCGTGTTCGGCATCAACCCGCTCACCACCATTGGCGTGCTCTCCGGGGGCGGCTCGCCCGCGCCGACGCAGCAAGGCCCGGCCAAGGCACCACCTGCCAATGACCAGGGTGCCAAGTTCGTCTCCACAGTGCTCGCATCGACCGAAGATGTCTGGAGCGACATCTTCACCAAGGGGGGCGCCCAGTACCGTGCGCCCCGGCTGGTGTTGTTTACCGGCGTCACGCGCACCGCCTGCGGCACCGGCCAATCGGCGATGGGGCCGTTCTACTGCCCCGGCGACCAGAAGGTCTACCTGGACATGGATTTCTTCAACACCATGAGCCGCCAGCTGGGCGCGCCCGGTGAGTTTGCGCGTGCTTATGTGGTGGCCCATGAGGTTGGCCACCATGTGCAGAACCTGCTCGGCATCTCGGGCAAGGTCGATGCGATGCGCGGGCGTGTCAGTGAGCGTGAGCAGAACGCGCTGTCGGTGCGTCTGGAGCTGCAGGCCGACTGCTATGCCGGCATCTGGGCCAACCATTCGCAGCAGGCCAAGAGCTGGCTGGAGCAGGGCGATATCGAGTCGGCGGTGAATGCTGCCCAGCAAATCGGTGACGACAAGCTGCAGCGCGAGGCCACCGGCACCGTGCGCCCTGACAGCTTCACCCATGGCTCCAGCGCCCAGCGTGTGCGCTGGTTCACCCAGGGCTACAAGACCGGCAGCGTCCAGTCCTGCGATACCTTCCAGGCCGGTAGCCTCTGATGCGCCGGGCCCAGCCCGCAGAAACCGGGCTCGGCCCTTGCACCGCGATACCCGGAAATGCCTTGCCTGGCGCCCGCACTTACGCTGGTCTGCCAGGCTTTGCACTGCGGCTGAGCGAATCCGTAAGCCATGACAGGGTTAAACCAAGCGCCGATTTGTCTGCAGTGCGACAATAGGGGGCTTACATGACAAATTCTTTCTCCAACCTTCATCTGGCCGAGCCCCTGGCCAAAGCCATCTCCGAGATGGGCTACGCATCCATGACGCCCATTCAGGCACAGGCCATCCCTGTGGTCCTGACCGGCAAAGACGTCATGGGTGCCGCGCAAACTGGCACGGGCAAGACAGCTGCTTTCTCCCTGCCGCTGCTGCAGCGGATGATGGTGCACGAAAACAGCTCGGCATCGCCCGCGCGCCACCCGGTGCGTGCGCTGGTGCTGCTGCCCACGCGTGAGCTGGCCGACCAGGTCGCCCAGCAGATTGCCCAGTTCGCCAAGCACACCAAGCTGCGCAGCACCGTGGTGTTTGGTGGCATGGACATGAAGCCCCAGACGCTGGAGCTGAAAAAGGGCGTCGAAATCCTGGTGGCAACGCCCGGGCGTCTTCTGGACCATATCGAGGCCAAGAACGCGGTGCTCAACCAGGTCGAATATGTGGTGCTGGACGAAGCCGACCGCATGCTCGACATCGGTTTTCTGCCCGATCTGCAGCGCATCCTGTCCTACCTGCCCAAGAAACGCACCACCTTGCTGTTCTCGGCCACGTTCTCGCCCGAGATCAAGCGCCTGGCCGGCAGCTACTTGCAAGACCCGATCACGATCGAGGTGGCGCGCCCCAACGAAACCGCCTCTACCGTCGAGCAGCGTTTCTACGCCGCCTCCGATGACGACAAGCGCCGCGTGCTGACCAAGGTGCTGCGCGATCGCCAGATCCGCCAGGCATTTGTGTTCGTCAACAGCAAGCTGGGCTGCTCGCGCCTGGCCCGCACCTTGGAGCGTGAAGGCTTGCGGGCGGCTGCGCTGCACGGCGACAAGAGCCAGGACGAGCGCCTCAAGGCCCTGGAGGCCTTCAAGCAGGGTGAAGTGGATCTGCTGGTCTGTACCGATGTGGCCGCGCGGGGTCTGGACATCAAGGATGTGCCTGCCGTCTTCAACTTTGATGTGCCCTTCAATGCGGAAGACTATGTGCACCGGATTGGCCGTACCGGCCGTGCAGGCGCATCGGGTCTGGCCGTCACCTTGGTCTCCCATGCGGATGCCCGGCATGTGTCGGACATCGAAAAGCTGATCAAGAAGAAGATCGACGTGGAGAACTTCGCGCTGGGCGAGCAGCCTCAGCGCGAGCGTTTCAACGACGGCAACCGCGAGCGCCGTGAGCGTGAAGCAGGCCGAGAGCGCGACAGCTCCCGCAGCCGCGACCGCCGTGCGCCCCGTGAGGACGAAGGCCAGGACCGCCGCGAGCGCTACCGCCCGGCACCGGTCTCGCGCGACCCCTTCTTTGACAAGCCTTACGAGCCCAAGGCGGCCGAACCTGCGGCCTGGGATGCGAATGCCAAGCCGGCACCGGCACGCGGCCCCGGCATCAAACCGCGCCGCAAGGTGGCTGCGCTGTTCAAGCCCTCGCCTGCTTCTGAATAATCGCGATAACGTCGATGGACCAAGGCCTCAGCTGACCGCTGAGGCCTTTTTTTGAACCTTGTTGGCCATCGCTGCGCAGACGCGTGGGAGTGCGCAGCGGGGCGCCCCCTCGCATCCCATCGCGCAAAGACCCTGTCGCGGCGCGAGGAGTCCGGCTTCAGGTTCTCAGCCCGGTTGCTGGGCCTGCTCGCAATCCACGTGGATCAGCTCGCGCTCAGCCAGGGTGTTGCCAAAGCGCACTGCGCTCAGGCAGCCCCCCCAGACGCAGCCGGTATCGAGCGCCAGCAGGTGGGGGCGCTGCAGATCACCCAAGGTGGACCAGTGGCCAAAGGCGATGGTGGTGCCGGCGGTGGCGCGGCCGGGCAGGTCAAACCAGGCAGTCAGGCCCTCGGGTGCTTCTGCGAGGCTTTCGGTGCTGTCGAAGTCTAGGCTGCCATCGGCGTGGCAAAAGCGCATGCGGGTGAGCACGTTGGTAATCATCCGCAGGCGCTCCATGCCGCTCAGTTGCGGATCCCATTGCGCCGGGGTGTTGCCGTACATGGCTTGCAAAAAAAGGCTCAAGCCGTCGCTGCGCAGCACCGCTTCGACCTCGGCGGCATGGCGAAGGGTGGCGTCCAGATCCCAATGCTGGTGAACGCCGGCATGCACCATCAGCAGCTGTTCGCCGTCCAGCGTATGCGTGCGGGCCAACGGCTGCTGGCGCACCCATTCCAACAACTGCGCAGCATCCGGCGCCTGCAGCACGTCCAGCAAGGTATCGCGCCGGGAGAACTTGCGCCGGCCGTCGGCAGCCGCCAGCAGGTGCAGGTCATGGTTGCCGAGAATGGCCTGGATGCTGCCGTCCGCCGCGATGCAGCGCCGCAGCGTCTGGGCCGATTCCGGGCCCCGGTTGACCAGGTCGCCCAGCAGATACACGGTATCGCGGCTGGGAGAGAAATCGATTGTGGTCAGCAGACGGCCCAAAGCGCTATCGCAGCCTTGGATATCGCCGATACAGTAAAGTGACATGCTTGTTGAACTACCTGTGAACTATTTTGTTAGACGTACTCTTGATCGCGCTTTTGACCTTGTTGAATGGGGTCTTCGCCATGTCCGAGCTGGCGCTCGCCAGCAGCCGCAAGTCCCGTTTGCTGGCCATGGCCGAAAGTGGCGACAAGGGCGCCAAGGCGGCGCTGGATCTGCTCAGCAATCCTACCCAATTTCTTTCCTCGATTCAGGTCGGCATCACGTCGATCGGCATGCTCAACGGTATTTTTGGTGAGGCGGCCTTCAGCGACGGGCTGGCACAGTCGTTGGTCACCTGGGGCATGCCGGCCTCGGTGGCATCGGTGGTGGCCACGACCACGGTGATCATCGTCATCACCTTCATGACCATTGTTTTTGGCGAACTGGTGCCCAAGCGCATTGGCCAGATGTACCCTGAGGCATCGTCGCGCATCATCGCGCTGCCGCTCACCTGGGTGTCGAAAATTGCCAAGCCCTTTGTGTGGCTGCTGGCCATCTCTGCGCAAGGCGTGCTCAGGCTGCTGCGCATCAAGGATGAGTCAGACCGCGCCGTGACCGAAGAAGAAATCGTCGCCAGTCTCGACGAGGGACGGGACGCCGGCGTGATCGAACGCCATGAGCACCAGATGGTGCAGAACGTGTTCCACCTCGATGACCGTCCGCTGATTTCGATGATGGTGCCCAGGGGCGATGTGGAATGGCTCGATGCCAATCTGACCGTGACCCAGGCCTTGCACGAGGTGCGCGCCTCCAGTGGCAAGGGCGCGCACTCGTGGTATCCGGTGTGCCGTGAGTCATTGGACAACGTGGTCGGTCTGGTCAGCGTGGCACATCTGCTGGACGTCGCCGACCCCCAGAACACCTCGATCGCCAAGGTGGCCGTGGCAGCCAGCTATGTGCCGGAAACCCTGAGCGGCTTTGAGCTGCTGGAGCAATTCCGCGCGCGCGCCGGCCGCATGATTTTCGTGGTCGACGAATACGGTGTCGTGCAGGGCATCATCACGCCGCGCGACCTGCTCGAAGCGATTACCGGCGAGCTCAAGCCGGGCGCTGCCAGCGAGGCCTGGGCGGTGCAGAACGACGATGGTTCCTGGTACCTGGATGGGCTGATGCCGGTGTCGGAATTGAAGGCGCGTCTGGAAATCAAGGAGCTGCCCGATGAGGACAAGGGCCGCTATAACACCCTGGCCGGGATGCTGATGGCGGAATCGGGCCATCTGCCGCCACTGGGCGAAAAGATTTATTGCGCAGGCTGGGTATTCGAAGTGCTGGCTCTGGAGGGCAAACGGGTCGACAAGGTAATCGCCCGGCCCGATCTCACGAGCATTGATTACTAGTCGTTACAAGTTTTTGGCACTAGGTTTACCATTCCTTTAAATAGAAAAATGTCGAGGCGCACTCGGTTATTGCGTTTTTAGGTATACTGCAAACGTTAACTGAATTGAATGGATATTAAACATGCCTACTTTGAAGGAAATCGATGCCCAACTGGCAGCCCTGCAACAACAGCGTGAAGAAGTTCGTCGCAACGAACTGAAGACCGCCGTCGACCAGGTGCGCAAGCTGGTGTCTGATTATGGCCTGACCGAACAGGATGTATTCCCTCCTGCACGTGGCCGTTCGGCTTCCGCTGGCTCCAAAGTCGCTCCCAAGTACCGTGATCCTGCGACCGGTGCAACCTGGACGGGCCGCGGCAAGGCGCCCAAGTGGATTGAAGGCCAAGACCGTGATAAGTTCGCGATTTGAGCCGGGCGTCCTTCAAAGAAAACCTGCTTCGGCAGGTTTTTTTCGTTGCGGGGTCGACTAGTCAATCCGGTTTATAGAAATTCCTACATATCTTCTTAATTTCTCCTATTTTTGTGGAGAAGGATTGTCATCGACTATCCGTTAAGCTGCCGGTAAGTCTGGTGCGCTGCTAAATGTAATCAGTTGCCAATAGTGCCTTGCTATAATTGTATTTGTTAATCTATAGGCTTATAAATTTTCCGAACGATTTTGTAGATTCCGTGTGCAGCCTTGGCAGCGAATTGGCAGCTGCCGGTTCCCATGCATCGGTCCGCATGCGGCGCGGAGATTAATGGGAAACGGCCGTGCAACTCGGATCGCACACACGATCGCAGGGCTTAGCGATTGGATGACATATGTAGGACCTGACCCAGGAGTAGACTGTTCGCAGCGTTCAGTCTAATACCCCGCCAATCAGGAGCCACGATGAAATCAGGTGTTCATGAGCCAGCGCAGCATGCGTTCGCCTCGACCTTCAAATCCTTCTCGATCGCCTCGTCCAAGAAGTCCGGCAAGCCCAGCAAGGCCAAGTTCTATTCGCTGCCGGAGCTGAGCAAACAGTTCCCCAATGTCCAGCGCCTGCCGATGTCCCTGCGCATCGTGCTGGAGTCGGTTCTGCGCAATTGCGATGGCCAGCGCGTTCTGCCCGAGCATGTCGAGCAACTGGCCAACTGGAAGCCCCAGTCGGAGCGCACTGAAGAGATTCCCTTTGTCGTCGCGCGCGTGGTGCTGCAGGATTTCACGGGCGTGCCGCTGCTGGCCGACCTGGCAGCGATGCGCAGCACGGCCGAGCGCATGGGCAAGAATGCCAGCGCCATCGAGCCGCTGGTGCCCGTCGACCTGGTGGTGGACCACTCGATCATGGTCGACTATTACGGCAGCAAGAATGCGCTGGACCTGAACATGAAGCTGGAGTTCGAGCGCAACAACGAGCGCTACCAGTTCATGAAATGGGGCATGCAGGCTTTTGACACCTTTGGCGTGGTGCCACCCGGTTTTGGCATCGTCCACCAGGTCAACCTGGAATACCTGGCGCGGGGCGTCCACAAGGACCAGCGCGATGTTTACTACCCCGATTCACTGGTCGGCACCGACAGCCACACGACGATGATCAATGGCGTCGGCGTGGTCGCCTGGGGTGTTGGCGGTATCGAGGCCGAAGCGGCGATGCTGGGCCAGCCGGTGTACTTCCTGACGCCCGATGTCGTTGGTTTCGAGCTCTCGGGGACGCTGCGCGAAGGCGTGACCGCGACCGACCTGGTCCTCACGGTCACCGAGATGCTGCGCCGCGAGAAGGTGGTGGGCAAGTTTGTCGAGTTCTTTGGCGAAGGCACCCGCAGCCTCTCGGTTCCGGACCGCGCAACGATCGGCAATATGGCCCCGGAGTATGGCGCGACGATGGGTTTTTTCCCCGTCGACGACAAGACCATCGACTACTTCCAGGGAACGGGCCGCAGCAAGGCAGAGATTGCCGCGTTCGAGGCTTACTTCAAGGCCCAGGGCCTGTTTGGTGTCCCCCGGGCCGGCGACATCGACTATTCCCAGGTCGTGCGGCTGGACCTGGGCAGCGTCGCGCCCAGCCTGGCAGGGCCCAAGCGCCCCCAGGACCGTATCGAGATTGGCCACGTGGCCAGCACCTTCGATGCGCTGTTCAGCGCGCCGGTCACCCAGAACGGTTTCAACCTGCCGGCCCAGCAGCTCGACAGACCGGTGAAGGTGCATATCAACGGCACCGGCGAGACCGCTGCGCCCGCGACACAGCCCTTGCCCGCAGGCTCGCCACGGCATGCGCTGGAAATGGTGGAGAACAAGCCGGCAGTCGTTGACGAAGAGGCGCGCGTGCAGACCGCCGATGCCCATGCCGAGCGCATCGAGGGCCGCGATGTCGATCTGCACAATGGCGATGTGCTGATCGCCGCCATCACCAGCTGCACCAATACCTCCAACCCCAGCGTGATGCTGGCCGCAGGACTGCTGGCCAAGAAAGCGGTCAAGGCAGGCCTGCGCGTGCAGTCGCATATCAAGACCTCGCTGGCCCCGGGATCGCGCCTGGTCACGCTGTATCTGACGGAATCTGGCCTGCTGCCGTACCTGGAGCAATTGGGCTTCAGCATTGCCGGTTATGGCTGCACCACCTGCATCGGCAACGCCGGAGATCTGCTGCCGGAATTCAACAGCGCCATCCAGCGCGAGGACCTGGTCTGTGCGGCCGTGCTGTCCGGTAACCGCAATTTCGAGGCGCGCATCCATCCCAATATCCGCGCCAACTTCCTGGCCAGCCCGCCGCTGGTCGTTGCCTATGCCATTGCCGGCAATGTGCGCAAGGATCTGATGACCGAGCCCGTCGGCCAGGGCAAGAACGGCCGCGATGTCTATCTGGGCGATATCTGGCCGTCGACAGACGAGGTGCAGGCCCTGATGAAGTTCGCGATGAACGGCAAGGCCTTCCGAGCCAACTACGAGAAGGTCAGCAGCGAGCCGGGCAAGCTCTGGGAAAAGATCCAGGGGGTAACCGGTGCGACCTATACCTGGCCGGAGAGTACGTATATCGCCGAGCCACCGTTCTTCAAGGATTTTTCCCTCGCCGCCCCCGAGCCAGGTGCGGAGCTGCGGGACAACGCGGTCCGCAAGGCAAGAGTGATGGCCTTATTTGGCGATTCGATCACCACGGACCATATCTCGCCGGCCGGGTCGATCAAGGAAACCTCGCCAGCGGGCCAGTGGCTGCTGGCCCATGGCGTCAAGAAGAGCGACTTCAACAGCTATGGCTCGCGCCGTGGCAACCATGAGGTGATGATGCGGGGCACGTTTGCGAACGTCCGCATCAAGAACCTGATGCTGGCCGCAAAGCCGGATGGCTCCCGGGAAGAGGGCGGCCTGACGCTGTACCAGAACCCGGGCGAGGAGCAAGGCACCCAGCTGTCGATTTACGATGCCGCCATGCGTTACATGGCAGCGGGTACACCGACCGTGGTGTTCGCCGGCGAAGAATATGGCACCGGCTCCAGCCGCGACTGGGCGGCTAAAGGCACCCAGTTGCTGGGCATCAAGGCCGTCGTGGCCCGCAGTTTTGAGCGTATCCACCGCGCCAACCTGGTGGGCATGGGGGTGCTGCCGCTGCAGTTCAAGCAGGGCGAAAGCTGGGAGACATTGAAGCTGCGCGGCGATGAGTTGATCGACATCGTGCCGCATCCGTCACTGGCACCGCGCAGCAAGGCCAAGCTGGTGATCCAGCGTGCCGATGGAAGCGTTACCGAGGCAGAACTGGTGTTGCGTATTGACACGCCTATCGAGGTCGCTTACTACAGGGATGGCGGTATACTGCCCTTCGTTTTGCGCCAGCTTCTGTAAGAGTTGACCTACATGCGACCGAAACGGGCCTTGTTGATACGAGGCCCGTTTGCATTTGTTGACCGTTACTGGTCAAATAGATGGACGTTGGTTTACTTTTAATTACATTTAGCCCCATATGGCCCTCCCTTACACACCGTTGTCGCTTGGCCGGCGCATCCATGAGATCCACACCCGGATCGTTTGGTGCCTGCTGGCAGGTGGCGTGGTGTTGGCCGGATTGGTGGCCACGGATGCGCAGGGGGTGGGCTTTGTCCAGGCGCTGCAGACCTGGGTGCAGGTGCTGCTGCTGCTGGCAGCACTTGCCACATTGGGCTGGGGCGGGCGCCTGCTGCTGCAGGGCTCGGCCGCCAGTGCCTTCCTGGGCTGCCCGCTGTGGGTATGCAGTGCCGTGGTGCTGGGCGGCTTTGCGGTGGTGCTGGCGCTGCCGCTGCGCTGGTCGGAACCTGGCAGCCTCCCAGCCCTGTGGCTGGAGCTGGCAGTCAATATTCTTCTATCAATAAGCCTATTGATAGTCTCCATAGAACTGTCTTCATCTTCGCGGCGCCACCGTCCTGGCACGGCGCCAGGCGCCAGCCCTTGGCTGCGACTGCAAAGCCATCGCGCCGTGCTGACGGCGCTGGCGGCACTGGCGCTTGGAGCGGCCGTGGTGGCGCAGGGGCTGGTCGACCTCGAAGGCGTGCGCCGCTTCCTCGTTCCGCTGGCCATGCTGGTCTGCTGTGCCTGGGTTGCGATGCAGAGCCGCCATTTTGCGGGGCAGTCCGGCCGCTGGACGGTGCTGAGAATATCCGCAGCGCTGGCTGTGGGCGCGATGGCCATGCTGCTGGGCGCCGGCACCCGCTGGGCGCTGCTGGTGGAGCAGGCGGCCTGGAGCTATGCGCTGTCCGTGCTGGCGCTGGTGCTGATCATGGCGTCGTTGCGCCATAGCCTGGTCGACTGGGCCTCCAGCCATCCCGCACGCCTGCAGGGCGAAGAATGGCTGGAGCAGGCCCCCATTGGGGTGGTGCGGGTCGATGGCACAGGCGCCATCGTGCATGCCAACCGCACCCAGCTGGACTGGCTGGGCGTGCCCAGCCTGGTGGACCAGCCCTGGACCGAGGCACTGGCACCCAGCCTGCGCGGCCAGGCGCCTGACTGGCTTGCGCGCCTGCGCGCAGGCCAATCGCTCGCATTCGAGCAAAGCATTGAAACGCCCCAGGGTCTGCGCCACTTCCAGACCGATATTCTGGTCGCCCCGCAAGGCCGCGATGCCCATGCCTTCATGCTGCTGTCGCACGATGTGTCGATGCAGAAGCTGATGGTGGGCCGCGTGCAGGAGCAGCAGTCGCAGCTGGTGTCACTGGTCAGTGCCATCCCCGACCTGGTCGTGCTCAAGGGGGCGGATGGGCGCTTTCTGCACTGCAACCAGGCTTTCGAGCGCCTGGTGGGGCTGACCCATGCGCAAATCATTGGCCGCACCACGTCCGATCTGGGGCTGCAGGCGCGCATGCCATCGGACTGGGAGACGGACCTGCGCGCGCGCAATGCGAACACCCCGGTGGTCTATGAGGAAACCCTGCAGTTTGCCGACAATGGCTACCAGGGCCGTTTCGAAATCACCAAATCCGCCATCCGGGCAGCCAATGGCGAGGTCACCGGCCTGCTGTGCATTTCGCGCGATCTGGCCGAACGCAGCCGCGCCCGCAAGGAAATCGAGCGCCTCGAGTTCTTCGACGTGCTCACGGGTCTGCCCAACCGCCGTATGCTGATGGACCGGCTGGAATGGTCCATCATTGCCTGCCAGCAGCGCGGCACCTATGCAGCGCTGCTGTTCATCGATCTGGACAATTTCAAGGACCTCAACGATTCGCTGGGCCACCAAAAGGGTGACCGGCTGCTGTGCGAGGTGGGCAAGCGCCTGATTGCCAGCGTGCGCAGCGGCGATGTGGTCGCGCGCTTTGGTGGCGACGAGTTCGTGGTGCTGGTCGAGAACCTGGGCGCCGAGCGCGCGCAGGCCGAGGCCCATGTGCGCGCTGTGGTCGAACATGTGATCACCCGCTTCAAACAGCCGTTTGCGCTGGATGGCCAGTCCCACCACAGCACGCCCAGCATTGGCGTGACCGTGTTTGGCGACCATGAATCGCTGACGGTGCAGGAATTGCTCAAGCGCGCCGACCTCGCCATGTACGAGGCCAAGTCGGCCGGCCGCAACACCCAGCGTTTCTTTGACCCGCAGATGCAGGCCATTGTCAATGCGCGTGCCAATCTGGAAAATGACCTGCGCCAGGCCATCCATGACGGCGAACTGCAGGTGTACTACCAACCAGTGATGAACGGCAGCGGCAGCCTGGTGGGCGCCGAAGCCCTCGTGCGCTGGCGCCACCCGGCGCGTGGTCTGGTCATGCCGATCGAGTTCATCGACCTGGCCGAGCAGACCGGCCTGATCGTCGAGCTCGGCAACTTCGTGATGCGCACCGCCTGCCAGCAGCTGGCGCTGTGGGCCGCGAGTGCCTCCACGCAGGGGCTGACGATGTCGGTCAATGTGAGTCCCCGGCAGTTCCACAACCAGGGTTTTGTCGACGAGGTGCTGGGCATCGTGGCGCAGACGGGGGCCAACGCCCGGCGGCTGAAGCTGGAGCTGACCGAGAACCTGCTGCTCGGCGACGTCAATGAAACGGTGAACCGCATGCGCCAGCTCAAGGAGCACGGCGTGGGCTTCTCGCTCGATGACTTTGGCGTGGGTTACTCATCTTTGGCCTACCTCAAGCGCCTGCCGCTGGACCAGCTGAAGATCGACCGCAGCTTTGTCAGCGATGTGCTGAGCGACGTCAGCGATGCGGTGATCGTGCGTACCATTCTGGCGCTGGCCCAGAGCCTGGAGCTCGAAGTGGTGGCCGAAGGCGTCGAGAACTCCGAGCAGGTGGATTTCCTCGTCAGCAATGGCTGCAAGCGCTTCCAGGGCTTTCACTTTGGCCGCCCGGTGCCGATTGGTGAGTTCGAGCGCCTGCACAGCTTCCCCAGCTGCCGTCCGGCTTGAGCCACACCACCGCCGGGTGCTGCAGCCACGCAGTGGGCTGTTGCGCTAGCGCACAAGCTGGCCCCTGCAATCTGGGCACAATGGCGGTATGCATGAACAGATTTTGATCGCCGGCGGCGGCATTGGAGGCATGGCCGCTGCGCTGGCCGCTGTCCGCGCGGGCACCGAGGTGCGGATGTTTGAGCGCGCTGCGCAGTTCAGCGAAGTGGGTGCCGGCGTGCAGCTGGGTCCCAATGTGGTGCGGCGCCTGCAGGCCTGGGGCCTGCAACGGCCCCTGCAAGCGGTGGCGGCGTTTCCGCAGGCCTTGGTCTCGCGCAATGCGATCAGTGGGCAGGAGCTGGCCCGGCTGGATCTGGGCGCGCAGGCAGTGGCGCGCTATGGCGCAGCCTATGCCACCGTTCACCGGGCTGATCTGCACCAGCTGCTGCTCGATGCGGTGCAGCCCCATGCAGATCTGCACCTCAACCTGGACCATGCAGTGGACTACCATGAGGACAATGGCCGGGTCGTCACCATCACCACCAAGCAGGGCAAGCAGATCGAAGGCGATGCGCTGGTGGGTGCCGACGGCATCTGGAGCCGCACGCGGCTGCGCCTGCTCCATGATGCGCCACCGCGCGTGACCGGCCACCTGGCCTACCGGGCACTGGTGCGCCAGGCAGACCTGCCGGCGGCCTTGCGCACCGAGGTAGTCACCGCCTGGATGGGGCCGCGCTTCCATGCGGTGCAGTACCCCGTGCGCGGTGGCGAGCTGCAGAACCTGGTCTTCATTGTCGAAGGCCCGGCACCCGATGACCTGGAGCACTGGGACCATGCCGCCAATGGCGCCGATCTGCAGCGCGGTCTGGCCGGTGCCCACCGCCAGCTGCTCAATCTGGTGGAGGCCGTGCATGCCGCAGGCGCTGCCTGGCGGCTATGGCCGCTGGCTGACCGGGCACCGGTCACCGGCCCCCATGAGATGGCGCAGGGCCTGGTCGCATTGCTGGGCGACGCCGCCCACCCGATGCGGCCCTACCTGGCCCAGGGTGCCGGCATGGCGATTGAAGATGCCGCCGAGCTGCAGCGCGCGTTGACCATGCACGACCTGGAGATGCCGCTGCGCCTGCGCCGCTATGCGCTCAACCGCTGGCAGCGCAATGCCCGGGTGCAGGCGCGTGCGATCCGCAATGGCGAGATTTTCCACGCGCGGGGCCTTGTCGCATTGGGGCGCGATACAGCACTGCGCGCGCTGGGTGCCAAGCTGATGGATGTGCCCTGGCTGTACCGGGGCGATGGGTCCTCGGCCTCGGTGCTGTAGCCATTGGCTGGTTAAGGGCTGGCGGGGCTCTTTGGGGCCAGCAGCGGCGACTGGGGCAGAAAACGGAAGGCCAGGCAGCCGATCAGCAGCATGCCCGCGACAAACAGCATCACATACTGGTAGATCTCGCCGCCATGCCGCTGCGCATAAGACGCGACGATGCCCGAGAGCCACTGCATCAGCGCGACGCCCAGGAACATCGCCATCGTGTAGACCGACAGCGCGCGGCCGGTGGTTTCCCGGGGATAGGAGGAGCGCACATCGGCATACTGCAGCACCGAGTAGCCCGAGGCCAGCCCCATGAACATGATCAGCGCGACGGTGGCTGCGGGATGGTGGACAAAGGCCAGCGCGCAGAAAGTACTGGCCATCACTGCGGCACCGGCGATGATGCGGCGCCGGCGGCGGGCCGGGCCCGGATCGAGCCGGCCAAAGACCGACGGCGTGAACAGCGAGATCATCGAGACGACCAGGGCCACATTGCCGGTCGCCACCAGCGAGAAACCATAGCGGTCGATCAGCATCGGGCTGAGCCAGAGGCCCCGCACCGTCAGAAATGAGGCGTAGCCGACCATGCCCATGATGGCGATGGCCCAGGTGTGCGGCACCAGCAGCAGGCCGCCAAACCCCTTGACGGCCGTGAGCCAGCTGGGCTTGGGCAGGTCATCGCTGGGCAGGTGCGGCTCATGCACGCGCACAAAGATGGCGATCCAGGACAGCGCGCAGAGCACCGCCAGCAGGCCAAAGCCCCAGCGCCAGCCATAGTGCTGCACCAGCCAGGCCAGCGGCGTGCCGGTAAAGAGCAGGCCCAGACCGCCGACGCCCATGCCGACGCCGGACATGAAGGCAAAGCGGTCGCTGGGGAAATGGCGCGCGATGAACATGGTGCAGGCCAGAAAGGCTGGCGAACAGCCGATGCCGATCAGCAACTGGCCCAGCATCAGGCCGTGGTAACTGGGGGCCAGCGCCGAGATCAGCGAGCCGGCAATCGCCAGCGGAAAGGCCGTCAGCACGGTCTTGCGCAGGCCATACAGGTCCATGCCCACGCCCATGAACAGCTGCGTCACCCCGAAGGACAAACCAAACAGCCCGGCAAACGCGCCCAGCGACTCGGCAGACAGCCCGAAATCGGTGCGCAGCCCGTCGGCAATGATGGAGGTGACGGTGCGGAAGGCCTGGCTCAGCGAGAAGGCCGACAGCAAGGTCAGCAGCATGGCCCAGAGCAACGTGGACGAGGACGCCGCAGGGCGCCCGGTGGGGGAGGGTGTAGGTGGGACCGGCATGGCTGAGAGTGCGGGCAACAAGCCGGGGCCAGAGGGGGCCGGCCCATGGTGTATGCGCGATCGGCCTGCAGGGGCGGGCGCGGCTTGTTACATGCGCTTGCCACTATAGAGGACTCTGGCCCCCTCTGCACGGCGCGCTGTCACTTGGAGCAACCCCTTGGCAGGTTGCTGTGGCTTAGAACAGGTGCTTAGAGGTTGGTGCGCAGGGTCCAGATCTCGGGGAAGAGCACCACATCGAGCATTTTCTTGAGGTAGCTGACGCCACCGGTGCCGCCGGTGCCGCGCTTGAAGCCGATCACGCGCTCGACCGTGGTCAGGTGGCGGAAGCGCCAGAGGCGGAAGGCATCCTCGATGTCGGCCAGCTTCTCGCCGAGCTGGTACAGGTCCCAGTACTGGTGCGGATCGCGGTAGACGGTGATCCAGGCCTGTTTGACGCCTTCGCTCTCCACATAGGGCTGGGTCCAGTCGCGCTGCAGCGCCTCGGCCGGCACGGCAATGCCTTCGCGCGCCAGCAGCTGCAACGCAATGTCATACAGCGACGGCGATTCGTAAGCCGCCTGCACCTGGGCCAGCAGGTCGGCCCGGTGCGCATGGGGCTTGAGCATGGCGGCATTCTTGTTGCCCAGCGAGAACTCGATGCAGCGGTACTGCGCGCTCTGAAAGCCGCTGGAGTTGGCCAGGTAGGGCCGCATCGCCGAGTACTCGGGCGGCGTCATCGTCGACAGCACGGTCCAGGCATTGACCAGCTGCTCCATGATGCGCGAGACGCGCGCGAGCATCTTGAAGGCCTCGGGCTTGGTGTTGGCCTCGGGGTTGGCAATCGCCTGCATGGCCGCGCGCAGCTCGTGCAGCATCAGCTTCATCCACAGCTCGCTGGTCTGGTGCTGCACGATGAACAGCATCTCGTCGTGCGCGGGCGACAGCGGGTGCTGGGCGTTCAGGATCTCGTCCAGGTGCAGGTAGTCGCCATAGCTCATGTCTTTGCTGAAGTCGAGCTGGGCGCGCTCTTCATGCACAATGGATTCGGGCTTGCTGTTGGTGTCTCGCATGGTATGTGGGGCAGTGGAAGCGGCTTCAATTGCAGCGCAAGAATGGCACTGCGCAACGGGGCCGCAAGGCCTAAAGTGGCTGCATCGATTGTACTGAGGTGATCCGCATGAAACAGTCTGCCCCATCCACACCACGCTCCACGTCGGCTGCCCGCACGTCCAACGCCGCTGCGCTGGCCGCCAACCGCGCGCAGCAAACCCTGGCCGATCCGCGCTGGGCCGATGTGCAGGGCCGCCACGCTGCGGCCGACAGCCGCTTTGTCTATGCGGTGCGCAGCACCGGCATTTTTTGCCGGCCCTCGTGCAGCTCGCGCCTGGCCAAGCCCGAGAACGTCCGCTTTTTCGACACCGCCGCGCAGGCCCAGGCCGCTGGCTACCGCGCCTGCAAGCGCTGCCAGCCCGATAACCCCGCCAAGCCCAGCCATGCCGCGCTGGTGGCCCAGCTGTGCGGCTGGATCGCCACCGCCGAAGAAGAGCCCAGCCTGGCCGAACTGGCCGAGCGCGCCGGCATGAGCCCCTTCCATCTGCAGCGCGTCTTCAAGGCCGCCGTCGGCGTATCGCCCAAGGCCTATGCCAAGGCCCAGCGCCGCCAGCGCCTGCAAACCGCGCTGGGCGATGCACAAGAGGCGCCCCGCGTCATCGATGCAATCTTTGATGCCGGCTTTGCCAGCACCGCGCAGCTGTACCGCGACAGCCAGGCGGTGCTGGGCATGACGCCACGCCAGTACCGCACCGGCGGCGTGGCGCAGCAGATTCGTTTTGGCGTCGCCGAATGCAGCCTGGGCCCGATTCTGGTGGCTGCCACCGCGCAGGGCATTTGCGCCATCTTGCTGGGCGACGATGCCGATGCGCTGGTGCAGGACCTGCAGCAGCGTTTTCCCAAGGCCCAGCTGGCTGGTGGCGATGCCGACTTTGAGCGCTGGATGGCGCAGGTCATCGGCTTTGTCGATGAGCCCACGCGCGGCCTGGCACTGCCGCTGGATGTGCGCGGCACCGCCTTTCAGCAGCAGGTCTGGCAGGCGCTGCGGCTGATTCCGGTGGGCAGCACCGTCAGCTACAGCGAGCTGGCGCGCAAGCTGGGCATGCCCCAGGCCAGCCGCGCCGTTGCTGGCGCCTGCGCGGCCAATGCGCTGGCCGTTGCGATTCCCTGCCACCGGGTGGTGCGCAACGATGGCGGCATCTCCGGCTACCGATGGGGCGTGGAGCGCAAGCGCGCGCTGCTGCAGCACGAGGCCGAGCTGGCGCCCCAGGCCCCCCGGGTGGCCCGCCATGGTTAAGCGCCTGGCCAGCGCCGCGCAGGCCGCGTTGCCGCTGGAGGAAGCGGAGCCTGCACCGCTGTTGCCGGCCGCCTCGGCACCAGCCGGTGCCGGTGGCGCAGATGTGCTGGCTGAGGCAGCCTTGCAGCGTTATGACTGGACTGCGGTGGGCCGCCAGCTGGACCGCCAAGGCTGGGGCCTGCTGCCGGGTTTGCTGCATGCGGCGCAGTGCCAGCAGATGGCCGGGATGTACGACGAGGCGGCGCATTTTCGCAGCCGCATCCAGATGCAGCGCCATGCCTTTGGCAGAGGTGAGTACCAGTACTTTGCCTACCCGCTGCCAGCGCTGCTGCAGGCCTTGCGCACGGCGCTCTACGCGCGGCTGCAGCCCGTGGCGGAGCACTGGCGCCAGCAGCTCGCATCGGCCACACCGCCCTGGCCTGCGCAGCATGCGGCCTTGCTCGCCCAGTGCCATGCTGCGGGCCAATGTCGGCCCACACCGCTGCTGCTGCGCTATGGCGCCGAGGATTACAACTGCCTGCACCAGGACCTGTATGGCGCGCTGGTGTTTCCGCTGCAGGTGATCGTGCTGCTGTCGCAGCCGGGCGAGGATTTTGACGGGGGCGAGCTGGTGCTGACCGAGCAACGCCCGCGCATGCAGTCGCGCGCGCAGGTGCTGCCGCTGCAGCGTGGCGATGCGGCCATCATCGCGGTGCGCGAGCGGCCGGTGCAGGGCACGCGCGGCAGCTACCGGGTGCAGCACCGGCACGGGGTGTCCACGGTGCTGCGCGGGCAGCGCCACACGCTGGGCATCGTGTTCCACGACGCGGAATAGCCGTAGCGCATGGAAACAGCTGTGACTGCATCGCCCGCCCTCCATCCCCTATAGTGGGGAACCGCGCCCGCCGCCGCCTTCCGCACGCCCTCCCATGCCCCTGGTCCTGAGCACCCAAGTCGCCCTGCCTGCCAACTACCGCCCGCAGGACATGCTGGCCCTGCATGCCCGGGATGCCCTGCAAGCTTCCGAGAAGGTCGAGGGGCTGCGGGTCAGCAAGGGCTTGACCTGGCAAGGCCGGCCTGCGCTGCTGGAGCTGGAGCTGGTGGAGGGCGCCACCCAGGCCGTTGCCAGCTTGGCGGTCGATGGGCCGGCCGACACCGGCGCTACCGGAGACGGCCCAGCCGCACTGGATGCGATGGTGGCGCGCATGCTGGGCCTGGGCGAGGGGGCAGACCAGCTGGCGCTGCAGCATGGCAAGCACCCGGTGCTGGGCCCGTTGCTGCTGAGCCAGATGGGTCTGCGTGTGCCCGCCAGCAGCAGCCCGTTCGAGGCCCTGGTATGGGCGATCACCGGCAAGCAGATCAGCGTGGCGGCAGCCATTGCACTGCGCCGGCGGCTGATTGCGGCCACGGCGCTGCAGCACAGCAGCGGCATGCTCTGCCACCCTGATGCCGCTGCGTTGGCGGCATTGACGCCCGAGCAACTGCGCGCCGCAGGCTTTTCGGTCAGCAAGATCGCCACGCTGGAGCGCGTTTGCGCTGCCGTGCTGGACGGCAGCCTGCCGCTCGATGCCTGGGCCACGCAGCCCTTGCAGGCGCAAGACGCCCAGGCGATTGAGGATGCGCTGCTGGCCATCAAGGGCATTGGCCCCTGGACGGTGCACTACGCACTGCTGCGCGGCTTTGGCTGGCTGGACGGCAGCCTGCATGGTGATGTGGCAGTGCGCAATGCGCTCGCCCGGCTGCTGGATGTGCCCAGCGTCTCGCAGCGCGAGGCCGAGCAGTGGCTGGGTGCGTTCGCGCCCTGGCGGGCGCTGGTGGCGGCCCATCTCTGGGCCAGCCTGTCGGCCAAAAGCTACTGAGGGGTGGCAGCGGCTGCTGGCAGTGCATCGCCACGGGCCGGGCGCAGCAGGGCCAGCACCACCAGGGCCGAGACCGTGGCTATCGCCGCCAGCACCTGCAGCAGCTGTGCAAAGGCCTGGCCATAGGCCTTTTGCAAACCAGGTGCAGCTGCCGCATAGTGCTGGGCGGGCAGCAAGGCCAGCGCCTGGCGCAGCTCGCCCATCGCCAGTTGCTGGGCGGCAGTCTGCAGGCTGACCACCTCCAGGGATGCCGGCAGGTGCGGGGTGATAAAGCCGGCCAGCAGCGCGGTCACCATCGCCAGCGCAATGCCTTCACCGGCTACCCGCACGGTGCTGAAAATACCGGTGGCCATGCCCGCGCGTTCCTTGGGCACCATGCTGACCGACAGCCCATCCATCAGGCCCCAGGGCAGGCCCGCGCCGCTGCCGATCAGCAGCAGCGGCAGCACACGCGCCATGCCACCGGCCTCCACGGGGATCTGCGCCAGCCACAGCAGGCCGCCGGCCGCGAGCAGCAAGCCCGCTGCCGAAATGGGACCGGGGCCGAACCAGCGCGTCAGCCAGGCTGCGGCCAGTGGTACCACCAGCATCGGCGCGGACAGCGCCAGCATCCACCAGCCCGCCGCCACCTCGCTGTAGCCGCCAATGCCGATCAGCTGCAGCGGCAGCAGCACCAGCAGCACCACATAGCAGTAGCAGGTGGCTATCGGCAGCACCTGCACACCGACGAAGCGCGGGTAGCGGAACAGGCTCAGGTCCAGCATCGGGCGCGCCACCCGCCGCTCCACGGCGACGAAGAGCAGCAGCGCGGCAGCGGATGCCAGCAGCAATGCGATGACAAGCGGGCTGTGCCAGCCCCGTGCAGCCGCCTCCACCATCGTCAAGGTCAGCAAGGCCAGCGCGCTGGTGAACAGCAGCGCACCGGGCCAGTCCAGGCCCTGGGCCTGCGGATCGCGCGACTCGCGCATCGCGGCGATGCCCACCAGCAAGGCCAGCAGCCCCAGGCCGGTGCAGAGTGCAAAACCGGCCTGCCAGCCGGCGCGCTCCATCAACCAGCCGGTCAGCAGCGGGCCAAAGGCCAGGCCGGTGCCAAAGGTGGTGCCCAGCAGGCTGAAGGCCTGGGCGCGCTGCGCCGCTGCAAACTCCTGCGCCAGCGCGGCTGTACCACCGGCCAGGGTAGCGGCAGCGGCCACGCCTTGCAACGCGCGTAGCAGGTCAATCTGCCACACGCTGCGTGCCAGCACCAGCCCCAGGCCCGCGAGGCAAAAGGTCGACAGACCCAGCAAAAACAGCCGCTTGCGCCCCCACTGGTCAGCCAGCGCGCCGGCGGCCATCAGGCAGCTGCCAAAGCCCAGCATGAAGGCATTGGTGATCCAGCCCAGGCTGGTGGCGCTGCCGCCCAGTGCGCGGCCGATCGCAGGCGTGGCCACGGCCCCGCCAGAAAAACTCAGCGGCAGCACCAGCGCTGCCAGACAAACGGATGCCAGAACCATCCAGGGCCCGCGCCAGGCGGCGGGTAAAACTTGACGCATAGCCAACTCCTGCAAAAACACGCTGTGGAGCTTAATGAGGAATGTATGGCTAATAAACGGGCCAGTCGTTGTTTGATTAACAACCAAATTTCCGTAATATGCGCGGATGGACAACCTGAACCACATCGCCGCCTTTGTGCAGGCGGCCGAGCGCCGCAGTTTTGTGGCCGCTGCCCGCGCCCTGGGCATCTCGGCATCGGCCGTCGGCAAAAGCGTGGCCAAGCTGGAGGCACAACTGGGCACGCAGCTGCTGGTGCGCACCACGCGGCGGGTGTCGCTGTCGCATGAGGGCGAGCTGATGTACACGCACTGGCGCCGCATACTGGATGACCTGCAGGATGCGCAGGCGCTGCTGTCAAGCACGCAGAGCAGCCCCCGGGGCTTGCTGCGCATTGGCCTGCCAACCATTGGCTACCGCTTCTTGCTGCCGGTGATTCCAGCCTTCCGCGCGCGCTACCCGGATATCGAGCTGGACCTGGACTTCAACGACCGGCTGGTCGATGTGGTGGAGGCGCGCCTGGATGCGGTGATCCGCAGCGGCGTGCTGGCCGATTCCAGCCTCAGCGCCCGGCGCCTGGGCCTGTTCCGCTTTGTGCTCTGCGCATCCCCGGCCTATCTGGCGCAGCGCGGCCGGCCCCAGCGGCCCGAGGACCTGGCAGCGCATGATTGCCTGCGTTTTCGCTTTCCCACTTCGGGCAAGCTGCAGCCCTGGCAGATGGGCGGCGATAGCGCCGACGCCGCGCAGGATGCCGCCGCCCACCCGCCAGCGCTGACCTGCAACAACATGGAGGCCTTGCGCGGCGCGGCGATCGGGGGCCTGGGCATTGCCTATATGCCCGATTTTCTGGCCCGCGACGCGCTGGCCGATGGCAGCTTGCAGACGGTGCTGGACGACTGTCTGACCTATGCCGGCCAGTTCAGCATCCTCTGGCCCTCGGGCCGGCTGATGTCGCCGCGCCTGCGTGTGTTTGTGGACTTTGTGGCCGAGCGGCTGTTCCAGCCATCTTTGCGGTGACGGCACTGCAAGGGGCCATCAGCCCCCATGCGTGGGCGCGGCCACCAGCAGGATGAAATGCGCCACGCCACGGCCCTCGTTGGCAAAGTGGTGCTCGGTGTCCATCGCCAGCTGGGCGCTGTCGCCGGCTTGCAGCAGCACGGAATCAGTACCGGTGAAGACGCGCAGGCTGCCGATCTCGACATAGAAGACCTCACGCGTGCCCGGGCGGTGCGGCGCAAAGTGGCTGGAGGCCTGGCCCGGTGGCACGGTGTAGTACAGCAGCTCCAGCCCCGGCAGCGGGCGGGCCAACGCCAGGCGCACGATGCCGGTGTCCTCATGGACAAAGCGCGCATGCGCGCCGGCACGCGTGATCTGTGCGGGCGCAGGGCTTTGCACCAGGTCGCTCAGCTCGCAGCCCAGGCCGCGGGCAATCGCCATGGCATTGCGCAGACTCACGCTGAGCAGGCCCCGTTCCACCCTGGACAGCGCCCCCGAGGTGACGCCGCTGGCCTGGGCCAATTGGTCCAGAGTGATGGCCAGCTGCGCGCGGCGGGCGCGCACGGCCAGGCCGAACTGCAGGTCGGAATCGGTGCTGGGTGGGGAATTTTCAGTCGACATGGATTGACTATATTTCGTGTAGGAAATATTATTTGCCTATATGCAATTTCAACAAGCGCTCTTCCAATGTACCTGTTCTTGAGTGCGTCCCCGGTCCTGGGCGTCATCGCGGGGCTGTTGCTGGGGCTGCGTTCGCTGCATGCGGCGCTGACCGGTGTGGTGCTGGCACTGGCCGGCTGCCTGCTGGCTTTTCCGCTCAGCGCAGCTGCGGCGCAGCAGGCGCTGGCCAGCTGGATGCCGGTCCTCGTGGAGGTGCTGCTGATCGTGGGCGGCGGCCTGCTGCTGTCCGAAGTGCTGCGCGCTGCCGGAGCGCAAAAGGCGCTGGCGCAGTGGGTAATGGGCCGCACCGGCGAAGGCGTGGGCGCTGTGCTGCTGGTGGTGCACGGGGTCACGCCCTTTGCCGAATCACTGACCGGCTTTGGCATTGGCATCACCATCGGCATTCCGCTGCTGGCGCACAGCGGTTTGCCGGCGCGCAAGATGGCGCTGATTGGCTTGCTGGGCCTCTGCGCCGTGCCCTGGGGCTCCATGGGCCCGGGCACCTTGATTGCGGCCACAATGGCCGGGATCGGCTTTGATGCGCTGGGTGTGGCGTCGGCAGCGGTAAGTGTGATTCCGATGGTGGTGGCCGGTGTGGCCGCAGCGGGGCTGGCCAGTGCGCCGGGCCGGCGTGCAGCGGCCATGCTGCAGGGTGCGTTGTCGGGCCTGATGCTGGCGCTGGCCATTGGGCTGAGCAATGCGGTGGCCGGCACCTCGGCCGCCGGCGCGCTGGGCGCCTTGCTGATGACGGTGCTCTGGCTGTGGCTGGGCCGGCGGGGCACAGGCGCTGTAGCGGGCCAGGCCGCTGCGCCACTGGGCCCCTTGGGCTGGCGCGCGCTGGCCGCCTATGGCTTGCTGCTGCTGGGTGTGCTGGTGGCGGGCGCTGTGCTGCGCGCCTTGCAGGGCGCGGGTGCCTGGCATTTGCTGGCATCACCTGCGCTGTGGCTGTTTGTGGCGGCGGTCTGGTTTGCGCGCGGCCTGCCCGCAGCCAGCAGCCTGCAGCGGGTCTGGCAGTCCTGGCGCCAGGTGGCGCCGGTCACAGGTTTGTTCATCGTGCTGGGCGTGGTGATGGCCGTGTCGGGCATGGCGGCGCAGTTGGCCCATGCCTTGGCGCAGGGCGGCAGTGCCTATGTGTTTGCTGCGCCTTTTGTCGGCGCGCTGGGAGGTTTTGTGACCGGCTCCAACACCGGCGCCAATGCGATGTTTGCGGCCACCCAGGCCGAGATTGCGCAGGCCCTGGGCGTGGCGGTGCTGCCGTTTATGGCGGTCCACAATGTCAGCGCGGCACTGCTGCTGATGGCCTCCCCCGGCAAGGTGGAGATGGCCTGCCAGCTGGTGCCCGGTGCTGCGCAGGCCGAGCGCGCCTGGGTACAGTCCAGGGTGCTGCTGGTGACCGGGCTGGCCGTGCTGCTGATGGCGGCGCTGAATGTGCTGCTCAGCGTGTTGCTGGCGCAGCCATAGGCATCACCGTGTTGGCCAGCTCAGGCAGCTGCGGCTGGGTCTGGCGCGCGGAGGTGCTGCTGAGCCAGCGGCCCAGGTGCTTGCGCTGGCAGACCTGCAATTCGCTCAGCAGCGCATGGCTGGGCTCGGGGATGTGCCAGCGGCTGCGCAGATCGGCCTGCATGCGCAGCAGCAGGTGAGCGGTCATCTCGGCATCGGCCAGTGCCCGGTGGGCCTTGTCGGCCGGCGGCAGTTGCAGGTGGCGCACGATCTTGCCCAGCGAGTGGCTGGGTGCCTCGGGGTAGAGGCGGCGCGACAGCAACACGGTGCAGGCAAACAGCTTGCCGGCAGGCGCTGCGGCGGGGCTGGCCGCACAGCCTGCGCGTTCCAGCTCATCCAGCCAGAACTTGCTGTCAAACGATGCGTTGTGTGCCACCAGCGGCGCCGTGCCGACAAATGCTGCCGCCTCGCGCATCACCTGCTCTGCGGGCGCTGCCGCCTGCAGCATCGCGGTGGTGATGCCGGTGAGCTGGGTGATGAAGCCGGGCATGCGCTGGCCGGCATTCATCAGGTTCTGGTAGCGGTCCACGATGCGGCCGTTCTCGACCATGACGATGCCCACCTCGGCCGCCCGCGCGCCATGCGCCGGGCTCATGCCGGTGGTTTCAAAGTCGAGAATGGCGATGCGTTCGGACATGGCGGAGCGGGTGCTGGACGGGCTGTGCAATCAGGTCACCGCGTTGATGCGGTTGAACTCGGGCTTCTGCCATTCACCCGATTCCAGTACCTGGCGCAGGTGCTCGACCGCGTTCCACACGTCCTCAAAACGGGTGTAGAGGGGGGTGAAACCAAAACGCAGAATGTCCTTGTGCGGGCCCTTGCCGCCATCGCCCTTGCGGAAGTCGCCAATCACGCCCCGGGCGATCAGCGCCTGCACAATGGCGTAGGCGCCGCTGCCCTGGCCGTCCACGCCCGCGCCGTCGTCGCGCGTCAGGCAGACCTGGGAGCCGCGCGCAAAGATATCGCGCGGCGTGGCCAGGCCCAGGCCGTAGCCGGCGCAGCGCGTCTCGACCAGCTCGATGAACAGGTCGGTCAGCGCGATGGACTTGCGGCGCAGTGCCGCCATGCCGCCGTGCTTTTCGGCTTCGCTGAAGATGTCCAGCCCGCACTGCAGTGCAGACAGCGCAATCATCGGCTGGGTGCCGCACATGTAGCGGCGGATGCCGGGCGCAGGCTGGTAGTCGCTGTTGAAGGCAAACTGCTCGGCATGGCCGAACCAGCCCGACAGCGGCTGCCAGAACTTGTCGGTATGGCGCGCATGCACCCAGACAAAGGCCGGGGCGCCAGGGCCGCCGTTGAGGTACTTGTAGCTGCAGCCCACGGCGTAGTCGGCGTTGGCGGCATTCAGGTCCACCGGCACGGCGCCGGCGGCATGGGCCAGGTCCCAGACGGTCAAGACGCCCTGCGCATGCGCGTCGCGCGTGACCTGGGTCATGTCGTGCATGTGGCCGGTGCGGTAGTTCACGTGGCTGAGCAGCAGCACGGCCACGTCGGTGGTCAGGCAGGCGGGCAGCTCTTCGGGCTCGATCAGCACCAGCTCCAGGTTGTGCTGCTTGCACAGCGATTCGGCGATGTACAGATCGGTAGGGAAATTGCTGCGCTCGCTGATGACCTTGGTGCGCGGTGCCGGGTCGGAGAACTCTTGCTGCGACAGGCGGATGGCTGCGCTCAGCACCTTGTAGAGGTTGACCGAGGTGGTGTCGGTGAACACGACCTCGCCGGGCTTGGCGCCGATCCAGGGCGCAAACTGGTCGCCCAGGCGCTGGGGCAGGTCGATCCAGCCGGCATCGTTCCAGCTGCGGATGAGGCCCTGGCCCCATTCACGCTGCACCACATCGGCGACGCGCGCCGCCGTGGCCTTGGGCAGCGGGCCCAGCGAGTTGCCGTCCAGGTAGATCACGCCTTCGGGCAGGTCGAACAGGTGGCGCAGCGGTGCCAGCGGCTCATGCTGGTCAACGTCGCGGCAGGCTTCCAAGGTGGTCATGGCTAGGTCTCTTTGTCAATGGTGGCGGGCAGGCGCTGGTGGGCCAGGCGCCTGCCGCAAGGGAGGAGGGGGCTCAGGCCGTGGCCTGATTGTAGGTGCCGGGCAGCACGCGCAGCACGGCACGCACCGGCGATGCATCGGCCTGCACAAGCTTGAGCGGCAGCGCGATCAGCTCGTAGTCGCCTTCGGGCACGGCGTCCAGCACCAGGTTCTCCAGCACGCGCATGTCGTGGCGGCGAATGGTCTGGTGGCTGGGCAGGGCCTTGCTGTCAGCCGGGTCGATGCTGGCGGTATCGATGCCTATCAGGCGCACGCCCAGCGCGGCCAGGCGCTCGACGGTCTCGGCCGCGTAGCCGGTCAGGCCGGCATCCCACTGGGTCTGCGGCATCTGCTGGTAGGTGCGCACCAGCACGCGCTCGGGCAGGTCGTCGCTGATCGCATGTTCGATGTGCTGCCATTCGATCAGCGGGCCGCAGCCGATGGCATGGACCACGCGGCAGCGGCCCAGGTAGGGCGCCAGATCGACCTGGCCGATGGTGGCGCCATCGGGCGCATAGTGCAGCGGCGCGTCGGCATGGGCGCCGGCATGCGGTGTGCTGGTGATGCTGGCCACATTGACCGGGCAACCCGGCCCGATGCTGGCCACCCATTGCTGCTGGTAGGGCGTGTCGCCGGGGAACACCGGCATGCCCACATAGACGGGCGGCGAGATGTCCCAGAGGCTTGGCGCAGAGTGAGGCGTGTTTGGCATAGCTGTGCAATGTATCAGCGCTTGCGGTACCAGATCAGGTAGACGGCGGTCATCACCAGCAGCATGGGCACGCCGATCAATGTGGTCATGTGGAACACGTCGGTGAAATAGGTGGTGATGATGACGGCCAGCATCAGCACGGCGCCCAGCAGGGTCAGCACCGGAAAGCCCCACATGCGGAACTGCAGGCGTTCGCCCGGATGCTCGCGCTGCCAGCGGCGGCGGAAGAACAAATGGGTGACAAAGACCATGAACCAGGCAAACATGGCGCCGAACATCGAGATCGACATCATCAAGGTGAGCGACTCCTCGGGCTTGAGCACGTTGAGCACCATGGCCACGGCCATACCCAGGCAGGAGATGGCAATCGCGCCCATCGGCACGCCCCGGCTGTTGACCTTGCCCAGCGCTGCCGGCGCATAGCCGCCACGCGAGAGGCTGAACATCATGCGCGAGGTGACATAGAGCTGCGCATTCATCGCCGAGAGGCTGGCGACCAGCACCACAAAATTGAGCACGCTGGCCGCGCCGGGGATGCCGACGATCTCCATCACCTTGACGAAGGGGCTCTTGTCGGTGCTGGCATGGCTCCAGGGCACGATGGCCAGCATCAAGGCCAGCGACAGCAGGTAGAACAGCACCAGGCGCAACACCGTGGTCTTGAACGCCGAGGTGACCGCCTGGCGCGGGTTCTGCGCCTCACCGGCGGCAATCGCGATCGACTCCAGGCTGAGGTAGCTGAAGATGGCCACGATCACCCCCACCCAGGTGCCCCACCAGCCGTTGGGGAAAAAGCCCCGGTCGGCGGTGTAGTTGAAAAAACCCACCCCCTCGGGCCGCGAGCCGAACACCACATAGGCGCCGATCAGGATAAAGGCAACGATGGCCACGACCTTGACCATGGAGAACACATACTCCATCTGCCCAAAGGCCTTGACGCTGGTGGCATTGACGGCAGCCAGCACGACCGAGAACAGCGCCACCCAGACCCACTGCTCCACCTCGGGGAACCAGTACTTCATGTACTTGCCCACCGCGGTGACCTCCATCCCCACCGCCAGCACCACGGCCGCCCAGTAGGCGTAGCGCACCACAAAGCCGGCGAGCGGGCTGAGGTAGTGCTCGGCATAGGCGCCAAACGATCCGCTGGTCGGGTGCGCGACCGTCATCTCGGCCAGGCAGCCCATCAGCAGCAAACCAATGAGCGCGCCGATGGCGTAGCTGATGAGCACGCTGGGCCCGGCAAAGCCGATGGCAAATGCGCTGCCCATGAAGAGGCCGGTGCCGATGGCGCCGCCAATGGCGATCATCGTCATTTGGGCTGCAGTGAGTTGCTGCAGCAGCCCGCGTTCGCGGCGGGCAATCGATTCAAAAGGGGACACGGGTT
>Ga0308165_1000924_pt1 | contig 45334 bp, 41 predicted proteins | sample PhyWR2_FD_201032 | JGI IMG/M metagenome (GOLD analysis project Ga0308165, IMG submission 201032) | Phyllosphere microbial communities from UC Gill Tract Community Farm, Albany, California, United States - DLSLW.R2 | ecosystem: Host-associated > Plants > Phyllosphere > Unclassified | place: USA... | reverse complement strand
ATCGTCATCGCACTCGATACGCCGCTGGATCCTATTGATACTGCCGATGCAACTTTCGGAACGGATAACTTTAAAGCAGGCGAACTGATTGGCGAATGGGCTGCAGGCAAAATGGGCGATAAGGCAAAGGATGCCAAAATTGCACTTCTGAACCTCAACGCGCAGCAGATTACCGTCGATTACATGCGCAATCAGGGCTTTCTGTCCGGTTTTGGTATCGACATAAAAGACAAGACCCGCATTGGCGACGAGGATGATCCACGCATTGCAGGCAACGAGGCCAGCAACGCCAATGAAGAAGGCGGGCGCACCGCCATGGAAAGCCTGTTGCAGGTCAATCCAGACATCAATGTCGTCTACACTATCAACGAACCAGCAGCTGCAGGCGCTTTTGAGGCGATCAAGGCTGCGGGACGCGAGAAGGACATCACACTCGTATCGATCGATGGTGGTTGCCCAGGCGTACGCAACGTCAAGGATGGCGTAATCGGCGCGACATCGATGCAGTTTCCGCTCATCATGGCTGCAAAGGGCGTTGAGGCCATCAAGCAATTTGCTGATACCGGCGCAAAGCCTGCACCGTCATCAGGACTTGATTTCGTAGACACCGGCGTTGAGCTTGTGACAGACCAGCCGGTTGAAGGCATCAAGTCTATCAGCTCCGAAGAAGCCCTCAAGAAGTGCTGGGGCTAAATAATTTCGGGAGCGAACAACATTCTGGCTGACTTTGCGGTCGGCCAGAAATCGGGAAATTGACGTAATAACTGCTTTATGATGGCCGCTGTGCCATTATGGCCTTGCATGTCAGATCAGAGCGCACCCTATTTTGATTGACGCTGGGAAAGCGCTCTAAGTATTTGTTTTATCGCATTATCCCACGCAAAACCGCTACGCACTTTTGCTGGAAATGCTCTAGAAACGCAAGCCAGCCAGTGAATATGTCGGGCAGAAGGCATCGCTATGACAGAAGACCCCAATTCGACATCCGCGGATACGCTGCCGCAGAACCACGGCTATGCCCGGTTTGATGATGAACAGGTTGGCATCGTTGGTCGCATTCAACGTTTCCTGCATTCCTATCCCACGACAATTCCTTTGATCGTTCTGGCAATATCGCTTTTAGGCTTTGGGATTTTTGCAGGCGAACGGTTTTTCACGCCCTACAATATGTCATTGATCGTTCAGCAGGTTTCGATCATCGGCATTCTGGCCGCAGCGCAAAGCCTCGTTATTCTAACTGCCGGAATTGATCTGTCGGTCGCTGCAATCATGGTTTTGAGCTCGGTGGTTGCCGGTAATCTTGCCATCAAGCTCGGCCTCCCTCCGGCACTGTCAATTGCCGCTGCCTTTGCCTGCGGTACATTGATCGGCCTGTTCAACGGTTTTCTGATCACCCGCATCAAACTACCGCCATTTATCGCAACACTCGGTACCTGGAACATATTTTACGCGCTTAATCTCTACCTCTCAGGCGCACAATCCATAAGAGGCAGCGATATTGACACCACGGCTCCGTCGCTCAAATTCTTCGGCCAAACGATTTCGGTTTTCGGCACGGATATAAGCTATGGATCAGTTCTATTGATCATTGTTTTCATGGTGCTGTGGTATGCTTTGACTCGCACATCATGGGGGCGACACGTCTATGCCGTGGGTGATGACCGAGAAGCCGCGGAACTTGCAGGTATCCGCACGGATCGTGTTCTCCTCTCCGTCTATGCAGTCGCCGGGTTTATCTGCGCACTCGCTGGCTGGTCTGCAATCGGACGACTTGGTGCGGTTTCCCCCACCAGTTTCTTCGAAGGCAATCTGCAATCGATCACTGCCGTGGTGATTGGTGGAATATCCTTGTTCGGCGGACGCGGTTCCATTCTCGGCCCCTTGGTCGGAGCGCTCATTGTTGGCGTTTTCCAGTCAGGCCTGCGCATCGCCGGCGTGGATGTTCTGTGGCAACTTTTTGCAATTGGATGGCTCATCCTCATCGCCGTCTCGATTGATCAATGGATCAGAAAGGTATCGGCATGACCGACGCTGTCAGACCTGTCCTTGAAGCAAAAGGACTTACCAAGCGATACGGGCGTGTTGTTGCGATCGATCAGGCAGATTTCGATCTCATGCCCGGCGAAATCCTTGGCGTCATTGGCGACAATGGCGCTGGAAAGTCGAGCCTCATTAAAGCACTCTCCGGTGCAGTCAGACCGGATGGCGGGGAAATTCTGCTCGATGGCAAACCGGTTTCATTCGGCTCACCCATTGAAGCCCGACATGCCGGCATTGAGACCGTCTATCAAACGCTGGCTCTTTCGCCTGCTCTGTCGATCAGTGAGAACATGTTTCTTGGACGTGAACTTTATACGTCAGGACTGATGGGGCGCTTCCTGCGCCACATGGATCGGCCTGCCATGGATCGCATTGCGCGTGATAAACTCTCAGAACTGGGACTTCTGACTATCCAAAACATCAACCAGCCGGTCGAAACCCTTTCGGGTGGACAGCGACAGGGTGTGGCTGTGGCAAGAGCTGCGGCCTTTGGTTCCAAAGTCATCATCATGGATGAGCCAACAGCGGCTCTTGGTGTGAAGGAATCGCGCAAAGTGCTCGATCTTATTCTCAAAGTGAGAGCGCGCGGCGTTCCAATCGTGTTGATCAGCCATAATATGCCTCATGTATTTGAAGTTGCAGACAGAATCCATATTCACCGGCTTGGAAAAAGAGCAACGATTGTCAAACCCGGCGAAGTATCCATGTCGGACGCAGTTGCAATCATGACGGGTGCAATGCCTCCGCCAGTTCATTGAATGGGTTACTCACCAAGGCTTAATTGACCTCCCTTTAACAACATGCGACGAATAATTGTCATGCATCAGGCAGCAAATATCGAGCGCAAAACATGTTCGACTATTGTATCGTGGGAGGCGGGATCGTCGGCTTGGCGACCGCATTAAAGATTGTGAAAAGCGAGCCGGATGCTCGGCTTCTTCTGTTAGAAAAAGAAAGCACGCTCGCCGCTCACCAGACCGGGCATAATAGCGGGGTGATTCATGCCGGGATTTATTATAAGCCCGGCAGCCTGAAAGCCGAGCTTTGCCGCGCAGGCGAGCGCATCACAAAGCAATTTTGCGACGAGAATAATATTCCCTACCGCACACCCGGAAAACTTGTCGTCGCAACCAACCAGATCGAATTGCAGCGTCTCGCGAACCTCGAAACAAACGCGGGCGCAAACAATATCAACTGTCGCAAGTTATCTGCCGCAGAGCTTATCGAGATGGAACTCGCAGTGACCGGACTTGGTGCCTTGCTGGTCGAGCAAACGGGCATCGTTGACTATCGCGCAGTTTCCAAAGCCATGGGCAATATGATCAGAGCTACGGGTGGCACAATCATATTCGACGTCAAAGTTGATCACATCGAAGAGCGTTCCGATAGCGTCCGGGTGCATACCGATAAGGACGTATGGGAAAGCCGCTATGTTATTGCCTGTGCCGGATTACAAGCTGACCGGCTCGCGCGACGTTCAGGGCAGGCCGTCGATTTCCAGATTGTACCATTTCGCGGCGAATATTACGCGCTAAAGCCGGAACTGAGTAATCTCGTCGAGCGCATGATCTATCCGGTGCCTGATCCAGCCATGCCATTTCTCGGCATTCACCTCACTCCCATGATGGATGGCAGATTAACCGTCGGGCCAAACGCCGTTCTTGGTATGTCACGCGAAGGCTATGCAAAATTCTCGATCAATCTTCAGGACATGGCCACCTATGCGAAGTTCCCTGGCTTCTGGAAGGTCATTTCCAACAATCTTCGCTCCGGTATTCAGGAGATGAGAGACAGTGTCTTCAAATCGAGCTATCTGGAAAAATGCCGCAAATATTGCCCGTCGCTTCAAGTTGATGATCTTTTGCCTTATCGGGCGGGAATACGGGCGCAGGCCGTTTCCAAAGACGGTGAATTAATACATGATTTCAAATTCTTACAGTCAAAGCGCGTTCTGCATGTATGCAATGCGCCCTCGCCGGCAGCAACCTCAGCAATCCCAATTGGCGATCTGATTTTCAGAACGTTGCGCCAATCAGAGAGCTAAACGCGCTTTAACTCTCCTCAATCACGCGAACACTATGTCCGGCACCAATATCCATCAATTGCGTCAATGGCGGCGGCTGATGCACATCATGCGTACCAAAGCTCGTTGGATAAAACGCATAGCCTTGCGGTGCTAGAGGCGCAGTTCTCTCATCAATGAGGCGCGTGCCGGTCAGCTCCGCAATCGGATCTGGAATGGCGGATATTAGTCGACGCGTATAGGGATGCGTCGGGTTTGAGAATATCCGATCCCATGGCCCGGTTTCAACAATCTGTCCAAAATACATGACAGCTACCCGGTCGCTCATATGTTCAACAACGCTCAGATCATGGCTGATCATGATGTAGGATAACCCCAGTCGTTCTTTGAGTTCCAGCAACAGATTGATGATCTGTGCGCGGATGGAAACATCGAGCGCCGAGACTGGTTCATCAAGCACGATGACTTTTGGATTGAGCAACAATGCGCGAGCTATGCCGATACGCTGGCGCTGACCACCGGAAAACTCATGCGGAAAGCGCTTAGCCTGCTCTGGTTTCAAGCCAACGAGCGTCAAGATTTCCTCAACACGTCCATCGACTTCGCTGCGGGATTTAACACCATGAAGCTTGAGTGGTGCAGCAAGCGACGTATAAATCGTCTGACGGGGATTGAGCGAAGCGAATGGATCCTGAAAGACCATCTGCGCCATTTTCGCGCGTTCAAGACGCGACGGTTCGTTTGTGCCGGTAATCGGCTTGCCCTCGAAATAAATCTCTCCGCTGCTGGGCTTCTGCAATCCCACAATTGAAAGGGCGAGCGTGGATTTACCGCAACCGGATTCGCCCACAATCGACAGACACTCGCCTTTGTTCAGATCGAGGCTCAGATCATTGACTGCATGCAAAAATTGCTTGGAACGGGTGAAAATGCCGCCACTGACCGCAAACTTAACGGATACATCTTCAATGCGGACGAGAGACTCTGTGGCTTTGGTGGAAAACATCTCATTCATGATGAAAGCACCTCACCGAACCTGCATCTGGCAAAGGTGTCCATCCCGGTTTTTCAGCGCGGCAAATATCCGTTGCACGCGTGCAACGTGGCTCAAACCTGCAACCTTGAGGAAAGGCAGAAATCGACGGAACAACGCCTTCAATTTCCTGCAATGGGTGCTGTCCCTGCTTTTGGCGCGAACCCAGCCGGGGCAGTGATGCCAGAAGACCATGCGCATAAGGGTGCGTTGGGTGCTGAAAAAGACCCGCTGTTGCTCGCTCCTCTACCAGATGCCCGGCATACATGACGCCGACACGGCGACACATTTTGGCAATCACACCAAGATCATGGCTGATCATCAGCACCGAGGTTCCGCGTGCCGTGCAAAGCTCCTGCATGAGACGTAGGATTTCCGCCTGCACCGTCACATCAAGTGCTGTGGTGGGTTCATCGGCAATCAGCAAATCAGGATTACAGGCAAGTGCGATGGCAATCATCACACGTTGCCGCATACCACCAGACATTTGATGCGGATAGTTTTTCACCCGCTGATCGGGTGCAGGAACTTGCACACTTGCCAGTGCTTCAACAGCCTGACGCTCCGCTTCATGCCATGTTGCACCCTGATGCAGCACGAACATTTCCGCGATCTGTCGCCCAACAGGTGAGACGGGATTGAGTGCTGTCATCGGCTCCTGAAAAATCATCGCAATGCGATTGCCACGCAATTTACGCATATCTCGCGATGACAGTGTCCGTAAATCCTGCCCTTTGAAGCGGATTGCACCGCCAGTCACAGAAAGCGGTTTGCGCAACAGCCCGATCATCGCCAGCGCTGTTATGCTTTTGCCGCAACCAGACTCACCCACCAGACCGAATGTTTCCCCCGCGCCAATCTTGAAAGATACGTCCTCAACCACATTATGCCGGGTTGAGCCCGACGTAATATCGATGCGCAGGTTTTCCACCTCAAGAAGTGCGTTTTCGCTCATACCTTGCGCGTCCTCATATGCGGATCGAGCCAGTCTCTAAGGCCATCACCGAAAAGATTAAGCCCAAGCACAGCGAAGAAAATGGCAAGGCCCGGGAAGATTGCAGCCCAAGGCGCGTTCACAATCAGTTCGCGCGCGTCGCTCAGCATATTGCCCCAGCTTGGCTCAGGCGGACTGATGCCGAGGCCAAGATAAGAAAGCGCTGCTTCCGCGAGAATTGCATCACCCATTCCAAGCGTGCCGATGACAAGGATCGGTCCAATCATATTGGGCACAATTTGCGTGATCATGATGCGGGCATCACTATAGCCAAGCATTTTGGCTGCCTGAATATAGCCCTGCTTTTTAAGCGAAAGTGTCGAACTTCGCGCGATACGGCATGTCCATGACCAGTTTGTAAGGCCCAATGCAAGCAAGAGGCTTGGAAGCCCGGGCCCAAGGACCGCCATGATAGCAAGCGCAAAGATGAGCGAGGGGATTGCCAGCATCAGATTGGTGAGACCGCTTACAAAATCATCCCACCAGCCCCCGAAATAGCCTGCTGAAATGCCAAGGCAAAGCCCGATGACCGTGTTGATACATTGCGACACCACACCCACGGTCAAAGAGACTTGCGCACCGTAAAGCAGGCGGGAAAAAACATCGCGCCCCTGCGCATCGGTGCCGAACCAGAACTGGCTGTCTGGCGGCAGTTCAGCATTCATAAGATCGGCATCCATAACCGGATGATAAGGGGCAATCCACGGCGCAAAAATCGCGCCTGTCACCATGATAGCGCAGATGACGCCGCCGAATACGAGATTGAAACGCAGCTTCATAGGCCTACTCGTGGCTTATACGCGGATCGATGACCGCGTAGAGAATATCAACAACCGTATTAATGATAAGAAACCACAACACGATCACGAGAATAGCCCCTTGCACGACTGGAATATCGCGCATCGAAACACTATCGATCAAAAGCGATCCAAGCCCCGGCCAGGAGAAGAGCTTTTCAACCACCACGGCCTGCCCCATCATTGAGCCGAACTGCAAGCCGATGGTTGTGATAATAAGCACCAGCGCATTGCGCATGACATGCCATTTTACAAGACGAAAACTGCTCATGCCTTTGGAACGCGCCGTGCGGATAAAATCGGCGCCCATCACTTCAAGCACGGCTGCGCGTGTGGTTCGCGCCAGAAGGGCGAGCGGTGCCACACCCAGAGTGAGTGCGGGCAGGATCACATGTCTTATGCCACCATCGCCATAGCCGAAACTCGGCAACCAGCCGAGCGTCAGCGCGAAAAAATACATTAACAGCAAGCCAAGCCAGAACTGCGGCAACGACAGACCGGAAACCGCGCCAATCATTGTCACGCTGTCGAGAATACTGCCGGGTTTGAGCGCTGCCAGAAAGCCGAGCGGCACGCCCACAAGAATCGCAAAACCCATGGCCGCAAATGCGAGTTTCAGCGTCGGCCCCATACGCTCCTGAATCAGCGAAATGACCGGCTGTCTTGATCTGTAAGATGTCCCGAGATCAAATTGCGCAAGCTGAACCATGTAATTGCCGAACCGCACGTGGACAGGCTTGTCGAGGCCGAATTCCTGCGTGATCTTTTCGACCATTTTTGGGTCATTCATGCCCTTGCCATTGGCGATCAGCCCCGAGGCGATGCTACCCGGAACCACGCTGAAAATGACAAAGATCAGCAGTGACACTGCAATGACCGTCGGTATCATTTGCAAAACACGGCGGACAATAAAATAGAGCACACAGTCCTCTTTTCGGATCAGCGGCCCGCCCAGAACGGGCGAGCCAAACCTCGTCAAAAAGGCTTAACGCCCGGATGGAACCGTGTCGTCAACCCAAAGCTTTTCATAGGACTGAACTGCAAGTTCCGCCGAGTTGGGCTGAAGACCGTGCAGCCATGGCTGATGCGCCATTACAGCTTTATTGTAGTTGAAGAACCAGACTGGCGCTTCTTCCTGCAACAGATTGTTAGCTTTCTTCAGCAGTTCGTTCTTTTCTTCTTCGGTTTTTGCAAGCTTCGCTTCATCGACAATTTTATCAAAGTCAGCATTTGCGAACTTCTGATAATTACAGGACGATTGTGGTGTCGTGGAATAGAAACACTGCATCGCAGTCAGTGCATCAGGACCGCTTTCGAGCGACCACATATAGGCCTGGAAATTACCTGACGGAACCACATCTGCGAGCACGGAAGCCTCGACCGGCTTTGCTGTGACCTTGATCCCGACTTTAGCTAGCATCGGAATGATGGCCTGAACGATGGTCAGCCCCCAGCTTTCATTCTGGGTCGCGGTCAATTCAAACTCGAAGCCATCCGGGTAACCGGCCTCTGCAAGCAGCGCCTTCGCCTTTTCAGGATCATATGGATAAGGCTTTGCATCCTTATCAAAAGCAGGCGATGAATTTGGCAGCCAGCCAACCGCACGATAGGCCTTATCCTTCACAAGACGCTTGATGATCAGATCGCTGTCGATGGCATAATTGATCGCCTGACGAACGCGCTTGTCCTGAAATGGTTTGAAATCCGGATTGAAGCCCACGGTACGCGTGTAAACTTCCGCGACTTCCACCATGTTTTTCGCCAACTCAGAATCGGCAAGATAGGCAGTATATTGCGCAGGTCCAAGCACTGCGACATCGATTTCCTTGTTGCGGAAAGCCACATCGCGTGCAGAGGCATCGCCCATGATCATGATATTGATCTTGTCCGCGAAAGGCTTGCCCTTTTCGTAATATTTGTCCCACTTCTCGACCGTCAGACGCGAACCGGGAACATATTCGGCAAATTTATACGGTCCAAGGCCTATCGGATGACGCTGAAATTCATCGCTGTCACCCTCCCCAGCCGGATAGATCGCAGTGTTATTGCGCATGAACTGGTAGCCGGGGTCAATCGGCTGCTTGAGCGTGATTTCCAGCGTATGATCGTCAATCTTTTTCAGACCGGAAATTTCTTTGGCCTTGCCTTGGGTATATTCTTCAGCGCCCTTGATTTCGGAAATATAACGCGCTGGAGGAAAAGCCTTTTTCGGGTCCATTATCCGGGTAAAGCTCCAGATAATATCGTCAGCCGTCAACGGCTTGTCATTATGGAAAAATGCGTCTTCCCGCAGCTTGTAAGTATAAACAAGCTTGTCATCAGATACAGTTACATCTGTCGCCAAACCCAGCACAGGCTTGTTCTGATCAGCATCCCAATCATAAAGCGTGCGATGGATGGCCTTAGCATAAAACTCATCCTGCGTGGTGGGTGACGCCTGAATATCGAGCGTAGAGAAACTATCGCCGTAAGGTGCTACGAAATTGATGACGCCACCAGAACGTGGCTCATCCGCAGCAAAAGCAGCAGTGCCGGTCATTAGAGCAGCCGACAATGCCGCAAGTAACGCAAACTTTCTCATATTCTTCCCCATCTTATCCTCCCTGTTATTTTATTAAGAACGTTCGAACACCACTTCACCATCGCGGATGGTAAGAACGCAATGCGTATCGTTGAGAATTTCTTCTGGCTTGGCAGTCAACATGTTGCGTGAAAAGACAGCTATATCAGCAACTTGCCCGGCGATAAGCTTGCCTTTGACATCTTCCAGCTTCTGAGAAAACGCACCATATTCCGTATAGACCTGAAGCGCCTCTTCAATGCTCACCCGCTCGCGCGCATCCATTACTGTGCCTTTGCCCGTCTTGCGCGTCAGCATCGAATAGATGTTCGGATAGGGATTTGGATGACAGACGGGCGCATCGCTACCCGTTGCAGGCTTGAAGCCAAGGTCTTTCCAGGTCTTGAGTGGATAGCTGGACAAGGCCTTTTCTTCGCCCAGAACCGAAATATAGGCATCGCCAAAATCATAAATGAATACCTGCTGCGGGCATGGATAAATCCCTGCCATCTTCATGCGTTCATGCTGTTCGGGCGTTGAGAAGCCACAATGTTCAATACGATGACGACGATCAGGATCAGGTTGGGCGGCAAGCGCCTTTTCATAAGCCGTGATCAATTGTCCGATCGCTGCATCACCAATAGCGTGGCAAGCGAGTTGATAGCCTCTCTTGTGGGCATCAAGCACCAGCGCTTCAAGCTCCGCATCGGGCAATATCTGCACACCGATATTGTTGTCATCGCCAAGATACGGCTTGCTCATCCATGCGGTGCGACCGCCTGCAGAGCCATCAAGGAAAATCTTGACGGCACCCACTGTCAGCATGTCGTCGCCAACGCCCGAGACGAGACCAGCCTCATAACACTTATCGACAATCGAAGTGCCTGGATCGCCCAAAAGCACCAGCCAGGTGCGAACCGGCAAGCGCTTTTGGAGCTTTGCAAGATTGTAGGCGCGGATTTCATCAAAGCCTGCAACATGCCCGACCGCTGCATCCATGACACTGGTAATGCCATAGGACAGCAACAGATTGCCTGCCGATTCAATCGCTTCGATCATTTCTTCCGTGGTTGCCGTCGGGATAGCCTGACGCACAACGCCTTGTGCATTTTCGGCAACCATGCCGGTCAGTACACCGTTTTGTTGTTCGATCAAACCGCCATCCGGCACCGGCGACTTTTCGTCGATCCCGGCGAGCTCAAAAGCTTTAGAATTGAAAATCGAAACGTGACCGCAGGCCCTCACCAGCATAACCGGATGATCTGGAGCAGCCGCATCAAGCTCGGACTTATGCGGATGGCGACCAATATCGAGTTTGGTTTGATCGTAGCCGCGCGCTTTGATCCATGTACCGGCAGGCACTAAAGCCGCTTGTTGGCGTATTGCGTCAAGCAGTTTTTCCAATGTGGGCGCCGCTTGCGGCGTCGCATCAATCCAGTTGAGCGTCAGCCCAACGGATATGAGATGAAGATGCGCATCATTTAAGCCGGGAGTGGCAAACTGCCCTTCAAGATTAATCAGCCGCGTGTTTTCACCTTTGAACGACCAAATCTGGTCCTTCGTGCCTGCTGCAAGAACCTTGCCCTGCCAGATAGCCAGAGCGTCAACTATGTCCTCTTCATATCCACACCAGATAGTACCGTTATAAAGTATCGTATCGGCACGCAATTCGGGCACTGCTGACATTTGGCGATCTCCTCCTGAAAACGTACTGATCATATCGGCACGTCTTATTTTTCTTGTTTTGGCACATAAAAAGAAAACTATTTCACATTCTCAGGTTATGCGCCAAATCCCTACTTTATGGAGGATGATCAGAGTCCCGCTAATCTATCAACTGATTAAGCTGCGGAACCCTTAAAATTTATGAGCCAACTTATCCAAAAAGCGGTTAGGCTACAGAAAGATGGTTATCGACAAACGAGCGTGCGTGCCGCGCCAGTTCAAACCCATCGGACCATGTATCGCGCCAAATGGCGAGATCGTTTGATAAGCCTTCCGCAATCACTGCGGACGAGAAGGACTCGAATGTTATCGGTCCTTTATACCCAATATCAACCAGCGCGTGGAAAAAGCCCGTGAAATCAATATGGCCTGAACCAAGATAGCCGCGATGGTTTTCGCCAATGTGGATATAGCCCAACCGATCACCGACCTCATGCAACGGACGGATCAGATTGTCCTCCTCGATATTCATATGGTACGTATCAAGATGAATAGCCGTGTTATCGGCACCAATATCATCAGCCAATGACAATGCCTGCCGCGCCGTATTGATGAGGTGTGTTTCGTAACGGTTGCAGACTTCCAGACCCAGCGTAATGCCAAGCTTGCTGGCTTCATTGGCCAGATCCTTGATAACCGCAACGGCATTCTCACGCCCTTTGGCGCTGGCCGGTTTGCCATATTTGCCCAATGCACTGTAAAGCGCGCCAGTGAGCAGCTTTCCGCCAAGCCCATGAGTTGCAATCAGCGACTGATGCAGGAGTTCTGCACCTTTGCGCACAACGGCGGTGTCATCGCTTGAAACATCGGCATCAAAAGCCAGTCCACGCGAACAGACAATCGAAAGATCAGAAGCACTTAAAACAGAGCGTGCATGTTCAACATCGAGATTATCGAGATCATGCAGCGAAAGCTCAAGCAGATCATAGCCGGCTTCCACACTGCGCTTTGCAGCAAGCTCAATTGAAGCTTTGGACGTGTCGCCGGTCCAGACCAGTGCATGAACGCCGATCAGATTGTCATAGTTATTCATTATGCGTTCTCCCTCGCACACGTTTCCACATCGACCCAACCGTTTGCGGCCTGATTGGAGCGGATGCAGGCATCAATAAAATAAAGACCATTCAGGCCATCTTCGATTGTCGGATAGGCGATCTTGCGCGGATCGCTCACGCGTTGCTGATGACAGCGAATGGCAGTGGCTGCGGATTTATAAATATTCCCAAAGGCTTCAAGAAAACCTTCCGGATGACCGGGTGGAACACGTGCGGAATGCGTATTACCATAGGTCGCACCAGTGCCTGCGCGTGTGAGAACACTGCGCGGTTGGCCAGCTTTACAATACCAGAGCCGGTTCGGGTCTTCTTGCGACCATTCAAGCGAGCCTTTGGTGCCAAAGATACGGCAGTTCAGCCGGTTTTCATTGCCGATAGCAACCTGACTGATCCAGAATTGCCCTTTGGCACCATTATCATAACGCAGCAGGATCGAGGCATTATCATCGACCCTACGCCCCTTGATAAAGGACGTGAGATCAGCGCAAAGCTGACCGGGTGTCAGCCCCGTCACATAGGATGCAAGATTATAGGCATGGGTCCCAATATCTCCGATTGAACCACCCGCGCCGGCCTTTGACGGATCAGTGCGCCATTCGGCAGCTTTTGAGCCATGCAGTTCGACAGGTTCGCTCAGCCAGTCCTGCACATATTCGCAATTGACGAACCGTATCTCGCCCAATTCACCGGAAAGCACCATGTCCCGCATCTGCCGAACCATGGCATTGCCGGTATAGTTATGCGTCAGGAAGAACAATCCCGGCGCGTTTCGGACAATATCGACAAGCGCGACAGCATCTTCCAAGGTGGACGTCACCGGCTTGTCGCAGATGACGTGAAAGCCGCCCTGCAAACAGGTTTTGACTGCTTCAAAATGCAGATGATTTGGCGTCACGATTGCCACGACTTCTGCACCGTCAGGTCGGTTTTTCTCGCCTTTGATCAGATCTTCCACCGTGTCATAAACACGGTCTTGGGCAACGCCCAATGAAGCTGCGGACTTCAAATTGCGTTCAGGATCGGAACTGAAATCACCCGCGACCAGTTCAAACTCATTATCGAGACGTGCAGCTATGCGGTGGACATTGCCGATAAGAGCACCTTCGCCACCACCAATCATCGCCAATCGAATTTTTTGCATAGTTTCCTCCCGGTCAAACTGTTTGGGATTTAGAGCTGTTGCATGAAACAACGGATTCCCGAACACGCATCTCCGTCATATGTGTAACATGTGAAAGTGATCGATCCGGCTCGCCAATTCTCTGCATAAGAAGCTGCCATGCGCTATCGACCATCGCATAAATCGGCTGAGCAACCGTGCTGATGGTCGGTGTTAAAACCGTCATCCAGTCGGAATCGTCAAAACCCAGCAAAGACAGATCACGTGGGATTTCCAGCCCTGCCTGTCTTGCCGCCTTAATCGCCCCAAGCGTGACGATATAGGCAGATGCAAACAAGGCCGTCGGCGGCTTTTGGTTGAAAACCTGATGCTGTAAGGAATGTCGGCATTCCTCTATCGTCACACCTGCATAAATGACCCGGACGTGATCCGAAAGACCAGCTTCCGCCATGGCACGTTGATAGCCTTCAACGCGCTGTTTCATATGAACCAGACTATCACGCGTTGCGACAAAGGTGATGTCGCGATGTCCCATTTCAATGAGATGGGACGTACCGGCATGGGTTGCCGCGATATTATCAATGGCAACCGTATCAAAATCGGGAAGTTCTGCACCACGATCCACAAGGACAGTGGGAACGGAGCGGATAAGCGAACCACCGCTTGATGAAATTTCTTCGTCGCTGAGGAAAACAATCATGCCGTCCACCTGCCTTGCAATCAAGGTATTAATCAGATCAGCCTGCGTTGCCAGAAGCTCGTTGCTGTTCATCAGCAACAGCTGCATTCCATCCTGCATTGCCACCGTGCCAGCACGCTGCACAAATTCCGAGAAGAACGGATTGGTAATATCGGGCACGATAATCCCAATGGAATTGGTGCGTCCCTGCCGCAGACTGGAAGCCACAAAATTCGGCTTATAGTTCATCTCCTCTACGGCTGCGAGAACCGTTTTTCTGAGATTTTGATGCACGAACTTTCGTCCGGTCAGCACATTGGAAACAGTGCTTGGGGCAACACCGGCATGCTTTGCCACATCCTGAATAGTGACCGGTTTCGTGTTATCTGGGGGGGACTGTCGAGTCATGATGGCAGGCAAACGCTCCTGTTCACTTTTTGGTGGCAATCAATCGATCAAGCGTAACCGCTACAATGATGAGACCGCCCATGACAACCAATTGATAGAACGTTGGAACCCGCATCAGATTAAGACCATTGCTGATCGTACCAATGATAAGACCACCAATCACCACGGATGGAATACGGCCCTTGCCGCCAAAGAAGCTGGTTCCACCGATGATGGCCGATGCAATCGCGAAGGTTTCAAAGCCGGTGCCTGCGGCGGGTTCTGCTGCCCCCAGACGTGCCGTACTCAACACGCCTGCTAGTCCCGCACAAAGGCCTGAAATCATGAATACAATCAGCGTGTGGCGCTTGACATTGATGCCAGAGAAAAACGCCGCTTCACGATTGCCACCGATTGCATAAATGTTTCGGCCAAGTCGCGTCTGTTGCGTGAGATACCACAGAACTGCGGCCATACCGAAAGCCACAATCACCGGAACTGGAACCCAGAAAATCGTTCCCGCAAAAGTCTCTGTGAAACTATAGGGAAAGCCAAAGACAGGGCTCGCACCGGAAATAATCAGCGTAATGCCGCGGAAAATGGCATTCGTGCCCAAAGTGATAATGAAGGGATGAAGGCCGGTAAAATTGACCAAAAGGCCGTTGAAGGCACCAAGTGCCAGCCCGACACCAGCGCCGCCAATGAGTGCCGCACTATAAGGATCAAAGCCTGCAAGCAACAGTTTGCCGGTCACAATACCGGCAAGCGCCAGAATGGAGCCAACGGAAAGATCGATACCCGCAATCAGGATTGGGAAGAACTCACCCAATGCCAAAAGTATGGTAATCGAGCTTTGCAGCATAATCTGAACAAGGTTCTGACGACGCAAGAAATATTCAGGTGAAAGGACACTGAACAGAACGAGAATGACGACTAGAATGCACAAAGTGCCGTATCTGTCCCAGTTTTCCTGAAACTTTTTCATGCTGCTGCTCCACCAATCGCGTGGCTTAAAAGTGTTTCTTCGGTTGCGCTGTGTCCGTCGACGATTGTGGCAATGCCGCCATCGCGATAGACCGCAATACGGTCACAGACACCGAGCACCTCCGCGAGTTCTGACGAAACGACGATGATCGCTTTGCCCTGCAAAGCCAGTTGTCGGATAATGGCGTAGATTTCAGCTTTAGCACCCACATCGATACCGCGTGTCGGCTCGTCAAAGATGATGAGATCGGGCTCGGTCGCCATCCATTTGGCAACAATCACCTTTTGCTGGTTGCCGCCGGAAAGTTCCGTCACCATCTGATCAACGGAAGAGCTTTTGACCGCCAGCTTCTTGCGTTCGATTTCAGCAAGTCTGCGATCATCGCGTCTGTTGACCACCGCACCCATTCCGCCCAGCGGCGCATCCTTCACACGCTTGGAAATGATGATATTTTCCAAAATAGTGAAATTCTGAAAGAATCCGGTTTTCCTGCGGTTTTCAGTGATGAGGGCCATCCCGTTCTTCAAAGCCTGGGACGGCGAACTGGGCGTAATATCACGGCCATTCAGTTCGATTTTGCCAGATGAGCGCTTGTCCGCACCAAAAAGACATTCCATCAATTCCGTACGGCCCGAACCAATAAGCCCCGCAAAACCGAATACCTCGCCATCACGCACCTCAAAACTCACATCGCGCACGCGATCATTGGTGGCGGAGCTGACATTGCTGACTTTGAGCACCACCGGCGATAAATCATCAAGCGCCGGATTCGTATAATTGTGAATGAGCGCACGACCCACCATCATCTGCACCAACTCATCATTGGTGTAATCCCCAATCATGCCGGTGCCGTTGGAACTGCCGTCTTTGAGTACCGTAAAGCGGTCGCCAATCTGGCGCACTTCGTCGAACTTGTGCGAAATGAACAAGATTGCCATTCCCTCTTGCCGAAGCTGGTTCACCAGTTGCAGAAGGCTTTCAATCTCGACGCGCGTCAGCGACGACGTCGGCTCATCCATCACCAGAACTTTGACATTCCCCATCAGCGCTTTAGCGATTTCAAGAATTTGCTTATGTGCAATCGGTAGATCCCCTGCCCGCCGATCAAGATTGATATTGATCTTGAGCTTGGCAAGAATGGACTTCGCGCGTTCACGCATCTGCGCCCAGTCGATCTTGGTCAAAAGCAGCGTTCGCTTGACCGGCAGATTGCCGACGAACAAATTTTCGAGCGCGGAAAGCTCATCAATAATGCTGAGTTCCTGATAGATAATCGAAATGCCGGCCTGTGCCGCCTGACCAGGCGTGAGGCGCGTATGCGTTTCATCACCGATGGTGATGTCACCGCTTGTCGGCGCAAAAATACCCGACAGAACTTTCATCAGGGTGGATTTGCCCGCACCATTTTCACCGAGAAGCACGTGAACTTCACCGGCATGAATATCGAGATCGACGCCTTTCAATGCCTGAATGCCGCCAAACGACTTCGCAATGTTGCGCATCTCGATAAGAGGACGTGACAATTCGTGGCCAGAATCCGGCATAAGACTCTCCCGGTTTAGGCTTTGTTGTGAATTTGGGTGCGGTGGTCAAATGATTTACACCGCACCCCGCATTCCTATTCCTTGGTCACAAGCACCGATTCAATATTGACCTGTGGTGCTTCGGCATCCGGTGCAATCAGCTTACCAGATTTAACAGCTTCAACAGCAGCAACCAGCGCATCTGCACCAATTGTAGCAGGATTTTGGGCAACCGTCGCATCAAGACGTCCGGCCTTGACCGATTCACGCGCTTCCGGTGCACCATCGGTGCCAACAACAATCACTTCGCCGGTTTTGCCTGCATTCTGCACGGCCTGAACAACGCCGAGCGCCATTGTATCATTGGCGCAATAGAAGGCTTTGAGATCAGGCGAAGATTGCAGAATATTGGCTGCAACATCGAGCGCCTTCAGACGATCCCAATCCGCAGGCTGACTGGCAACCAGCTTGATATTGGATGCCTTGCTGAAGGCATCAGTGGCACCGGCCTTGCGGTCTTCACCGGATGCAACGCCTGCCTTGCCTTCAATGATCGCAACTTCACCACCATCAGCACCAAGCTTCTCAATGATGAAATTGGCACCATTGGCACCAACGGCCTTGTTATCGGTAGTTATGAAGGCCTGAATATTCGCGCCTGCCTGCTTAAGCGCAGCCAGATCGACCTTCTCGTCGATATTGATCAGCGGAATATTCTTTTTATAGGCTTGGGCCGCGGGCTGAACCAGATTGACCGGAGAAATCGGTGCAAACATGATCGCCTTATAATCGCGGTTCAGCACGTCCTCAAACAATTGAAGCTGTGCCTGCGTGTCGTCTTCGGTGGGTGAGGCAAAAATATCGACTTCGACGTTGAGTTCTTTGGCCTTATCCTCGATCCCCTGCTTCATCGACTGCCAGAACGGGTTGGAAAGGGTTTTCAGAATAACAGCATAATCAGCAGCTTGAACGGCAGATGCGTTGATCAACGCACCGACGGCAAAAACAGCTGACAACAAGAGTGATTTACCGGCTTTCATGTTCATTATCCTCCATAGAACGTGAAAATATTGGTAGGCTTGTTTTATGTTTATGAAATAGATACCGGCTTAGACCGGAGTTTCGCAGCCGTTGCCGGATCGGCCCGGCGGCATAATTGCGGCGGCAAACCTTTCATGATCAGTTCTGCGTCTGCGACGGTCATCGAACCAATTTCATAAAAGGCATCGCGGGTTCCGCCCGTGCGATGTGCCGAAAGCAGAAGTCCGTCGATAGAGCGCACGGGATCATTGGCGGCAACTGGCTCATCGGGAAATACATCGGTTGCAGCCTGAATGTGACCTGATTGAATGGCTTCAAGCATGGCCGGAAAGTCGACGACAGCAGCACGGCTCATCAGCAGAAACTTTGTGCCCTTCTGCATCATCGCAAATTCACGCGCACCAATCAGCCCCTGATTTTCGCTCGTGACGCTGGCAAAAACCAGAATGAACTGACTTTCCTTCACGACCTCATCAAGCGATGCCGGGATACAGTCAGCCCGCTCGATAATTTCAGTCGGCAGCCATGGATCATAAACCAGTGTCTTGTTGCGAAACGGACGGATCAGATCGCGGAACTGTCGTCCAAGGTCACCAAAGCCGATTATGCCGACCGTTGCGCCCATAAAACGGACGGTATCAACATTGCCCTCAAGACCATATTGTTCTGTGCCTGCACGCACTTCACGGTCGGCAGTGGTAATCCCGCGTGCCAGATCAAGCGCCATAGCAAGGGCAGATTCGGCGACCGGACCAGCAAAAGCAGAGGCGGGCGTAAGCACCCATATGCCGCGCTCAACGCAAGCCTGGTAATCAATGTTGGGCAGAAAATTCGTTTCGACGTTGAAGATGCCCTTGAGCTTTGGTGCGCGATCAAGCCGCTCTTTCGGCATGGCCGTCTGGCCAATCAGAAGAACCGTATCAGGCAAATATTGCTCGATGACATCGTCATCCATCGGCTTGTCTTCGCTGATGACAAGTTCACCAAGCGCCTCAAGCCGAGCCCTCACATCCGGACGCATAATCAAGTCCAGAGTCCGCGGCAACGGATCCACGAGAATTATATTCCTAGTCATAGCTCCTCCCACAAAGCTTGATCAGCTTGGTGGAAAAATCGATTTTCTGCAACAGAAATCTTAAGCAATCGTATAATTTTTGACTTTTCCATTTTCGAAGGCGGGAGTTTTCAGGCTTCGCACCACTACTCGGCTAAGCGCGTCAGAAACGAAACCTTATTCGGACAGGAAACGGGAGACGTAATTCTGCCGTCCTCGGTTAGATGCGCGACGAAAACATGCCCGTCTATTGGATCGCCCAGAACATAGTGGCCTTCTTTAGGCCGGATAAGTCCTTCGGCCAGACGATAATCGTTATCCCGCCAGATAACATCTGCTTCCCATGCCCGGCCCAGACATTTCTGTGCCAGACGCACATCTCCTGCAATCAATGCCTCGCGAACACGAGTGGACGAAAATTCTCGCTGTAGCGGGATAATATCAACACCAATGCCAACACTGCCTGCAAGTTCAACAAGCGATGTGCAATCGCCTTTACGGCCTGCGCCGAAGCGAAAATTTTCACCAACAATTATATGCGAAACATCGAGCTTGCCATGCAGAATATCGATGATAAATGCCTGCGGCGTCAGCGATGCAAATTCCCGGTCAAATGTCGGCTCAAAGATAAAATCAAGCCACAGCGTTGCAGCCGTTCGGTGTTTTTGTTCGGGCAGAGCCAGTCTTTCAATCAGAGTGTCAGGATTAAAGAACTGACGCGGATGCGGCTCAACCGACATGATGGCAACGGGGCGCATTCCGCGTGCAATCTGATGCGCCTTTTTGATCAGGAACTGATGGCCCAAGTGAAAGCCATCAAAATTACCCAACGCAATCACCGCCCCCGCCAGACTGGTATCTGTCCGAATACCAGTCCGTACGATCTCAACAGGTTTAACAACTGCGGGAGATGAAGCAGAAATACGTTCAATAATCATGCTCTCCCCCTGTTGCTATCTCGCGCCACGCACAAAGCTTTCGCCCAATGCCTGCGGCAGGCTGGCTTTTCGGCCTGCGATCAGAAGTACCAGCATCACCATCACAAATGGCAGCATCTGGATGATGTCGGTCGGCACATTGACGCCTGCCACCTGCAAGGCGGTCGCCAGAGAAAGGCTTGCACCAAAGAGCAACGCGCCGCCGAGAACCCATATAGGTCGCCCGCGCGCGAGCATGGCAAGAACAATCGCGATAAAGCCATTGCCGTGACTCATGAAAGGAATAAAAACGCCAGCCACTGCCACCGACATAAATGCACCGCCAAGTCCTGCCAGCGCACCGGTGATCAACACGGCGATGCTTCGTGTGCGAACAACGTCGACACCCGTTGCATCCAATGCCGCTGGCTTATCACCCGCTGCCTGCAATGCCGTGCCCCAATGTGTCATCCGGTAAATCCATGCGAATACGGCAACAAGAACGATTGCCAGATAAACGATTGGATTGTGATTAAACAGGATCGGCCCCAAAATCGGAATTTCCGATAATGGCCAGATCGGCCATTTGGATGCGCCATCCAGACGCGGATAGCTGCGCGAAAACTGTACAAAATGCAAAAGCGCGGTCAGACCCTGAACAGCCAAAGTCAGCGCAATGCCGATGACGATCTGATTGAGGCCCAGCCGTACGCATAGCAAAGCCATGAAGGCTGCAACAAAAGCACCGGCCGCTGCACCGCCAACAAAGCCCAGCCCCATATTGCCCGTGCTCCACGCGGTCAGAAACCCCGCATAAGCACCAGCCAGGATCATGCCTTCAAGTCCGATATTGAGAACGCCTGCTTTCTCGGAAAGCTGCTCTCCCAATCCTGCAAGCAACAAGGGCGTTCCAGCAGCGATTGCCCCAAGAAACAAAGTGATGATGAAACTTTCTGTAAAAAGTGACATTTTTTATTCCTCAGAACTTCGCACGATATTGACGATGCTTGTCGATATATTCAGCCAGTGCCAGTGTGATCAGCAGGAGTGCCACAATGACCAGCGAGAAGAAGCTCGGCACACCAAGGCGACGAGCGGCACTCTCACCGCCGATTGTGAGTGCTGAAAACAAAAACACATAAGCGATTGAGCCAAACCCGTTTAAACGGGCGAGGAAAACCAGCGGCACGACCGTAAGACTGTAAGCGGGGTTCCAATCGGCACGCACATTGCCCTGTGTTCCAAGAATATCCACTGCACCGGAAAGACCGGCAAGACCGGCAGAAATTGCAAACACCGCGATAGTTAGTTTTGGAACCGAAAGTCCGGCATGAACCGCCGCACGAGGATTAGCACCCACCAGACGCAGTTTCATGCCAAACGACGTGCGCGTCATCATCAGATGCATGGCAATGATAACGACCAGTCCGATGATAAGGCCCGACGAAATCGTTGTATCGAACAGCTTCGGCAATCGCGCATCAACAGGCAACGTACGGGTCTGGGGCGTGGTGGTTGCAGGGTCCAGAAATGCGAGCTTCACAAGCACATTGGCGAGCGAAACGCCCAGGAAACTCATCATCAGCGTTGTGATGATTTCATTGATACCGTGCCAAGCTTTCAGCATTGCAGGCAGCAGCCCCCAAAGCGCGCCAATAATCAGGCCTATCACCAAACCAATGGCAAGGTTAAGCCAGATCGGCAAACCAGCCTGATGCATCAAGGGCGTGGTGGCAGCAACAATCACCGCAGCAAGCAAAAACTGCCCATCGCCGCCGAGATTCCAGATGCCAGCGCGAAAAGCCACGATCAGGCTGGCTGCGATAAGCAGAAACGGTCCCATGCGGGTGAGTGTTGCGGACAACCCTGATGGCGACAATATTGCGCGTTCCACGACGTAGCCATAATAGTTCAGCGGATTGACGCCCATTGCGAGAAGGATCAAGCCTCCCAGTACCAGTGCCGCGACCAGTGGCCCGACGCTGACGGCGAATATTTTGCTCCAAGCCGAAAAAGGGGATCTCATTGTGGCACTCGCCACTCCAGCCGTGCTGGCTTGTTGATCACTCATTCTTCTTCTCCGGCACTCATCAGGCGACCGATTGCATCGCGCGCGCCCGAACCATTTTGAACGGTACCAACTATTCTGCCCTGGTCGATGACAGCGATCCTGTCAGCAAGCTCCAGAAGCTCATCGAGATCGGTTGAGATCAGTAAGACCGCCTTACCAGCATCAGCCGCATCACGAATACGCTGCCGGGTGGCGCGAATATTTTTCACATCAAGCCCATAGGTAGGCTTTGCAAAAATCACAGCTTCTGATGCCCCCGTGAGCTCGCGTGCCAGCAGAACCTTCTGTATATTGCCACCCGAAAGGGTTCCAACCGGGGTCTGAACATCCGGTGTGCGAATATCAAAATTTCGAACATGCTCTTGCGCCTGCGAGCGAATGGATTTCGGCTTTTCGAGACCATTGCGCCAGAAAGGCGATGAGCCAATATCTTTGAGCAGAAAATTAGTTGCGACGGCAAAAGCTCCTACGGTTCCTTCACCCAGCCGATCGTCTGTGACATATCGCAAACCGGCAATACGGCGCTCACCGACGGAGCAATGCGCAATCTCGGCACCATGCAGTTTTACACTTCCCGAAGAAGGAGACTGTCCTGCCAATGCTTCCGCCAGTTCTTTCTGGCCGTTGCCATCAATACCGGCAATGCCCAGCACTTCCTTCGATTTAAGGACGATTGAAACATCGCGAACAGGAATTCGACCTGCATTGGAATTGAGTTTCGACACTTCCAGAACGACTGGTCCCAGCTCACGATTGCCAAGAAATGCGCTTGCATCTTCACCGGTTGCCGACTGTCCAAACATAAGCCGAATAATATTGGCCGTGTTTTCCTCGTCGCTATTGGCATGAAGTTCATCAGGCGCGATGGCCCCAGCATTTTTGCCAAGCCGCAAAACAGAAATCCGGTCCCCACAGGCAAGGGCTTCATTCAGCTTATGCGTGATAAAGATGACCGCAAGCCCTTCCGCAACCAGACGCCGCATCAATTCCCCAAGCGAAACAGCTTCGTTTGGGGTGAGCATTGCAGTCGCTTCATCAAGGATGAGGCAACGACTACCGCGCATCAACGCGCGCAATATTTCGACCTGTTGGCGTTCACCAAGCGAAAGGGTGGAAACCAGTGCAAACGGATCAACCCGCAAACCAACCCGGCTTGCAGTTTCATTGATGCGTTTTGCGAGACCTCTGCGGTCAGGCTTGCGCCACCAGACGCCGCCCAGCGTAAAATTATCAACAACCGTCAAACTTGGCACCAGCATGGAATGCTGGAAAACGGTTCCAATGCCCAATGTCAAAGCATGGCGCGGCGATGTCACGCTAACCTTCGAGCCGTCAATTTCAATCCATCCGTCATCGGGCTGTTGCAGTCCCGAAAGCATCCCAACGAGTGTGGATTTGCCAGCGCCATTCTCGCCAAGAAGCACATGGACTTCGCCGGGCCAGATATCCGTGCTGACATTGTTATTGGCAATCACACCGGGAAAACGCTTGGTTATGCCACGCAGACCGAGAAAAGGCTTGGTCGTGGAATTTGATGAAAAGGCTACTTTTTCAGTTGTCGCCTGCATCTTACTATCCTTCATGCAAATCCGTCTCGTCGCATTGTGATAGATCGCTACAAAGTGCGATCCATCACAATCTACCTGGAACCATTCACATTGATATGCGATCACCTAAAGCGGTGGCACAATCGAAAGCGACGAGACGGGTTCGAGCGGTTCCAGTTAAAACGGAGCCATTGGAACCGCTCTAACTTGTTATTGACGCATTATCCTACGCAAAACCGTTTCGCACTTTTGCTGGAAATACTGTGAGCAGGCTAACTCACTTGGCTGCGACAGTCTTCACCAGCTCATGAACGCTGGCCGCATCAAACTTCGGCTCAACCTTGATCGCACCGGAAACAATCTCGGCCTGAAGGTCCTCGATCGCTTTCCAGACATCATCCGGTATGTTCTTCGTCTTCAACAGTCGAAGGCTGCCGTCGCTGAGCTTGATGTTATAGTTCTGATCACCGTATTTTCCGTCTTTCACATCCTTGATCATCGCGGAATAAACAGGCGTCAGATCCCAGATGACAGACGACAGCAGATGCCCCTTATCGATGGATGTTTTATCGCCTATAACATCAATGAAATACGCTTTCCCGCCATCAGTCGCTGGTGTGGTTTCAACCGCCTGCAACATGCCGAAGCTCGAACCGTTGCCCTGTCCGAAAATAATATCAGCACCCGACGCAATAACCGTTTCGGTCACACGCTTTCCGCCCGCAGCATCCGCATAAGCAGCAGGTCCGATCACCGCATAACGCACATCAACTTCTGGGTTCTCCGCCTTCACGCCCTGTGCAAAAGCAACCGACATATTGTTCCACGATGGCGGCTCACCCGAAACGACAATACCCACAACCTTAGTGCGGCTCATTTTGGCAGCAAGGCGGCCTGCGAGATAAGCACCATCACTACCCGCAGCCGTGTAATCGGCAACTTTGCCAGGAGACAACTTGTCAGGGCTATCGACAATAGCGACAGGAACTTTCATTTCTTCGCCGATTTCTGGCGCAGAGGTATTATAACCGGAAGCGTGCGCAATCAGCAGACCGGCACCATCTTCAGCGAGTTCGCGCAATGTTGGGCGCACATCGCCATAGCCAAGGTTTTCGGCAACGATAACCTTGACTCCAGCAGCCTCTCCCGCGGCCTTTGCAGCATCGACACCCTGCTGATTCCAACCCATGTCGGTTCCCATTTCAGGTGCCAGAATGGCGATGGATTCAATGTCTGCCGCCAAAGCAGTGCTGGCCATCATGCCACTTAGGGCAAATGCAATGACAGCACTACTAATTGTTCTTTTTTTCATTTTATTGTTCCCTCTTATAGATTTTTGTTGACTATTTACTCAGTCCCGGATGATTTTTGAAGTAGAAACCGGGAGCAATGTTTCAAAATGCAAATTCACATCGCCTTTCTTGCTACAGCATTTCTTGGTCTTAACACTGCATCAGCGTCTGTTAACAACCAATCATTTGACATCACGATTGAGAACAGCGGCAAGACGCCGTTGGTCTGCTCTGCTTCAATTGCGCATTGGTTTTCTGCCGATCTTGGCGAGGTCACTCCCGGTGCAAGCCGTTCCTTCAGCTTTGGCGTCGATGTAAAATCGGGCAAAGTCTTCCAATTAAATTCGGTTGGCGACGAGATGGCAGTGCAGCGGGTCTGGTGTGGGCATAAAGGCAATGATTGGGCCACGCGTGCAGAAATTCCAATGGAACGCCGCGCCGGAGTAAGTCCAAAACCTGTCCGCCTGCGCTGTGCAGCAGATGTAAAGACAACCCGATGCGCTGCAAAATAGCAGCGTTCAATCAAGCTGATTTTAAATCCCTTACAGCCTTGCATCTGACGCCTCCGTTCGGAAGGGTCGCTCTATGAGGAAGATCACCGAGAGATCTGCGGCTCATAAAACCATAACCCCGATTGACAGTGCGAGAATACGATAGCATGATCATACCGTAATACAATAATGAAAAATCAACTGTTGGAAAATTTCGGAAAAATCTTTTATCCTACTGGATAATAAGGGAAAAATCTAAAATAGTCCCAGTTAGCGTTCGCGAGAGAGTTAAAATGCGCACAGCAATTGTCACTGGAGCCAGTCGTGGATTGGGTAGAGCCTTCGCCCTCGCACTGGCAAAAGACGGATTCGCGCTAAGCCTTTGTGCCCGCGATGCAGACGCACTCAAAGAGACTGCCGAGCTTGCTCGCGCAGCAGGCTCACCACAAGTTATCATCATTGCAGCCGATTTGTCGCAAGTTGGCGCAGCCGAAAAAGTCATCTCCGAGACGCTTGCCGCGACCGGACAGATTGATGCGCTCATCAATAATGCTGGCGCAACCAAACGCGGTGATTTTTTATCACTGACAGACGAGGACTTTCAGGAGGGTTTTGCGCTCAAATTCCATGCAACAGTGCGCTTCTGCAGAGCAGCCTGGCAGTCTTTGACGGACAGCAAAGGCGTAATCGTCAATATATCGGGTGTCGGCGCGCATACACCTGAACCAGATTTTACAATTGGCGGCTCGGTCAATTCCGCGCTCATCAATTTTACAAAGGCTATTTCCAAACGCGCTCAAGGCACAGGCATGCGGATCAACACGCTCTGCCCCGGCCATATCCTAACCGACCGCTTGAACCGTCGCATCGAAGTGCTTGCGAAAGAGCGTAATATTTCCATTGAAGCGGCGCGTGAGGAAATCCGTGAAGCACAGGGCATACAACGCTATGGTGAGGCTGAAGAAGTGGCCGACGTTGTCCGCTTTTTATGCAGTCCTGCCGCAGCTTACGTGCATGGTACGGTCATCAATGTCGATGGTGGCGCAACGCCGGGAATATAATTCAAACATAAACGCCGGGGACAAATCCCCGGCATCAAAATTAAGCGTCCGCTTCTTCGGCCAACCGCTCGCGCAGGATGGCGATGGCGACCTTGCCTGCATTCATGACGTGATGGGCGGCTGCCTTGCGCGCTTCCTTGCCACGTCTGGCGGCTAGGTGTCCGACAACTTCTTCAAGTTCAGCAAGGCTTTCACGCGTACGCCCCGGCGCGCCCAACGACGTCGCACGCAAGACCATGACGCGCGCATTCAGCGAAGAAAGCGTATGGCCAAGCGCTTCGTTATGTGCACCAAAAATCAGGCAATCATAAAACGCATTCTTGGCTTGCAGGCGCTCGAGCGGATCGGTGACTTTGTCGCCTTGCTTTAGCACTTCAAAAGCGGCTTTAAGCGCGTCAATATCTTCGTCAGTTGCATTGCGGGCAAACAATTCGCATGCCAGCCCTTCAAGCTCAATACGGACCTGATAGATGCCTTCCGCCTGCTCCGGCTTCAGACGTGCCACAATCGGTCCACGATGCGGCACAACCTCAACCAGACCTTCACTTTCAAGCTGCCGAAGTGCCTCGCGCACAGCCGTACGGCTGACACCGGTCATCTCGCACAAGTCACGTTCCGTGATACGCTGTCCCGCGGTAAAATACCCAACCGCAATCGAATTACGGATACTCTCCGTCACGCTATGACGCACGGGAGCGGCAGCTTTTACCACTTTAAAATCAATCGGCGGAGTTCGTCCGTTCATAGATACAGCCATAAATTTGTACCCCGTCGGTTTATGGGGATCGGTATTACCGTATTACTATACGCTAATTGCTTGTTTTGAAAGCACCAGATTACCGCCCTGCCTGTTTTAGGTGCAAAACCTTAGTCTTATGCCGCATCTATAATCGACATCGTGGCGGCAACGCCTGCACCAATATCGATCCCCTTGATACCCGCAGCCTGCAATCCACCAGCAATCGCTGCAACGGATATAAGCGAATAAGTCGGGCGTGCTGTTGGTCCCATATGCCCGATCCGCGTGAGCTTACCCAGCGTCACGCCGCGACCTGACGAAAAGACTACGCCGTAACGCTCGCGAATGGACGCACGCAATTTTGCTTCATCTATTCCATCGGGAATAGCTACGGCGGTACAGGTCGCAGATGCAATTTCTTCGCGTGCCGCCCAGAGTTTTAGACCTGCGGCCTGCACACCTGCGCGACAGGCTTTTGCCGTCAGCGCATGACGTGCCCAAACAGCCTGCTCACCTTCTTCGAGATAAATATCAAGCGCTGCATCCAGCGCATTGATTTCGGAAACCGATGGCGTGAAAGGAAACGGCCGATCAGCCCTATGCGCCTCTTTCCAGTCAACAATCGAGAGGATGGAAGCCTTTGGCGCGTCCGGATTTGCTGTCATTTTTTCCCACGCGGCTTCGCTCACATGCAAAAGCGTCAATCCGGGCGGGCAACCCAGACATTTATTCGGGCCGGTCACAAAAATATCGGCACAAGAAGTTTCGGGCAACACATCCATTCCGCCGAAAGCCGAAACAGAATCCACAATGAACAGCTTTCCCGCGTCCCTCACGACGGCACCAATTTCAGCCACCGGATTAACCGTACCGGACGGCGTATCGTGATGGCAGATCGAGACAACTGCAATGTCAGGACGCTTTTTTAGAAAGTCAGCAACCGCTTGAGCCGTGAGCACTTCATTATAAGGCACTGCAAGTTCAACAACGTCCTTTGCATAGCGTGCAGCCCAAGAACCAAAGCCTTTGCCGTAGACGCCAGATACCAGATTAAGGACGACATCATTTTTGGTAATCAGCGAGGCTGCGGCAGCTTCTAATCCTAAAACAGGTTCGCCCTGAAGAATGACAGGCGGTGTAGAGGTGTGAAACACGTGCTGCACCTTGGCATTGACCGATTCATAAAACGCAAGAAATGCCGGATCATAATCATAAAGCACAGGTCGCGACAGCGCGCGCAGCACGGACGGATAAGCATCGACCGGTCCTGTGGTCAAAGTGAATATTGGATCGGCAATTTTCCCGTGGCTCATAGCACTCTCCCTTAGCTATTCCTATTATCTCGCGTCATAGCGAGAAAAGCAGTTCCATCCACCGCATCTTCAATCGTCTCAAGCGAAGCGATCAGCGCATCACTTTTGAGTTCAATACTGCGCCATCTAACCTGCGCGCGAAACTTCGTCGCCAGATCGGCATCGGTCATCGGATAAATCAATCCGCCTTTGGCAGCATCTACCCTTCGCAACAGCCTGCGCCCATCCTGAAGGGTCAGACAAACTTCAGCAGCTTCGAATGTAAAGGAATGATCATCTAAAAATGACAGCTTGCTACCCAGTGCCCTGATATGCGGATCAATAACAGCCTGATCGGAGAAAGCTTCCATATCTGCCCTGCCCCATAGCAGACTGACCGCCACGGCGTGCTGCGCACTGACTTGCGATAATCTGCCAGTGGCAACATCAGGCCGATCCGTACGTTGGCGTAAAAGCGGATGTCCAGTGAGAGTTATGGATGCAATATCGTCCGCAACGAAACTCGCTTCAGCCTGAAGTGCAAGGCAGGCTTCAATGACCGGGTTCAGCACCACGCCGCATGGGTAAGGCTTGAACGTATTTTTCAGTATCTCCCAACGCTCACCCAACCCTTCAGTCAGTGCCGAAACGTCGGGGGCCTCGGCGTGAAGCGCAAGGAAACCACGCGAACCCTCAATCGGCGCTTGCGGTCCGGTATAGCCATTGGCTGCAAGCAGCGCAGACATCAATCCGGCGCGTGCAGCCTGCCCCACGGATAGGCTTTTCGACATTGTACCCAATGTTTCAACGGAGCCGGAGGCTTGCGCCAGCGCGTGTCCCAGCGCGTCCACAAGCTGCGAAGGCGTAAGCTTCAAAAGTCTGCCTGCTGCGAGCGCTGCTCCAAATGTTCCGCAGGTCGAAGTAATATGCCAGCCACGCGCATAATGCACCGGATGCAGAGCGTTACCCAGTCGGCAAGTGATTTCTGCACCCAGAACAAAAGCTTCGATCAGCGCCTGCCCCGACACGGGGCGGCCTTCCAGAACCATTGTCTCAGCCAGCGCCAGAACAGCCGGTGCGACAGGGGCCGAAGGATGAATAACTGTCGGTACATGCGTGTCATCATAATCAAAGATATTGGCCGACGCCGCATTGATATAAGCAGCCCAGAGCATGTCGGCACGTTCAGAACGGCCAATGATCGTCGTAGTTGCAGGACCGGAAAAAGCTGGCAACATTGCCACCAGTTTTTCAATTGTAGCCTCATTCGAGCCGCCTATCGCCGTGCCGACCATATTGAGCAAGGAGCGACGCCCGGCGGCACGCACCGCTTCGGGCAGTTGCGGCGACGCATGCACAAATTCAGCAATGAATGTGCTCAAACCCGCCATGTCAGACGCCAGCAGCTTTGCCACGCACTTCCGTCTCCGCCCATTGTTCCAGAGGCCGGATAATTGCGGTCATATCCGCATCCGGTCCAAGTTCGGCCTTGGTAATCGAAAAGAGCATGCGAACGGCGTTACCGACCATCATCGGAACGCCAAGACGCTCGGCCTCCTCAAGGCAAAGCCGAATATCCTTGAGTGACAACGAAATCGCAAAACCAAAATCAAAGCCACGCGGCAAGACAAAACGCGGAATCTTGTCGAAACTGGCCGATGTGCGACCTGATCCGGCATTGAGCACTTCAATCATCACATCTGCATCAAGGCCTGCTTTGGCACCCATGACCATTGCTTCCGATGTGATTGCGAGGGCTGCCGCCGAGCAGATATTATTGATTAGCTTCATCACCTGTGCCTTGCCCGGCTCTTCCGCAACGCGGATCACTTTTCCAAGCGTCAGAAGCATCGGCTCGACAATGGCAAAATCCACAGATGGACCAGCGGCCATCAAAGCCAGTGTCCCCTTTTTAGCACCTGCAACACCGCCCGATACGGGACTATCGATCAAGGAAACGCTGGCAGCAGACAATATCTCCGCCAGATCCATCTCAGCTTTTGGTCCGGTCGTCGACAGATCGACAACGCGTTTCACAACACCGGGATTTGCAGCAATACTTCGCCCGACAGCCAGCACCACATCAGGCGTTGGCAATGAAAGGAAAATGGTTTCAACCCGGGTTGCCAGTTCATCAAGGCTAGAGGCTTCCTCAGCACCCGCTGAGGTCAGCGCCGCAACCGCTGCTTGGGCCCGATCATTAACGACAAGCTTATAGCCCGCGCCGATCATGCGTTCCGCCATCGGACGCCCCATATTGCCAAGGCCCACAAAACCGACTTCGCTCATTCCACTCTCCTGTTATCGTGGCCCCGCTTTCAAGCGAAGGACCAGCCATTATCTACCGGGATAGCCGCACCATTGATGCCTTCGCTGGCAGCGCCGCAAAGGAACAGCGCGAGCGCCGTCACCGTCTCCACTGGAATAAATTTGCCACCCGGCTGACGGGAGGAAAGGAAAAGCTGCGTTGCCTCATCAAAGCTTAAGCCGTTTTCAGTGGCCAGCGTTTCAATGCGGCCAAGCGCTGAATCTGTCGCCATCAGTCCCGGACAAATCGCATTACAGGTAATCGATGTGGCAGCAAGCTCCAGCGCCACCGTGCGTGTCAGCCCGATCATCGCATGTTTGGTGGTAACGTAATCCACCCGTCCCGCAAGCGCGATCAAACTATAGACAGAAGCCATATTGATGATCCGCCCCCAGCCCCGCGCCTGCATTTGCGGCAGACATGCACGGATCAGCCGGAACGGCGCGGACAGATTGACCTCCATCGCGCGATCCCAATCCAAATCGGCAAGCGATTGCACCGGGGACATTTTGCGAATGACAGCATTGTTTATGAGAATATCGACCGAACCAAGATGCTCTCTTGCATGAGCAACAAGCCGATCAGAAGCGCCTTCTTTGGATAAATCAGTTTCAAGCGAACCGACAGGCTGACCTGTTTCTTCAGCCAAAACCAGTGCAGCATCGCGCACATCAGAACGAATATCGCTCAGAAACACCCGATCACCAGCTTTTGCAAAGACCCGCGCAAGTTCCAACCCCAATCCAAGTGCTGAACCTGTGATTAGAACGCCGCGTCCCCCGCCATTGCTCATCGCGCAAGCTCCTGCCAGCTTAACATCGGCGCAACATCCAGCCTTGCCACGATGCCTTCCAATGCTGGTGACAAGGCAGGATAGGCTCGCATGACTGCTGGATCATGTCCCGGCACGATATGATCAAGGCTTGGCGCAAGCTCAATCAATCGCGCATAGCCCCGGATCAGCGCAGCTTCATCAAACAACACTGGAAATGGATTTTCCCGCTCCATATTGGCATAAAAATGCGTGGCATCAGATGCGATAACCACCCAGCCACGCGCAGTATAAGCGCGAACGACCTGCAAGCCTGCGCTGTGGCCCGGCACGGAATGCAGCCATAAGCCGGGTACCAATTCTTTGTCGCCGCGATAAAACTCAATTCTACCGGCATAAAGATTGCGGATATAAGCTACGATGTTTTCTACATCGAAGGGCGCACGCGCCTTTGTATCGCACATACAAGGCCCGGTCGCATGGCCTGCTTCATCGACCTGAAGATGAAAATGCGCTGCCGGAAACTCTCCGAGCGTGCCTGCATGATCATAATGGAGATGGGTCAGAATCACCTGACACACGTTCTTTGCATCGACATCCAACAAAGCGAGTGCATCCACAGGACGGCGTAACAATGTGCGTCCACGGGCATCGGCAGCTTCTTGACCAAAACCCGTATCGATAACGAAAACCTCGTCACCCCGACGGGCTAGCCAAATGAAATAATCGAGATTTTCACCCTGTTCATGCGGATCGGCATAAAGAAAATTGTCTTTCGCCTTCCGTCCCTGATGGGTAGCATAACGCAGGGCATAAAGCTCAAACGGTGCTATTTTCTCATCGATGTCTGATGCCGGACCCGCCATGATTCCCCTGCTTTGCACCTTTGTCTGCTGAAACAAATCCGACCTGGCTGAAAGAACAATCTCGCCTGAAGTTTTCAGTATGACCGTAATCTTGTCATACAATCTATTGACAGGTCAAGTCCGACATGTCTAACCTTGAGACAATCAGAACAGCAAAGCCAGAGGGGCCAAGCTACCGAACTTCCTACCTTAATGGAGAGATGCATGACTCGTCCTGAATTCAGCGGTGAACAATTCCAGAAAGGGTTGAAGGTTAGACGCGAGGTTCTCGGTGACGGCTATGTTGCGCCTTCACTTGCAAACGCCGATGACCTGACGGCCCCGTTGCAAAAACTGGTGACAGAATGGTGTTGGGGAGAAATCTGGACCCGTCCCGGACTGGAACGCAAAACCCGCAGTTTTCTAAACCTTGCCATGCTGACCGCATTGAACCGTCCGCATGAAGTCAAAATACATGTTCGCGGTGCGCTGAACAACGGCGTCACAGAAGAAGAAATCGTCGAAGTTATTCTTCAGGCGGCAATCTATTGCGGTGTGCCAGCAGCACTTGATTCAATGCGCGTTGCCACCGAAGTCATCCGCCAGATGCGTGACGAAAAGGCTGAAAGCGCCTGATCTTTAATACCGGAAACGCTCAATAATAATTCGGGGAACACCCGCGATTCCAATTGTAATAGGAGGCCCATGTGACACAGGGAACAGCAACGAAACTGGCGAGTAAGCCACACCGGCTGAAAACCGGCGAACAATATAAAGAATCGCTCAAAGACAACCGTCAGATCTGGGTCGGCGGACAAAAGCTGAATTCCGTTTATGACGAACCGGCGCTCGCCAAGGGCATCGATCTTCTCGCGTCGATGTTCGATGACCAGTTTACCGATGAACATGCCGACGCCACCACCTATTACGACGAAAAGGCCGGTGCAGTTCTGAGCCGTTCATGGCAGATTCCGCGCACAAAGGAAGATCTCGCTGCCCGTCGCCGGATGATTGAATACACATCGCTTAAGACCGCCGGTACGTTTGGTCGTCCACCGGATCTTGCTCCATCGATCGTTGTTGGTCTCTATGCCTATCTCCCCACCTTCAAGAAGAAGAAGTCGCTTATTGAAGGCATCGATCCGGATTTTGCGGAAAATATCGAACGTTATATGGAATATGGCCAGAACAACAATCTGACTGCATCCGAAAGTCTAGCCGGACCGCAGGCTGATCGTTCGTCGCCAAAGGCTTCGGAAGCTTCGCTTCTCAAAGCACGCAAGGTCACCAAAGACGGCGTCTATATCTATGGTGCGAAAACCGTAGGCTCGATTGCTGCACAGGCCAACGATATTTTCTTCACCAATCTTGGCGGCATTCAGGAAACACCGGCCGATGCCTGTATCTGGGGTTCTGTGCCTATCGACACTCCTGGAATCAAGATGATCTCGCGCGAAATGGTCTCACAGCCATTGTCGAGCAAGTTCGATCATCCAGTTGCAAGCCTTGGCGAAGAAGCTGACCAGTTCATTGTTTTCGATAATGTTTTTGTACCGAAAGAACGTCTGTTCAATCTCGGTGATCCGACAGCAATGAGCTATTACGGCCCGGTCTGCGTGTTTGCCCACTGGCACGTTCTGACACGTCTTGCGGTCAAGGCCGAACTGTTTGTTGGTGCCGGTCAGATGGTGCTGGATTATCTTGGCACGGGTAAAATCCCTGCCGTTCAGATGATGCTTGGACAGCTTGTCGAATATGCACAGACGCTTCGTGCTTTCGTTACGGCAGCTGAAGCACTTGCCGTTCCGACCGAAGGCGATGTGATGCGTCCCGATGTCGGTATGCTGACAGCCGGTCGGCTCTACTCTATCGAAAACTATCCGAAGATCATCCATATCCTTCAGGAATTGTGTGGCCAGGGGCTCGTTATGCGCTTTGGCAAAAAGGCGTTCGATAATCCGGAAGTCGGGCATTTTCTGCATGAACTGCTTCCGGGTCATGGTGTTTCAGCCATGGTCAAGGAGCAGCTGATGAACTTCATCTGGGATATGACATCCGGTTCGCTGGCTGGTCGCGTTGCACTGTTTGAAAACGTCAATGCAACCCCTGCGCCTGCCCTTCGCGCAAGACTTTATAATGAAGTCAAACGTGACGGATATGTTGCCCAGGTGAAGAAGATTGCCGGCATCGAATAGACCCCGCCTGCCCCGTCTGGCCAAAATCGGACGGGGTTCTTTTCGGGATGATCTGGAGAATGCGATGGATTACGCCACGCTCATCGACCAATTCTATAAAGCCTATGCATCACGCAATGCGGACGCTGCTGCTGCCCTTTATCATACCGATGGCTGGCATGAAGAAGTCGCTATGGGTAAGCGTCGCGCAGGCCATGCAGCGCTCGCCGAAGGGCTTGTCGGTTTCTGGCGCATGCTGCCTGATGTTGCATGGGAACGTCGTGGCTATATCCGTGCGGCCAATCAGGTTGCTATTCCTTATTTTATGACCGCGACCTGCAAGCCGCGCGAGGAAAATGCAACGCCGCGCAAGATTGCGCTTGATGGCCTGCATATCTTTGAAATCAAGGATGGTCTTCTGACCGGCACAAAAGATATGTGGGATATTGATCTCTTCAAAGCGCAGATGAGCTAAGCGATGGACGATCTGGCAAAAAAAGATGGCATCGCAATCGGCGAACTGATTTCAAAAGGTGAAATCAGCGTAACCGAAGTGCTTGAAACGAGCATCACACGAATAGAACGCCTGAACCCTCAACTGAATGCTGTTGTGCATGCGCATTTTGATCTCGCGCGACAACAAATCAAAAATGGATTGGCAAAAAGCCCACTTTCCGGCGTGCCTATGCTTCTTAAAAACACCGGCTTTGAAGCCGAAGGCATGATCCTATCGAGCGGCTCTGAACTCTTACGCAATGCAGTCAGCAAACGCGATTCCACCATTACCGCACGCTATAAATCCGCAGGCATGGTGATTGTAGGTAAATCCAACACGCCGGAATTTGCGCTGAGTTTCACAACCGAATCCGTGGCTTTCGGCCCAACGCGCAATCCGTGGGACCTGAATCGTTCGGCTGGTGGATCGTCCGGCGGCTCCACCGCAGCAGTGGCAAGCGGCATGGTTCCTCTTGCGAACAGTTCCGATGGAGCGGGTTCTACAAGACTTCCCGCAAGCCATTGCGGACTGTTCGGTTTCAAACCATCGCGGCTGGTTAATCCTGTTGGCCCCACCGTTGCCGAAGCGATTGGCGGAATGTCGACGCCGCATGCTGTGACATGGTCGGTTCGCGACAATGCAGCGATGCTCGATATTTCGCGCGGCAGCGATCTGGGCGATCCGTGGGCTGCTCCTGCTACTTTTGGCAGCTATCTTTCAGCACTCGAAAAGACCCCGCCCCCCCTCAAAGTGGCTATGATCCTTGGCGCACCAGACGGCAGTGCCATTGCGCCGGAAATGATCGCAAGCATTCGCGAAACAGCGAAACTACTGGAAGCTCTGGGACATTATGTCGAAGAGGTCGCAGATGCAGGCTATGATGCGGAAGCTATCAAAACTGCGTGGCGTATCGTTGTTGGGGTCAATGTTGCGCTTGGGGTGACTGGTGGCGATGCCGCTTCTGCCAATACCGCAAAGCTCGAACCCGTCAATCAGCAATGGGTCCGCGAAGCGCTGGAAGTTTCCGGCACGCGTTATCTTTGGGCGATCAATCAGCTTCATGCCTCATCCCGTGCATTGGGGAAATTCTTCACCCAATATGACATCATGCTCACGCCTGCCGCCGCTGAACCGGCGCCGCTTTTGGGCAAGCTAGCAGGTAAAGACAAATCGCTTGATGAATTTTACGATCTGTTCTGGTCGCATTCGCCGTTCACGGCTGTGTTCAACACGTCGGGCTGTCCTGCAATGTCGGTTCCGCTCGGCATGAGCCCGACAGGTCTGCCTATTGGCTCGCACATGGGGGCTGGCTTTGGCAACGATGCATTGCTTTTTGCGCTGGCCGCAGAACTCGAACGTGCAGTCCCATGGATAAACCGCCGTCCACCGGTTTTTGGCTAAGGAAAACTCTATGAAGAATACGGAAATCCTTGCCCTGACTACTCGCGAAATCGCTTCCGTCGTCGAAACTAAGCAATTGAGCGTGCGCGCAGTCACAGAAGCCTATCTGGAACGGATCGCGCAGACTGACGGGCCGATCAAGGCATGGCAATATCTCAACATCGAGCAAGCACGCAAGAATGCCGATGCTATGGATAAGAACGGTGCCAAGGGAGCGCTTGCAGGCATCCCCATCGGTGTCAAAGATGTAATCGATACGAGCGATATGCCAACTGGCTATGGAACTCCGATCTATGAAGGGTTTCAGCCGCCATGGGATGCGCCAGCGGTACAAATCGCAAAGAATTCGGGCGCTCTGATTTTAGGCAAGACAGTCAGCACAGAACTTGCGATGGCAAGCCCCAACAAGACCCGCAACCCCCACAACCCTGCACATACACCGGGCGGCTCGTCGTCAGGCTCGTGTGCGGCAGTTGCAGCCGGAATGGTTCCGCTGGCATTAGGCACACAAACATCTGGTTCCGTTATCCGCCCGGCCAGTTTTTGCGGCGTCACCGCCTTCAAACCAACCTTTGGGTCAATCAACACTGTCGGCATCAAGGTCCTGTGCCATGGACTTGATACGCTTGGTGTGATTGCCCGCAACATTGGCGATGCTGCCTATTGTGTCGCCACACTCAGCGGTCAATCCGAACTTGCCGCGTTGACACCACCAACGCGGTCGCGCATTGGCGTGCTTTTGGGAACCCGCCTCGAAAAAGCCGAAGCCTATGCGATTGAAGCGGTCAATCGTCTGGCATTGGCTGCTGAGGCTGCTGGTGCCGAGGTCACGATTATCCCAGCACCAGCGTGGTATGACGGCATTTTTGAGCTTCATGAAGCCGTTATGGGCTGGGAAGTCACCCAGTCACTTGCATCAGAAATCAGCCATCACTGGAATGAACTGACACCTGTCACCCGCACCATGCTGGATGACCAGGGCCGCATTGATGAACCGCGCTATCGCGCAGCCATGACCGAAATTCACGGCATTCGCCATCTGATGGATTCGATCCTGTCACGCTTCGATGCTGTTTTGACATTGGCTGCTCCCGGTGAAGCGCCTGAAGGCATGGCAACAGGCGATCCGATCTTCAACAGGCTCTGGAGCGTATTGCAAGTTCCGCTGATCTGCCTGCCTGTTTCAAAGGGGGCAAAAGGCTTGCCGGTCGGCGTTCAGCTCGTAGGTGCGCGTGGCGCAGACCTGCGCCTTGGTAACGCTGCTCTCTTCCTCGAAAACGTGATCGCTGCAAAAGGAGGCACCCTGTGACCCAGCCCGCAACGGATCAACTCACCGATGATTTTCGTACTGCGATGCGCCAACTTGCTGCGACGGTCAATATCATCACCGCAGGCGAAGGCAACAACCGTCGCGGACTAACGGCGACTGCCGTCTGTTCAATGTCGATCACGCCGCCTTCAATGCTTGTATGCGTCAATCGTTTCGGTGAAGCACATAAAGCAATTACCTCTGCCGGAAGCTTTTGCGTCAACATCCTCGCCGATGCCCAGCGCGAAATTGCGCTGCGTTTTGCAGGCCAGATTGGGGAGCTGGGTGAAGATAAGTTTTCACCCTATGGCTGGACGAATCTCGCGACCGGCGCCCCCGCTCTTGATCATGCAATGGCAAATCTCGACTGTGAAATTGCATCTGTTTCAGAAACGGAAAGTCATTCGATTTTCATTGGCAAAGTAATGGCCATCCGCTTTGGTCCAGAAACATCGCCACTGCTGCATTACAATCGGAACTTCTTCACGCTGGCCAATCAGACCGCGCTATAGAAACATCAAAATCAGAGGGAAACGCCTGCGCCGCATATTAAATAGAAAGAGCACGTTGAATTGAACCGAAGCTCTTCCGGTCGCAGCCACATACAAGCGGGCATTGCCCCACGGAGGTAATAATATGTCTATCAGTGACGCGCAGTTCTTGAAGGGCTGGAGACAGGTGCTTGAAATGTGCAACCTGAAACCCGGCGAACAGGTAACGATCCTCACAAGCGACGATAGCAATAAGCAGATCGCGTATATTGCAAAGCTAGCGGCTTCTGATCTCGGTGCAGTTGTCACCGAATTAAACCTCGCGCCAGTGAACAGCGAAAAAGCGATTTCACCCGACAAATCAGGCTATATCGGCAAGACCCCTCTGGATGGCAATGTGGCAGCTCTTGCCTGCCTCAAGGCATCCGACCTTGTCATTGATACATTGCAGCTTCTGTTTTCCAAAGAACAGGAGCAGGTTTTGAAAACCGGTACACGCATGTTGCTCGCGGTCGAACCGCCTGCAATTATGATGCGCCAGATTCCGCGTCCCGAAGACAAGTTGCGTGTTCTTGCCGCAGCAAAGAAAATAGGCGCGGCCAAAGAAATGCATGTGACATCAAAGGCAGGCACGAATTTTCGTTGTCGCCTCGGCCAATATCCGGTGCTCACACAATATGGCCTTGCAGACGAACCGGGGCGCTGGGATCACTGGCCAAGCTGTTTCTCGGCACGCTGGCCCGATGAAGGCAGTGCCGAAGGCACAATCGTCATTGATGAAGGCGACATTCTGCTGCCCTTCAAGAAATATGCACGCGCACCAATCACCGTGACCATCGAAAAAGGCTTTATCGTCGACATCAAGGGCGGCTACGACGCTGAATTCATGCGCAAGTTCATGGAAAGCTTCAACGATCCGCGTGCTTACGCCATGGCACATGTCGGCTGGGGACTTGAGAACCGTGCAAACTGGACCGTTCTTGGCCTCTATAATCCCGAAGCACAGCTTGGCATGGATGCGCGATCCTTTGCAGGCAACTTCCTCTGGTCGTCTGGTCCCAACACAGAGGCAGGCGGAGATCGCGATACACCATGTCATCTCGACATCCCGCTTCGCAATTGTTCGGTATCGCTCGACGGCGAAGTCATGACACTTGAAGGCGCGGTTATCCCGCAAGATCAGAAGTAAGACCATGGCACACTATGATGTAGCAATCATTGGCGCTGGCTCTGCTGGCGCTCTTCTCGCCGCACGTTTGAGCGAAGACCCCACCAGTAAAGTCGTGCTGATAGAGGCAGGTGGCGAGCCAACAGACCCGGATATCTTAAAGCCTGGAATGTGGCCTGCTATCCAGCACCGCCACTATGATTGGGACTACAAAACCATCCCTCAGCGGGGAACCGCCGGACGTGTTCACGCATGGGCACGAGGCAAGGCGCTTGGCGGCTCCAGTCTTTTGCACGCCATGGGTTACATGCGTGGCCATCCCGCTGATTTTGCTGCTTGGGCGGAGGCGACCGGCGACGATCGCTGGAACTGGGAAGGATTGCTGCCAGCATTCAAAGCTATTGAAGACCGTTCATGGGGCGACGATGGCACACATGGATCGGGCGGACCAATGCCTGTGTGGATACCGGACAAGGATGTCAGTCCATTGGCACGATCTTTTATCGAAGCTGGTGCCGCACTTGGTCTGCCACACATCCGCGGCCACAATACCGGCCAAATGATCGGTGTCACGCCCAACTCCTTGATGATCCGAGATGGTCACCGAGTGACCGTTGCCGAGGCATGGCTTACGCCTGAAGTACGTACGCGTCCAAATCTGACAATCATGACCGGCACGCTGACACGTTATCTGAAGCTCGACAAAACGCGCGTTAGCGCGCTGGAACTCGCAGGGCCGGATGGTTTGTGCAAAATCGCAGCCGATGAAATCATCCTTTCTGCCGGATCGCTGGAAAGCCCTGCACTTTTAATGCGCTCTGGTATTGGACGAGAAGACGTGTTGCGTGAGGCCGGCGTAAATTGCCGTATCAAATCACCCGAACTTGGGCGCAATCTGATGGATCACCTACTCGGCGCAGGCAATCTTTATGCCGCGCGAAAAGAGGTAGCACCGTCACGTTTGCAACATTCCGAAAGCATGGCCTATATGCGCGCGGGTGACTTTACTGCCGATGGCCAACCGGAAATCGTCGTTGGATGTGGGGTTGCACCCATTGTTTCAGAGTGTTTTGATGCACCTGCGCTGGGTAGCGCCTATTCCTTTTTGTTTGGTGTAACGCATCCTACAAGCCGGGGCAAAATTCGCATAACCGGGTCACAACCGACGGATCCTTTGCATATAGATCCTTGTTACTTGCAAACAGAACATGACCGTCGACTTTTCCGCACCGCCCTACATGCTGCGCGCGAAATTGGCCACAGAGCAGAACTCGACGAGTGGCGCGATCATGAGATTTTTCCGGGTCCGCTCAAATCTGAAAGTGAACTCGACGCTTTTATCGCGAAGGCAGCGATAACCCATCATCACCCCTCAGGGACTTGCCGGATGGGAAAGGACGACACATCGGTCGTTGATACAAATTTGCGCTTACGCGGTCTGGATAATCTCTATGTCGTTGACGGTTCAGTCATGCCGAGCCTGACCGCGGGGCCAATTCACGCAGCAATATTGGCGATTGCAGAAAGCTTTGCCGCTCGGTTTCCTAAAAACTAAATAGCGTCATCAAGGCCCAGCGCCGGATACATTGCTTTGATAGCATTAATGTCATCCATCAGCTCTGCAATAATCCAGTCACGCACTTGAGTGACTATGGGGCGAACGGGCCTATCGCGCAAACGTACAAGATGGCATTTGCGATGTGTTGGAAGCAAACGGTTATGCGCCGGTATCAACGCTTTGGTCCGCAACCAATGCGCACAAACATTTAGCCAACCAATTGCAACGCCCTGCCCCAGCAAAGCCGCCTGAACGACAATCGCATAGTCAGAGAAAAGCATTTCGTCATGCGTACCCCGCCCGCGCGCGGGCAGAAAGAAATCCGGCCAGTTGGGTTGCGCTTCGCTTAAATTTATCAATGTCGTGACAGGCTGATTGAGAACTGCGTCCCCTTCATCGTGTTCTCTCTGATAGGTCGGACTGCAAATCGGCAAAAGAATTTCGGGCATAACAAAAGTTGCTTCATGATTGACATCCGCGCCTTCGACGAAACGCATACCGAGATCAACATCGTTTACCGGGCCCGCCAAAGGCCCCATGATCAGCTCAAAACGCAGATCAACGCCGGGAAAGGTTTTCTTGAAAGCCGCCATGCGCGGCATAACCCAATGGGTGGTAAACCCCGTTGAGAGAGAAAGCGTTACCGTCTGCACCCCCTGCTTGCGGTCGCTGATTTCCTGCAAAGCCTGCTCAATACCCGCAAAACCACGCTCAATGGCGTCATGCAGAATTCTGCCATACTCGGTCAGATTGACACCACTGGTCGTGCGAATAAAAAGCTGCACATCGAGGTGCTCCTCCAATCGCCCAATCATACGGCTGATCGCAGCCGGTGTTACATTGAGTTCCTGCGCTGCCTTTGAAAAATTTCCATGCCGCGCCGCAGCCTCCAAAGTGAAGAGGCCGTTCATAGAGGGAATTGCGCGCCGTAAAGCTGTCATTACATTTTGTAACATCGTATCAAGCTTTTTTCAATTGCTTGTCGCTTGGTAATTTGTTCTCCTGCTAATCAAGAAAGGAGAAAATCCTTCATCGTCGTCAGGGGAACAAAACATTTGGCTGCTGTAAACGTTAGAGCGTTTACGTGCGCAGGAAGTGTTTGGTTTTTCCATTGAATGCAGCAAATCGTGCTTAATCATCTTCCGATAAGCCGATAATTTATTTAGTGGAATCAAATGACTAAAGCGATAAAGTCAGCAAGCGTGGGCGTTTCCATTCGGTCAGCCACAAAGACCTATGGAGCTTTTCACGCGCTTGATAATGTCAGCCTTGATGTCGCTCCGGGCGAATTCGTTTCAATTCTTGGACCTTCGGGCTCAGGTAAGACAACCTTTCTGGGAATTCTTGGTGGCTTTGTTCAGCCCACGTCAGGATCAATCTGGCTTGGTGACCGCGATATTACATTGGAGCCACCACACAAGCGTGACATCGGCATCGTCTTTCAGAACTATGCCCTATTCCCACATATGAATGTCGCCGATAATATCACATTTCCTTTACGCGCTCGACATTTGCCAAAGGCGGACTGGCCGGAAAAATTGCGCGATGCGCTGGCCATGGTCGAATTGACCGGACTTGAAAACCGCAAGATCGACGAGCTTTCCGGTGGTCAAAGGCAACGCGTTGCGCTGGCGCGCGCAATGATCTTTGAGCCACGCCTTATCCTCATGGACGAACCGCTGTCAGCACTTGACAAGCAATTGCGCGAAAATATGCAGATCGAGCTTAAGCAGCTGCATCGCAAGCTGGGAGCGACCATTGTTTATGTGACGCATGATCAGCGCGAAGCGCTCACAATGAGCGACCGTGTCGCCATTATGAACAAGGGCAAGATCGTTCAGATCGATACGCCTGAAATGTTGCATGACCGTCCGGTTAATTCCTTTGTTGCAAGCTTTATCGGTGAAGCCACACTGCTTCCTGTCACAAGAGATGGCGAGAACAGTGTCAAGCTTGCAGGCACCACACTGCATTCTGCCTATCCGATACCTCAAGGTGAAAAACTCTTTCTGGCGCTTCATTCAGAAAAGCTGATCGTGAGCGATCAGGCCGCAGATCACGGTATAAACCGGCTGGGCGGCAAGGTGATCGAAGCGCTTTATCAAGGCGAAAGCATTCGCGTTTTCATGCAGCTCAGCTCGGGTGAGACACTAAGTTTCCGCCTTCCGGCCAATCATTCCGGACGATCGCAACTGCGCGCCCCCGGCGAAGAAATCGAAATCGCACTGCACCCTGAAGACACGGTGATCGTGCCAGAAAACAACTAACCATCATGCTTAGCACTATGAGGAAAACAGCAATGAAAATCACCGATTTTAAAGTGATGACCTTCGATGTCGTGGGCACTTTGATTGACTTTGAGACCGGCGTTTTGAATGCAACGCGCAAGGTCGGCGGCGAAAAGGCTGCCAAACTCAACGATGATGAAATCTTCGGCCCTTATATTCGCGGTCGCGATAAGTTCTACGGACGCTCATCATCTGCGATGAAGGACGTGTACCTTCACATGGCTTCAGAACTGGGCATCAATAGCGATCAGGCTTCAGCAAATCTGTTCCAGTTTGCGATCCTGCATCATCCTGCTTTTGAAGATTCAATCGACGCACTCAAGCGCCTGCGTAAGAATTTCCGTCTTGTCGCCATGACCAATGCCGACCGAACCACGTTCTCAGCTTATTCGGAAACGCTCCAAAACCCGTTCCATGACAGCGTGACCTGCGATGAAACCGGCTATGCGAAACCAAATCCGAACTTCTTCGCTTACAACAAGGGTCGCCAATCGGCATTTGGCTATAAGCCTTCGGAGATCTTACACGTAGCCCAGAGCCAGTATCACGACATCGGCATCGCCAAGGAGCTTGGCTACACTACATGCTGGATCGAACGCCGTCAGGGACAGAACGGTTTTGGCGGCACGCCGACACCGAATGGTGTGACAAAGCCTGACTTCCACTTCTCCACATTGAAGCAGCTTGCAGATGCGATTGATGCTGAACTTCTTGCAGCCTCTGTCGCCAAAGCAGCGTAAGTAAGGAAACGTCACGCACCATGTCGACACGCCCTCCCTTCGATGACATCAAATCCCTTTGGCAGGCAACGGCCGCGTCGCGCCCTCAGTTTTCAGCGCTTGCAGGCAACGGCCAATATGATGTTGCAATCATCGGAGGGGGCTATACCGGGCTCTCAACAGCCCGCTATCTGGCACGCACGGGCTTATCCTCAATTGTGCTGGAAGCAAGCCGTATCGGTTGGGGCGCAAGTGGTCGCAATGGCGGCGTTGTTTCCGCAAAATTCCGGCTGGCATATCGCGATATTGCCAGCCGTTTCGACATCGACGTCGCCCGACGCATGCATGACATCAGTATTGAAGCCGCAGACCATGTTGGCGAGCTTGTCAGCGATTATGCGATTGAAGGTGCTGACTATCATTCGACCGGGTCGCTACGTTGCGCGCACAATCACCTCTCGCTTGATGCGTTAAAGGCCGAATGTGCATGGCTCAACGAGGCACTGGGCGACACAGCCTGCTCAATACAATCGGCTGAAGAAGTAGCAGCCGAAACCGGATCCAATGATTTCGTCGGCGGCATGCTCAACACCCATGGCGGTATCATCCATCCCTTGAACTTTGTTTTGGGTCTTGCGCGTGGTGTGCAGGCAGAAGGCGCAACGATTTGCGAAAACACGCCAGTCTTAGGTATCAAACGCGATGCTAACGGCGTGGTTGTTGAAATAGAAAACACAACTATCCGCGCCAAAACGGTGGTGATTGCCACCAATTCCTATTCCGACCTAACGAAGGCAACGGCACCTGTCCGAAAATCGATCATTCCCTTCCGCTCTGCAATGATTGCGACAGAGCCGCTCACCGGAACCCCAGGCGAGCACCTCCTACAAAACGGACGCAGCTATACCGAGACCCGCCGCATGATGCGGTGGTTTCGCAAATCAGGCGACAGACTTATTTATGGCGGGCGCGGCGCTTTCGGAAAAACCGATTCCGAAGCGGCTTTTGCAGCCCTGCATAAAGCGATGGCGAAGCAGTTTCCAGAACTTGCCTCGGTTCAGGTCACGCATCGCTGGTCAGGGCTTGTCGCCATGACGCTCGACAGTCTGCCACATGTCGGGCGTATTGATGACAGATTGATCTATGCCGTTGGTTATAACGGAACCGGCGTCGCCATGTCGTCTTACATCGGCAAACATGTTGCTGAAATTGTTGCAGGCCAGCCTGTTGATCTTGGTTTGCTGACCCAACTCCCGCTCAAGCAAATTCCTTTTTATGGCCTGCGCGCGCCTGCGGTGCGTGTGGTTGCAGGCTGGTATCAGTTTCTTGACGCCATCGGGCGTTGAGGGAAATCGAAAGCTGCGTGCCGGGGCAGTTGC
>Ga0308165_1000923_pt1 | contig 45339 bp, 40 predicted proteins | sample PhyWR2_FD_201032 | JGI IMG/M metagenome (GOLD analysis project Ga0308165, IMG submission 201032) | Phyllosphere microbial communities from UC Gill Tract Community Farm, Albany, California, United States - DLSLW.R2 | ecosystem: Host-associated > Plants > Phyllosphere > Unclassified | place: USA... | reverse complement strand
TTGGTTTTAAATGGCGTTTGATACATGCAAAAAAAAATAACCGACGCCTTTTATATCGTCGATTATTCTAATTTTTTGCAGCGGCGCATTTTGCCCCATCTTTGGGATAAAAGGCAATAGATTCATAAGCCGATTAGATTTTTCTTTTTACTAAGCGCTTGATATTCCGCCCTCAGGCAAAGTGTAAACGGCAGCGATAGCACTATTTGCTAAAATTTCATCTCGCCACCACACACTGGCAAGCCCTGCCGTTTGCTCATTCCAGCCGACCCACACCGATTCGCTGTGGTTTTGCGCCATCACTTGTTTCTCAACCAGCGCGCCGGTTTCAATGAAACGCTGCGCCAGATAACGTGGTAGATACCCGCAGCCCAGGCCGCTAATTTGCAGCTCCAGCTTAGTTTTGAAATCAAAGACGGTTATCGCCTCCTGATCGTCCAGCAGTTGCGAGGAGACGGCGCACTCCGGCAAGGAGCTGTCCCCGACAACAATCGCCCGACATCCTTTAATGACGCGACGTGAGATGGGTTCAGGCTCCTCGGCCAGCGGATGATGCGGTGCCACGACGAAAACTTGTTCGAGCACGCCCAGCCGCGCAAAACCGAATTCGCTCGACTGCGGCGGCTCGTGCAGCGCGCCGACGATAATATCCGCCCGCCCCTGGGTTAACGCTTCCCAGGAACCGCCCAGCACGCCGTTAATGAATTTGAGTCGGGTGACGCTATGACGCTGATAAAAGGCTTCGATTAACGGGGCGAGTAGCGAGAACGGAAAGGTATCATCGACGCCGATCACCAGCTCGTTTTCCCAGCCCTGATGCAGCTTTACGGCCTGCTTTTCCAGTTCGCGAACGGTATGAAGGACTTCGCGACCTTTTTCAAGCAGCATCTGACCGGTGCGAGTGAAACGGGCGCGGTGCCCGGTGCGATCGAGCAGTTGAATATTGAGATCGCTTTCGAGTTTATGGACGGTATAACTCAGAGCCGAGGGCGTTTTGTAGAGCTTTGCCGACGCGGCAGCAAAGCTCCCCTCTTTTTCGAGCGCATCGAGGATAATCAGAACATCCAGCAGCGGTTTCATGTTCGCCCCCTTGCGGTGCGCGATCGAGTCCGCTGGCGGCGTTATTCCATTGGCATCACCAGCGGATCGGGATATTGATATTCAAATCCCAGTTCACGACAAATACGATTACCATCAATCACTTTGCCTTGCCCTTTCCCAGTTGCGTCGCGAAAATGCGGCGGCTCAAGCCCAAGCTGACGGGCCATCACGGGATAAAACGTACTTCGCGCCGGATGAGATGGCGCACATATATTATAGATGTGTCCGCCTTTCGGGGCTTGTAAAAGCAGGGTAATTGCGCCGATAACGTCCTCAAGATGGACAAGATTGACGCCATGCTGGCCGTTTGGCGCCGTTTTACCGGCAAAAAAACGTCCCGGATGACGTTCCGGCCCCACAAGACCTGCGAGACGCAAAATATCCACCTGCGTACCGGGAAGATTGTGCAACCAGTCTTCCAGCTCTTTCAGCACCCGTCCGCTGGCCGTGACCGGTTTACGCTCGGTGCTTTCCTTAACGTTGCCCTCGACATCGCCGTAAACCGACGTCGAACTGGTGAAGAGAATGCGCGGTATATGATGCGCCAGCGCGCTATCGACGATTTCCTGCATGGCCTGGAGATAGAATCCTTCCCCATCACCGCTGCGACGCGCCGGAAGCGTAATCACCAGAGCATCAACGTTCATCAACGCATCCAGGTCGTCGACGTCACAAACCAACTCCGGCTCAAGGCGCAGCTCAACGCTGTCAATTCCCGACATTCGCGCCGCTTCAACGCCATCCAGCGTGGTTTTACTGCCGGTCACCTGCCAGCCTCGTGCTGTTAGCGACATCGCTAACGGCATGCCCAGCCATCCTAAACCGACAATGGCGATCTTTTTCATACGTTTTCTCCTGGCTTTCGCGCATCTGACTTAAGGCTACGCCAGCGCTGCGGAACTGACAATTCATAGCATCAATATGAAATGAATTAATGATTAAAAAAAGCCCTTGCGTTAAACAGTGAATGTGGTTTACGTTAAATGACATCAGATGCATAAGCATTCAAAGAGAATTTATATGACACGCGTTCCATTTAAAAATCACCATCATCACCATCATCCTGACTAGTCTTTCAGGCGATGTGTGCTGGAAGACGTTCAGATCTTCCAGTGGTGCGAGAACGCAAGAGAAAGCCCCCGGAAGATTATCTTCCGGGGGCTTTTTTTTGGACCGTATTCAGACAGGTTAAAACAGGATAACGAGGACAACAGAATGTTAGATAACACACGTTTACGCATAGCTATTCAAAAATCAGGCCGTCTTAGCGACGATTCACGCGAATTACTGGCGCGCTGCGGGATTAAAATCAACCTGCACACCCAGCGTCTCATCGCTCTGGCTGAAAATATGCCGATTGATATCCTGCGCGTACGTGATGACGACATCCCGGGCCTGGTCATGGACGGTGTCGTTGACCTCGGTATTATCGGTGAAAACGTGCTGGAAGAAGAGCTGCTGACCCGTCGCGCACAGGGTGAAGATCCGCGTTATTTCACGGTGCGTCGTCTGGATTTCGGCGGTTGCCGTCTGTCACTGGCCATGGCGGTTGATGAAGCGTGGGACGGCCCTGCTGCGCTGAACGGCAAACGTATCGCCACCTCATACCCTCACCTGTTGAAACGCTATCTCGATCAGAAAGGCGTGCAGTTTAAATCCTGTCTGTTAAACGGTTCGGTTGAAGTCGCACCGCGTGCGGGCCTGGCCGACGCCATTTGCGATTTGGTGTCCACCGGCGCAACGCTTGAAGCGAATGGCCTGCGCGAAGTCGAAGTGATTTACCGCTCCAAAGCCTGCCTGATTCAGCGCGATGGCGAGATGCCGGAAGCCAAGCAGCAGTTGATCGACCGCCTGCAGACCCGTATCCAGGGTGTGATTCAGGCACGCGAATCCAAATACATCATGATGCACGCGCCAACCGAGCGCCTCGACGAAGTGATTGCCCTGCTGCCTGGCGCAGAGCGCCCAACCATTCTGCCGCTGGCAGGCGATCAACAGCGCGTGGCGATGCACATGGTGAGCAGCGAAACGCTGTTCTGGGAAACCATGGAAAAACTGAAAGCACTGGGTGCAAGCTCCATTCTGGTGCTGCCAATTGAGAAGATGATGGAGTGACCGCCATGAGCTTTAACACCCTCATTGACTGGAACAGCTGTAATGAAGAGCAGCAGCGCGATCTGCTGATGCGCCCGGCCATTTCTGCCTCTGAAAGCATTACTCGCACCGTGGCGGAAATTCTGGATAACGTTAAAGCCCGCGGCGACGACGCGCTGCGCGAATACAGCGCAAAATTTGATAAAACCGATGTTGATGCACTGAAAGTTACCGAACAGGAAATCGACGCCGCCTGTGAGCGTCTGGGCGATGAGATTAAACAGGCCATGGCTGTGGCGGTGAAAAATATCGACACTTTCCACACCGCGCAAAAACTGCAAACGGTCGATATCGAAACTCTGCCCGGTGTGCGCTGCCAGCAGGTGACGCGCCCGATTGCCTCCGTTGGGCTGTATATTCCTGGCGGCTCTGCCCCACTGTTTTCAACCGTGTTGATGCTGGCCACGCCTGCACGGATCGCGGGTTGCCATAAAGTGGTGCTCTGCTCGCCACCGCCGATTGCCGATGAAATTCTTTATGCAGCCAAACTGTGCGGCGTGAAAGACGTGTTTAAAGTCGGTGGTGCACAGGCGATCTCCGCGCTGGCTTTTGGCACAGAATCCGTCCCAAAAGTCGATAAGATTTTTGGACCCGGCAACGCGTTCGTGACGGAAGCCAAACGCCAGGTTAGCCAGCGTTTGGACGGCGCAGCCATCGATATGCCGGCCGGTCCGTCGGAAGTGTTGGTGATTGCCGACAGTGGCGCAACGCCAGATTTCGTCGCCTCCGACCTACTGTCCCAGGCGGAGCACGGCCCGGATTCGCAGGTGATATTGCTGACACCGGATGCTTCAATAGCGACCCGCGTCGGCGAGGCAGTCGAACGCCAGTTGGCTGACCTGCCGCGTGCTGAAACAGCCCGTCAGGCATTGTCGACCAGCCGTTTGATCGTGGCGAAAGATCTGGAGCAATGTATTGCCATTTCTAACCAGTACGGTCCGGAACACCTGATTATTCAGACCCGTAGCGCCCGCGACCTGGTGGACAGTATCACCAGCGCCGGTTCTGTGTTTCTCGGCGACTGGTCGCCGGAGTCCGCGGGTGATTATGCATCGGGGACGAACCACGTGCTGCCGACGTACGGCTACACGTCAACCTGTTCAAGCCTTGGGCTGGCTGATTTTCAGAAGCGTATGACCGTGCAAGAGCTGTCCCGCGAAGGGTTTGCCGCGCTGGCCTCCACCATTCAAACGCTGGCCGCTGCAGAACGCCTCACCGCCCACAAAAACGCCGTGACGCTGCGTGTTGCAGCCCTGAAGGAGCAAGCATGAGCATTGAAGAATTAGCCCGTGAAAACGTTCGCCGACTGACGCCCTATCAATCCGCTCGCCGCCTGGGCGGAAACGGTGACGTGTGGCTGAATGCCAATGAATTCCCGACGGCAGTGACGTTCGATCTTTCGCAGCAGACACTGAACCGCTATCCAGAGTGCCAGCCGAAAGCCGTTATCGAAAATTATGCGCAGTACGCAGGCGTCAAACCTGAACAAGTGCTGGTGAGCCGGGGTGCTGACGAAGGCATTGAGCTGCTGATCCGCGCGTTTTGCGAGCCGGGTAAAGACGCGGTGCTGTATTGCCAGCCGACTTACGGCATGTACAGCGTCAGTGCCGAAACCTTTGGCGTCGAGTGCCGCAATGTCCTGTCACTCGACGACTGGCAGCTTGATTTGCCAGCCATTGCTCAAAATCTCGACGGCGTAAAAGTCGTTTTTGTATGCAGCCCTAATAATCCTACCGGGCAGATTATCAATCCGCAGGATGTCCGAACCCTGCTGGAAATGACGCGCGGCAAAGCGTTGGTTGTCGCCGATGAAGCCTATATCGAATTTTGCCCGCAGGCCACGCTTGCCGGTTGGCTAGAAGAGTATCCGCATCTGGTGGTGTTACGCACCCTGTCAAAAGCCTTCGCGCTGGCGGGTTTACGTTGCGGTTTTACGCTGGCCAATAAAGAGGTTATCGATCTGCTGATGAAGGTCATCGCGCCGTATCCTCTTTCCACACCGGTTGCAGATATCGCCGCGCAGGCACTGGCTCCGCAGGGCATAAATGCCATGCGCGAACGCGTAGCGCAAATCCTCGTTGAGCGTCAATATCTGGTCAGCGCCCTGAAAGATATCGCCTGCGTGGAGCAGGTTTTCGACTCTGAAACCAATTACATCCTGGCACGCTTTACCGCCTCCAGCGCTGTATTCAAATCTTTATGGGATCAGGGCATTATCTTACGAGACCAAAACAAACAACCTTCCCTGAGCGGCTGTTTACGCATCACCGTGGGCACGCGGGAAGAGAGCCAGCGCGTTATTGACGCCCTGAAAGCGGAGCAAGAATGAGCCAGAAGACCCTCTTTATCGATCGTGACGGCACGATTATTTCCGAGCCGCCAAGTGATTATCAGGTCGACCGTTTCGACAAACTGGCTTTTGAAGCCGATGTGATCCCGGTCCTGCTTACGCTGCAGAAAGCAGGATTTAAGCTGGTGATGATCACCAATCAGGATGGATTAGGCACTGACAGTTTCCCGCAGGCGGATTTCGACGGGCCGCATAACCTGATGATGCAGATCCTCTCCTCTCAGGGCGTGACGTTTGATGAGGTGCTGATTTGCCCGCACCTGCCGGCGGAGAATTGCGATTGCCGTAAACCCAAAGTGAAGCTGGTTGAACGCTATCTCGCTGAAGATGCACTTGACCGCGCGAACAGCTACGTGATTGGCGATCGCGCAACGGACATTGAGCTGGCCGATAATATGGGCATTCAGGGTCTGCGCTTTAACCGCACCGAACTGAACTGGGCGATGATTGGCGAAAAGCTGACAAAACGCGATCGTTACTCCCACGTCGAGCGCAACACCAAAGAGACGCAGATCGACGTTAAGGTCTGGCTGGATCGCGAAGGCGGCAGCAAGATTCATACGGGCGTAGGTTTCTTCGACCACATGCTGGATCAAATTTGCACGCACGGCGGTTTTCGCATGGAGATCAACGTGAAAGGCGATCTGTATATCGACGATCACCACACCGTTGAAGATACCGGTCTGGCACTGGGCGAAGCGTTGAAACTGGCGCTGGGTGATAAACGCGGCATCAACCGTTTCGGCTTTGTTCTGCCGATGGATGAGTGCCTGGCACGCTGCGCGCTGGACATTTCAGGTCGCCCGCACCTGGAATATAAAGCGGATTTTACCTATCAGCGCGTCGGCGATTTGAGCACCGAAATGGTTGAGCACTTCTTCCGCTCGCTCTCCTACACCATGGGCGTGACGCTGCACCTGAAAACAAAAGGTAAGAACGATCACCACCGTGTGGAAAGCCTGTTCAAAGTGTTCGGCCGCACGCTGCGTCAGGCCATTCGCGTAGACGGCGATACGCTGCCTTCCTCTAAAGGAGTGCTGTGATGAACGTGGTGATTCTGGATACCGGCTGCGCCAATCTGAATTCCGTGACATCAGCCATTGCGCGTCACGGCTATGAGCCGGTGGTCAGCCGCGATCCTGACGTGGTGTTGCGAGCGGACAAACTTTTTCTGCCGGGCGTGGGCACCGCGCAGGCCGCAATGGATCAGATCCACGAGCGAGAATTAGTCGACCTGATCAAAGCCTGCACCCAACCCGTGCTGGGGATTTGCCTTGGCATGCAACTTCTTGGTCGCCGTAGCGAAGAGAGTCACGGCGTGGATCTGCTGGGTATTATCGAAGAAGATGTCCCCAAAATGACCGACTTTGGCCTGCCGCTCCCGCACATGGGCTGGAACCGTGTCTATCCAAAAGCGGGTGATCGTTTGTTCCGGGGTATCGAAGATGGCGCGTATTTCTATTTCGTCCACAGTTACGCGATGCCGGTGAACACCTGGACTATCGCGCAATGTCATTACGGCGAGCCTTTTACTGCCGCCGTGAACAAAGATAATTTCTTTGGCGTGCAGTTTCACCCGGAACGCTCTGGCGCAGCGGGTGCGCAGTTGCTCAAAAATTTCCTGGAGATGTAATGATTATTCCCGCACTCGATTTAATCGACGGTACGGTTGTCCGTCTCCATCAGGGCGATTACGGCCAGCAGCGTGATTATGGAAACGACCCGCTGCCACGTTTGCAGGATTATGCGGCTCAAGGCGCAGAAGTCTTACATTTGGTGGATCTGACCGGCGCAAAAGACCCGGCTAAGCGCCAAATTTCGCTGCTGAAAATGCTGGTTGCTGGCGTCAATGTTCCGGTCCAGGTTGGCGGTGGCGTGCGCACGGAAGACGATGTTGCGGCTCTGCTTGAAGCTGGCGTTGCGCGCGTGGTCGTGGGTTCCACGGCGGTGAAAGAGCCTGAAATCGTCAAAGGCTGGTTCCGCCGCTTTGGTGCCGATGCGCTGGTATTAGCGCTGGATGTGCGCATCGACGACAAAGGTAACAAACAGGTTGCGGTCAGCGGTTGGCAGGAAAATTCCGGCGTGACGCTCGAAGAACTGATTGATATTTATCTGCCTGTTGGGCTGAAGCATGTGCTGTGCACGGATATTTCCCGCGACGGCACGCTGGCAGGATCGAATGTGTCTCTCTACGAAGAAGTGTGCGCGCATTACCCGCAGGTAGCTTTCCAGTCATCCGGGGGTATTGGTGATTTAGCCGATATCGCTGCACTGCGTGGAACAGGCGTGGGTGGGGTGATCGTTGGGCGAGCCTTACTGGAAGAAAAGTTTACTGTGACGGAGGCAATTCAATGCTGGCAAAACGGATAATCCCCTGTCTTGACGTGCGCGACGGTCAGGTAGTGAAAGGTGTACAGTTTCGCAATCACGAAATTATTGGCGATATCGTGCCGCTGGCAAAACGCTATGCCGAGGAAGGCGCGGATGAGCTGGTGTTTTACGATATCACCGCGTCAAGCGATGGCCGCGTGGTCGATAAAAGCTGGGTTGCGCGCGTTGCCGAAGTGATTGATATTCCCTTCTGTGTCGCGGGCGGGATTAAGTCTGCGGAGGATGCTGCAAAAATCCTCTCTTTTGGTGCAGACAAGATTTCCATCAACTCCCCTGCTCTGGCGGACCCGGAGCTGATCACGCGTCTTGCGGAGCGCTTTGGCGTGCAGTGCATCGTCGTTGGGATTGATACCTGGTTTGACGACGCGACCGGTAAATACCACGTCAATCAGTACACGGGTGACGAAAGCCGCACCCGCGTGACGCAGTGGGAAACCCTGGACTGGGTGCAGGAAGTGCAAAAACGCGGTGCGGGCGAAATCGTTCTGAATATGATGAACCAGGACGGCGTGCGTAATGGATACGATCTGGAGCAGCTTAAAAAAGTGCGTGCCGTGTGCCGCGTACCGATGATTGCCTCCGGCGGCGCAGGAACCATGGAACATTTTCTGGAAGCCTTCCGTGACGCAGACGTCGATGGGGCGTTAGCCGCATCGGTGTTCCACAAACAAATTATCAATATTGGTGAGTTAAAAACGTACCTGGCCACTCAGGGCGTGGAGATTAGGTTATGTTAACTGAACAACAACGGGCGCTGCTGGACTGGGAAAAAACTGACGGATTATTTCCGGTGGTTGTGCAGCATGCGGTTTCTGGCGAAGTGCTGATGCTCGGTTACATGAACCAGGATGCTTTAGCACAAACGCTCGACAGCAAGAAAGTGACCTTTTTCTCGCGCACCAAACAACGTCTTTGGACCAAGGGCGAAAGCTCCGGTAATTTCCTGAACGTGGTCAGTATGACACCTGATTGTGATAACGATACGTTGCTGGTGCTGGCTAATCCTGTGGGCCCAACCTGTCATCTGGGGACCAGCAGCTGCTTTGGCGATGCCAGCCACCAGTGGCTGTTCCTGTATCAGCTAGAACAACTGCTGGCCGAGCGCAAAACAGCCGATCCAGACAGTTCATATACGGCGAAACTGTATGCCAGCGGGACCAAGCGTATCGCGCAGAAAGTGGGCGAAGAAGGCGTTGAAACCGCACTGGCGGCAACGGTCAATGACCGCGAAGAGTTGAAGAATGAAGCCTCTGATTTGATGTACCACCTGCTGGTCCTGTTGCAGGATCAGGAGCTGGATTTAACGGCTGTGATTGAGAACTTACGACAGCGACACAAATAAAAAAGACCGGGGAAACCCGGTCTTTTCATTCGCATCCAGAACGTAGTGAATTAGCTTTTAGGCTTATAGTTGCGCAATGCAATACGTCCCAACACCACGCTTGAACCGATAATTCCACCCAACAGAACTGCCAGAATCAACGTAATGGCTTTTTTCGGGCTGTCCCTGCGCACCGGAAGATCCGGCTTCATGACATAGCGGTAAGCGTGAATTGTTGTTGGGTCTATTTTCAACTTCTCGATATCGAGTAGCTTCTGCTTATTCAAATAGTAGTCATCAGAATAGACCAGCGGTCGGGTTGACTCACGTTGGATCATAGACTGTAGCGCCTCACTACCCAACAGGAACATCGTTTCCTGGGTCACATACTGCGTCTGCTGGATTTGCGGGCTGGTGATTTTTGCCGCTTCTGCGTACTGCAAAGCTTCCGCTATTTGACTGATTCGCAGGTCTTTTTGCTCCTGCGACAACTTCTCCTGGTTCGCCAAAGAGTTATTGAGACTGACGACCTGTTGTTCAATGTTGCCCTGGAGGTCGACGGAGAGCTCTTTTGCCACCTGCTCATCAACTTTCTGAATATATTGTGCCAGGATTTTCTGAGCAGTCTCGGCTGAATCAGAAACATAACTAATCTCAAGTGGATAGGCCTGAGATTTGATGACAGGTTCGAGTTTTAAAATTTCCGGTACTTCCTGGTTTTCCAGGGCCCCGGCAAGAGCAGAAAATGCAGCATTAAAGCGTCCAACGACACTTGCCTGAATATCGGACAGCCTTGGTGCAGAGTTAGCATTTGTCGTTGAGCTGCCGTACACAATGTTAAGCGCATTACTGTAGCTACCGATTTGCGCTGCATCAGGTTGTGTAATGATGGCAGATGAAGTCCATTTCTCTTTGGCGAAAGTGACGTATATGCCCGCAATGACTATTGCAATGGCGATAAATGCACCAATCACCCACTTTCCACGCCAAAGCTGCATCAGTAAATCAATTAAATCAATTTGCTCAGGGTCATTGCTATGAGAGACCACATTATTGTTGTTCTGGGACATACAATCCTTCAACGGTAAAAGCGCAAAAAAATTATCGACCTAGTGTATCGTTTGCAGGAAATTTATCTATAGGAATACGATGAGTACGCGCCCAACTGGCGAAGTTTTGCTAACCCGAAGCTTAGGGGTATGATAAGCATCAAGAGTTTATGCTATATGAATAGCAATAGATGTTATCAAAGAGGATGAATATGAAATTTCTGGTCACCGGTGCAGCAGGCTTTATCGGCTTCCATGTTAGCGGACGACTTCTCGAGGCAGGTCATCAGGTCGTCGGGATTGATAATCTCAATGATTACTACGACGTCAGTCTGAAAGAAGCACGATTGAATCTGCTGACCTCTGAGAATTTCACTTTCCACAAGCTCGATCTGGCCGATCGCGAAGGTATGGCGAAACTGTTCGCTGATGAGAAATTTGACCGCGTCATTCATCTCGCCGCTCAGGCTGGTGTCCGCTACTCTCTTGAGAATCCGCATGCTTACGCAGATGCTAACCTCATTGGTCATCTGAATGTGCTAGAAGGTTGCCGCCATAACCAGGTTCAGCACCTGCTTTATGCCTCTTCCAGCTCAGTATATGGCCTGAATCGCAAGATGCCTTTCTCCACCGATGACTCGGTGGATCATCCGGTATCACTGTATGCGGCGACCAAAAAAGCCAACGAATTGATGTCCCACACTTATTCACATCTCTATAATCTGCCAACCACCGGCCTGCGTTTCTTTACGGTATACGGTCCGTGGGGTCGCCCGGATATGGCCCTGTTCAAGTTTACGAAGGCGATGATCGAAGGCAACAGTATTGATGTGTATAACTACGGCAAGATGAAGCGCGACTTCACCTATATTGATGATATCGCCGAAGCGATCGTTCGTTTGCAGGATGTTATTCCCCAGGCTGATGCTGAATGGACTGTCGAGAGCGGTTCCCCTGCGACAAGCTCTGCCCCGTATCGCGTCTATAACATCGGCAACAGTTCCCCTGTCGAACTGATGGATTACATTACCTCACTAGAAGAAGCACTGGGTATTGAAGCGCAGAAAAACATGATGCCCATCCAGCCAGGCGATGTGCTGGAAACCAGTGCAGATACCAAAGCGTTGTTTGATGTCATTGGGTTCAAGCCGCAAACGACCGTTAAAGACGGTGTGCAGAATTTCGTAGACTGGTACCGTAATTTTTACAACGTCTAAAAACAAAAAGCCCGGCACTAAAATTGCCGGGCTTTTTTAAATGCTAACTAAAATTCTTTAATCACTGCCGAAAAGATCGCGCGTATACACTTTATCCGCAACGTCCGCTAACTCTTCCGCCATACGGTTAGAAATAATTACATCCGCTTCTTTTTTGAAGGCATCCAGATCGCGGATGACGCGAGAATGGAAGAATTCATCCTCTTTCATCGCAGGTTCATAAATAATGACCTGAACACCTTTCGCCTTAATACGCTTCATAATCCCCTGAATGGAAGAGGCGCGGAAGTTATCCGACCCGCTTTTCATAATCAGGCGGTAAACGCCAACAACTTTTGGCTGGCGCGCCAGAATCGAATCGGAGATGAAATCTTTACGCGTGCGGTTTGCATCAACAATTGCTGAAATCAGATTGTTTGGCACGGCCTGATAGTTAGCCAGCAACTGCTTTGTGTCTTTCGGCAGGCAGTAACCGCCGTAACCGAAGGATGGATTGTTGTAGTGATTACCGATGCGCGGATCAAGACAGACGCCTTCGATGATCTGACGAGTATTTAGACCCAGGCTTTCCGCATAGCTGTCCAGTTCGTTAAAGTACGCCACGCGCATCGCCAGATACGTATTGGCGAAAAGTTTGATCGCCTCAGCTTCTGTAGCATCAGTAAACAGCACATTAATGTCTTTCTTAATGGCACCTTCTTGCAACAGTGCAGCAAAACGCTCGGCACGCTCTGAACGTTCGCCAATGACAATTCGTGAGGGGTAAAGATTGTCGTACAGCGCCTTGCCTTCACGCAAAAATTCTGGCGAGAAGATGACGTTATCAATGCCCAGTTTTTCTTTGATGGATTGGGTAAAGCCCACTGGAATGGTCGATTTGATAATCATCACAGCGTTCGGGTTGATTGCAATCACATCCTTGATGACGGCTTCCACCGTGGACGTGTTGAAGTAGTTTGTCTTTGCATCATAATCAGTTGGCGTAGCGATAATCACATAATCTGCGCCGCGGTAAGCGTCTTCTTTATCGGTCGTGGCGCGAAAATTCAGCGGCTTATTGGCCAGATAATCCTGGATCTCTTTATCAACAATCGGAGAGATTTTCTGGTTAAGCATATCCACTTTAGATTGCACGATATCCAATGCGACCACTTCATGGTTCTGCGCAATCAAAATACCGTTTGAAAGACCGACATAGCCTGTTCCGGAGATTGTAATTTTCATTCGTTCAACTTCTTTAAGTATGAGTTTCAGGAGGCAGTCGTATGCTACCGCTGTTTGTAACTGTTGAGGTTTTTACCGTTAATGCCAATTGGTTGTCAAGAAAGCCACATCGGCATAATCAGTAAGGATATAGTGAAATCCTCTGAATCAGATCGCCAAAAAATGCCAAAGCACTATATTTCAGCACCCAGCCCTGAGTAAGCCAAACTATCAACCACTCAAGGCAAAGCATAGCGGAGAGTGAAATCAGATAAATCCCCACCGTCAATTTGTGGGTTCTGGTGCAGAGGAATAACGCATTTTAGAGGAGGTATTCTAATAACCTTTAATCATTGTCAAAAGATACTGTCCATAACCCGTCTTTTTCAGAGGTTCAGCCAGCTTCCTAATCTGCTCGGCATCGATAAAACCACGACGGTACGCAATCTCTTCGGGACAAGAAACTTTCAGCCCCTGACGTTCTTCGATTGTTGCAATAAAATTGCTGGCCTCAATCATACTTTGATGAGTACCCGTATCTAACCACGCATAACCACGTCTCATCATCGCGACAGAGAGGCGGCCTCGATTCATGTAGATACGGTTAATGTCGGTAATCTCTAGCTCACCCCGGTCTGAGGGTTTCAGACTTTTAGCCATTTCGATGACATCATTATCGTAGAAATAAAGTCCGGTTATAGCGTAATTACTTTTCGGTTGCTTAGGCTTTTCCTCAAGACCAATCGCCGATCCATTTTTATCAAACTCAACAACGCCATAACGTTCCGGGTCGCTTACGTGGTAAGCGAATACTGTTGCCCCTTCCTTCTGATCGGAAGCGCTTTCAAGAAGTCTCGGTAAATCATGTCCATAAAAAATATTGTCGCCCAAAACTAATGCGCAATTATCAGTACCGATAAATTCTTCGCCTAATATAAATGCTTGCGCAAGACCATCAGGACTAGGTTGTACTTTGTACTGCAGACGTAAACCCCACTGACTACCATCGCCCAGCAGCTGTTCGAATCGCGTAGTATCCTGCGGCGTGCTGATAATAAGAATATCCCTAATTCCAGCCAGCATTAGCGTTGATAGCGGGTAATAAATCATCGGCTTATCGTAAATAGGCAACAGCTGTTTGCTGACAGCCATCGTAACGGGATATAGTCGCGTGCCCGAACCGCCAGCCAGAATAATACCTTTACGCGTGCTCATTATTTACGCTCCTCGTAATTCTGTTGAATCCAGTTTTGATAGTTACCGCTTTTAACGTTGTTTACCCAATCGCTATTATTCAGATACCATTCAACTGTTTTACGAATACCACTTTCGAAGGTTTCTTGTGGAGTCCAACCCAGTTCGACTCTTATTTTTGAAGCATCAATGGCATAACGAAGATCATGCCCAGGGCGATCAGCAACATAGGTAATGAGTTCACGATATGACGTGCTCTTCGGAACGATTTCATCTAGCAAATTGCAAATAGTAGTGACAACGTCCAGATTCTGCTTCTCGTTGTAACCGCCAATATTATAATTTTCACCCGGCTGGCCTTTTGTGACAACTAAATGCAAGGCTCGTGCATGATCTTCAACATAAAGCCAGTCTCGAATTTGATTTCCTTTTCCATAGACTGGTAATGATTTACCTTCAAGAGCATTTAAAATCACCAGAGGAATAAGCTTCTCCGGAAAATGATAGGGACCGTAATTATTCGAACAGTTGGTAATAATAGTCGGTAAACCGTAGGTCCGCCGCCATGATCTCACCAGATGATCACTGGAAGCTTTTGATGCTGAGTAGGGACTGCTTGGCGCATACGCCGTCCGTTCAGTGAAAAGCGGTAATGGCGATAATTCAGGATGTTCGTCTGGATGGGGCAAATCACCATAGACTTCATCAGTAGAAATATGGTGAAAGCGGAATGCAGTTCGTGAACTCTCATCTAATGATGACCAATATTCACGCGCAGCTTCTAATAATGTATAAGTTCCAACAATATTCGTTTCAATAAACGCTGCTGGTCCGGAAATAGAACGGTCTACATGACTTTCAGCCGCCAAATGCATGACTGCATCAGGTTTATAGAGAGAAAAAATACGCACCATGGCATCTTGGTCGCATATATCTGCATGCTCAAAAGTATAGCGTTCGCTATCACTTACTGCCTGCAAAGATTCAAGATTGCCTGCATAAGTCAATTTATCGACATTAATCACGCTATCCGAAGTGTTTTTAATAATATGGCGGATAACCGCTGAACCGATAAAACCTGCGCCGCCTGTAACAAGTATTTTCACGCAATATATTCCGTTGGTAAAAGTGGATGTTTATCATTGGCTATGATAAAAAAAGCCCGATAGTCGCTATCGGGCTTGAGGTATATTAACTCAAAAAATTAATCCAGCCATTCGGTGTGGAACACACCTTCTTTGTCAGTGCGTTTGTAGGTATGTGCACCGAAGTAGTCACGCTGCGCCTGAATCAAATTGGCTGGCAGCACGGCTGAACGGTAGCTATCGTAATAGGCTACAGCGGCAGAGAAGGTCGGAACAGGAATACCATTCTGAATCGCGTAAGCAACAACATCACGCAGCGCCTGCTGATAGTCATCCGCAATCTTTTTGAAGTACGGAGCCAGCAACAAGTTAGCGATATTCGCATTTTCAGCATAAGCATCGGTGATTTTCTGCAGGAACTGGGCACGAATGATGCATCCCGCACGGAAGATCTTCGCGATCTCGCCGTAATTCAGATCCCAGTTATTTTCATCGGACGCAGCACGCAATTGTGAGAAGCCCTGAGCATAAGAAACCAATTTGCCCAGATACAGTGCGCGACGGACTTTCTCGATGAATTCAGCTTTATCACCAGCAGGCTTCGCCTGCGGGCCAGACAGCACTTTAGATGCCGCAACACGCTGCTCTTTCAGAGAAGAGATATAACGTGCAAACACAGATTCGGTGATCAGAGACAGTGGCTCGCCCAAATCCAGAGAGCTCTGGCTGGTCCATTTACCGGTACCTTTGTTAGCAGCTTCATCCAGGATTACATCCACCAGGTAAATACCGTCTTCGTCTTTCTTCGTGAAGATGTCTTTGGTGATGTCGATCAGATAGCTGCTCAGCTCACCATTGTTCCACTCAGTGAAAGTCTGCGCCAACTCTTCGTTAGAAAGATTCAGCCCGCCTTTCAACAGAGCATAGGCTTCAGCAATGAGCTGCATGTCGCCGTATTCAATGCCGTTATGAACCATTTTAACGTAATGACCCGCACCGTCTGGACCGATGTAGGTCACGCACGGCTCGCCATCTTCCGCCACAGCAGCGATTTTCGTCAGGATTGGCGCAACTAATTCATACGCTTCTTTCTGACCGCCAGGCATGATGGATGGACCCTTCAGAGCGCCCTCTTCACCACCAGACACACCTGTGCCGATGAAGTTAAAGCCTTCAGCAGAAAGTTCGCGATTACGACGGATAGTGTCGTGGAAGAAGGTGTTACCGCCATCGATGATGATGTCGCCCTTATCCAGGTAAGGTTTCAGGGAATCAATAGCCGCATCTGTACCCGCACCCGCCTTCACCATTAACAGGATACGACGAGGCGTTTCCAGAGATTCAACAAATTCCTGCACCGTGTAAAAGGGAACAAGCTTCTTGCCAGGATTTTCGGCGATCACTTCTTCAGTTTTATCGCGGGAGCGGTTGAAAACGGAGACGGTATAACCGCGGCTTTCGATGTTGAGCGCCAGGTTGCGCCCCATCACTGCCATACCGACAACGCCGATCTGTTGCTTGGACATTACATACTCCTGTCAGGTGTGGTCACCGCGACTTATGCGCGGCTTGAATGTATTGAGGATATTATCTTATGATCTGTTCTGTTGATAGTAGTAGTAGTAAGTAAACGCTGTTGAAATGGACAAAATGTAAACATTAATAGCAATTATAATTTTTGGGATTGATATATTCACACTCAACAATGTATGTCATTTTTTCCAAGTATGAGAGTAAGAATCCGTTCATTATCGGCTTAGCGATGCAACAATATAACGAAACAAGTAGTAGGTACTTTTAGAAAAACCAAATCTTAAGTAATTCCTGTATACACTCCATTGCCAGCAGCATGCTTTTACTTTATTCCCGGAAAGAGAGTGGGGAGATACTCTATAATAGGCAAGAGTCTCCTGAACACAGTGAGCATTTTTCGCTTTATTTATTATTTCGAGCCACATTATGTAATCTTCATGACCGTGCTCTTGCTGAAACACCTTGCCGACATTTAACTGATTGTAGATTCCTGTTAAATTCCCAATCTTATTACTAACCAACATGTCATCATAAGACAATTTTTCTGAAAATCTTCTGGCGCTTAATATATCATCAATGCTTACAGAAAAGATCGAATAATTACTACAAACAACATCATGCCCATTCTCGAGGATTTTTATTTGTTTTTCTAGTTTTGTTTCAACCCACAAATCATCACTATCTAAAAAGGCAATATATTTACCTTGCGCCTTTTCAATTCCGATGTTTCTGGCGTTTGAAACACCTCTGTTGACTGGCATCTTTATAAAAGTAATTCTTGGATCACAAAAACTGCCTATAACATCAGATGTGTCATCAACTGATGCATCATCGATAATATAAAGGTGCCAGTTCTTATAATTTTGATCAATCACAGACTGAATACTCAATCCAATACTGGATGACGCATTGTAGGCAGGCATGATAATTGATACTTCTTCGATAATATGACTCATAATAACTTCAACCATTCTTTAAAAATCACGTCATTTGAATATGCAGTAGATGACTTAAGAGCATTCGTCTGCATTCTGTGGCGTAGTTCATCCTCGTAGATAAGTTGACTCAGTTTATCGCTGAAGTCATTCTCATTTCCATCACTTATCAAATAGCCATCGTAACCAGTTTCAATTAACTCCTTTGGACCCGTTTTACAGTCAAATGCAACCACAGGTAAACCGAAACTTTTGGATTCAATTAGGACTAATGGCAACCCTTCATACCGTGACGTCATTACAAGAATACTAGCTTTTTTATATTCGACATCAATAGATTTTGAAGCTGGAATAAGTTCAACGCTATCAGTGATGTTGAGTTTCATCATCAACTGCATCAACTTATTCTTGTCCTCCCCATCTCCAATAATCCTTAACTTCCATCCATGTGAAGTATCAATTGATGCCCAAATTTTCAACAAACGATCAAATGATTTTTGATAAGTTAGTCTTCCAACAGCAAGAACAATTTTTTCTTTTTTTTGTAATTGAGCATGGTCAATGACTGAGAAACCGCTAGCATTTCTAATAATGCAGGTACTTGAGCGCACCCTATCATTAAGTAGCATATAGTCATGCTTAGTTAGCAAGACTAAAACATCACAAAACTGATAGCTTACTAACTTTAAGAATCTAATTAGCTTAGATGAGGACTCATAAGCAACATGTTCACTCAATATTAATCTAAAGGAAAATCGGAAAAGAGCCTTCAAAAGAGAAATTTTAAATGACAAGCGCCCCATTGATATCGATATCAAAGTATCGCATTGATTACGTCGTAAATAATGCATTATCGATATAAACGAAGTCGAACCTACATAAGACACTTTAACTTTTGGTTCTAATGGGTAATAGCTAAACCCAGGTTTACCCAGCAAAGAGACAATCGTTGTATCATAACCCATCAATACGTATTGATTTGCTAAAAATGATGCTACTCTTTCCGTTCCGCCAGAACAAGTAATGTCATTTATGAAAATATGTATCTTCTTAGACATGAGATTGCGGATGCTCGCTTTTAATGACATTATCATTTGAAATAATTGACAGAATTACTGCAAAGAGTATGAAATCAACAGGCCCGAAAAACCCTAGAGTATCCAAGAAATATCTCATAAATATCATTAGCAGCAACAGATTAAGATACCATTTCTTTAAAAAAAGTCTTGCTGTAATTTGATAGAGATAAAAAAACACAATAATGATAAACGGAAAAATGCCGAATCGCGAGTGCATCATGACAAATGAGTTATGGGGATTACCTTCAAACTTGATAATTAGAGAGCAACATTGAAATAAATCAACTCCAAGTATCAAATCCCTTGCACTTTGAATTGAACCAACATATTGCATAAGCATTCCGCTTCGTTCTGTCTCAACACCGTGTGATAAATTACTATTTAATATAATATTATAAATAGTGTTATAATAAAAGATTAAAGTTAACAGGCCTAGTAGCATAAAAAGACCGATTTTAATCCTACTCTTTGTCTGAAGAACAGATATTAGAAGGAGAAGTACTGATAGAATAATCCCACTCCGCCCATACAAGTAGACACATGCGACAACAATAAATAATGGAAAAATAAGATTCGGTTGTCTATTATTTACATAGCATGCATACAGATAGTAAATATAAAATAGAATCAAATAGGCACTAATATAATTACGACTACCGTCAATAAGATCGTTATAGGCGTCAGGATTATATCCAAATTTATAAATTTGAAAAATCATCCAAAGGCATGATACAAGCAGCAGTGATAGTGATAACTTATAATCAATTTTATAATGCCTGATACAAAGAGTCAGCATTATAGAAAAAGTGAAATAAAAAACATACAAAAAATAGTTTCGACCTTCCACATCCACACTGATCAGGCCCATCCATAATATATATACTAGCACCAAAGTAAATATAACTATCGGAGCTAGTTTAAACCATCTAAATGTTATTAAAAAACATAAAAAAATTAAAGCCCCAGCAATGCCTACAAATACAACATTTCCAGTAACTAATTTTAAAAGAACAAATATTAGTGCGAAATAAATCAATACTTTATTTAAAGTAGAACACATATCTTATCATACCAACTAATTTTGATGAGACCTAAATAGGCAGCAGTAACAATAACGTAACTGCGCACGTCAGTTTAATCCTGCTTCACTTTAGAATCTAAATTTATAATTTCAATATGAGAATTTGATGATACAGCTACTTGTTGAATAGCATTTTTAAGCACCGGAGCTTGATTGTCAGAATAAAAAACATAATTTTTCACTCTGCTATTTGACTGAATATTCATTTGGCAAGAACTTAGGAAGCCATATAGATGAACTATTTTATATTCACCCAACAATTTGTTAATTTCGACTTCTGAGATGTGGTCAGCGTTAGGCACAGTCCAATCCGACGTGCCTCTAAAATATCCGACTGAGTCTCTGGGGTGAGGTATATATATTACCTTCCTACTAGTTCCATTTAGTATACAGATGCATTTATCTACATAATCGTCAATCTTCACTCCATCTGCAAAAGCATCTGACATTATCGTCCCTAATAAAACATTACACTCTTCGTCTGTACTTTTATCTACACCGAATGACAATGAGTTCTCTGGAAAAATTTTTATGGGAGTAACATTTTCAATGATATTTGAATACCCAGGATAAATAGTGTAGTGTATGTTACTTAGCCCTTTAACTATTTCCATGGAAAAATGGACGCCTAAGACAGACCGAAATATCCTTTCTGAAATATTAATTTCATTTATTCTATAAAAAATTGTATTTGGAAATATATTCGCCGTTCCATCATCAAACGTATGGATCTTGTTAAAGCTGATGATTGAAAGAATAAAATGCATAAGGACATTATCTATAGATGCCAAATAAACCGCGCTATATTTTTTCCTACTAAAGAGCCTGAACAGTGAAATGAAATATAATGGATATTTATACTTCATATGCACAAAATTTACTACTCCAGCCAATTCCTTTATTTCAGAAAGAACATTCATACCAGCTTTATTTTTCTGCTTGCTGATATATAACACCTCAACACAATCTTTAGGTAATTGAAGCTCACTTATTACTCTTGTAGCTATAAATAATTGCAGCGTAGTATAACAAAGGAAAAGATTCATAGTTTTTTTTTGCTACTCATAATTAAGCTCTTAAACTCCAGGAAAAACCGCATACTTTAACAGCCAACCACCAAGTGCACAAAAATCTTATTAACATCGAAGATGCGAAGGCTACTGAAGCTCCTACTATCCCATAATCACTAATCATGACAATCAATAACAAAACGTTTACTATTCCACATGTGATTGTTATCAAAGATAATCTCCCAGTGGCCTTTGCATAAAATATATAATTCGTAACCATCAGATACATCCCATTAAAAGCCTGACCCAGACACAACCAGCCTATTATCGTAGTTGCTTGAGTGAATTCCTTACCAGCAACAATATTAATCACATAGGGACCAACAACAAAGGATAGCAACCCAAGGAATAATAAAACAAGGAAGTATAAATAAGTGAAGCGAACAACTTTTTTGATTTGCCCTAAGCTATTTTCAGCTAACACTCTGAACAACCATGGTAATAGTGCTTTATTTAATGCATCAAAAACCACTACCATGCTCAGCCCAAGCTGGACACCTAGCATATAAATACCTGCACTACCACTTCCAAGCTTTGTATTAATCACTACACGGTCAAGAGAGCTGAGAAGAAAGATACCAACTACATGTGGAATTAGCGGAACACCATACGACCATGCATCTTTAACAAAATCAAAATTGATTTTATTAATCGCCAGTAGTTTATCTTTGTAAAAGCATACTATGCAGATTAAACTATAAACAATCGTAACAAGGAATAATGCATTTATACGGCTCTCCATTCCCTGATGGAGTCCATAGAGGAACCATAGCGTTATGAGTAATAACGATATGCTTTGGCTGACCTGTATCACCCCGAAAGTAATAGCCTGACCTCGAATTTGCCATTGCGTCAATCTAAATTGTATTATGAATGTCCCGGATGATATCAAAATGGCCAGATATACCCACCAGGATGGAATCTCCAACCACTGACCCAAAGTGCCTGAAAAAAACATTGCTAGTACAAAAAGGAATATCGCGCTAGCAATTAACAAAAGCATGCACATACTGTTATATTTATCTAAGATATTTTGCGAGTTTTTGTCATAATATTTTAGAGTCGCTGCACCTATTGTGTTGAGACCAGTAAATGCCGCCAAGCCACTTACCAATGTCTGGAAAATCGCTATTTGACCATACTCACCAGGGGTAAGTTCGCGCGTTAGTATAGGAAGCAAAATAAATGGAACTAGTGCATTTAAAATATTTGATGAAAGATAAATCCCTGAACGCTTAATTAAACTCATATATATGACGCCAAATTATAGATACAGTAAATCAACATTATCATCTTAATAAACAGATAACGAACCAAATATAAAATCACAGTAACCATCATATTATATTTAGTTATTGATGTTCATTTTAAGAATCATGTAACACTAATTATCACAAGACAGCATCAATATATAGACTGACAACAAAGCCATATGAAAAAAAGAAATATTTAAACTCACCAATTAACTTTCTAAAAGAGCTATTTATTCTTTTTGTATTTATAACGAAAAACCATCATCAACAATGATATTTTGTCCTGTTACGAATGATGAATTTTCGGAAAGCAGGAACACAACGCTACCTAGAACTTCCTTGACATCTAACATTCCTGCCCCATTTGTTTCTTTTTTATAAGCATGCAAAAATGAATCAGGTTGATTATCAAATATCCCCCCAGGGCTCACAGAATTAATTCTAAATCCACTATCACCTACGTACTTCACGATATATTTATTAAGATGTAGCAATGCAGATTTAATAGCCGCGTATTCAACAGGCATAGTCATCTGCGTATTATTATAAATTTCAAATTTTGGTACAACCACGCCATAAATAGAAGATATATTGATTAACGAAAAGTTTCGATTATGTTTTTTGAAATACAAAGCACATTGTTGCGAAAATAAAAACGCACTTCCTAAATGAAGAGACAAGTTTTCATTAAAACTTTCAAATGTTACATCGAAAAAATGTGCCCCATAAGTTTTATTACGAGGGTAAGTGGTGTTAACAGCCCCATCAAATTCATCTGAACATGACAGTAAACTTTGAATCGAGTCTAACTTAGTCACATCCAAATGATGTAATTCATATCGTTCATTGATATTAAGCTCTTGGAATTTTTTTAGTGTTGCATCTTCATTATAATCAGCAGCCACAACATAACCGCCCTCATCAATAATTTTTTTGACTAACAAACTTCCCAGTAAGCCACCCGCGCCTGCGATAAGAATTTTTTTCCCTTTTAATATATCAGTCACTGTTCTTGTCCCTCAATAAAATCTCTGCCATATGAAAATCATAAATATCGTCGATATCCACAGCCCGTTCTTTTGGAATAACTACACTTGTAACTTTACCTGAGAATATTCCAAAGTTCTTCAACACAAATTCTGGTGTCGTAGCATAGACCACAGTAGTGATATCATAGACAATCGGCGCATCTTGTCTTCTCGCAACCTGACCATCTGGCTGATTAACAAGTTTTACAAATCCATAATCGTCAGAAACAACCATGTTAAAGAAAGGACTTCTGTTGGAAGGAGTTACTGAAATGCAAATATCTGCATCACAACTGGCGCGTTGAGCAATTGCCTGTTCGACATCAGTTATATTTCGCAGTGGACTTGTGGCCGGTAAACTGACGAAAGTATCAAACGGTCCAGATTTTTTTTGTACCCACTCAATTGCATGGCGCCAAGCAAACCATTCAGGACTAGTATCGCCCGCAAGTTCATCAGGTCTAGGTATTACAATTGCCCCATTTTTTTCAGCAACCAAAGCAATTGCATCATCATCTGTAGATACATAGACTGCATCAATCGAAGGACATTCTTTTGCAATCTCAATTGAATACTGTATTAGCGGCTTATTACCCAATGTTCTAATATTCTTTCCGGGCAATCCCTTCGAACCCCCTCGTGCAAAAATGAATGCAATTGTTTTCATTTTGCACATCCAATATATAAGCTGTTTGTTTTAATTTCTTCAATTAACTCAACAGTTTTTACTGCTACATCGAGCGTTACACATTCATTCAGAAGCCCGGTCGACTTCGACACAAAATCAAGTAGCATATCTAAATACATTTCATTACTGTCCCAGTCAGGGTCACTATAAATTATTTCTTTATTATTTTTGGTATATTTTATAATTTCATTCTGGATAAGATCCCAAGTTAGTCGACCTTCACTTCCTATAATATTGCATTGTCGCCATGTTTTTTTTTGCAAAAAATCCATATGGATGTTTACGACAGTCTGATTGTTATTTATAGCTGTTATATCTGCAATTGATTCAACATCCATTAAAAGTTCACGTGATGATCTTAGTATAGAGTTGACAATATTGAGTTCACCAAACAACCACTGCGCATAATCGAGTTCATGACTTAATTCTAATAGCACCCCACCACCAAGTGCTTTACTTGCCGATACGCTTTCACGGTATGATTTAGTCGGTCTCCAATCAGGAAGAAACTGCCCAATATCTATATTTACATTATAGATATTGCCAACGCTGTCATGTTCAATTAATTTCTTGAACATTATTGCAGATGGAATATAACGTAAACAATATCCAATTGAAACAGGAGTTTCATGTTTGGACGAAAGTTCTATTAATGACTTCGCATCGGCTAATGTAGCCGTTACAGGTTTCTCAATTAATGTTGGAATACCTGCCTCTATTAATTTTTGGGCATGCTTAAAATGATAGGTTGACGGCGATGCCACAATTGCTAAATCTAAACCTTCACTAACTGCGTTTTGTATGTCAGGGAAATAACCATCACAGTCATCAACTAACTCAGATAACACTCGCTCACTCGATGACACTGCAAATACTAAAATACCAGGGAAAAGTTTTTTTAAATTGCGTCGATGCCGCGTTGCTATGTTTCCAAGCCCTACAACCACTGCTTTTTTCATATCACTCGAACCCTAGTGAATAAATATCTTGTTGTGCACGTTTAAAATCATCAATGCGTCCAATATCAAGCCAGTACTCATGAATAGGGAACATCAAAACGCCTTGATTAGTATTCATAAAACCTTCGAGCAAGGTAGGCATGTCAATACGATAATTCTTTGGTACTGATTTGAATATTGAAGGTGATACAACATAAATTCCTGCATTAACGAAAAAATGATGGATTGGTTTTTCCACCATACTTACAATTTTATTACCCTCACCTGTAATCACACCATAAGGTATTTGGTAATCATATTCCCTAACACATATTGTTGCTTCAGCATTGTTATCGTTATGAAATGCCAGCAAACGTTGAAAATCAATATTTGTGAGAACATCACCATTTATCATTACGAGCGGTAAATCTTCGGATAAATCCTCAGGTAGCAGACCGAGTGCACCGCCTGTTCCCAACGGATTCTCTTCATGAATGTAAGTAATGTTTACGCCAAATTTTGAACCATCGCCAAAATGTTGATGAATAACTCCTGGTAAAAAATGCGTAGATATATAAAAATTAGAAAAGCCCGCTTTTATAAAGCTTCTTAATACTGTTTCAAGTATTGGTTTATCCCCAACTTTTAGCATAGGCTTTGGACAGTGGTCAGTCAGAGGGCGCAACCTTGTACCAAATCCTCCCGCCATGATGAAAACAGGATTATTGTGTTTTGCATTTATAGCAACACTCGAAATGGTTTCGAGACCAACAATAATTCCATTATCCACAATAGGTACTGATAGAATTCCATTGTGTGACATCAATTCTGTCAGTTCTTTTTTTGATGCTTCGATAGTCGCAACTATAGGATTGCTATTCATTACAAACCTAACTTCAGCTGTTAGCGACAAGTTTTTCAAAAGCCCCCTACGAATATCCCCATCGGTAATGACACCCAATAACTGCCCTTCATTATCTACAACCAATGCAACTCTTAAAGCCTCGTTATTAATTATTTCTAGGGCTTCGCGAATTGAACGGTCTGGCGAAATTAGCACGTGTTTCCATTGCTGAGTCATTTTACACCTTCTGAAATGTTACTTTATCATGGATCTTGCTGCATATACGCGCTGGTTTGATTGAATTTTACCGACTACTAGCGCATTCGCCATAATCGAGGAGTCACTTCCTAATTCAACATTCTGTACAATAATTGCGCCAGCACCAATAAATACATTTTCCCCAGATTTGCATTGACCACAAATAATCGCTCCAGGACCGACGAAATTATCACCGCCCAGATGAACGTCATGTTCAACAACAGCTCTTGTGTTGATTATTGTGTTGCATCCAATATACACACCCGGCTGTATTATAGCCCCGTGAAATACCTGAACGCCCTCTTCTAATATTGCATATGGTGAAACATATGCTGTACTAGCTATGACGGTTTCAAATATATAGCCTTTTTCTTTAAAAAATGCATTTACATTCGTCCTGATCTTGGAACCCGGCGACGTCCCAATCCCATTCACTAGTACGACATCATCTTTACTGAAACTCGAAATTTCAGAATCTAATTTAAATACATTAATTCCGTTGAATATCTTTCGTTGAGCTGTTTCATCACGGCTAATTACAGCTACAATTTCACGCTTCTGTTGCTTCAAAATGTCAATGATCACACTTGCATGTCCACCGCCGCCTATTATAACAATAGGTTTTTTAGCTGCAGTTTCACTCACTGATCATTTCTCCAGGCTCGTAATGACGACTAGCTTTTTTGTTCTTCATATCCCAAAAAAGATAGGGCGACATTCCCGTACCAGGTCGCATGATAGCAAGATTGTCGTCTGTAAATTGCTCATCAACTTCAATTCTTTTTGCAGCAACGAGACTTTTACGAGCCACGCTTTTATTCTTGATTTCGGATACCGTTGGTATTTTGACTGTTCGCCCTAATGCTTTTTCTGTTTGACGAATGGCTTTGACCATCTCACTTAGTTCATATGGCTCCAGCGAAGCTTTATGGTCAGGGCCTTCCATATTTTTATCAAGCGTGAAATGTTTTTCAATAAGCACAGCTCCGCGTGCAACGGCAGCAATTGGGATAGCAATCCCCTCGCTATGATCAGAATATCCTGCCTGGAGTGCGAAGGCCTGTTGTAGAGTGTCCATTACACGCAAATTAATCTCTTCCATAGGGGCAGGATATTCTGTCGTACAATGAAGAATAATAACTTTCGCCTTTAATACTCTTTGCCCTTCTTCTGATGAATAAGCAGATTCAAAGTTCTCAATACAAGGTACTGCATCCTTAGGTGCTGTATATCCAAACGCGATAACGCCGAGTGCAGCTTCAATCTCTGATAGAGTTGCCATGCCAGTTGAAACAATAATATCGCAACCCGTACGTGCATGTTCTAATACAAGAGGAGCATTAGTTAACTCGCCAGAAGGAAGTTTGAGTCTTTTTATTTCAAGTTCATTTACAAGGAATGACAGACTTTCTGAATCAAACGCAGTTGAAAGAAACTCTATTCCTAAACGATTACAATGGTCCACTAGCTTGAAGTGCGCATCCCACGAAAGCTCCAGGCGACTCAACATATCAAGCTGCGACTCCTGCTTTTTAGTGTTCGCAATTTGATAGTCTGCCTGGACTGCCTCTGCTGTTACGAGATTTTTAGCCTTGAATGTTTGAAATTTTACAATATCAGCTCCCGCTTTGTATGCAGCATCCACAAGTTCAAAAGCTAGCTTTTCGTCGCCGTTGTGATTAACTCCGGCCTCAGCAATGATGAGTGTCATATATATTCACTTGATGTCGTAGAAAGTCTTACCAGGAATGAAGTGCATGGACTTGATCATATTGATAATTTTTGAACTTGCATCTCCCTGTCCATATGGATTGACAATATGTTCGTCCGGCATTTTATAGCTCCGAGCAAGTGCTATTTTTAAAGTATCTTCAATTGATTGCTGATCAGCGTTGCAATTCAGCACACTTAATGCTGCCAAGCGCCCCTTCTGTCTTTCACCAATATTCACCGTTGGCACGTCAAAAGCTGGCACTTCTATTATTCCACTTGATGAATTGCCAACGACCGCAGCGGCATATTTTACGGCACTGAGATATCGTAATTGCCCAAGAGATGGAATTGCGAGTACGCGGCCAGGTTGTTTTGATGCATATGCTTCGAGTAGAGGTATAATTTTTCGACCACCATCATCCGCATTAGGGTATGTCAGTATCACCTGATATTCAGAGAATTTATCAAGTGCATTTAACAATGCAATAAAGCTCTTTTCTGCGGGCTCATTACCTAATGTGACTGGGTGATAAGTTACAAGAAGATAGGGACTTGTAAGCGAAAAATTTAACGACGACGACAATTCTTCGATCGTCATAAACTTAGTACGCTGCAGATGGTCAAGGCCCACCGCGCCTACGTTTTCTACGCGCGCAGGATCTTCACCTAATTGAATTACTCGCTTTCTGTATTCTTCTGTTGAGGTTCCATGAAGATAGCTTAATTTTGTAATCGCATGCCTAAAAGCATCATCGTAAGCACCCTCTGTTATTTCACCTCCATGGAGATGGAATATTGGAATACGCATTATCATCGCTGTTTGAGCGACCGCAAGAGCTTCAAAACGATCACCCAATATGATTAAAATGTCGGATTTTAGTCTTGCTAATGCATCGGCGAAACCCAATAAACCCACACCCATACTTTTTGCTATACCGACCGGTGTATCCGAGGAAAGCAGGATTTCAATTTTCTCATCTATCACAAAGCCATCATCTTCGATTTGCTGCCAGGTATTGCCAAATTCTGGTGATAGATGCATTCCACTGACAAGAAGCTGTAATTCTAGCGCCTCATCATGCTGCACATCCTTAATCAACCAGTAAAGCAACCCATATTCAGCCCTCGTACCGGTAAAAACCGCGACTCTGCGTTTAGCTGGTTTCATGAATATCATTCCACGGGTGAACTTGGCAAATTAACCAAGCGTGCTTCAATTAGCTCTGAATTCTTAAGCTCATCCCGCATTGCGTTTTCAAACATAGGAAGACGGTGCATCAGCTTCCAAATTGGACGCACCATGATTTTAGCTTCATTCATCTGCGCTAAAATAGCATTACGCGAATCCAAGTTTTCGCAAATCACAGCATTCAACCAATAGTTAGACTTTGCATAGTCAGGTTCTTTGACAAACTTGAATTCAGTACCCTCGAAAAGAGTTTCGTAACGTTGGGCCAAAATTCGTTTCTGGACAATGAAAGTATTTAACTGTTCCATCTGTCCGCAACCCAGTGCCGCATTCAGGTTTGGCATACGATAGTTAAAACCAGGTTCATCATGATAAAATTCGTAAGGATGCGGAACCTTTGCCGTTGTCGTCACATGTTTAGCACGTGTGCCACTTTCAGTGGTACGGCATAGGACCATACCACCACCACCTGTGGTGATGATTTTGTTTCCATTAAAACTTAACGCCCCATATTCTCCCAGCGTCCCTGTATGTTTACCTTTATAGAATGATCCCAGACTTTCTGCTGCATCTTCTACAAGTACAATGCGCCATTTATTACATACAGCAATGAGCTCATCTAACTCGACTGGATGTCCAAACGTATGCATAGGGACAACGGCCCGCACCACTTGGCGCGTTTTGCGATGTACACACCCTTGTTCAGTTAGCTCAGTGTGTTCCGTTAACCAGTTATCCAGCGCCTTTGGGCACAAACCCAGACTCACTGAAGAAACATCGGTGAACACAGGCTCCGCCCCCAAGTGATAAAGTGCATTACATGTTGCAACGAAGGTTAATGCTTGAGTTACAACCAAATCACCACGCTTAACGCCAGCTAAATAAAGGGCTGCACTCAGCGCTGCGGTTCCATTTACGGTAGCTACAGCTCTTGATGTTCCGGTGTAATTTTCTATTTTACGTTCAAAGTCATCGACATATTTCCCAACACTTGAGACAAAAGTACTTTCAAGTGTATCCAAAACGTAGGATTTTTCATTACCATTAAATACAGGTGCATGTAATGGGATAAACTCTTCAGTTTTGTATACGTCACGAACGAAATCGATAATTGAGGTGATATTCATTCGAGAATTCCTTCCTTACATTTTGCCATCGAGATATTTACCTGTTTCTTTATGTCCAAAATCGGGAATCATTTTAAAGAAAAGTTCAACAATATCTTTTTTATTCCATTCCAGAGACAGCTTCATTTTATTAATATTATTTTCAAAATGGGCCAAAAGCTCTGGATCATAAAGCGGTTTATTCTTAATAATACCTAGATTACTAAAGCGCTCCATATCAAGCGTTTCACTTTCGGTATAAAATTCTTCAAAATCCTTTTCACCCGTTGTATCACTAGCCGTAAATAAACAAGGCCATTTCCCCTGAGCTGGTAACGTTTTCGCCAGTTCACGCGCCTCATCTTCTGTTTCGCAAAGATGGGGTTCATAACCATGTTGCTTAAGATAAAGGATTGCAATATCTGCGAAAGATATTAAATGGAGGGCCTCGCTCAATTTGGGAAAGAAAATGTCACGATTATCGCCAAAGATACACGACATCAAACAAAGCTCACCAGATTCTTGAGGCGTAACAAAATAACGTTTGATATCATTTGGTGCTACCAGAGGCTGTTTTTTTTGTAGACGCTGATTGAATCCGTGCAGTAAGGATCCATCAGAAAATGCCACATTCGCGAAACGTGCCGTTGAGATATTAATTTCCAAACTCTTACGCATCAGGAACATTTCCATAATACGCTTTGAGGCCCCCATCATATTTACTGGGTTAGCGGCTTTATCGGTTGAAACACAGAAGAATTTTTTTGCGCCTGCATCAATTGATTGCTTGATTGTTTTATTGGTATTAAGGATATTAACCTCAATCATACGCATTAAGGTAAACGGATCTTTTTCGCTGCGTACATGTTTCAAAGCAGACAAGTTAAGGACATAATCATATTTCCCATCAGCTTTAATAAATGCATCGTATTCGACGGACCCAATATCGAGTGCAAAGGTCTGGAAGTCACCACTTATATAACCAAATGAACTACGAATATCTCGGACCAGTTCAACCATATTGTTTTCACTGATGTCGACAACATGGAGCTTTTGAGGATTACGCTTAAAGATTTCCTTGGTTACAGCCTGCCCAATAGAACCGGCGCCGCCTAAAACTAAAAAACGTGACTCAGAAACAATTTTCTTTAATTCTATTTCACTCGCTAATATATCATTGCTGAATAGTGCTTTATTGCGGCCAATGAGTTGGAGAATATTATCCATTTTTCGTTCCAATTGGTTGCTTGTTATTACGCCAAAACTATTTAAGTCGAAATAATTTCTGACTTAATTGATTTCACTAGCGAATTTAGTTGATTTGTAAATCAGCTCTGAACATTTGCGGGAGGCTTTATGTGTACATAAACTACGCTACCGCCCCTGGCTTAACAGCTACCAGTGCACTGAATGTAATCCAGGATGTGTTTTTTCAGGTCAAATTCTAGATAAAACTGATTTGATAGATCTTCAAACTATCATTAATTGTCGTCCTAAAAGACCGTAGAGACAAGCAAAAATCCATGCTATCCCGTCCAAATGTAAATCAGTCAAGCCATTGTTTTTTTTGGTTTTTCATTAAACAAAAAAGGCAACTATCATTCTTTGATGCTGTTTAGGCCCAGAACGATAGTTGCCGCTTCATTAGCAGTCTGAAGGTATTAATCGCTAGCCAGGATTTTCTCTATGCTCTTGCGGAATTTCTGCCCTTCCTTCAGGTTGCGCAGCCCGTAGTTCACAAACGCCTGCATGTAGCCCATTTTCTTACCACAGTCATAGCTATCACCTGTCATCAGCATCGCATCAACAGACTGTTTCTTTGCCAGTTCAGCAATAGCATCAGTCAACTGGATACGATCCCATGCGCCTGGTTCTGCATTTTCCAGCTCAGCCCAAATATCGGCATTCAACACATAGCGGCCAACGGCCATCAGGTCGGAATCCAGCGTCTGTGGCTGATCGGGTTTTTCGATGAACTCAACGATGCGGCTGACCTGCCCTTCTGAATCCAGCGGTTCTTTAGTCTGGATAACAGAATATTCAGAAAGATCGCCCTTCATGCGTTTAGCCAGCACCTGGCTACGGCCCGTTTCGTTGAAACGCGCTACCATCGCGGCCAGGTTGTAACGCAGCGGATCCGCAGAAGCGTTATCCATAATGATATCCGGCAGGACAACAATAAACGGATTATCCCCGACAACTGGACGCGCGCACAGGATTGAATGCCCAAGTCCCAGCGGCTCGGCCTGACGGACGTTCATGATGGTCACTCCTGGCGGGCAGATAGACTGCACTTCGGCCAGAAGCTGACGCTTAACGCGCAGCTCAAGCAGCGCCTCAAGTTCGTAAGACGTATCAAAGTGGTTTTCGACAGCATTCTTAGAGGAATGCGTCACCAGAACGATTTCTTTGATCCCTGCAGCAACAATCTCGTCAACGATATACTGAATCATCGGCTTGTCGACGATCGGTAGCATTTCTTTAGGAATCGCTTTTGTGGCTGGCAGCATATGCATGCCTAAGCCCGCTACCGGTATGACTGCTTTCAAATTAATCATTATTACTTCCACCTTAAAATGGTTGACGAATTATAGACTCAAACAGGAAAACAGCCTAGTTAATGAAGTCTGATAAATGTCGCATGCGAATCACATTCTTAACCTATCAAGGACTACTTAGCCTTACATGCCGCGAGATTAGATCCAGAATAATCGGAATTCAGCACCTTCAGCGAAGAACCTCGCCCTTTTGCGACAAATCGTAGTCTGCCGGGGGGTCATTCAGACACAAAAGTCACATCGTCTTTCTTTTCATTCACAAACTCATGTTTCAGCGTGCGGTCGAGACCTTCAGAAAGTGTATAAGGCGCTTTGAATCCTGAACTATGAACCTTGGTGGCATCAAATTGAGTCGTTGCGCAGAACTTTTTCACGCGAACAGAACTGATCGCATATTTTTTCCCCGTCACTTTGCTCAAGATATCAAAGCAATAACCACCTAACATACCAAGTGGGTAAGGCAGATGGACGGAAGGAATCTTTTTACTCAGGCTTTTTTCTACTTCGTTGACGAGTTGATTCATGTTCAGATCAGGCTTGTCCACGTAATTGTAAACATCATAGCCCGGCTTAACATTTGTCAGTCTAAACTTAATGAAATCAACGATATTCCCAACATAAGCCATTGACTTATAATTGGTTCCTGCGCCCACCATTGCGAATTTTCCACCCGCAATTTGCTTCAGCAGATTGTAAACATTGCCACGGTTACGCTCACCAAAGATGACCGTCGGACGAAGAATGGTGAGCGAGTGTTCCTGCGGCGCTTTATTAAACCATTCGCGCAGAACTTCCTCCGCCTGCCATTTACTCTTACCGTAGTGATTGAAGGGATCATGGGGATGCGTTTCGTCTGGGTTAACTTTATTGAGGCCATACACCGCTACCGAACTGGTAAAAATAATGTTCTTCACACCATTTTTTTCCATAGCAGCCAGGACATTGCGCGTCCCCTGAACATTGACGTCGTAGTAGAGTGAGGTCGGACTCACATCATCGCGATGTTCAGCCGCAAGCAGCACAACGGTACTGAACCCAGCCATAGCCTGGTCGAGTTCTTCTTGTTGTCTAACATCACCCAACACAGTGATTTCAGGGTAAAAATAGCTTTGCTGTTTATCGAGATTAGTGACATCAAAATCGGTCTGAGCAATCTCAATCAGTCGGGTGCCAACAAAACCAGATGCGCCAATAAATAAAACTTTATCCTTCATAAACCACTCATTGAGTTAAGTTGAGAGCATCGGCCACGCTTAGACGAAGTTGCGATGTAAAATATTGGCCAGGATTATAGACCCTAAATTCAGTGTATTCAGTAACAAAATTTAGGAGGAACGCTTTACACGGTCCATTCCTGGAACAGCGCAGTCATCATCTCCGTTTTGGCGGAAGTGAAAAGTTTAATTTTTCAACATTCACCACCTGCTGATCTACCCTATCAATATCCACTGAACTCTGCCCCTTCTCATTCACAGCTGTGATGTTTGCCAGTGACAGCAAAGTCTCTTCTTTAGCCATAAATTTGCCTCGAATATCTTTGCGCAGATCGAAGTTCATCTTCAGCGCAGGGCCAATAGCAGACTCCTGCATCACATTGATATTGCGTAAAAAAAGATGCTGTGGCTTGTTATGCAGCTCAAGCGTTGCGCGTTTCATATCAAGATTGGTGATGGCCACAAACGACGTCGCATTGCCGGATGAAATCTGAATGCCGCGCAGCTTATAGTCAAGCTGGCTGTTATCGAGTCGAATGTCATTGAGTTTGAAGTTCTGAGGTATCGATAAATAGTCACCTTTAATCACCCCATAACCAATTAACATCCCTGCACTATTCACCATATCTATATTATCAATCACGAAATTATCACACCCGTAAATAGCCACTGTGGCGTTATCAATCCCTGCTTTTTTACTGAAATCAGGAGTGATGTTTTTCGCTTTTACGTTACGGATAATAAAGTGTTTCCCGTTTTCGACATGAACGAGCTGGCGACAGTTGCTCCCGGTAATATTCGCGACCACGAAGTTTTTGACGGTTTGCTTCTCAGGGTAGTCATTGTCGTAGGTGCTGCCCGCCAGACCGATTCCGATACCCCAGTTAATCTTGCCATTAGTACAGTTAATGTTGTCGATAACGTGGTCAGAAATCAGGATATTGCGGTCGTTTATGGCCACGTTCCACTCAATGGCATCGCCCTGCAGATGGCTAAAACGGCTATTGGTAATGCGTGCGCCGTCCACCTGATTGTGGAAGCCCTGCCGCAAAATCGCATAGTTCGCCTGGGTAACGGTAATGTTGTCGATCAGCAGATTGCGCATCACTCTGGGCTTTTTACCGCCAATATAAATTTGCGTAACCGGCCCAAAGCCACTCATCGCCAACCCCTGGATGACGCAATCGGAGCCGCGTACGTCAAGGGTGATATTTTCGGTGCGCCCTTTTCCTTCGCCGATCGCTTTACTGCCTTCCTGGAGCACAAAACGCCCGCGCCCGTTGCCGGTCAAGGCACCACGGATCAGCAGCGTTTTGCCATCGGGAATAAAAATACCGGTATTAATATTTTCGCAGGTCAATCCGGCTGGGACGACAACCGTGTCGCCCTCCGTAAATGCCTGCTTAAAAGAGGCGATCCAGTCTTTGGGATTATACTGGCTGATATCGACCGTCTTGCTGCCCGCCGCGCGTGCCGCGCGCGAGTTCAGTAGCGGCGTCGCCGCCAGCAAGGTGCAAGACGTGACAAAAGTGCGTCGGGTGATTTTTTTCAGCATATAACCTCGGCTTTATAGCGTGTGTAACAGGCTCGCTAACTGACGATTAATGACCTGCTGATTAAACTCGGCTTCGACTTTCTGTCGTGCATTACGTAGTACGGGAACCAGCTCCTGCTGCTCGATATCGCTAAAGGCAGCCAGCCTGTCCGCGAGCGCGAGCGCGTTATTTTCAGGCACCAGCCAGCCGGAATGACCCGGTTCAATCAGTTCAGGGATCCCACTGTGTACCGTCGACACGACCGGAATCCCCACCGCCATCGCCTCCATTAACGCGACGGGAATACCTTCCATATCCCCATCCGCACCGGTTACCGATGGCAGCAAAAACACGTCCGCTTCATCGAGCATGGCTTTCACTTCGTGGCTGGGCTTAAAGCCCGGCATCTCGACATAATGTTCAAGCTGATATTGCTCGATGAGCGTGCGCAGGCGGCGCTCCCACGGGCCAATGCCCAGGATGCGATAACGGAAATCAACGCCGCGAGCTTTGAGCTGACGACACGCTTCAATGGCGACGTGCAGCCCTTTTTTCTCGGTCAAACGCGCAACGGAGATAATTTGCAGCGGCTTACCCGGCACTTTCACGGCTCGCTGCGTAAAGCGTTCCATGTCTACACCCATCCGCGATACCGTAATTTTTTCGCCAGGACAGCCCATGTTTTTCAGTCGACCTGCCCACAGGTCGCTAATGGGCAGCATCATATCGCCGCGACGAAACAGCTGCTGATATTCAGGCGTGTAATGGTTAAGCACTTCCCGGCTGGAAATATCAATCCCATGGAAAATCGTCGCGATTTTGCCGTCAATCACCCCAAGCTCACGCAGTTTCGCTGCGGTCACGCCCGCCGGACCAAAGTGAGCGATAAACACGTCCGCGCGATACGGCTGGGGGGTTTGGCCGCAAATTGACGACAGAATCAGATTGCGCGATTCAGAACCGTATCGGGAAATATTCAGCGCTTTCCAGGTCGACGCGCGAAAAGCGCCGCGCAGCGTCTGGCTGGCGCGGTAGCGCAATTTTGCCAGTTTTCCCTGCGGTTCATGCTGTAACCAGCGGGTTTTGGCCTCCAGACCATATTCCGTCCAGGCCGAATGCGTATTCTGCGTATCGCCCTTTTGCAGGGCGACAATTTCCACGTCATATCCCATATCGATAAACGCGGTGATTTGGTTCAGCACAAACGTCTCTGACGACAGCGGAAATTTCAGTAAAAAGAAACCAACCTTCATTTCCCCTCCCCGATGCGGTCGAGCACGGATTTCACCATCCCGATACCATTTTCGCGCTCGGCTTTAACGGCCACCGCAAGGCGTTCATTGATGGCGGGAAGTTGGCCCAGCGTATCGCCCACCATCGCTCCTAATGTACCGTCGAGCAGATGGCGAATATCCACGGCCATCTCCGGCATCCCCAGTTGCTGCATGATGCCCGCCGACTTGTGTTCGTAATTGATCGCGATGGCTGGCGTGCCAAAATTCATCGAAATAATCGCGGAGTGCAAACGAGTGCCGACAGTCAGGTCACAGGCAGAAAGGAGTTTACCCATTTCCAGATCGTTAAGTTCGTCCATCACAACGTGATAACGCGACGGATCGTTAACGAGATCGCGCAGGTTCAGCGCCACCATGCGGTCATCTTTGTTGTAACTGTCGATACCGGTACACGTCGACAGCGCCAGCACCTGATACCCGCTATCCAGCACACGGTTCACGACCTCAGCGAAGGCTTTTTCATACGCGGCCTGAGTGGTGCCCAGACGCTTATCAAACGGTGCCAGCTCGCGCAGCGTAATGGCGACGGTTTTCTGCTGTCCCACCACGTTCAGCCAGTGCTGAACCGCATAGCTCGGCACAAAACTCTGTTCCTGATGATCCACCAGCCAGGCGGTATCCACGCCATGCTCCACCTTTGAAGTGTCGATATCGCTGCGCTTCATCAGATCGAGGCTGACTGACTCGCGCAGAATCAGCGCATCGCAATGACCAAAGACATAATTTGCCAGCTGGTTAAACTGCGGATTCTGGAATGGCCCTACGCTGTGACCAATCATGTACAGCGGCTTTTTCGCCATAAAGGTACACAGCGCGTGCTCAAACTGCGGCACACCGTAGAGATCGACAAAAAACGACCCGCCGACCTGAATAATCGCGTCGTAGCCCGACAGCAAACGGACAAAATCGGTAAAGCCCTGCGCGATGGCGATATTGCGCAATTTGCCGGTATCCGTCACACGCGAGAGCAACACCTGGTGCTGATAACGACGGCGCAGCACTTTTTTCACGCGGCCCATCACGCCTGCCGCACTGTTATGCTGCTTCATCTGGCTATACAGCGGATCGCCCATCACCGGGCGGTTCAGCAACCACGATGAACTCACCGGATAGCGGCTCATCACGTCAACTTCGGTCTCAGGTTCTAAGGTGTTAATGGCATCCAGCAACCCGCGTAAAATGGCGCTATCACCACGGTTGCCACAAGTATGATTGCCAAGAATCAGTAATTTCATAATGACCTCTTAAAGGGGTTCTGGATTCATGGGGTGTGGCCTGCTGCCCTCACCCCGACCCTCTCCACAGGAGAAGGTGAAATAATTAACCTGCGCGAAGCAGCGTTTTCATCTTCTCGCTACGGCAAAACTGGCGTTTCATTTCGACCACCAGCGCATTCCGGGACAGCACAATCATCACCCCAAAGGCCAGCGCACCCGCGGCAATTTGCGTTGCCAGCAGCGCGCTCAGCGCCAACTGCCCGTCGAGCACAATGCCCAGGCCATAGCTCACCGCAAGCGTCGGCAGCGACAGATAAAACGGCAGCCACAGACTCAGAATGTACTGACGATAGCTGGAGCCCAGCACCGGCTTAATCATCACGAAATAGCTCAGAACGGTGTTGATGATTTGCACCAGCAGGAAACCAAGCGTCACGCCAATCGCGCCCGCCATGTGGCCTCCGACGATAATGGCCGGAATAAACAGGAAGGTTTTGAACACGTTAAATTTGAAGCTGATATCCACGCGCGCTTTCGCCATCAGCAGCGAACCAATCGGATTACCGATAGAACGCAGCAAGCCGACAACGCACAGCAGTTGCAGAATCGGCACGATGCCGCTCCACTTCTCGCCAAACACCAGCGGGACAAAGTTATTGGAAACAACCATTAATCCGAGCAGCGCCGGGAAGTTGATAATCCCCACCACCGACAGCAGCTTGTAGAAGTTGACGCGCAGCTTGTCGGTATCGTCCTGAATTTTGGCAAACGCCGGGAACAGCACGCGGGTGATAATCGGGTTCAGCTTCATTGGCGGAACAACCGCCACGTTGTAAGCGAGGTTATACCCCCCCGCGACGCTGGCGCCGAGAATGCGCGCCAGAACCAGCGTTGAGAGGTTGGTGTTCACGTAATTGATGATGCTGTCGGCGGTCAGCCACGCGCCAAAACGCAGGTTGGAGGAGACTGACGCCAGTGAGAAATGCAAACCTGGACGATAGATCTTGCGGCCAAAATAGCCGAACAGCAGCGTTCGCACGGCCGTATTCACCAGATAACCGAGAATCGCCGTCATCGCCAGCGGCCAGTAATGCGCACTCACCACCGTGAAGGTAAAACCCGCGAGCACCGACGTCGTTTCGATCGTGCCAATTTTGCTGAATTCCAGCTCTTTTTGCATCAGCGCGCGAAACTGCTGCCCGTGCGGGATCAGCACAAAAGCCAATGAAAGCGTGCGGATCAGCGGTGCAAGATCCGGGTTATTCAGCACGTCGCCAATCGTCCCGCTCAGCAGAAACACCGCCACGCACACTGCGATTCCCAGCCCAACGTTCAGCCAGTAAAGCGTGGTCAGTTCAAGATGACTGATTTCTTTGCGCTGGATAATTGAATTGGCGATCCCAAAATCCGACAGCGTATCGGCCAGGGCGATAATCACCAGCGAAATGGTCAGCAGACCAAACTGATGATTATCAATGATGCGCGCCAGCACGGTCATCTGCGCCAGCCCTAGGCCGATAATGATCACCGTGGCAATGGCCGACCACTTCGCGCCGCTGATGGTTTTTTCACGTAAGCTCATGCCTGTTCCTTCATACCTTTCTCAGAGGAAAGCATTTAATAAGCCGCTTTATTCACAAAGCCCTTAAAGATGGTCAGGAAAACGATTTTGATATCGAACCAGACGCTCCACTCGCGGATGTACTCCAGATCGAACTCAATACGTTTTTCCATTTTTTCCAGGGTATCTGTTTCACCGCGCCAGCCGTTGATCTGCGCCCAGCCGGTAATGCCTGGCTTCACTTTATGGCGCAGCATGTAGCCCTCAATCAGCGCGCGATACTCTTCGTTGTGCGCAACTGCATGCGGACGCGGCCCCACAATCGACATCCCACCGGTCAGCACGTTGATAAACTGCGGCAACTCGTCCAGAGAACTCCGGCGCAGAAAGTTACCCACGCGGGTCACACGCGGATCGTTCTGCGTCGCCTGAGTCACCACGCTGTCATTTTCCATCACTTTCATGGAGCGGAATTTCCACACTTTGATCGGTTTGCCGTCCATCCCGTAGCGGGTCTGGCGAAAGATAATCGGGCCGGGCGAAGTGATTTTGACCGCCAGCGCAATCCCGCACAGTACCGGCGAAATGAGCAGTAAAATCAGCGTAGCGAGCACGATATCTTCCAGGCGTTTGAGGACGCGGTTAATCCCGGAGAGCGGCGTGTCGTACAGCGGCACCACCGGCACACCGTTAACTTCTTCGATGCGCGAATGCAAAATATTGAAGGTAAACACGTCGGGGATCAGACTCACCGAGCAGGTGGTATCCGCCAGCTCGCGCATCAGATTGCGGATGGTGCTTTCCTCGCTCATCGGCATCGCGATATAGACGTTGTGGATTTTCCCGGCGCGCGCATCTTCAACCAGCTGTTCGACATTGCCCGCCCATTCAGACGGCACGCCGCCTGGTTTGGCATCGTGATAAACACCCACCACGTCAAGTCCCAGCCAGGGTTCCTTGCGGAAGCTGTCCAGCAGCGCCAGCCCCACTGGCAAATCACCCGCGACGGCGACAAAGCGCTTGTTGTATCCGCGATTACGCAGCCAGCCCGCGCCAAAGCGAATCAGCGATCGGCAGACCACTAACCCTACGCTGGTCAGCAGATACCAGCAGAGATAGGTCACAAAGCTGTTGTCAAAATCGCTGTTAAAGGCCACCAGACCGGCGCTAAAGATCAGGCTCAGGGTCCAGTTTTGCAACAGTAGCATCAGTTCTGTGGTGATTTTGACGCCGCGCCACGAACGGTAGAAATCCGTCATGCCGCCGATCATCTGGAATACCACCAGCGCAATCAACGCCATCAACAGGTGCATATATAAAAACGACAGCCCGCTGACCTTACACACCATCCACAGCCCACCGAACATGATGGTGATGTCAGAAAAACGCTGCACCATAGAAATTAACGATGCATTCGTTTTGGCTCGCTCGCGCTTTTTTAGATTTGTCATCGTTGGTCCTGTTATCGGATTCCCCCTCCCAGCGGAAGGGGGCAAGGATTACTGTTTCAACAGCGCCAGAATGTCCTGTGTTCGCGCCTCCATCAGCGCCGTGTCGGCCCGCGACTCCACGTTCAGGCGCACGACCGGCTCCGTATTGGACGAACGCAAATTAAATCGCCACTGAGGAAACGCCATGCTGATGCCGTCGGTGCGATCAATTTCCAGCGCGTGAAGCGCAAAATGTTGCTCCACGCGGGCAATCGCTTCAGCAGGCATCTCCAGCTTGCTGTTGATCTCACCGCTTGCCGGGAAGGCCGCCATGCGATCGCGCACCAGTTCACCCAGCGTCATTCCTTTCAGGCACAGCAGCTCCGTCACCAGCAGCCACGGGATCATCCCGCTGTCGCAATAGGCAAAATCGCGGAAGTAATGGTGAGCGCTCATCTCGCCGCCGTAGATAGCGTCTTCCTGGCGCATACGTTCTTTAATGAACGCGTGGCCGGTTTTCGACATCACCGGCTGGCCGCCTGCGGCACTGACCACATCAACGGTGTTCCAGGACAGTCGCGGATCGTGAATGATTTTCGCCCCTGGATTTTTCTCGAGGAACGCTTCCGCCAGCAGACCAACGATGTAATAGCCTTCGATAAACTGGCCTTTCTCATCGAACAAGAAGCAGCGGTCGAAATCACCGTCAAAAGCAATACCCAGATCCGCGCCGTGCTCAATCACCGCATTGCGGGTATCGGCGCGGCATTCTGGCAGCAGTGGATTGGGGATCCCGTTCGGGAAATTGCCGTCCGGCGTGTTGTGGACTTTGATAAAGGTGACGGGAACGTTCAGGGATTTAAAGCGCGCTTCCAGGGCATCCACCACCGGACCCGCCGCGCCGTTGCCAGAGTTAATCACCAGCTTCAGCGGTTTAAGATTTTCAACGTTGATGTAGCCGAGCAGATGGTCGATGTACGCTTTGCGCAGGTCGATTTGTTGGTAGCTGCCGCGTTTCGCTTCGTTGACCGGCGGGAAGTCGTTCGCCTCCGCCAGACGCTGCACATCGCGCAGACCGGTATCACCGCTGATCGGACGAGCGCCTTCGCGCACCAGCTTCATGCCGTTGTAGTCCATCGGGTTATGGCTGGCGGTCACTTCGATCCCGCCGTCAACGCCCAGATGGAACGTGGCGAAGTAAATTTCTTCGGTTCCGGACAGGCCGATATCCAGCACGTCCACGCCTGCGTCCTGCAACCCTTTTGCCAGCGCCAGCTTAAGCGCCTCGCTGGTCAGGCGCACATCGCCGCCCAGCACAATCGTTTTAGGTTTTAAATATTCGCCGTACGCGCGGCCAATGCGCCACGCAATGTCTTCGTTCAGCTCTTCGCCCAGCTTGCCGCGAATGTCATAGGCTTTAAAACAGGTTAACTTTTCCATGAAGACCCCTTTTTCAGGCAACAGTCGGCCCTCTCCGGTTCAGGAGATTTTATTTTTAAGATGAATAACCCTTCGATTTCGCGTTGCAGGACGCCAGCTCATCTGCAGCGCGAAAGAGGCTGGTTGGCGCTATACCCGCCCGTAGCGGTCCTCAAAGCGGACAATATCGTCCTCTTCGAGATACGAACCAGAACGCACTTCAATCAGATCGAGAGGAATTTTCCCTGGGTTTTCCAGGCAGTGCTTCGCCCCCAGCGGGATATAAATAGACTCGTTTTCAGCCAGCAGTTTGATCTCGCCGTCAATCGTCACTTTTGCGGTGCCCGCCACCACGACCCAGTGCTCGGCACGGTGATGATGCATTTGCACCGACAACCCTTCGCCCGGCTTCACGGTGATGCGTTTGACCTGATAGCGATCCCCGGCGTCGATGGAGTCATACTTGCCCCACGGACGATAGACTTCGCGATGAATATGGTGCTCGTGACGGCCATCGGCTTTGATCTGCTCGACCACTTTTTTGACGTCCTGCACCGAGTTGCGATCGGCAATCAGCACCGCATCTTTGGTCTGCACGACCACCAGATCTTTCACGCCCACCGTGGTCACAAGGCCCGACTCGGCGTAAACATAGCTGTTTTCGGTTTTGTGGCTGATCACGTCGCCGTGATGCACGTTGCCTTCCGGCGTGTGCGCGCTGATTTCCCACAGCGAAGACCAGGAACCCACGTCGCTCCAGCCCGCGTCCATCGGCACCACGACGGCATCCGCCGTACGCTCCATCACCGCGTAATCCACCGACTCTTCAGGACAGGCGAGGAATGAGGCTTCATCCACGCGGATAAAGTCCAGATCCGGGTCAACCACGGCCATCGCTTTTTCGCAGGCGCTCAGAATGTCCGGACGATACTTTTGCAGCTCTTCCAGATAACGTCCCGCACGGAACAGGAACATGCCGCTGTTCCAGTAATATTCACCGCTGGCCACATACGCCTGGGCGGTGTCGAGATTCGGTTTTTCGACAAACTGTGCCACGTTAAACGCCACATTGTCGCCCTCGCCCGGCGTCACATCACCACGGCGAATATAGCCATAGCCGGTTTCCGGCAGATCCGGCACGATACCGAACGTCACCAGCTTGCCGCTTTCGGCGTAAGGGATCGCGGCACGCACCGCCTCGCGGAAGGCATCTTCCTGCTGGATAACGTGGTCTGCCGCCAGGACCAGCATCATCGGGTCGCAATCCGGGCTGCTGCGTTTTGCCGCCAGCGCGGCCAGGGCGATGGCCGGTGCGGTATTACGCCCAGCCGGTTCGAGAATGATGTTTTCGGTCAGCTTGTTCAGCTGACGCAGCTGCTCGGCGACGATAAACCGGTGCTGCTCGTTGCAAATCACCACCGGGCTTTCGCACTCCACGCCGTTCAGGCGCGATACCGTGGTTTGCAACATGGTGAGTTCCCCTTTCAGGCAGAGGAACTGTTTTGGATAGAGCACGCGGGACAGCGGCCAAAGCCGGCTACCTGAGCCACCCGCCATCACAACCGGGTACAGTTTGTTTTGACTCATGATTTATCCCCGTATATCTGCAATAAATTGGCTAAGCACGTTCTCTTTTTCGAGCGTGCGTTCGGCATATTGACGTGCCACCGTGTTCTGTTTTGGCATGGCGAGCGCCCGTTCAATGCCCGCGACCAGCGCCGGGACCGATTCCGGTTCAACGCAAACGGCGATCTCCGGGTAGGTGTCGCACAGCTGGCCAAGTTCGGTTTCTGGCTCCGCAGTGATCACCGCGTTGCCGCCGACGGCCAAAATGTTGGTTAATTTAGACGGCAGTACCGCATCCGCCGCGCCGCGCTTTTGCACGACCAAATGGCAATCGCCCATCTTCAGCAACGCAGGCAGTGCCTCGTAAGACTGAAGCGGGAAAAATTTCACATTGCTCAGGCCACGTTCGCTGACCATTTTCTCCAGTCGCGCTTTACCCCCGCCCTGCCCGACAATCACGAATATCAACGGCTGGTTGCTCAACTGTGCCGCCGCGTCAATCACGCTTTCCAGCCCCTGTTTTTCGCCGATATTGCCTGAGTAAAGAATGATTTTTTGGTCGTCAGGCAAACCGAGCTGGGCGCGCAAGACCTGCGCATCGCTCACACTCACATCTCGAAAACGCGCCACTTCTGACCAGTTCGGGAAGAAAATCAATTTTTCAGCCGGAACGCCTTTCTCCTGCGCTTTGTTCATCATGGAGCGCGAGATGGTTGAGACGTAATCGACGTTATGCAGGTTGCTGCGCTCAAAAGCGCTGGCGAGTTTGGCGACTTTGCCGCTCTTGCCTTTTCCGGCCATGCCCAGGCCGAGCATCGCGTCAACTTCGTAATCCTGAATATGCAGGAGGGTGCGTGCGCCCGAGAGTTTGCCCAGCAGGCGCATGCCCGGCGTGCAAAACAGCGTGGGCACCACGCCGATAATGCGGTCTGGCTTCCAGCGTCGCTGGGCCATCAGCGGGAAGAAACTGCTGAGCGCAAAGCTGCCCAGGTGGATCAGACGCTTTAGCGTCGAAGGCTGTTTAGGCACATACAGCGGACAGCGCCAGACGGTGGCGTTGCCCACTTCGCGGCGATAGCGCCAGCTGGAATAGCGTTCACCGACTTTCCATTCCGGGTAGTAAGGCGGGGCCGTAATGACCCGCACCTCGTGTCCCTGGCTCACCATCCACTCGACCATTTCACCGGTGTACTTGCCAATGCCGGTCAGTTCGGGTGAATAGTTAATTCCATATACGAGGATCTTCATATGCCCGGCACCTCGGCCTGACGATCCGAGAGGAAGTACGCCCGACTATTGTCGTGAACGTTGTCACTTGCCAACAACGCTTCTGGCGTCAGCCAGCGGTAAGCTTCATGCTGTGAATCCGGCAGATTCAGATCGGCCTGGTTCACTTTCAGGCAAAAACCGAGCACCACGTAATGGGTGCTGAAATCCGTGCCGGAAAAGTTATCGTCATAGAAGTGCTGCCAGATCCCGTAAAACTGGCCCGCCGTCATCGGCAGGCTCAGCCCCAGTTCCGCCAGCGTGAGGCGCTCGAAAGCGCGCTCCAGCCGTTCATCCTTTTGTACGCGCCCGCCCGGCACGAACCAGTACCCTTGGGCAGGGCGATTGGTTCGTTGACCCAGCAAGAACTCCCCTCGCTCATTTTCCACAATCAAATCAATGGATATCAGCGGGGTAGAACGCACTACCGTGGCAAAATCTTCCTGACTTAAAAACATGATTACCCCCGGAAGCGGTGCTGGTTTTCCAGGAACCACT
>Ga0308165_1000922_pt1 | contig 45346 bp, 53 predicted proteins | sample PhyWR2_FD_201032 | JGI IMG/M metagenome (GOLD analysis project Ga0308165, IMG submission 201032) | Phyllosphere microbial communities from UC Gill Tract Community Farm, Albany, California, United States - DLSLW.R2 | ecosystem: Host-associated > Plants > Phyllosphere > Unclassified | place: USA... | reverse complement strand
GTAATCTTCCGCACTGATTTTTGTGCAGGTAAAAAGAGTCCCTCGCTATTCCGCATGGCGAGGGGCACTTTTCATTTCACGGCAAGAAAGCGAATCAGCCTTTGCTCAAGGCAGTCTCGACCGATGCCGACAAAGACGTGGTCGGACGGCCGATCAGCGCCGACAACTGCCGACCATCGTCGAACAAGGCGCCCTTCGCTGCCGCCGCATCCGAGTCCGACAGCAGGACGGCGATCACTTCCGGCAAACCGAAGCCGAGCAGCGCAGTCTTGTAGTCGGCTTCCGGGATGTTGCGATATTCCACCGGTTTGCCCGACTGGCGCGCCGCTTCCGCCGCCAGCTCGCTCAGCGTGTAGGCGCCATCGCCGGCCAGCTCATACGTCTTGCCTGCATGACCGCTGCCGCTCAGCACGGCCGCTGCTGCTTCGGCATAGTCGCTGCGCGCAGCCGAGGAGATGCGACCATCACCGGCGCTGCCGACGATGGCACCGTTGGCCACTGCCGTGGGCAGGCCGGCGGTGTAATTCTCGTGGTACCAGCCGTTGCGCAGGATGGTCGCCGGCACGCCGCTATCCTTGATAGCCTGTTCGGTTTGCTGGTGTTCGGCAGCCAGGCCGAGCGTGGAGCTGTCGGCGCGCAGCACGCTGGTGTAGGCCAGCAACTTGACGTTGGCGCGCTTGGCGGCGTCGATGACGGCGCGATGCTGCGCCAGACGCGAACCGATTTCGCTGGAAGAAATCAGCAGGACTTTTTCTGCGCCCTGCAGCGCGGCGTTGAGACTGGCCGCGTCGGTGTAGTCAGCGCGGCGCACTTGCACGCCGAGCGCGGCCAGGTCGGCGGCTTTTTCCGGGCTGCGCACGGCGGCGACGATATTGGCTGCGGGGACGGTTTTCAACAACGCTGCAATGACGAGACGGCCCAATTGGCCGGTGGCTCCGGTGACGACGATCATGACAATTTCCTGTGAGGTGAAGTGAAAGAAATTGCAGCTTATCGGATACACTAACTTTTAGTAAGTACGCACAAAAAGGTTAGTGTAAAATAGTCGCCATGAATACACGAGACCCCCTCACCGGCCACGTATCGCTGAAGGACCGCATGCAGCGCGGCGAGTTGTTTGCCGCCGATTGTCCGTCGCGCAGCGTATTGAAGCACCTCACCAGCCGCTGGGGCGTGCTGTTGCTGGTCGCCCTGCTGGGCGGCACGCATCGCTTCAGCGACCTGCGCCGCAAGGTCGGCGGCGTCAGCGAAAAGATGCTGGCGCAGACGCTGCAGGAACTGGAAGGCGACGGCCTGGTGATTCGCAAGTCGTATGACGTGGTGCCGCCGCACGTCGACTACACGCTGTCGCCGCTGGGGCAGGAAGCGGCGCAGCGCATCGAAACGCTGACCGACTGGATCGAGATGAGTTTGCCGCGCTTCATGGCGGCGAGGCAGGAAAAAGAAGAGGAAGCAACAAAACGAGCGGGAAAGTAAGGGATGAGAACTTAAGAATAAGAACCGTCCGGAAAATAAAAAAGGCCCAGCTGAATGCGGGCCTTGCTTATTTATTGCTTATTTATTTTATTACTTTTGCTGCTGTTCAAACTGGGGTGGCTGACGGGGCTCGAACCCGCGACAACAGGAATCACAATCCCGCCGCAAATCAGCCGCAAACCCGCGCGGTTATAACATTCCACCATCAACATTTAACAACGATTCTGAAAATCCAAGACCGATCCGGTAAGGGTTTCCGAGGGGGCGTTGTTAAACCTATTCGGTCGGGCTCGCAACTTTTTCTTTGCGTCGGTCGTAATGCCGGTGGGTCGTCGCCGGGTTCGCGTGCGCCGCGAAATCGTATGAGTCGGCATCGCGTTTCGACAGTTTCGAGGTGATGCCGGCGGGCCGAACATCCTGCAGCGAGAAATATAGAGGGTGCTCCGTCAGCGTTTTTGCCGTTACGGTCGCGTCCTCTTCGCCCACCCACGCCAGCATGGCATCGGACCAAACAGACCCCCAACCGCTCCGCGTATAAGGCTTGCCAATCGTGTTCGAGAATAGGTGAAGCCGATCCACTCGATGCGTCTGCTTAGCCCGGGCCACGACCACGCGCAGGCGCGGCGACCAGGTGCGCAGCTTCAATGTCTTCTCCTCCCCCTTCTTTCGTTTGGCGCCAAGCACTCGGACGCCGTCGGCGGACAGCCCTGAAATGTGGAAGGGCCGCACCTCGGCCGCCCGGAAGCCCGTCAGGTAGGTGAACATCGCAGCACATCCGAGATTTCGAAACACGGGTTGTTGCCGCAACGACCACAGATAGAAACGGACCACTTGCCGACGGGTCGTTGTTCGAACATCGCGGTCGGTCTTGTTCTGCATGATCCCGATGAAAGGGTTTGCGTCTATCGTGCCGTCACGCACCGCAAAATTGCAGATGGTCGAGAACAGCGACAGTTCTTTATTGGCCTTCGCCGGCGCGCCAGCCTTTGCCCGCATAGTAAGAAACTGGTACCCATGCAACGTTTTTAATGACCGCGGCGCCATCTTTCCGAAGAATGCCTTCAGGTTTTTATAGGCAGATTTGCGGACCGCAAGTCCATCCTTGGACTGGTCGAGGTAGTGCGCCGGCGCGACATCTTCTTCGAACCGATCAATCATTTCGGCGATAGACCCGACCACGACCGCCCCTTCCATCGTATCCACAGCCTGGCGCCGTGCTTTGTTGGCGGCAAGCCGAATTGCATCACGGTCGCCGATCGGCGCGGTCGTGAACGTCTCCCGACGCCCGTCCGGATATTGGTAGAAGAACGACACCTTGCGCACCCCAATGCGCTTGTACAGCCTTGGGGTGCCAGTCGTTTCAATGCGCGAAGGCTTCGAGGTTCGGGGTGTCGGCATGTTTCGGGGAATGCTTTTCGTTTGAGAGACCCATCTTGCGGTCATAGTATGCCCTGGCGACCTTCGGCAGCCCGTTGGTATCGCGGACATAGCGCCAGTGGTTCTTATCCAACCAGCGTGCCATGACGGCCCTCTGGTTGGATTTGCAGCCGACCAACGCGGCCAGCTCGGTGGCGGTGAGATGCTCCACTATGTCACCTCTTCTGCGGCGATTTCTGCATCAATAGCGGTATCCAAATCGGTTTCCCAATTGTCAAATAAAATATGTTCGGCCGCACGAGCATGATCTTTTGCCCTTATCCATCGGTACCGCACGGCGTCACGGTCTATTGCTGAGCCTCCCCATGCACGAAGAAGGGTTCGGACGAATTGAATAACCAACCACTCCGAGTCAATCCGATTCCTATCAGGGAAAAACGGCAAGTGGACCTCGGCCATCGCTTGTTTGATCTGCTCATCCGTTACTTGCGGCGGTGCCCGATTCATCTCTGGCGAGAGCGCAGCCAGGCGCTCGGCAGCTTCCCGGCAAACTTCAACTTGTCCTATCGGTCCTTGAAAACGGCGCAGAAGACTGCACAGGTCTGAATCTTTCATTATCGGTATCCTTTCTGTTTCATGGCGGCCAGCAAGATGTCTTGCACCTCGCGCTTACTTTCGACACGCTCGATCACCATTTCGTCAACGGTGTCGCGCGCAATGATGTTGTGGATGAACATCGGCCGGTCGTGACCTGCCTGCATCTGGCGGGTGGGGCCGATGCGCTCGATGATCTGCAGGCGGTTTTCCAAATTCCAGTCGTGGGCAAAAAACACCAGAATGTTGCCGCCGTCCTGCAAATTCAGTCCATGACCCGCCGATGCAGGGTGAGCGAATAGGAGCGGGATCTTGCCTTCGTTCCAGTCGCGGAGCGTTCCAGGGTTAGCGTCCAACTGCCGGCCTTTAGGGAACGCACGCTGTAGCCGGGCGAGGTCCGATTTAAAGTTGTAGGCCACCAGGATCGGCATGCCCGCAGCTTCTTCGATAATGTCTTCCAAGGCTTGCAATTTTGCATCGTGTATCTCCTTCCATTCTTTCGAGTCTTCGCCTACATAGGCCGCGCCGTTGGCGACTTGCAGGCACTTGACAGTGCGCGCGGCGGCGTTGAATGCCTCCACCTCGTGCTCCTCGATCTGCATGAACATTTCTTTTTCCATGTCCCGATACAGCTTGCGAGCCTTGGCCGGCAGGTCCACGTAGATGTTGTTGACGATCGGTTCCTTCAGGTCGAACCAGTCTTTAGCGTCGATGGTGATGCACAGGTCGCGGAGCTTGGCCTGGATCTCGGCTTGCGCGTGGTCCATCGGGATGACACCGAAGCCATCGTGTGACGGGCGAAACCAACGTTGCTTGAAACCGTCGAAGGTACGGCCGAGACGCACACCGGCGTCCAGAAACCAGGCTTGACCCCACAGGTCGGTCAGGCCGTTGGGGCTCGGCGTGCCGGTCAATTCGATAAACCGATCGATCTTCGTGTGGGCGACGCGGCCCAGCGCCTTGGCGCGCTGTGTGCCTTGGCGCAATCGGAAGCCCTTCAGCTTGGTGGACTCGTCCGACACCACGGTGCGGAACGGCCAGCGGTCGCCAAAGTGCTCGATCAACCAGGGCAAGTTTTCATAGTTGGTCGTGTACACGTTCGCGTCCTGGCGCAGCGCCATGCGGCGCTCGGCTTCGCTGCCGACAACCGGCATCACGTGCAGGTGCTGAAGGTGGTCCCACTTCGCGGCCTCGTCCGGCCAGGTGCTGCGCGCCACCCGCAGCGGCGCCAGCACAAGGGCCGGCGCGCCGTCTACCAGTTGCAGCGCGTCGATGGCGTTCAGGGTGCTAATCGTCTTCCCCAGGCCCATGCCTGCCCACACAGCGCAGCGCGGCGTGTCCAACACGTGATTGGTAATCAGAGGGCCGTAGGGGCGCGGCGTGAATATCTTGCGTGCCATCATAGGTTGCACCACGCGGCGACCAAACCGACGAACAGTACCCATCCGGCAGAATCCACATTAAGGTGAAGTCCCAAAAGACCGCCCAAAACCAGCAACACGATTACGGTATTTTTGTTCATCAGTCCCCCGCTACCGAAACAAAGACCGCAAAGATCAACGCAATCGCGCACAGAACCCACAGAGAAATATTGAAATCAAAGGCAGCGCTACTGCCGTGCGCCCACAAGACCGGTGCCGTTACCAAGGCGTGGCACGCAGTCATTGAGCCCGCCAGCGAATAAGCCAGGATGCTTTTTAGAATTTTCATTTTTCAATTCCCAGTAAAAGGTCAACGCCCAACAGCGAGTCGATCACTACGACGTACTGCCCTGTCTTGCGCATGCGCTTGTGTTCCCGCAATTGGTGGGGCTCCGCCTCCTTGCCCGGCGCCTTCAGCTCCACCCAAATCGTCTGCCGAATCAGCATGCCCGGCTTCGGCGCCGCGACGGTGGGTAGCATCACCAGCCGGTCGGGCGCGCCGCGTCGGCCGATCCACTGGACTTTGCGCACCTCGCCGCCCAGCGCCTTGACGCGTTTGACCAGGTACTTTTCGATAGTCGATTCACGCATCACTGAACCGCCCAAGAAATTGTGCAAATGAACACAACGCACAACAAGGTGTACAACCACGGCATGATTCTGGCGATCCGCGTGCGGCGCTCGATCTTCATTTCGGCGTAGGGTCCGAACGCTTCTTGCAGCGTGCGCGGGTACTTGTCTCGGTATTGGTGGTTGCTCATGTCAGTCCTTCTTGTATCGATAGGTTTCGAAGCCGGCGGCGGCCAGCGGCATATCGCGAGCCCAAAGTGGGTTTGCGGCAAGTAGTTGACTCAGGTGGTCAGAGTTGAAATCGTCATCGTCTGGGGCTTCGCAGATCACTTCGTCGTGGACGGTCAGAACGATCTCGTAGCCGGCGGCCTCAATGGTCGGCATGTTGTGCGCCATGACATCGCGGGCAACACCCTGGCACACATTCTCGAAAAGCTTGCCGCCGTAGGTGTGGATGCGGCTCCACTTGCGTGAATACTGGTTCACGCCCATGTAGGTGATCTTCTCGTTGTCGATCTTGGGCGACGGGTAGCACAACGCACCGCCGGACGGCAGCACAACGCGCAGCCACTTGCCGTCGCAGCGCACTTTCAGCGCGCGGCATGGGAATGTCGTACCTGGGAAAGCGATCGCGCCGCGTACGGTTTCGTCCAGGTCCTTCCACATCGATTTGATGTTGGGATGTGCCTCGCGCCAGCTCAGCACGAAGGACTCGCACACCAGCCACGCGCGATCCGACAGGCCAAGAGCCGCCGCAGGGTCTTTCTTGAGTTTCTTACGGAACCATTCCAGCATGATGTTGGCCTGGCCCCAGATCGCGTTGGGGATGTACTTCACGGCTTGCTCGGCCAGTACTTCCAGGTTGATGCTGTAGGTAGCCGCGAACGTCACGAACGCTCCTACGCCACCCTCATATCCCAGCGCCAGCTCCTGCACCTTGCCAACTTGGCGCTGCGAACCGCCGGCCTCTTTGTCCGCCATGACCGACTCAGGCGTGACGCCGAACGACTTGGCGTAGGCGAGCGCGTAGAGGTCGGCGCCAATGCCGGCATCGAAGTCGCGGAAGGCTTTCAGTTTCCAATCCTCGCCGGCCAACCACGCTTGGTCACGGCCTTCAATGTTGGACAAGTCGGCAACCACCAGCTTCTTGCCCTTCGGCGCCACGATGCAGCCGCGAATCGCGGAGCTCGTGAGCTGCATAACATTGTCGAACAGCAGATCGGCGCAGTCCGCCAGCAGCGCCTCGATGCCGAGCTCGATCAGGTCTTGTGGCAGCGACGGGCGCGGTAGGTTCTGGGGTTGCCAAAGACGGCCGGCCCAGCGACGGGTGCGGCTTGCTCCACAAAATTGCAGTAGCCCGCGCAGGCGGCTATCAGCCGAGGCCCCGCGCAGCAGCGTCCGGTACTTCGAGGTGCTGGTGGTGCTGGCTTGTAGACGGATCTGCAGTAGCTCGCGCAAACCCGCCGGCAAATCGGGGTCGGCGATGCGGCGTTCCAGCGTCGCCATCTGCATGTTAGGCAGGTCCACGCCGTACTCGCCTAGCACGTGCACGAGCATGGCATCGCGCTGCGTGGCAGCCTGCACCTCGCCGTTGGTCAACGCCTCGGTCCGTGCGGCTAGTCCCGTCTGTGCGAGATCAACGGCTCGAACGGCGCTCTCAGCAAGTCCAAGGTCGATTGCAACGCCGCGATCATTGATGCGTTGGTCAAGGTGCCACAGGGCAAGCTCAGCACCAACGTAGTTCCATTTGGGCAGTGCACGATGCACTGCTCGCATGGCGGAGATATCGAGTCCTGCATATTCGATGAACTTTGCCCACTCGGCTGGATGTGTTTCACGGGTCGCTCTCCTGATTTTTGCTGACTTCGGGCGGGGTTTGCAAAACAACTGAATCAGGGCTTTACCGGCCTTGTCTTTGGCCTTGTCGGTCGGCACCTTGAAAATCTCGCAGAGGATTGCCAGGCCACCCGGCAGGCCATGTGTCAGCGCCTGCACCATCGTGTCGCGCCAGCGCAGCAGATCCGGGTAGCAAGACGGCATTGCGTGACGTAGCACGGTCCGGTCGAAGTGCGAGTTGTGCGCCCATACTTCCACGTCGGTATCGTTGATCGCGTCGATCAGCTCTTGCGGCGCCTGGCCGCCGGCCGTCACATCCCACACATCGATGGGGCCGTCGTCAATTGCCCAGGCAAACAACATCACCTCGGCATGTTCGGCGTACTGATGCGTGCCATTGTTCAACGGCGTACCGCTATAGGTTTCTAGGTCGAGCCAGAGCTTTTTCATAGCAAGCCCAACTGTTCGAAAGGCATGCCCGGCCAAACCCAAGCGCCCTTTTGCGCGTTATCAAGCCAATGAATCACCCGCAAATTCCACTGAACATGCAGGCCGCAAACGATCTTGCTGCACTTAGGAACGATATGGTCCACGACATACAGTTCGCCTGTTTTAGCTGTCAGGTAGCGCGCCTGCGCGTAGAAGACTGCTATCTGCTTTTGATCGGCAAACCGCGGTGTAGCCCGTTTGGTTTGCTGGCGGTGGACAATGCCCTGTTTTCCCGGCGGCCGGATCAAAGGCCGCTTTTTATTGATCGTGAACAGTGGCCCTACGTGCCAGCCGCCAGTCAGATCGAGTTGTTTAGAAGGGGCAATCATCAGTCTCTTTCATCGTCTTGCTGGGCATCACGTCCAGCGGGATATCGTCGTCTTCTATTCCGGCCCGCTTGGCCTGGTTGTAGTGGCCTTGCGGATGCTGATTGCACATCGGGTGCGTGGTGTTGTGCGGGAACGTTTGGCCTTTCGCACTGATCGGGCCGTTGCAGTCGCACAGATCGCGCTTGTTGTAGTCGCGTTGCTCGATCCGCCAGCCCTTTCGGTTCCCGCACATCGGGCATTTCGGGACCACCTTGTAGTCGTCCGGATGCTTGGTTGTCACCCTGCGGTGCCGGCATGCGTGATGCCTGCAGCGGACGCTATAGGTGGTCACGATCGTTATTTGCCCAGGTTGAGGAAAGGCATCGGCGCGCCGGCATACATATTCGTCGGCAGTGCACCGTTCCAGCGGTTGGCCTTGACCATGTCGACTTCGATTCGACGCAGTTCAAGTACGTCTTTGTTTTGAGCCAGCGCGGCGTTCTGGATCTTCAAGGCCTCGGCCTGGGCCGCCGCCACTTTCAAATTGGCGTAGGCATCGCCGTCGGCCTTCGCCTTGGTGGCATTGGCTTCTGCCTCGGCGATAGCAACCTTCTGTTTCTGCTCGGCTTCGACGGTCTTCAGCTTGTTTTCAGCGACCAGGCGCAATTGCTCCTGAGTCACTTTTTGATTGATGGCCGCCATGTAGTCGCTGGAGAATGCGAAGTTGCGCATGTCGATATTGATGATGCTGGCGCCGTAGATGGCAACCTTCGAAGCCAGGGCATTGTTGATGTCGGCCGAAACTTGGGCGCGCTTGCTGATCAGGTCCGGCGCGTTGTATTTGGCCGTGACCGCCTTGAATACTTCCTGGGTGGCTGTCTTGATATAGCTGTCCAGGTTGCCGTCGTGGCTGTACTTCTCGTACACCTCGGCGACCTTATTGGGCGAGATCGAATAGCGAACCGTCATGCTGACCTTGACCGGCTGCGTGTCGCTGGTGCTGCCTTCCGCACCCTCAATGCTGGCTTCTTCGGCACGGATATTGAAGATGACCAGCGACTGCCAGGGCGGCACCAACACGAAGCCTTCTTGCTCGATCCCGCGAATGGCGCCGAACTGCGTCACCACGCCGCGCGTACCGGTCGGAACGCTTTTGAAGGGCTGGTAGGTGAGCAACACGATGAGCAGCGCAAGCACCAGGAGCACATCGCGGGCGATGGCTAAAATACGTGGACCTTGCGGGCCGATCCAACGGGAAGAAAGATTCATTTGTGGCTCCAATTTGTTGGTTAATTTTTAAAGTGGCCGTTGCCGAGATTTCCAGGTATGTACTTGCCAGCCTCTCCCTGGTTTGGGCATGCAGCAGCGCGAGACAAACCATTTCGGGCACGCTGCTGTTAGCAATCTCGGCCTTAGTCCCGCGTGGCCGTCCGTGAGTCGGAAAGTGAAAGGCTCCCGGAGTGTTTAGTTGCGCTGTTCGGCGTCGGCCAACTCGGCTTCCGAGTCAGGATTCCCGCCCATGTGCTGAACCAGGCCGAAGTCTTCCAACACCGGTTCGGTTTTCAGCGCGGCAAGCATCGTCAGTGCTACGGTTTGCGCGGGCGTCATCAAGGCGTCAGCGTCTGGTTTAATCGGCGGTTCGCCGATAAGGCTGACTGCCGGGCCTGTTTCCGTGTCGTTCACGGTGATCAAAATGAGAGCCATCTGGGGTCCTTGGTTGTTACCACCAAGACCAGCGGCGAGGCCGCGGGGCTGGCGGTGGTACTTCTTCGATTGGTTGAATTGCCGGCGTGGCAGGCAACGATTCTGTGGCTGTAGGTTCGGGATCAGGCAGGCGGTGTTCCAACCGCCCAATCTCGCAGTTGATCTGGTCGGCGGCCGCCGTAATCGCCGCAACCACCACGGCGAAGCCCATCACACCAGCTCGGCGTCAGCGCCTTCGGCCAAGTCTTCGAACTCGTCCGGATCGGCCGCGCCGCCGCCGACGAATGCATCGCCGTCTTTCAGGAACTGCACGCCGCCCAGCGAGGCGTTGACGCGCTTGCCGTAGTTGTTGTCCTGCGCCCACAGCTCGATGCTGGCGTTGACGTAGCAGCCGGCGTACGGCTTGCCGTCTTGCTCGGTCAACGGCGACTTGTCGCGATCGATCACCAGTGGGCGAGTGGCGGAGCGCGCCGAGACGTATTGCATGCCTGCATAGCCGGCGTACTGGCTTTTCAGATCGCCGTCATGCAGCGCGACCTTGTCGGTGGCGCGCATCTGTTTCAGGATCGCGTCTGCCTTCGCGCCCCACTTGTCACGGGCGACTTGTTCGATGCCGGCGTTGATCGTCTTGATCTGCGCATCGGTTGGTTCGATCAGGAAAGAACCACTGAATGCAGGCTTGCCTTCGCCGTTGACGGTTTGGGCTTCGAACAGCGCGGGGAACGCCAGGCGGACATTGGTCAATTTCAGTTTCATGGTTTATTGCTCCTGCTTAAAAAGATGAGGTTGGGTGCGGCGGGCCAAGTCGATGGCCTTTTCGATTGCGATAGTCCGGGCGCGATTAGCGATAGGTGCCTTGGCCGCGCGTACCAAGGCGTTGCGAACATCCGCGCAAAACAGCGTGGATACGGGGAGTAAATCGCGCAGCGGTGTGCGCTGCAGTTCGTAGCGGATATCAGACAAGATCGGCTCCTTCCAACTCTTCGGCGCCGGCAGTCAGGTCCGCGAAGTCGTCTTCCGGCGGCGCGATCACGATGGCATCGCGCTTGTCGGAGAGCGGCGCCACGGACTTCTTGCCTGGCGAGCGGGTGATCAGGGCGGTCGCCTTGTTCCAGCGCTTGGGTGATGCTTTCGCCAGTCGTGTTTCTGCGGTCGTTGGACTGATCAAGCTGAAGTCGTACATTTCCTTTTCCTTCATGCGGAAGGACTTCAGCAGCGCTTCGGCAGCGACCGGATCGGACCAGGCGCGATTGCCCTGCTTGCCCTCTACAAGCTTGTAGCCGGGTACTTCGCGGCCGGCCAGCAACTCCGTTTCGGTCTTGGCGCGGATGGCCTTGCACCAGCCCTCAATCAGGTCGACCGCGTTCAGCAGATTGCCCAGCGTGGCGTTGTCGTAGGTGGCGTCAGCACGGCCGGCCAACTGCGGCGCCACGGGCTCATCGATATCCACGAAGTCGTCGGCAACGGTGCTCAGCACACGTTGCGTCAGCGCCGGACATTTCGCCTTCGCCTTGCAGAAACGGCATTGGTCTTCGCCCGGGCTCAGGTGGTGCACGATGGCGCCGGGCTTTTCTTTTTCCAGTACCTGGATGGCGTGGTAGGCACGCTCTTTCGCCTTGTTGCCAAAAGCCAGCAACTTCTCGACCGTGCAATCCCACTCAGAAAGGTGGTTGAGGCGCGGCTGGTGGATCACCAGGCGAACGCGCTTGAAGTCGCCCATCATTTCAAAGGCGTCGAACGCGCCCAGCGCGTAGAGCAAGAGCTGTTCGTTCTCTTCGGCGTCGACCTTGACGCCACGACCGTATTTCAGGTCGTGCACCTGAATCTCGTCGCCGGCCAGGATCACCGAGTCGCTGGTGCCGAATTGGTCGGGCACGTCCACGAAGCGGCTGAATTCCAGACGCTGCTCAACCATCAACTGATTGCCGGCGGCGTACTGCCGGATGGAGTCGAGATAGATCTGGACGTTGGCCGCCATGTCGGTCGTGACCTCGAACTGGCGTTCGGCGCCGTGATCCTGGTAGACGAAGATTTCACCCACGAAGAAGGCCGCATCGTGTTCGCGCTCCAGGCAGCACGCCGCCAGCGCGTGCGCGTCGGAACCCTCTTGTGCGAAGTCGCTGGACTTGTCGGGCTCATTGGCTTCCATCGCCAGCGAACCCGCGCATACCATCCAGCGGTGTGCTGACGACGGAGAAAGTTTGGCGTGGTCGCTCATGATTAGGCGGCCCGCAGTTCGTTGGCGCGCGCCACCAGGTCACCGAAGCGGGACGGATCCAGCTGATCGGCCTTCGTGACGCCGAACTCGGCCAACAGCGCGATGGCGGCGGGCTTACCCTTGGCGGTGACCAGCGAGGTAACAGCCGGCCCGACCACGGTCTTGTAATATTCCTTGGTCGTGGTGTCGGTGCCTTCTTCGACGCCGGCATCCGCCGCCCCGCCACCGGCTTCTGGCTTGCCTGCGTCCTGCGACGCTTCCGGTGTCTTTTCCGGCGATGGCTTGGCGCTGGCCTTGCCCACTGCGGTTGTCGCTGCCGTGGTCGTTTCCTTGGCGGCTGCGGCGATCTCGGCCAGCTTGGCGTCGGCGAGGTACGACGCGGTCTGCATCGCCTCTTCCTTGCTGTCGGCCTTCGCATCGAACACCACTTCGCAGCCGTTGATTTGGCGGGTTACGGAGATGCGAATGGTGGCCGGCGATTCAGTTGCTGTTGCGTTCATGGTGTAGAACCCTTTATAAATAGACCGTTTATGGCTAGTCTTGGACGTGGTAAATGAATGCGATCAGTCTTCGACGCGGCGCCAGCCTTCAGGCGTGTATTCGCGCTGACGGCGGATTTCGTAATTGCCGGCCGGGATCTTGATCGTTTCGTGCGTGTCGTGGCCGCGCAGATGCTTCAGCAGGGTTTCGGTCGCGTCGGTCGCTTCGATCACCTGCAGGTACGAAATCATCGGGTCGCCGGTGGTGAACATCTTTACGTTTGGACGTTCCGCGATGACGTGGTTGTGACCCGTTTCGCTATGGGCGACAACGAATTGCCCGTGTTCCGATTTCATGGCGACAGCGGTGGCTGGAATGGTGTCAACGCGGCGGATCAACAGGTCGCCTTGTGCGGCGCATTTTGTAAATGTTTTCATTTCTGACTCCTTGGATTAAGTACGAACTTCAGGGGAAAAATCTTCTGGGTTGAGGCCATAGGTCCAGGCATTCGCTTGGATGGCTGTCTTCATATCGGGCGGTACCGGCAGAACAAACGCACGGCCGGTGCCGCATTTCACGCTGAGAAAGCGCTCTTGCCCGCTGTCGGGGATCGTCGCTTCCAGGAGCGTGCCGATTTCTGGATCGCCGTCTTCATCGATCACCTTGGCGTCGAGTTGGTCCAGGATGTTTTTCCAACCGACGATTTCGCAGGCGGCGCGGCGCTGTTCAATGTTCGACCAGGTCAGCGCGTCCTTTGCCGACGGCGGATGGCCGGTTACCCATTCGCCTGGAATCTTCACGCCGTGCCAGTGGTAGAGGCTCCAACCATCACGCCAACGATGTGATGGTCCGTTCTCGCAATGGGGACGGTTCTCGTTGTCCACGCGGAGAATTTCCGGGCGATCACTGATGATGCAGAATTCTTCATGCACGATGCGAAAGCCGCCTTCCATCGCGCACGCTTCCCACGGCTTGTATTTTTCATGCTGCGGGAGAACCAGGCCGAGCACGTCACGAAACGCAGAGATGTAGCTATCCCAAGCGCTCCACATGTTGCCGCCCTGGTACATGCGCCCCCAGTTCTTCGCGCACTCAAGCATCAGATTTTCCGAAACCCCGAACTCTTTACTCATCTGGCGAACAACACTCAACATGCCGGTGGCGTCGAGGGTGGCGGCGCGGGTGGCGGCGCGGGTGGCGGCGCGGGTGGCGGCGTCGGTGGCGGCGTCGGTGGCGTCGAGGGTGGCGGCGCGGGTGGCGGCGTAGGTGGCGGCGCGGGTGGCGGCGTCGGTGGCGGCGCGGGTGGCGTCGAGGGTGGCGTCGAGGGTGGCGGCGTAGGTGGCGGCGTCGGTGGCGGCGTCGGTGGCGGCGTAGGTGGCGGCGTCGGTGGCGGCGTAGGTGGCGGCGTCGGTGGCGGCGTCGGTGGCGTCGCGGGTGGCGGCGTCGGTGGCGGCGCGGGTGGCGGCGTCGGTGGCGTCGAGGGTGGCGGCGTCGGTGGCGGCGCGGGTGGCGGCGCGGGTGGCGGCGTCGGTGGCGGCGTCGGTGGCGGCGCGGGTGGCGGCGCGGGTGGCGGCGTCGGTGGCGGCGCGGGTGGCGGCGTCGGTGGCGGCGTCGGTGGCAAATGCCAAACGCTCATCAAACGCTTTCTTACCGTTTTTACGCACCCACCAGACCGCTGCCGCGATGCCGCCAGCAAAAGCCATCACGTTCGGTGAAGGAACAATAACAACACGCGGCTTTTTCAGGCCCGCCGCAGCGTACAGTTCTTCCACCGCTGGCACCAAGCGCACAGGGTTCACCGGTGCGGTGCTCATTGCATTGGCGATCCACTTTGCGGCGTGCGCATCGAGCAGCTTCTTTTCTTCTGGGGTAATGCCGCCTTCGACGCGGCTCGGGGTGCGGATGATTTTGTTCATTTTTGTACTCTCCAAGAGTTAATAGACCATTTAAGGCTTGCTACAGACGTGAAAAATTCACGCGGTTTTTGCTGCAAACTTCGCCGACTCTTTAGCACCGTAGTGCGGCTCGTACTTGCTGCGGTTCTTGACGAAACTCAGCGAAGACGCACGGCCACGACCTTTTCCCCGCGAGCGATACGGGCCGATCTTATTGAGTTCGCCTTGTTGGAGATGGGCGGGCATCGCCATCGCGGTAGCGATGGCTTGCATCATGGCGATGGCACGGTGAAAATGACGGATTTGCATAATATTCTCCAGAAGGATAGCAGTTCAATCAAGGGCATCAGTTGCAAACAGACCTAATGTGGCTTGAACTATAGACCGTATTTGGCTAGTCGCGCAAGCGGTTTTTCAAATTATTTTTTGCAATAGGCAAAATAAAACCCGCCGAAGCGGGTTTGGGTGGTTAGGTGAGAGTGTTATCGCGCCGTGCGTCGAATCAATTCTTTGTGGCAAACGTCCGCTAGTGCGGCCAATTCCTCGCTGGTGCCGAAACGATCTTCTGGCTCGTATATTTCGCGGGTCAGATGCCCCAGGGACATGACGAACTCGTCGTTTTCAATTAACCGGGTCGATGGGCGCACCCCCTCGTCGTCATCGCTGAGCGAAACTAGCCATCTTGCCTGCTGCCAGTGCTTACCGCCACTGTTCACGATCGCGTTGTATGCCGAACTAAACACCTTACTTGCAACAGCCGAAGCAACTATCTGTGCGGCTTCCTTTCTTTCGGCAGGAACCGAATTTTTGGTCTGGTCTAGAAACACCCGAAGAACTTTAAGGTGAAAGGTTGGGCTGATCCAAGCCGCGTAAGCGATCACCAACTCCCGGCAGGCGTATGTGCCAGGATTGCTGCCCCCGTGGGTAACCTTCAATGCAAGGTGCAAATCTGTACCTTGGATTTCTCGCACCAGGGCTTTAATCTGCTCGCTTCGAAGGAATAGTCGGGGAGCGTGCTTCGGAGCACCGCCACTTGCTCGGTGTAAGTCATTGAGGGAAAAGAGGCCGTCGAGTTCGCGAATGGGGGACGGACCGAGGGGTAGAATGTTTAGCATGCGATGCTCCAAGCTGTCGGTTTAAAAACCGACGCTCCCCACGCCAATGGGGGCGGCGGCTCGAACAAGTTGGCGTACCAGTGACAGCGGAGCTAAACCGGCGGGTCTTGCAACCCCTCGAACGAGCCGCCATAGAGGACGACACGATAGAAAAAGCCGCAAGACCTATTGGTTGTTGCGGCTCTCGCCGCTGTCAGACAGGACGCCAATCCCGATCACGCTTTTAATTCGTGATAGACGCACGATAGCCGACTGAGCGAGAAAACGCAAGCTTGGGGCCAGACCGATAATAGACCGTTTACGGCTTGCCTTGCAAGAAATTGTTTTGCTGCTTATCGAAAAACCGCGCCGACTAGTAACGATTTACGTTGGTTTCTTGGTATTGCTCGCCGTAACGGACCACTTTACCGTTGCGCAATACGATAGCGTAGGTACGCGGCCACTCAGAAATTACATGTTTCATACGCTTGTATATTAAAGTTTCTTCGGCTTTATCGGCGTCAGCTTCCACTGAAATGGGACTGCCTACAGCCGCGATAACTTGATCCTTCGACATGCCAATTTGTAGCTTGTCGAAATCACCTGCTGTTCCGTAGATCATTGCTTGGCAACCGCACAAAAACAAAACGCCGACGAGTATTAGATTTTTCATTCTGGAACCCATTTCCCTATGACGACACCAACGATTCGCGAACCCGGCGGCATCGTCATGAGACGCGGGACGTAGCTCGGATTGAGCGCTTGCAGCATCATTTCACCTTCGGAATCGATGATCAGCTGTTTGAAGGTGGCCTTCTCTTCATGGTCAACTCGGGCCACCACCATTTTCTTATTCATGGGCTCAGCCGACGGATCGACCGCGATAAACTCGCCAGGCGCGTACGACTTATCGCCGCCCGGGTTGTACATACTGCTACCGACCACGCGCAAAATGAATGCGCTAGGGCCGTGGTTGAACGGGCACGGGATCCAGTCTTCCGCGTCCCCTGGGCTGAAGTTATCGACGATGTCGCTCCACGCCCCGGCTTGAATCCAAGAAATTAATGGTAATTTTCCTTTTGTTATAACTGACTGGGTGTTGTCATCCAGCGATGGCCGGTATGCGCTACCAGTTCGGCTGATGAGCGCTCCGTCCAATCTGATTGGGTTTGCCAGCCATGCCTCAAAATTTGCTTCGTTCGGGTGCATCATGCGCGCGAGTTGGAGCGGAGTCATTCTGCCGGTTTTATCCGTCTCCCCGTACAAGTACCCTACGGCAACATCGAACGCTTCCGCGATCGCCTTTAGATTCTCGGCGGTCGCATTCACCTCGCCGCGGCGAATTCGCCCAATGGTGGTCTGGCCGATGCCTGTGCGATTGGCGAGCTTCTGCTGAGACCCCAGATCGATGGAGTTTCTCATCAGCTCGTCCAGCTTCTTAGCAACGATTTCTTTAGCGTTCTGTTTCATATAGCCAATTATGGATTAAACAATAGACCTATTGTGGCTTGCCGACCAGACCATATACGGTCTATACTCCAGCTATCACCTACCGGAGTACTCACCATGTCCACCACAGAAGAACCTCTTTTCGATTACGTAAAACGGAATTTGGAAAGCACCAAGGGTCGTTGGCCTGACGTCGCCGAAGGCTCTGGCGTTCCAATTTCCACGCTGCGCAAGATCGCCCAAGGCCAAATCGTTGACCCGTCCGTGGGCAAAATCCAAGCCTTGCACGACTACTTCAAGCGCCGCGCCCTCGTTCACTATGCTGCCGAGGTGCAACCGTGACCACAGTATCGTCAGCCGTTGGTGAAAGGTCACGCAAGTTCTACTCCCTCGTCTTGCAGCGTCTTGCATCTGTGGGCCAGGTCAGTGTTTCTGAGCAGATAGGCGTATCGGAATCCACCGTGTCGCGCTTCGTGGCGGCAGACATCGAGCGCGCGTGCCAGGTCTTGGCCGCCGTGGGTTTGAAGGTCGTGCCTGCCGAGATGCAGTGCTACCCGCGCGGCGAGATCGAAGCCATTTTCACGTTGGCAAAAGCCAGTCTCGGCAAGCTTGAGACTGTCGACCAACTGCAATTCGATTGATCACCATGACGAAGTCACGAGGCATTCTCGCTCCCCGCCGTGTTTGGACGACTGAAGAAGTAGAGACGATCCAGCAACGCTACCCCAATGAACGCACGGCGGATATCGCCGCGTCGATGGGTATCACCGAGGCGATGGTTTACCGGAAGGCTGGCGCGTTGGGACTGACAAAATCGGCGGAATATCTTGCCAGCCCGGCAGCCTGCCGCCTACGGCGAGGCGATAACGTCGGCGCAGAAACCAGATTCAAGCCCGGTCAACGGGTTTGGAATAAAGGCAAGCACTTCACCGCTGGCGGTCGCTCAGCGGAAACCCGATTTAAACCAGGTCAGGGGCCGCACAACACGCTGCCGATCGGCACCTATCGCCTGGACAAAGACGGAACACTGCAGCGCAAGATCAGCAACGATAAAGGCAACAACAGCAAGCGGTGGCGCGGCGTGCACGAACTTGTTTGGGTTGAGAAAAACGGCCCCGTTCCTGCCAAACACATCGTTGTCTTCAAACCCGGGCTCCGCACCGCTGTGCTCGAAGACATAACCATCGACGCGGTTGAATGCATCAGCCTGGCCGAAAACATGAAGCGCAACACACGGCACAACCTCCCCAAGGAACTCTCCGACTTGATGCAACTGCGCGGAGCGATAACCCGACAAATCAATCGAAGGATGAAAAATGAGCACTAGCATCGAAACGCTGCGCGACCACCTGTTCGCCACCCTCGCCGCTTTGCAAGATAAAGCTAATCCCATGGACATTGAGCGCGCCAAAGCAGTATCGGAAGTTGCTCAGGTCATCATCAATACGGCAAAAGTGGAGGTTGAGCACGCCAAGGTGACCGGCGCCAAAGGCAGTGCGTTCCTGGACAAGCCGCAAGAACTGCCAAAAGGAATTACTGGTTCTACCGTTCACCGGATCAGCTAAAGGCCATGATGGCAGCAGAGAAACCAACGATTCGCCCGTTCAGCGGCGAAGGCATCCCCCAAGCCTTGAAAGCGCAAAAGCGCTGGGCGCCGTGGCGCGCGGTCTGGAACGAGAAACGCCAGAAGTACGACAAGATTCCCCATCGTGCCGACCGCACGGCCTTCGGCATCAGCACGCAGCGCCCTGAAACCTGGTTCAGCTACGAGCTGGCGCTGGCCGCCTACCAGGGCAACAAGACGCTCTTCGCCGGCATTGGCTATGTCATGACCGGCCCCCACGGCGTGGTCGGTACCGATCTGGATGGCTGCGTATCGGACGACGGTACCGTGGCGCCATGGGCGGCCGAGGTGATCGCCAAACTCGACAGCTACACCGAGATCAGCCCATCGGGCCATGGCCTGCGCGTGCTGTCCTTCGGCGAGCAGACCAACGACTGGAACAACCACGACGTGGGTATCGAGGTCTATGGCGGCAACGAAGCGCGCTTCCTGACCGTCACCGGGGAGCACCTAGCCGGCTCGCCGCGCGAAGTGCGCGACGCCCGCGCCGACGTGCTGAAGACGCTCGAAGGCCGCTATGCCAAGGAGCGCCGCAAGGCCGACGTCATCGACCTGAACATGCCCGACGTGCTGGATGACTTGCTTATCCCCGACGTCGACACGGTGGACATCCCCTACGCCTCGCGCGACTTCCTGACCACCGGGTCACACAGCGGTGACCGCTCGCGCGCACTGTTCAGCGCGGCCGTGGCTCTCTACACCGCTGGCCTGGACGATGAAGAGGTGTTCTCGATACTGGCCGACAGCGAGCACGCGATGGAGATCGCTCTGGATCACCGGCGCCAGGACCACGACCGCGCGTTGCTCTACATCTGGCGGGAACACTGCTGCAAAGGCAAGGCCCGCGCCGCTGAATTCAAGGCGCTGACCGCCGAGGACTTCGACGCGCTGCCCAACGAGCCGGCAACAGAGCAAAGCCCTGCGCTGGTGGCCGCCAACAAGACCAAACCGGCGCGCTTCCGCGTGCAACCGGTGATCGAGTTTCTGAAGAGCACGCCGATGTCCTGGATCATCAAGGGCATTTTGCCAAAGGCGCAGCTCTGCGTGCTGTTCGGCGACTCCGGTTCGGGCAAGACATTCTTCACTCTAGACCTGGTCGGGGCAATTGCGCGCGGCATCGAATGGCGCGGTCACAAGGTCAAACAAGGGCGCGTTGCCTACATCTGCGCGGAAGGCGCCGGCGGCTTCCGCAATCGCCTGGCCGCTTATGCGCACCAGCATGCCGTGCCGCTGGCCGATCTGGATATCGGTGTCATCCCTGACGCGCCCAACTTCATGGAGAAGGTCGACATCAAAGACCTACTGGCGGCCATCCAGACGTTCGGCAAGACCGACGTCATCGTGGTGGACACCTTTGCCCAGGTGATGCCGGGCGCGAACGAAAACGCCGGGGAAGACGTCGGCCGCGCACTGGCGCACTGCCGTGCTCTGCACAACGCCACAGGCGCCCTGATCATCCTGATCCACCACACCGGTAAGGACGCCAGCCGCGGCGCGCGGGGCTGGTCTGGCGTGCGCGGCGCTGCCGATGCGCAGATTGAGATCGTCCGCTCGGGCGACGATCGTACCGCCATCATCGACAAGATGAAGGACGGCGCCGGCGAGGGCGACGAATACGGTTTCAAGCTGCTGACGGTGCCTATCGGCATCGATGAGGACGATGAAGAGATCACCTCCTGCGTGCTCGAACACGTCGCCGCGGTACCCAAGGCCGAACGCAAGAAAGAGCCCAAGGGGGCGGTTGAAAAACTGGTGCTGAAGGTTGCCAACGAGATGATGGGTTTGACCGATGGCGTGGTGGCGGTGAACACGCTTATTGAGGGTTGCATCTCGCAAATGGTCTTCGATAGTTCCGATGGGAAACGAGATCGCCGCCGCGAAGTTTCGTTGCGCGCTTTTACCGCTCTGCAAGCCGCAAACAGACTCGGGGTAAAAGATGGCTGCGTGGTGGTGCTGTGAGCAATTTGCAAAATGTTGCGCGTTGTATTTTGCAAATTGCTCGCCACAAAACCCACAACTACCACTTGTGCCCCACAAATGGAAACACAGAGCTTTGCCACAACAACCACACGACCCCCGTAGGGGGTGTGGTGGTGTGGCAGTGTGGCGCGCAACAAACTACAACAGGAAAAATAATGCAAGCAACCACAACTGGCAAAGTTTTACAAAGAGGTGTGGCAATGAAGAAAAATCCAAAGGGGCGTCGGGTTGGTGAAAATCACCAGTTTGCAATTCTGACCAACGGCGAGGTGGAGCTGTTGCGGCAACTGCGCGAAGAAGGAAGGACTTGGCAGTGGCTTGCCGACAAGTTCGAGGTGGCAAAGCGAACAGTCCGCGATATCTGCGCGTACAGGCGCCGCTGATGTGCGCGTGATGGATGGTGAGCTGCGCGAAACTCCGCAGCATGAGCCGAACAACCTCCTACTCGCTGAAAGTTGCAAACGAAATTTGCGCACGCCTCGCTGAAGGCGAACCGCTGCGCGTTATCTGCCGCGATGACCACATGCCAGCCTGGCGAACGGTCTACGATTGGCGCTCAGCAGATCCAGAGTTTGCCGCACGGATCGCGCATGCGCGCGATGTTGGCTTCGACGCCATCGCCGAAGAGGCCCTTGAGATCGCCGACACGCCGGTGGAAGGCGTGCGGCGCGAGGTGGGAACTGACGGCGTCAAGGCAGTCCACGAGGACATGCTGGGCCACCGCAAGTTGCAGGTTGAAACCCGGCTCAAGCTGCTGGCGAAATGGTCTCCCTCTCGCTATGGCGATAAGCAGCAAATTGAACATTCCGGCCACCTCGAACTGGGCAAGATGTCCGACGAGGAACTGGATGCCGAACTGGCCGCGCTCGCGGCCGTAGCAGTCGCCACAACCCAGCCCCCTGACGATGGGTCCGATCTCGTCTGATCGCGCCGCCAAGGAGCGTTTGTTGCTCCTGCTGCGGGAGAAGAAGCGCCGGTTGCCGATCTGGGCGCCGCTGCCCGGCCCGCAGACCATGGCGTACGAATCCAAGGCCGACATCATCGGCTACGGTGGCGCGGCCGGCGGTGGCAAGACTGACCTGGCTGTGGGCAAAGCCATCACACGCCACAAGAAAATCCTTGTCCTGCGCCGTGAAGCAACTCAGCTCACCGGCATCATCGATCGATTCTTCGAAGTCCTCGGCAGCCGCGACGGCTACAACGGGGCTGATCGCATCTTGCGGCTGCCGACGCAGCAAATCGAATTCGGATCGACCAAAGACCCAGACGATTGGAACAAATACCAGGGCCGGCCGCATGACCTCCTGGTGTTCGATGAAGCAGCCAACTTCCTCGCGTCGCAAGTACGCGCCCTGCTTGGCTGGCTGCGCTCGGTCGATCCGAACCAGCATTGCCAAGCACTGCTCACGTTCAACCCGCCGACCAGCGCGGAGGGTCGTTGGATCATCGAATTTTTCGCCCCCTGGCTCGACAACAAACACCCAAACCCCGCGAAGCCGGGCGAGCTACGCTACTTCGCCGTGGTCGACGGCCGCGATGTGGAGCGGCCCAACGGTGAGCCGTTCATGCACGGCAATGAGCTGATCACACCGATGTCGCGCACGTTCATTCCGTCGCGCGTCTCCGACAATCCTTACCTCTACGGGACGGGCTACATGGCTACCCTGCAATCGCTGCCGGAGCCGTTGCGCTCGCAGATGCTCAATGGCGACTTCAATGCCGGCATGGAAGACGACGCTATGCAGGTTATCCCGACAGCTTGGGTTGAGATCGCGCAGGCGCGCTGGAAACTCCCCGACCGACTCGAACCGATGGACAGCATCGGTGTGGACGTGGCGCGCGGCGGCAGCGACAACACGATCATCGCCCGCCGACATGCAATGTGGTTCGATAAAGCGTTGGTCTATCCGGGCTCACAAACCCCCAATGGCCCAATGGTTGCCGGCCTGACCATTGCCGCTATGCGTGATTCGGCGCCAATCCACATCGATGTCATCGGCGTGGGCTCGTCACCGTATGACTTCCTCAACGAGGCAAACCAACAGGTGATGGGCGTCAACGTGTCCGAGAAAGCCAGCGGCACCGACAAGTCGGGCCGTTTGAGGTTCTTCAATCAACGGTCGGAATTGTGGTGGCGCATGCGCGAGGCGCTGGACCCGGGCAACAATACCGGCATCGCATTGCCACCTGATCGTGAGTTGCTGGCCGACCTCTGCGCGCCAACGTGGAGAGCATCGGGACCGGTGATCCAGGTGGAGAGCCGTGAGGCCATTTTCGACAGAATCCGTCGCTCGCCTGACTGGGCGAGCGCTTACATCCTGGCATTGATGGACACGCCGAAGCGGCAACGGCGAGGTGCGCGTGATCAATCACGCGGCGAATACGATCCGTACAAATCGTAACTAGCCCACCTCCCACGCCATGCGCATCATCGAAACCACGACCGCCGACAAGATCGCCAGCATCGCCGGCTTGACCGAGGCGCATTGGCAAGAGATCGCACGCAACAAGCACCTGATGGTGCTCAAGCCGGATGTGGCCCGCTACAACTCGTTGGAAGCGGCAGGCAATTTGCTGTCGCTGTATGCGTACAACGATGCCGACGAGATCATCGGCTATTCCGTGAACATCCTCAGCAACCACCTGCACTATGCCGATCTGCGCGTCTGCGCCAACGACGTGCTGTACATCGCACCGGAATACCGCAGGTCGCGCCTGGGTTTACAACTGATTGACCGCACCGAAGAAGCTGCCAAGGCCCACGGCGTCCACATGATGTCCTGGCACGCCAAGGAAGGCACCGCGCTGGCGGGCATCCTGCCGCGCAAGGGTTGCCAGCTCCAAGAACTGATTTTCACCAAGGAGCTGTGATGTACAACTTCCAGCTCATTGCGGACGGTTTCAACGTGCAGGCGGCCATCGCCGAACTGGCGGCCAAAGCCGACGCGTTCAAGATGTTCACCGGTCGACAAGAAGCACCGGGCAGTGCGCACCACTCTACCGAATGCATCGTTTTGCGCGGCCCTGTCGCCATCACGATGGACGCAGTCTTCAACGACACGCACGCTGTTTGGTACCCGCTGCCGCCCGAGCTCGACCTTCCCGATACCCTCGAACTGACACGCAAAGCCCTCGACAAGCTGTCGCCTATGGCCGAGCTCGGCCGCGTCATGGTGGTCAGCTTGAAAGCCGGCGGCGCCATCGATGCGCACATTGACGAGGGCGCATACGCCGCGCACTACGAACGCTTCCACCTGGTGCTGACATCCAAACCCGGCAACGTTTTCCAGTGCGGCCGCGAAGCCATCCACATGCAGCCCGGCGAGCTGTGGCAATTCGACCATCGCCAACTCCACTCCGTACAGAACGCGTCCGACGAGGATCGCATCCACATCATCATCGACGCCCGACGCACGTCCGGCCAGGAGCAATAACTATGGGCTTTTCTGCAATGGCCGCAATCGCGGTTGCCACCACTGCTTATTCCGTGAACGCGCAACAGCAGGCATCAGGTAAGGCTCGCGAGCAACAGCAGGCTGCTCTCGACTTCCAACAACAGCAAGCCGCGCAGGCCGAGGCCAGCAAACCTCAAGGCAGCGCAGCCCCCAGCGCAGCGGGCGCCCAAGATGCGATGGCCGGCACCGGCCAGGCCGGAGGCTCGCCAGGCGTCGCACAAACCTTTCTCACGGGTGCGTCGGGCGTCGACCCGAACACGTTGGACTTGGGCAAGAAAACCTTGCTAGGCGGCTAATCCATGGCAGAAAAAAGCCAACTCGAATTGATGCGCATGCGCTTGGAGCAGCTACGCTCTGAGCGGGCATCGTGGTTCGCGCACTGGCAAGAGCTGACGGTCTACCTGTCGCCGCGCCAAGGTCGGTATTTCCTGCAGGACCGCAATCGCGGCGAACGACGCCACAACGCCATCTACGACAACACCGGAACGCGCGCGCTTGGCAGTCTGGCCGCCGGCCTGATGGGCGGATTGACCAGCCCGGCACGCCCGTGGTTTCGCTTAGCAACAGCCGATGAAGACCTGAACCAGCAATCAGCGGTCAAGGAATGGCTGAACCGCTGCACCAATACCATGCTGACCGTGTTCCAGCGCTCCAACACCTATCGCGCGCTGCACAGTGTGTACCGCGAGCTGGGGGTGTTCGGCACCGCTGCCAACATCGTGATGCCAAACTTCGACAACATCATCCACAACCACCCGCTGACAACCGGTGAATTCCTGATCGCGACCGACTTCCAAGGCAAGGTCTGCACGCTCTATCGGGAATTCGAGCTGACCGTGTCGCAGATGGTCAAGGAGTTCGGCCGCAGCAAGTGCAGCATTACCGTGCAAAACATGTTCGACCGCGGCCAGCTCGATACTTGGATCCCGATCGTCCATTGCATCGAGCCACGCGCGGATCGCGACGCCAGCAAGATCGACACGCTCAACATGGCGTGGAAAGACATCTATTTCGAGAAGAGCGGCCAGGACAACCAACTTTTGCGCGAGTCCGGATTTAAACGTTTCCGCGCCATGTGCCCGCGATGGGACGTGGAAGGTGGCGACATCTACGGCAATTCGCCAGGCATGGAAGCGCTGGGCGATATCAAGCAGTTGCAGCACGAACAGCTCCGCAAGGCTCAAGGTATCGACTACATGACGAAACCGCCGTTGCAGGTGCCGACATCGATGAAGAACCGCGATGTCGAAACGCTCCCGGGCGGCATCACGTTCTTCGATGGCAACAACGGCCAGTCGATCAAGACCACGTTCGACGTGCGGCTGGACCTGTCCCATTTGCTGGAAGACATCCAGGACGTGCGGCAGCGCATTCGCGGCAGTTTCTATGCCGACCTGTTCCTGATGATCTCAAGCGGCCAAGACGGCCGCATGACCGCAACCGAAGTTGCGGAGCGCCACGAAGAGAAGATGCTGATGCTCGGCCCGGTGCTCGAGCGCTTGCAAGATGAGTTGCTCGACCCGCTGATCGAAATCACCTTCGATCAGATGATGGAAGCCCGCATCGTGCCGCCACCGCCGCCGGAGTTGGAAGGACAGGAGCTCAGCGTGCAACTGGTCAGCATGCTGGCGCAGGCTCAGCGTGCCATCGCCACCAACGGGGTGGATCGCTTCGTCGGCAATCTCGGCAGCATCGCATCCTTCAAACCCGACGTGCTGGACAAATTCAACTCCGACAAATGGGCCGATACCTACAGCGACATGCTGGGTGTCGATCCGAGCCTGATCGTCCCTGATGACCAGGTCGCACAGATTCGCCAAGCACGCGCCAAGGCACAGCAGGCCGCGCAGCAAGCCGCCCAGATGAATCAAGCGGCAGACACCGCCCAGAAGCTGGGCAATACCCCTACCGATGGCGGCAATGCGGCCAGCGACGTGATGTCGATGTTTAGCCAATAAGGACGCAATCATGACCAGCCTGAAAACCAGCGACGCAGATTATGACTATTGCTGCCCCAGCGATCCCAACCCATTCGGTTACGGCACAGAAATCAGCCTGACCGAACAGCAGGTGGAAGCGCTGGGCCTGAAAGACAACCCGCCAAAAGCAGGTAGCACCGTTGGTATTCAGGCCATCGGCATCGTGACGATGGTCGCGCAGGAAGCCGACGCCAGTCAGGAAGGCGGCAAGGTGGACGTGCGTTTGCGCATTCAACTGACCGACATGGAAATCTCGGCGCCGAGCACCAACGAGCAAACCGCAACATCTCTCTACGGCGGCTGACGCCTTTTAGGTGCGCGTGATTGTTCGTAGCACAAATACAGTCACGCCATGGATGACATCAACCCCACCGATACAGCAGCGCTCGAAGCGCGCAGCGAGAAGATCCAGGCCAAGAACAGATTGGCCGCGACGACGGAAGTGGATGACATCAAGTGGCTGATGAGCACAAAGCGGGGCCGACGAATCGTGCACCGCCAACTCGACAAGGCCGGCGTGTTCCGACTGTCCTTTCACACAAATGCGCTGCAAATGGCATTCAACGAAGGCAATCGAAACCAGGGCAACGCGCTGTTGGCACTGGTCACTGAGCACTGCCCCGAACGATATGCCGACCTACTGAACGAGGCCAAGAATTTATGAGTACCGAAACGCTAATCGCTGGGAACACCACAAGTACCGGCAGTTCGCAAACCGCTGAAGCAACTACGGAAACGCCGGCAACTGCTGCCGCGACGACCGCAGAAACAACAGCAACAGAGCAGCAAACTTCTGCCACTGAGTCCACCAAAGACGGCGAGACACCGGCTGAAAAGCCAGTCGAAAAGCCTGCTGATGGCGCAGAGCCAAAGGAAGCCCCGAAACCGAAAGCGCCAGAGAAGTACGAATTCAAAGCCCCAGACGGCTCCGAGTTCAAACCCGAGGTGATGAAGGAATTCGAAGGCGTCGCCAAGGCCCTGGACTTGAGTCAGGAAGATGCGCAAAAAGTCGTCGACGCAATGGCCCCAAAGATTCGGGATGCGCAAGTCGCGCAGTTCGAAGCTACCAAAACGGAGTGGACCAACAACGCGAAGACCGACAAGGAGTTCGGCGGAGCAAAGCTCAACGAAAACCTTGTCGTGGCTGAGAAAGCGCTGACCGCTTTCGGCACGCCAGAACTGCGTCAGCTGCTCGTGGACACCGGTCTGGGCAATCACCCTGAAATCATTCGGGCGTTTTTCCGGGCCGGGCAAAAGATTAGCAGCGGCAATCTCGTCATCGGGGGCGAAGCCCCAGGTGAAAAGGATGCGGCAGCGACCTTGTACCCAAATCAATCTAAAGGATAACAACCATGGCTGTCTTAGCAACTGGCGCATTGACGCTGGCCGATTGGGCCAAACGACTGGACCCTAACGGCCAAGTGCCGAAAGTGGCCGAACTGCTGTCGCAGACAAACGAAATTCTCGAAGACGCGGTATTCATCGAAGGGAACTTGCCGACAGGCCACCGCCTGACGATTCGTACCGGTCTGCCGATCGTCTACTACCGCGCAATCAACCAGGGTGTACCGACTTCCAAATCGGTCACAGCGCAAGTTGATGAAGCTTGCGGCATTCTGGAAGCCCGCTCGCACATCGACGTGGAACTGGCGAACCTGAACGGCAATACCGCTCAATTCCGCCTGTCCGAAGACCAGGCCTTCATCGAAGCGATGAACCAAACAATGGCCGGCGCGATGTTCTACGGTAATCCGGGCACCGACCCCCGCCAGTTCCTGGGCTTGCAAACCCGCTACAGCTCGCTGAGCGCAGGCAACGGCCAGAACATTCTGGACGCTGGCGGTACGGGCTCGAACAACTGCTCGATCTATCTGGTCGTGTGGGGCGAAAACACCGTGTTTTGCCCATTCCCGAAGGGTTCGAAAGCCGGTCTGATGCACCAGGACCTAGGTGAAGAATCGGTGCCAGACGCAAACGGCAACTTCTTCCAGGCAATGCGCGCACTGTACCAGTGGAAGAACGGCGTTGCGGTCAAGGACTGGCGCTACGTGGTTCGTATCGCGAACATCAACGTCACCGATCTTACCGGCCAATCCGGCACCCAGGCCGCCACCGCTGCGACTCAGATTATCAATCTGATGAGCCGCGCGTTGGATCGTCCACCTGCTCTGGCGATGGGCCGCGCCGCGTTCTACGCCAACCGCACGGTGTACTCCATGTTGCGCGTCGCCGCTCTGAATAAGTCCAACGCCGCTCTGTCCATCGAGAAGGCACTGACCCAGTTCGGCACCCCGTACTCGCTGACCAACTTCCTCGGCGTGCCACTGCGCAAGGTGGATCAGTTGCTGAACACCGAAACCCGCGTGGTCTAAGAAAGGAACACGAACATGATTCTCGACAATCTCCTGATGGTGTCCGGCGCGGTTTCCGCGGCGGGCGTTTTGTCCGGCCAAGCCGTGACAGCTACCGCAGTATCGACCAATTCGATCGATACCAACCCCGATGCACTCGGCGGTAATCAGCCCAACGATTGGGGCCGTGGCGAACCGCTGGAAATCAACATCAGCGTACTGACCACTGCTACCGCCGCCGGCGCCGCCACCGTCAACTTCGAATACATCCAAGCTGACGACACCGCGCTGACTACCAACGTCGAAACGCTGGTGCAGACCGGCCCGATCCCCATCGCCAAACTGCTGGCTGGCGTCAACGTCCCGTTGCATTTGGACCGCGCCGCTCCGTACGCACCCCGCCGTTATGTCGGTGTGCGCTACACGATCGGCACCGGCCCGCTGACCGCCGGTACGTTCGTGGCGTCCATCGTCAAGAACATCCAGGACATCCAGAACATCTACGGCAAGTCCGGCTTCTCGGTGACCTAACCCGCGAGGGGCTGCGGCCCCTCCATTTTTGGAGCAAGCAATGCCTAAATACATCGTGTTGGAAAAATCCCTCGTTGGTAACGAGATCCACGAAGCCGGTGCAGAAGTCGAATACGACGGTCTGCCCGCTGAAAACCTGCAGCCGACGTGCGACGAAGGTCGCGCCAAGTACCAGGAATATCTCGAATCGAATGCCGCGCGCGTCGCAGCGCTGAAAAACCAATACAGCGAAAGCACTGTCGGCGACCCCGACAAGTTCGGTGCTGCTGTTGCAAAAGCCATCGCCGACGCAAATGCAGAAGCAGCGGCAGCGAACAACGCTTCGCTCGCGGTGTTGGTGAGCCAAGCAGTCGCGGAAGCCTTCGCAACAATGTTCCCAAACGGTGCCAACAAGGCGGCCGTGAAAGACCTGGTTTAACGAACACGTCTCCTCCAAGCGTGGGTAGTGCTTAAACGGGGCCTTGCGCCCCGTTCTTTTTAAGAGGCAACCAATTGAGCAGCGAAGTCGATATCTGCAACGTGGCGCTCGGCTATCTGGGCGACGATGCCACAGTCGCCAGTCTGTCGCCGCCCGAAGGCAGCGCACAAGCAGATCACTGTGCACGTTTCTACCCGATCTCGCGCGACTCACTCCTGGATATGCACGGGTGGAGTTTCGCGACGCGACGCGCTTCGCTTGCGCTTTTAGCCGAAACACCTCCAAGCCCTTGGCGCTACGCTTATGCTCAGCCGACCGACTCGTTGGATCTTCTGGCGATTCTCGCGCCCGATGCGCAGGACGACTACAGCACCGGGCTGATCCAATACGGTAGCCGGCTTGCGTCCCCCGAACTGGGCGTCGGCAACTACACGCCCCAGACTTTCACAAGCGAGATTGACGGTTCTGGCGCGCAGGTGATCTACACGAATCAGCAAAATGCAGTCCTGCGATACGTGGCGCAGGTCACCGACCCCACCAAGTTCTCGCCGTTGTTCACTGAGGCGCTGTGCTGGTTGCTCGCGTCCAAACTTGCCGGCCCCGTACTCAAGGGCGATGCCGGGCGGGCTGCCTCGGTGGATTGCCTGAAAATGTTCAACATGTGGTTTGGCAAGGCCACGGTGTCGGATTCCAATCAGCAGCGCCACAAAGTGGCGCAGAGCACTACCTGGATGGCGAATCGATGAGCCAGCGCCAGCTTGCCAAATCCTTCTCTTCCGGAGAACTCACGCCGGAGCTGTTCGGCCGTATTGACCTGGCGAAATTTCAGGCCGGGCTTGCGCTCTGCCGTAATTTCGAAATCCTGCCCCACGGCCCGGCGGCCAACCGCCCCGGCACCGAGTTCGTTCTTGAGGTGAAGAACAGCGCCGTCAAAACCCGTCTTATCCCGTTCACTTATTCCATCACTCAGACGATGGCTATCGAAGTGGGCGCGGGCTATTTCCGGTTTCACTCTCAGGCCGGCACGCTGTTGAATGCTGGCGTGCCGTATGAGGTGGCGAACCCATATGCTGAAGCCGACCTTTTCGACATTCACTACGTTCAATCGGCCGACGTCTTGACGTTGACGCATCCCAACTATCCGGTGCAAGAATTACGCCGGCTGGGCGCCGTCAACTGGACGCTGACCGCCCCAACGTTCCAGGCGCCAACCAACGTACCCACCGGGGCCTTCGCGATTTCATCGCACCCCGGGGTTACGACCACGGCGTATCAGTACGTCGTCACAGCGGTGAACAAAGACAATCTCGAAGAAACCATCGCGTCCGCACCATCTACTCCGGTTACCAACGACCTGACGTTGGCCGCGCACTTTAACGAAGTGGGGTGGGTAGCGCCGGCCACGGGCAACATCGTCCGATACAACATCTATAAGCTATCCAACGGGCTGTACGGATTCATCGGCCAGGCGGCCGGACTCTCGTTTGTCGACAACAACATCACGGCAGACGTGTCGCGCACGCCCCCGATCAACGACACCGGATTCAACGATGCCGTGGGAAACTACCCGGCCGCCGTGTCGTATTTCGAACAGCGCCGCTGTTTCGCGGGATCGGCCAACCTACCCCAAAACTTCTGGGCGACCCGCAGCGGCACGGAGTCCAACCTGTCGTACTCCATCCCCACCCGTGACGACAACCGCATTGCGTTTCGTATTGCCGCGCGCGAAGCGAGCGCAATTCGGCACATCGTGCCGGCCGCAAGTCTGATTCTACTGACGCCATCATGCGAATACCGCATCAACCCAAATGGCGACGTTATCACGCCATCCCTGACGTCGGTCAAACCCCAGTCGTTTATCGGTTGCAACAACGTCACGCCGGTGTTGGTCGGCAATTCGATCCTGTTTGCGCAAGCCCTGGGGGGCCGCATCCGAGAAATGGCCTATAGCTGGCAGGCCAGTGGTTACCAGACCAACGACATTTCCATCCTAGCGCCGCACCTCTTCGACTACAACTACATTGTAGACATGGCGTACAGCCGCGCGCCGTACCCCATTCTCTGGGCCGTGAGCAGCAACGGTACGCTGCTGGGCATGACTTACGTATCTGAACAACAGATCGCCGCCTGGCACCACCACGACACGATCAACGGTGTCTTCGAGGCGATTTGTACCATCACCGAAACACCAACTGGCACAGTGTCCAGCGAAGCTATGCTGTACGCCATCGTCCGGCGCACAATCGGCGGCGTTACGAAGCGCTATGTGGAACGCATGCATACGCGTTATTTCTCGACCGCCGCCGATGCGTTCTTTGTTGACTGCGGTGCCACTTACAACGGAGCACTCACAACCACCGTATCTGGCCTGGCGTGGCTTGAAGGTCAAACGGTCAGCATCCTGGCCGATGGTGCGGTACAACCCCAGCAGGTCGTGACTGCGGGCAAGATCACACTTCAGCAAGCGGCCAGCAAGGTCCAAGTCGGCCTACCGATTACCGCCGACTTGCAGACCTTGCCACTGGCGCTGCAGATCGACGGCGCCGCCGGCATTGGTCGTCAAAAGAACGTCAATAAGGCCTTCATCCGCGTCGATCGCTCAAGCGGGATTTTTGCCGGGCCATCATTCGACAATCTGACCGAGGTGAAGGAGCGCACAACAGAGCCTTACGGCTCGCCGCCCTCCCTCAAATCGGGCGAGGTATCGGTGGTCGTCACGCCGTCATGGGGGCCGGATGGCGCCCTGTGCATCCGACAGTCCGACCCGCTGCCATTGACGGTCGTGTCCATCGCACTGGACGTAGCCACCGGCGGCTAGTGCGCGTGAAGGACAACGCCTCGCACAAACTGGCGCAATACAGGAGATTCGAAAATGGGTTTTAGCGCCAGCACAATGTCGACAGTCGGTATGGCATCGAGCGTCGCGGGTACGCTTCTTTCTGCCAGCGGTGCCAGCAGCCAAGCCGCCAGCCAGCGTAATTCGTACGACTATCAGGCTTCCGTCGCCGCATCCAACGCTCGTGTAGCGCAGCTTCAGGCGTCCGACGCAATCCGCAACGGGCAGACTGCCGAAGAGACCCAACGTCTGAAAACAGGCGCACTGATGGGCACGCAGCGCGCAACGCTTGCAGCCAATGGCGTTGACCTAGGTGAAGGCAACGCCAACGACATTCTTGCCACGACCAAATATATGGGCGACCGCGACGCCGCCCAAATTCACTACAACGCGGCTCTCACGGCGTGGGGTTACAAGTCCCAGCAAGGCAACTATCTTGCCAATGCCGAGCAATTGAAATCCATGAGTGATAGTGTCAGCCCGCTGATGGCGGCCGGTACTTCGCTACTGACCGGCGCGACAGGTGTTGCCTCTAATTGGTACCGCCTGCAGAAGGTCGGCGCAGACAACCCTACTATTTTCGGCACTACCGATGCGGCAAAGTCGATGAGTTCCTGGGGCTTCTAATATATGCCAATCGTACCAACCTATTCTAGCCCGCAGGTAGCACCTGCCAGTGTTCCGGCCGCGTACGATCCAGGGCTGAACTCTCGATTGTTAGCTGAGGGCGCAGCGAATTCGGGCCGCCAACTTCAATCGCTCGGCCGCGCCATTCAAGGTGTCGGGGACGTCGCCACCAACGAGGCGGTAGACGCGCAGATGATGGCGAACCAGGTGCGCGTCGATGCTGCGTTGAACCAAGTCCGTCAAGCTCAGCAAGACCTTACCTACGATCCTCAAAACGGTTACGCCGTCAAGAAAGGTGCTGCAGCACTTGACCCCGACCCGCTTGGTCGGTCGCTGCCGCAACAGTACGGCGAACAATTGCAAGATACGATCAGCAGTGTTTCCGCCGGTCTCGGCAATGATGCCCAGCGACGTGTTTTCACGGAACAGGCTAACGGCATTGCCACGCAATTTACGGGCAATGTGCAGCGCCACATGATGCAAGAGTTCACGAACTTCGGACTGGAAACGCAACAAGGCACCATTAAGCTGGCGGCTGACTCGGCTAAACTGAATTGGAGCAATCCCGATCAGATCGCGCCGCAAATCGAAAGCGCCAAGGCCGCAGTGTGGAAGGCAGGCCAGATCAGTGGTGAGCCAGCCAACTTAACCGCCGCAAAAATCCAGGCGACCACCAGCGCAATCCATACTGGTGTCATCGATGCCGCGTTGCAAAACAACAATCCCGCTTACGCCTTGGCCTACATAGAAGCCAAGAAAGGCGAAATGACCGCTGACGATCTGCTGAAAGCAAACAGCATCGTCAAGCAAGACGTGCGCGCGCGCGTGGCTACCGGCACGGCGATGGCGGCCATGAATTCCCTACAAACCCGGCTCGCTCCGACTGACGCCGATCGCGTCAAGGCCATCACTGCCCAGACGGAAAGCAACAACCGCGAGACAAACCCCGATGGCTCGGTCGTGACATCATCGGCCGGCGCCAAGGGCAGCATGCAGGTCATGGACGCCACCAACAAGGATCCGGGCTACGGCGTGAAACCGGCGCAAGACGACAGTCTTGCCGAGCGCAAGCGCGTCGGCCAGGACTACATCATGGCGCTAGCGAAGAACTACGGTGGCGACATGGCAAAGGCCTGGGCGGCGTACAACGCCGGGCCGGGAACTGTCGACAAAGCTATCGCTGCAGCAGCCAAATCAGGCAGCCCAGGAGGTTGGATGGATGCAATGGCCCAGTTTCAGACCCCGGCAAAGAACAAGGAAACGACGAACTACGTTGCCACGAACATGGCCGCTTTGCAAAAACAACAAACAACCAGCGCACCAATCCCGTCAATGCAAGACGTACACGACAACATCCGTACTCAGCTCGGTCCGAATCCTGATCCCCGGTTGCTCCAGGCATCGCTGGCCGAAGGCACTCGCCAATACGAGGATTTCATGAAGAACCGAAAAACCCAGGGTGAGAATGCGACCGTGGCCGCGCAGCAGTGGCTTATCCAGAATAACGGCAACATGGCCGCACTGCCACCTAATTTGGCCTCCGCGGTTACGCAGTTCGCGCCGGACAAGTACGATAACCTGGTTGATTTCTCCAAGAAAATTGCCAAGGGCGAGAACGTAACCCACATGCCGGCCTATCTGGATGCCGTGGCGCACCCGGAAGACTTGGCGAAAATGCCGGACTCAGTCTTCAATCACTTCGTTACCGTGAACTTTTCGCAGACCGATGGCAAGCAAATCGCCAAGCTGCGCCAAGACGAGATCAACGGCAAGGATGATCAGAGCGCCGGCAGTTTGAACCGACCGGCGCTGAACACGGCCTTGAACAGCCGACTGACCGCAATCGGTATCAACCCTACCCCGAAAGACTTGGGTGAAAAGGCCCGTGTCGGCAGCATTCAGAAATTCGTCACTGATGGCATTTTCCAACAGCAACAGCAGTTGGGCCGGAAAATGACCGCGCAAGAGGTGAGCGATTACGTCGATACCACTATGGCAAAGAACGTCCAGTTCCGCAGCACCTTCCTGGGATTCGATACTGGAGCCACGCAGCAAAACCTAATGAACATGAAAGTGGCCGACATCCCTAGCGCCTCTCTGACTAGCATTCGTACCGCGTTGGCGCAGGCGGGCAACACCAAGCCGACCGACGATCAAATCCTGCGCACCTACTGGACGAGCAAATCTAAAAATGGCCGATAGCGATAACAACCCTTTTGCCGAAGCCGCTGCGCAAGTCATGCACGCTGAGCGGCAGGACACTGCTGCGACGATCCGTAACAACGTGCAATTTGCCGTTGGTCAGAATCCCGACCAAGCAGCGCAGTATCAGCATTTGGCAAAGTATGTCGGCGTGCCCGTCGAAACGGTGCAGGCCCAGCCCGAAGCTATCAAACAGCAGGCCGCCTTGCAGTCGATGGACGCCAGCCGCCTAACGTCGGATTACCCTACGCTGGCTAAGTACCTGGTCGACCCCAACAACGTAGCGAAGTCGCACGACGATATCGCGCCGCTCGCCGCAGTTGAGGGAGCAACCAAAGCGCTGCCTGCGCCGGCCAATCCCCCGCCCGATCTCACGGAGGGGCGCTCATTCGTCGCGCTCCCGGAGCAATCGCCAACCCTTCGGGATCGCCTGGCGAACTGGTGGGCGGGCGTTGTCGGTGGCCCTACCGCCGACCAACAGCGTCAACAGCAAGGGGCGGCAGAAGCCAACGCCATCTTAGCGGCGCGCAAGGCCGATCCGTCGCTGGTGCCGCCGGCCAACGCCACGCCTGCGCAAATCACTGAATTGAATAACCGAGCCTGGGAACAGTCCCGCAACGCCATCGGCGGCATGTCGCAAGTGCCACAGATCGCCGCCGAGCGCTTCGTCAAATCTGCATCCTTCGGGCTGATCTCCCCCGTGACGCCGACGCAGTCACACTCCTGGCAATCGTCAACATCTGCCGGGCTCGGCGACTTGGGAGGATTCATCGTCGGCCCAGCAAAGTTGGCAGGCAAGGTTATCGAGGCGGTACCGGGTGTTGCGCGGCTGACGCCAGCGGCTGGCGATGCGTGGGCCACCAGCTTGGCCCAGAACGTCGTCAAGCAAGCCGCGGTGCTCGGCACCGCCAGCGGGTTGCAAGAGGCCGGCGGCGCGGCTCTTGATTCGCATAGCGTCCAGGAAGGCACGGGCAAAATCGCGCACGGTGCCGCGACGGGCGCCGGCATTGGTGCGATTTTCGGCGCCGCTGGCAAGGTTCTACCGGACAACACCATTGCGCAGTGGGCCGCGCGCGCCGTCGGCGTGAGCGCGGCGCAAGACGCCATCACCGGTGCGAGCGTCGATGATGACCGTCCGCTGGAAGACAAGATTTTCAGCTACGCGATGAATGCCTTCTTCACCGCGCACGGTGGTGGTCGCACCGGCGGCAACTGGTTCACAAGCAACCCCGAGGTGCGCAAGGGCTACGAGGACGCGAACAAGGCCGAGGCGGCGCAACAAGGCGCGCAAGGGCTCCAAGCCTTGGGCGAACTGGCGACGGCCAGCAAGACGCGCACGCGCGATCCTGAAGGATTCAAGAACCTGGTGCGCAACATGACCGAGGACGGCAACTTGCAAGACGTCTATGTGGACGCCAACAAATTTGCCGAGGTGCTGAACCAGTCCGGCGTCAATATCGATCAGTTGTCGCGCACGATGCCCGATGTGGCCGCGCAGTTCCAGGAAGCCGTGCACACCAACGGCGATATCCGCATTCCGGTCGAAGATTACGCCACGCACATTGCCGGCGGCCCCGTCGATGCCAACCTGTTGCCGCACCTGAAGGTCGATCCGGATGGCATGACCTACCAGCAGGGGCAGGACTTTTTCCAGAATCAGCAGACCGAAATGCAATCGTTGGCGGAGCGCTTGCTGGTGCAGAAGCACGCCGAGGATACCGCGACAGCCGATGCTCAAATGGTGCACGATAAGGTGCTAGACCAGTTGAATACGGCCGGCCGATTCCAGCCAGCGGTCAATAATGCCTACGCGGCGATGACTCGTGATTTCTACAAGACGCAAGCGGATCGGCTGGGCATCACTCCTGCCGAGATGTACGATCGCTACCCACTGACGATCACCAGTGAGTCGCTGGCACAAAGCGAAAAACGATTCGGCCAACCAGACGGATGGACAACGGCTGAGACTGAAGCACCCGATTCGGGACCAACCCGCAATCCCAAAGGTACGTACAGCCCAGCCACCGCAACTATCCGGTTGCTCCAACGCGCGGATTTGTCGACCTTCCTGCACGAGTCCGGCCACTTCTACCTGGACACACTGCAGAAGGTCGTATCGCTGCCGGATGCGCCGGAGAGCATGCGCAAAGATTTCGACACCTTATTGCAGTCGTTCGGTGAAAGGGGGGAATCCCCGGAACAGCGGCTGACCGACTGGACGGGCAAGGATCTCGACGGCCAACGCGCCGGCCATGAACAGTTCGCCCGCTCCTTCGAGAAATATCTGATGGACGGCAAAGCGCCAACGCTGGAATTGCAAGGTCTGTTCGCGCGCTTCCGTTCTTGGCTGATGAATGTCTATCGCTCGTTCAGCGAACTGCCCGACAGCTTCTCGCCCGATGTGCGCGGCGTCATGGACCGCTTGCTTGCCACCGAGGAAGCCATCCGGCAGACCGAGCAAGCCCGCAGCTACATGCCCTTGCGCGAAGCACCAGAGGGCACCACACCCGATCAGTTCGCGGCATACCAGGAGCTGGGTCGTGAGGCCACCGACCAGGCCGTGGCTGACATGACAGGCCGCAGCATGCGCGACATGAAGTGGGCATCTAACGCCCGCGCCAAGGCCCTGCGCGCGCTGCAAAAAGAAGCCGAGCGCGAACGCAAGGCAATCCGTGAGGAAGTCACCAAAGAGGTGAACGCCGAGCCCGTGGAGCAAGCCCGCAACTCGTTGAAGAAAGGCGAGATGGTCGGCCCTGACGGCGACCTGGCGTTGGACACGCGCCCGCTCGGCTCGCCCAAGTTGAAACTAAAGACCGCCGACATCACCGAGCTGTACCCGGAAAGCATGCTGGCGCGGCCCGACTTGGCGCCGCTGAAAGGCTTGTCCGCGAAAGAAGGATTGCACCCGGATATCGTCGCCGACATGTTCGGTTTTCCGGACGGCCGCACCCTGATGGACGCGCTCCTGAATGAAAAGCCAAAAGAAAAAATCGAAGGTATGACCGATCAGCGCATGCTCGAGCGCCACGGTGAGCTGACCGATCCAACCGCCATCGAGCGCGCTGCCGAAGCGGCCGTGCACAACGAGGCACGCGCCCGGTTTGTTGCGACCGGCCTGAAAATGCTCAGCAAGTCGCCTATCCCGGCCCGCCAACTGGCGTTAGCCGCCAAAGAGGCGGCAGACACAGCCGTCGCCGCCAAGCGTGTGCGCGACCTGCGCCCCGCCCAGTACGCCGCCGCCGAGACGCGATCCAACCGGGAGGCCATCAAGCTGGCGCCGAAGGATCCCGCCGGCGCCGTCCAGGCGCAGCGCGCCGCGCTGCTGAATAATCGGCTGTTCAAGGCCGCAACCGACGCCGTTACCGAAGTGCAAAAAGGCGTCGATTATCTGAAGAAATTCGACAAGCCGGCGGTACGCGAGAAGATCGAACTGGATTACCGTGATCAGATCGACACCCTGTTGGATCGTTTCGATCTTCGGAAGTCCACCACGCTGACGTCGCTGGACATGCGCGAATCCTTGCTCAATTTCGTGGAGCGCATGGCCGCCCAAGGCAATGAGCCCCAGGTGCCAGAAGCCTTGCTGAACGAAGCGATGAAACAGCACTACAAGGACATGACCGTGGAGGAATTCCGCGGGCTACTGGACGCTGTCAAGTCTATCGAGACAATGGGCCGAAAAGCTCAGATGGTGGCCGATGGGCAAGAAATGCGCGAAATCGCCGCTCTGGCGACGGAAGCGCAAGCGGCCATGGCCGCGCTGCCGCAGCGCACCCCGGAAAGCAATCGGGGGTTGGGACGAATCGAGGCGAAGTGGCTCGACGTCAAGTCTGCCGGCCGCAGCATGCAGGCGGCTCTCCTGAAGATGGAGCAGATGATTGACTGGCTGGACAACCGCAACGCCAACGGCGTTCTGAACCGCGTCGTCTTTCGTCGGATCGCCGATGCGGGCGTGCACGAGTACGACATGCAAGCTAAGGTCAAGACTGAAATCGACAAGTTGATGCATTCGAATCTGAAGGACGTCACCAAGGAGGGCAACAAAATTTACGTTGCCGAAGGCTTGGTCGACGGTATGACGGGCCAGCCCCAGCGCTTTACCAAAAAAGAAATGTTGTCTCTCGCGGGCAACATGGGAAACGACTCGAACATGTCGAAGTTGCTAGGCGGTGAGAAGTGGTCAGAAACGGCCGTCTGGGATTTTCTCAATAAGAACATGACTAAGGCCGATTGGGACTTTGTGTCCGGCTTGGGCAAGACGCTGGAAACGCTGTGGCCTGAGAAGCTGGCGATGTCGCGTCGGCTCGGCAATACAAACCCGGAGAAGATCGCGCCGCGCGCTTTCGACACCCCACACGGCCGCTATGACGGTTGGTACTGGCCGATGGTCTATGATCCAGCGCGTGCGCAGGACGTAGCCGAGCGCGGGGCCAAGGCTGGCGACTCAATGTTCGAGAACATCTACACCCGGGCCAACACCGACACGGGCCGGATGAACACGCGCAACGAAAACTACGCCCGCCCGTTATTGCTGTCGCTCGACACCATCCCGCGAGTGATTAAGGATGAAATCCACGATATTGCCTACCGCGAAGCGATCATGGACGCAGACAAATTTCTGTCCAACAAGGTGGTGCGCGAATCAATTACCAGCGCACTGTCGCCGGAACACTACGCGCAGTTGCGCCCTTGGCTTCAGTCGATCGCCAATGACCGTAAGGTGGATATGCAGGCACTGAAGTGGTTCGACCAGCTCGCACACGGCGCCCGCACGCGCGCGACCATTGTTGGCTTGGGCTATCGGGTTTCTACCATGCTGGTGCACGGCAGTTCCGCCGCCCTGGAATCGGTCGCCGAAGTGGGACCTGTGTGGTTTGCCAAGGGCTTGGCAGATTTCAGTAACCCGCTCAACTGGGCGGCGAACAAAGATTTCATCTTCGAGCGCTCGGGTGAAATGCGCAACCGTATGAATGAGGTGGACCGGGACGTGCGCGAGCACTTGCGGGAAATTGACCTGCGCTTGATGGATACGACCAGCAGCGCCGTGGCGCGCGGCTCTGATCTCATGAAGGCGCATGCCTACCAAGGTATTGCGATGCTGGACATGGCGTCCGCCCTGCCCACATGGATGGGTGCTTATCACAAGGGCATGGCGCCGGTAGAGAAAGGCGGCAAGGGCATGTCCGAGGCCGATGCCGTTTATTTCGCTGACAAGACGGTGCGCAACGCCCACGGCGGTACCGGGATCAAGGACCAGGCGGCAGTGCAGCGCGGCCCCGAATTCTTCAAGCTGTTCACGATGTTTTATACGTTCTGGAACCACAACGTTAACCGGCTGATGGACACTAGCCGCATGGCGATGGACCCGGCTACCTGGAAAGACTCCGGGGCGGCGAGCACCGTGATCATGCGCTTTCTGATTTACACCTTGGGCATCCAGGTGATGCATGGCATCTTCCACCCAACCAAGGATGATGAAGGCGAAACGAATTGGTTGAAGTGGGCCGGCAAGGAATTCACCGCCGCGGCATTCGCTGGCATTCCGATCTTGCGGGACCTATCATCGCACTACCTTTCGGGCCGTGATTATAGCGTCACGCCGGCGGCCAGCATGGTGGATGCCGTGGGGAAATCTGGCATCGATGCTGCGAATGCGCTGACCGGCAAAGACGCCAACGACAAGTGGCTGAAGCACACGATCAATACGACGGGTTACGTGTTTGGCCTACCCCTCGGGCAGGCATCCAACGCTGGACAATTCCTTTGGGATGTCGGCGGCGGCAAACAAGATCCCCAAGGGATTTCGGACTGGTGGCACGGCCTTTTGCATGGTGACATGAATAAGCATTAGGTGCGCGTGACTGATCGGCAGCCGCTGAAAATCACGGCATGACGATCAATTCCACAACTCGCAAAGCGGGGCCGTTCGTTGGCACCGGGATCCAAACGGCTTATCCGTTTGCTTTCAAGGTGTTCACCGCAAGCGATATGTTGGTCGTCCAGACAAATACTCTGGGCGTCGACGCCACACTGGCACTCGGCACCGATTACGCCGTCGCTCTCAATGCGGATCAGAATGCGAACCCTGGTGGCACGGTGAACATGACGGTAGCGCCGCCGACGGGCTTCATGCTCACCCTGGGCAGCGTGGTGCCGGCGACGCAAGGTCAGAGCATCCCGAACAACGGTGGCTTCTTTCCGAAGGTTATCGAAGACGCCTTCGATAAGTTGACTATCGAAGTCCAACAGTTAGCCGAAAAAATCGGCCGAACGCTTCAATATGCTTTCTCCGATACCGCATCGGGGGGCACTATGCCGCCGGCTGCCTCTCGCGCCAACAACCTTCTAGGGTTCGACGCGAGCGGCAATATCATCGCTGTTGCCCCTACCGCTGGTTCCGCTACGGCACTCCAAGCGCTGCTTGCTACACCTGCGGGCGCAGGCCTGATCGGCAACAATCCTGCTGGCAATATCGCAGCCACCACCGTGCAAGCCGCGCTAAACGAGCTCGATTCAGAAAAGGTAAGTTTAGCCGGAGTCGAAAACATCACCGGCCTGAAGACGTTCACCGTCTCGCCCATCGTCCCGGATGTTTCTGCCGGGGATTCAAGTGGCAAAGCGGTAAATTCGAAATATGTCGCGGCAGCTATCGCGGCAGCCGTGCCCAAGGGGCACCTCAATGGGTGTTCGCTCGTGCCTGCAGGCGGGACGGTAAATATGACAGTTCTGCCTGGGATGGCGGCAGATTCCACCGCTGCAGTTCTTATTGCTCTCGCAAGCTCCATCGTAAAAACTACTGCCGCGTGGGCGGTGGGTTCAGGCAATGGCGCACTTGATGAGGGCGTTATCGCCGCAGGCACTCGATACTATTTTTTCTTGATCCGGCGCCCGGATACGGCGGTGGTCGATGTACTCGCATCGCAATCCCACGGAGCGTCGAGTACTGCCACGATTTCTATTGCCGCACCGGCTGTCGTTTCTTGGGCTGCGCACGGGCTGGAAGTCGGCGCAGGTATCGTATTCCAAACCACAGGGGCTCTACCAACGGGGCTGGTCGCTGGTACTCGATATTACGTGATTGCGAGCGGTTACACGAACGATTCGTTCCAGGTGTCCGCAGCCAAAGGCGGCGCGGCGATTACAACAACGGGTGCCCAAAGTGGTGTCCATACGGTGAGCGCGCCTCCAGTTCTTCCCGCCAACTATACGCAGTTGCGGTACTTGGGCGGCAACTTCACGAACGGCTCTTCGCAGTGGACAAAAGTTACCCAACGAGGAAATGTGTTCACGTACGGCACTCCAGTTCGCGACCTCAACGCATCTGGCACCGCAACCGCTGTGCTTCTGGCTTGCTCAATTCCTAAAGGCCGGCCGATGCAGCTATTGGCAAATGGCTACGTCAACAACGGCGCGAACGGCATTTATCTTTCCGATCCCACGAACGACGATCTCGCACCAGATATTGGCGCCGCTGTGCCGCTATCGTCTCTTCAGGCAGGGGCCAGTTCGTTGTCCGGCCCTATGTCTTGTTGGACTGATGCAGCGGGCCGTATTCGTCATCGCGAGGTGAATACGGGCATTGTCGCCATGGTCACCCTCGGGTGGGTTGATAACCGAGACAGGATTTAACTATGCCGTTTGTTCAACGTAATGACGTCGGCGTAATCATTGGCCTATTCGCAAACCTTCAAGAAGGTTACGCAGAAGAATTTATCGCCGACGATGCCCCCGTAGTTGTGGATTTTATTGCTTCGACCGTTCCGGAAGTCGTAGATCCGCTGACTAAACTCAAGCAATTTTTGTCGGCGAACCCGGACGTTGCCGCCATTCTACAAGGCTAAAAATGACCTTCTACTACGTTACCTATCCCGCCGGCAAAATCGTCAGTATCTACTCCAACTACCAGGGCGATCCGCCGGACGGCCAAGTTGTAGTAACCGTTGTGCCCGACGACGAACGCATGGCGTGGGATTTCGTTGCACAGGTGTGGTACTGGGACAAATCCGGTCTTCTTACGTTCTCGCAGGCTGCGTACAACGCCGCCATGCTGGCTGCCTCAATGCCGGTAGGAAGCGGTAGCGTGACCCTCACGATTCCCGCCGCGCTGGCCTGCTACCTGAGCGCGATCAGCGAAGCCCCTACCGCTTCCCGCCAGCTCACGAACAACGGCATCGACTTTGAAACGGTCACCAACAGCCAAGTAATCTCGCGGTTTGAAGCCTACTTCGAAATCCTGCAGCGCGCCTACAGTGTTTCCCATTCGGTGGCCGTCGACGTCAATGCCGGAACAATCACGACGCCGGCACAAGTCACCGCGGCGTGGACGACATACAGTGCCGCCTACACCAATTCCCGCAGCAAATTGCCGAGCATCGCCGATATCGTACAGAGCATCTCCGATATCGAATTGACGCCCGGCCCTGCCGGCCTCAGCGCATATCAGGTCGGCCTGGCCGCAGGGTTCGTCGGTAATGAGGCGGCATGGCTGAACTCGCTGCGCGGTGCTGCCGGCACGAACGGCACCAACGGAACGAATGGAACAAACGCGTCGGTGAAGGCATACAACGGCATCGACCTGAAAACTGCCGTCTTCCCGATCTTCAAGTCGGCGGCGGTCGCGTCCGGCGTGGCCGTGTTTCACCTGACCGACGACGGCTTGTCCACCGGCAATGCGCTGTTCTCGGAGGTGCTGCAGGACAGCGTGCAGCTGATCGTTAACGATGCGGCTGCGTCCTATCAGATGGGCTGGTCATTCAGCAACAGCAACAAGACGCTGACTGTCACGTGCAACAAGCTTGGCACGGCCGACGTCTTGACCGGCATTCTCGGGCAGGTTGTGGCGCCGAACGGCACAGCGGTGAAACTCACGATCTGGGGCAAATAATTCATGGGTGACGCGCACAAAGAACTTTGGCAGCTTGAAGCAGAGAAGCTGGGCGGCGCTGCGCTGGCAGACGCCCTGACCGATATGCGCGATACCCAGAACTCCATGGTGGTACAACTGGGATCCATCGAGACGAAGACCACCGTGATGTTGAATGCCTTTCCTGGTGGCGACACCGATTCGCATCGGCGCTTTCATGAATCGTTGATTCGTAAGGCTGAGGAACGAACCAAATTCTGGGCCGAGTTGCGCGTAAAGCTGGCGGAAAAAGGCATTTGGGCGGTGGTGATGTTTCTGTGTGCGGCGCTCTACTGGTACGTCAAGGAAGGGCCAAAGCAATGAATTTCGACCAAGCATTCGACCGTCTGGTTTCGAACGAAGGCGGCTATGTCAACAACCCCGTGGACCCCGGGGGCGAGACCAAGTTCGGAATTTCGAAGCGATCCTATCCCAACGTGGATATTGCCAACCTGACGAGAGACCAAGCGAAGGCGATTTATCTGCGCGACTTCTGGTTGCGCGGGCAGATGGATACCTTCGACGGCGCTGTTGCCTTCCAGGCGTTTGATGCCGCCGTCAACCACGGAATCGAAACCGCCGTGCGGTTGCTGCAGCGCGCAGCCGGCGTTGCTGACGATGGGCATATCGGACCGGTCACCGTTGCCGCCATCAAATCGAAATCTGTCACCGACATGTTGATGTTGTTCATCGCCTATCGGATTCGCTATTGGACGAAGCTGTCCACATGGCCCACCTTCGGCAAGGGCTGGGCAAACCGGGCCGCCGACGATCTCGCGTACGCGGCGGAGGACTCCTGATGGACCCGATCACGATTGGCCTGGCGTTGGCCTCGCAGTTTGCACCGAGCATTATCAAATATTTCACCAACAGCGACACCGCGGCGACGGTCGCTGGGCAGGTGGTAGACATCGCCAAGACGGTGACCGGCAAGGACACGCCGGAAGCCGCGCAGGCGGCGATCCACGCAGACCCCGCGCTGGCAATCCAGTTTCAGACCGCCGTGATGGCGAACGAAACAGATATCCAGAAAGCAATCTTGGCTGACATGCAGAGCGCCCGTGCACGCGATGTCGCCGTGCGGCAAGCAAACGGCGGTCGCAACCGTCGTGCGGACATCATGTTGGCGCTGACCTATGGCGGCCTAGTGGCGTTGGTGGTACTGATGGCCGTGCGCGACATCGACGCCAATACCGCCCTGGGTGGCGTGGTGCTGCTGCTGATCGGTAAATTGATCGGCCAGTGGGAAACTGGCTTCCAATTCGAGTTCGGCACGACACGGGCCAACAAGACGAAGGACGACACGATTAACAATCTGACGAAATAAAATGCCGATTGTTAAATCAGAAAAAGCGTTGTTAATTTTACGATGTGAAATTTCAGCGATGACGTAACGTGCTGATTTGATTGCAGTTTATGGGGTGGCTGACGGGGCTCGAACCCGCGACAACAGGAATCACAATCCTGGACTCTACCAACTGAGCTACAGCCACCACTGCATGACCAAGACCTGAATTACTGCCTTGAGTC
>Ga0308165_1000920_pt1 | contig 45404 bp, 21 predicted proteins | sample PhyWR2_FD_201032 | JGI IMG/M metagenome (GOLD analysis project Ga0308165, IMG submission 201032) | Phyllosphere microbial communities from UC Gill Tract Community Farm, Albany, California, United States - DLSLW.R2 | ecosystem: Host-associated > Plants > Phyllosphere > Unclassified | place: USA... | reverse complement strand
GCCGCACGCGCTCGCTGCCATTGGGCATCCAGCGTTCGGCGTTCAGGCGCCAGGTGGGGGGCAGGCCAGGGGTCACTGTCGCGGAAGCGCTGGACACCGGCTCGTCAACGGCATGGGGATAGCCAAAGCCTTTGTCCGCACCTTGCCCAGCCGAACGCCGTCGGCCAAACACCGATAGCGGAATCGCCAGGTCTGCATGCCACCCCTCCGGCCCGACGCGTGCCCGGCTCACCCACCGTGCATCCCAATCGAAACGCATCTGCCCGCCATCGAACACCAACGCGTCAAACTGCGCGCCGTTGGCATTCACCGCGAACAGGAACCCGTTGCGCCCGTCGCCATCGGGGTCGATCACCACCGTGACCTGATCCTCTTTCAGCATGCCCTCCACATCCCGCCGCATCTGCTGCGCGACAACAGTCGACGGCGCAGGATCCCACGCGTCGATCCGCAGATACAGCGTGCGGCCGTCGTGCGCCACACGCAGTTCGGTGCGGCGAGTCGGCGCCACGCCCGCGCGCGGCGCAACCTGGATGAACTGGTCGATGACCGGGGCGTTGACCAGCGACGGGAACGCGGTGGCGTCGGCAGGCGAGAAAGGATCAAGCCGATGCGCGGCCGGCAGCAGGACAGAAGGCGCAGGAATCGAACCGAACGCAGACGTAGCGGTGGAAGTGGATGCGGCTGTGGCTGTGGCTGTGGCGGCGAGTAAGGGCACCGCCACGCAAACCACGACGCAGAACAGCCGAATCCCATGCGTGATCGCCGCGCTGAAGTTCGCCATTCAGGCCACCTGGCCGCGAGTGGCCGCACGGGTCGCCTTGGCAGCCGCCAAAGGCGCCACACCAACCAGCCGCGCTGCCTGCGCTCGCCGCCCGCGCCACTTCTTCCACCAGATCACGACACCCGTCACGCTCAGCATCGCCACCAACAGGCCCATCACTGTGACGAACACATCGAACGGCAATCCCCAGACCGCCGCCATGTGCAGGCTGGTCAGCCAGGTGCGCACCGTATCGCCCGCCGCCGCGCCGGTGGGTAGCCACAGGTGTGCAAGCCCGCCAGCATCGAACGTCAGGCTGGTGGTGCCCCGGTGATCCCGGATATCCCGATCGCTGCGCACCACATAACGGTACGTCCTTGCAGACGCGTCGTAACCCAGGGCTTCTTCATTCATCACGACCACCGGCGACACCTGCAATAACGCCTGCTCGGCCATCAAGCAACGCCCCATCTCGCGCGCGTGCCGCCAGTTCATTAACGGCGCGGCCTGAGCTGCCGAAGCGCGCTGCGGCGTGACACCCTCCGGCTGATGCGCCAGCACCGTCTTCATCACCGGGTCATACACCTCCGACAGATTGAACGCGACGCTGCTCCACGCGAGCACGAACAGCATGGCCCACACCCACAAGCCGCCCGCGCGATGCAGATCGAACGTCACCTTGTAGGCGCCGCCATCCCACCGCACCTTCCACGACGGCCACCACCGCCGCCGCCACGGCTTGCTGTCCGCCCGCTTTTTCTTCAGCGCCGCAGGAAACGTCAGGTACGCGCCCACAAAACAGTCCAACGTCCACAGCAAGGCAATCACGCCAAAGACATAGCTGCCGATCGTGTCCAGCGCCAATGAAAAATGCAGCCGGTAGATGAAGGGCATCAGGTTCTTCCACCCTTGCCCGATGTCTCCCCACTTGCGTTCCCCGACCACGACACCGCGATAGGGATCGACAAAGATCTGGTCGTTCGGCAAGTCGACAGCGTTCTGCTGTGCGGCCTCGGTGTTCGCCGCCAGATACACCACCAGCGTCCGCCCCGCTTCCACCCGCAACGGCGCGTAGCGAACCTGCGCCTGCGGATAACGCGCCTGCACCCGTTCGACCAGATCAACGGGATCCATTGGCACCGCGTCAGCGGAAGGCGGCGTGACGCGGAACAACGCCGGCGATATCGCCTCTTCCAACGCGTCGTTCCACACCAGCAGCGCCCCCGTCACCCCCGCCAGCAACAAAAAGCCAGCCAGCACCAGGCCGACCCAACGATGCGCCACGACAAACATCTGACGGTCGACTGGCCATCGCCTGCCGACCGGAATCGGCCGGACGGGCATCACGATCCGCTCGGGCTCTCGACGGCGATCACCTGCCCGTTTTCCATCCGGACCAGCCGGTCGGCCAGATGGAAATACCGGTCATCGTGCGAGATCACCAGCACTGCCTTGCCCCGCGCACGCAACTCGGGCAGCAACTCGCGATAGAACACGTCCTTGAACACCGGATCCTGGTCGGCCGCCCATTCGTCGAACACCAGAAAAGGTCTGTCTTCCAGGTAGGCCACCACCAGCGCCAGGCGCTTGCGCTGCCCCTGCGACAAGGCGCGCGTCGTGAATGCACCATTGATCACCTGCACCTTGTGATGCAGATTGAGCTTGGTCAGCAAGGCATTGCCCTGCGCATCCCTATCGGCCGACGCCCCTTCGAGCAATTGATCGAACAGATGGAAGTCGGAAAAGATCGCTGAAAAATTCTGCCGATAGCGGTCCCGATTGGCGTCCGTCACCAAGTCCCCGTTACACAGGATCTCGCCGCTTTCCGGCTGATACAGCCCCACCAGCAACTTGGCCAGGGAGGTCTTTCCGCTCCCGTTGCCGCCCACCAGGTATGTGATTTCGCCGGGCGCGAATGTCAACGCGATCGGGCCCAGCTTGAACAGGTCATCCAGACCTTCGTGGTAGTAGGTATGGCAGACGTCCCGCAGCACCAGGCCCGCAAACGGCAAATCTGCCGATGCCAAGGACGGCGTGCCGCGGCGGGGTCCGGTTGATGACGCCAGATCCCGCGACGCATCATCCAGCGTCGTCCGATCCAGTTGCTGCGTGATCTCATCAATACGCGCGCCCGACACCCGCGCCATGTTCGCGCGCGGCAGCGCCATCAGCAGGTTCTCCAGCGGCGCCACCATGTACACGAACACCAGCGCAAAGCCGGTCATGACCCGCCCGCGCTCGGGCACGTCCCCCACCAACACGAACAGCACCAACCCGATAAACGCGTAGATCAGGAAATTGCCCCAGGCCGTCGACACCAGGAACACCGACATGCCGAATGCACGTTCACGACGCACCGTCTCGATCGACCCGCCCAGCACCGTGTCCGCAAAGCGCCGCCGCTTGCCGGCATGCAGCCGCAATTCCTTCGCGCCATCCATCAAGGACCGGAAGTGGTCGAACAGCTTGTCCTGCTCTTTCGACGCCACGTCCAGATGCCGGATCGCGCGCAGGTGGGCCAGGTGATAGCCGACCGAGCCCAGCCCGATCACCGCCACCGCCGCCAAAAACACGTACCACGACAGCAGCGCCATGTAGACAAGGCAGCCCGTCACGATGATGGCGTTGACCAGGATCGTCGGAAAGCTCACAAAAAATTCGGCCACTTGCGTGCTGTGCTCGGACAGCGCCGACTGCACACGCGGCCCGCCAATCTCTTCCAGGCGGCGATACTCCGCATCGATTACGCGGCCGGAAATGAAGCGCCGCATGTCCGCATGCGCCCGCTGATTCAAGCGCTCGAACAGCACGGACGCGACCATCTGGCTGACCATGGCCACCACCGCGAATCCCGCGAACCGCCAAGCCAGCACGGCGCGCTCGGCCGGTGATGCCGCCGTCAACGCCGCGGTGATCTGCGTCAGCAGCAAGACGCTGCAGATGCCACTGAGCACACTTGCCACCGCCGCGCCGATCATCAGATTGCGCGACTGTTGAATGAGATAGGTAAGCAAGCGACGCCCTCGGAAGATGGACACGTGCAAGCCGGCACCACCGGCCGCCCCCTGCACGTCAACTTCCTGTGGAACGCGGATATATCGAATTTGTTTAGTGGAGAATTTCGGGATATCAGGTGCTGGGGGCGGCGGGTCGCGGACCTTTTTTAGCGGCTAAAAAGTTGGGGCGATCTAGGTCCGGGAAGTACGAGCGACCTTGGTTCGCAGAAGCACCTGTCTGCACCTGACCGCCGAGGCGTTAAACATCCACTGCCCCGCCGCGTCCCACGCCCATGACACCTGCGCCACGCTGCACGCCGGGGCCACTGGCCCCCGCCAATGGCCGCCCTCTTCACCAGGCGGGCCAATGATCCCGATGCTCGCCCCCCTGTTTACCGGGGACTGGGCAGAAGAAGGCGAAGCGCTGGCCTGTGCGGACGCCTGGCCCGTCGATGCGATACCCGTATCCCGGCTGATCGACGATGCTGCGCTGCTACAGGACTTGCTCGCGCAGCACGCACGCTATCGCCGGGTCACGGGCACCGACCTGCGCGCCGCGGCGTCGGCATGGAGCCTCAGCTATCTGTGGACGCTGCTTCCGGCCGTTGTCGCCGCAGCCAGCATCCTGCAGCACCGATTCCCCGTGCACGCCGACGACATGGCGGTCAGCTTCGATAAGGACGGCGCCGCCACACGGTTCCATATCCGGCATTTGGGCGATGCGCTTCCGGGAACGTCGACACAGGAACGGTACGAACCCTTGCTTGCCGACCACCTGGACCCGCTGTTCGCGGCACTGCGCGCACAGACACGGATGGCCCGCAAGATTCTGTGGGGCAACGCCGCAAGATATCTGGAAAGCGTGCTCGAGCACGGCCTGCAACGGACGGGCGGCGCGGCGCACATTGCAGCGGATCATCACGCACTGCTCCAATGTGCGGTCAACGAAGATGGATCGACGAATCCCCTGCATGGCGTCCGGCGCCGGTCGTCAGCCGTGCAAGGCGGCGTGGTGACGCCTGTGCGGCTGCACCGCCAATGCTGCCTGTACTACCTGCTGCCGGGCGAAGGCTATTGCGGCTTGTGCCCACTCGCGCCTGAACATCGGCGCGGTGCGGGTCCGGGTAGCTGAAAAATTTTTTTGAACTGGTTGACGGACCGCCTCAAGGCGGCAACACCACCCTGCGCAGTCCGGAATCCCTTGCAATGTCCGCCTCACGGAAAGGAAAGCGCAACCACGCCTTGCGCGAATACCGCGCGACCGGGTCCACACCGCGGCCACCCGTCAGCGCCGCTTCGTCCTGCCCGTGGGCAAGCAAGGTCTGTGCGTCCACCCCATTCGTGCCAAAACGCACCACCTGCAGGTAGCTGTTGCCCATGGCGTCCGGCCCCCACTTGCTCTGGCCATCCTCGTTACACGCCACGGTGAAATACCCGGTTGAAGCGCACCCGCCATAAACAGGCCACCGGCGGCCGCCGCTTTCGACATAACGTCGCGCCTGCAACGGCTCATCCAGCGCACGCGCCTGCGCATCGAATGCGGCTACCGTCAGCGCCAAGGCCTGCGCGGCACGGCCGCCCTCGGCGTGCAGCACACGCGGCGCATCCAGCGGCGTGGCGCTTGAAAACACATCGGCATACAACCCTGCGCGCGGGGCAGCCGTCAGGCGCGCCCAGAAAGCTTCCCACAACAGCGCGCCGCGTTCCGTCGCGTCCGCAAGGTTCGACCATTGGCGCAAGACATTGCACGCCTTGCCCACGTCAACGGACCGCGGCGTAGCGCTATCGGTCCCCTTGCTCAAGCCAGCGGCCACCAGCGCCTGTGCATCCACCTGCACGACCGGTGCCGCGCACGCCTGCGTCAGTACCTGCGTCTTGAACACGTCAGCCGAGTAGGCCCGGGGCGTCAGCACGTCCGCCATCACCCGCCGGGCGGTTGCGTCAGAAGAACCTGGCGACCCCGCCAGGATATCGAGCGCGATCCGGTGCCCCAACCGCCCGCGCAACGTCAACGGTTCACGCTCGCCCCCCATCACGGCAGGGAAGCCTTCCAGTGGCTGGCGGGCGTTGCTCAGCCAATGGCTGTCGTTCATGTTGGCGACGTAGTCCATGCGCATCAACGAGGGCAGGCCATCGACCGGCATGGCGCCCGCCTGCGCAGCATCCGCCGATACCTGCCAGCCGCACGCCGACCGGCTGCCATCCAGCACCGGCGTAGCCGCATCCAGCTGCGCAAAGCCTTGCGCACGCGGGGTGCTGCAAGCCTTGCGCAAGGCGTCGGGCACGTTGGGCACCGCACCGATATCGGCATACCAGACACGACCGTCGGGCACGGACGCCGTCCCATCCTGCTGTCGCTTCCTTCCGATCGCCACCGTATTCACCCACGGCACCGCCGCTTCCCGCCGCTGGATGGCAACAAAGTCATCCAGCGACGTCGCCTGATTCCAGAAAAAGAAATTGCGGAAGATACGGAAGTTATCGGCGTTTACATCGCGGATCGCCATGACATGCCCGCCGCCCCAGCCCAACGACGGGTGATGCCCGCCCAGGTTCACCACCGGCCCGAACCGGGTACCGTAGAACGTGCGCGTTACCCGCCCGATCTTGCCGTCCGCCTCACGGACATACACGCTGACCTCCCGAGCCGTCATGGGCTCGCTTTGGCCATCCACCTGGTAGCGCTGCGGATCGGCGGGATCCAGCGTCAGGTCGAACAGACCGAACCGGCGCGCGGTCGATACCGTATGGGTCCACGCCACGTCGTCGTTGAAGCCGATCATCACCAGGGGCACGCCCAGGAACCCGACACCAGCCACGTCAACGCGGCCCGGGATCGTCAGATGCATCTGATAGAAGCGGTCCGGCCCGCCCCAGAACCAGTGCGGATTCCCGAACAGCACGGCGCCGTCTCCCCCCGTCGCCTCGCTGCCCAGAGCCAATGCATTGCTGCCAATGCCCGCCTGGGTACCGATGCCATGGGCCAGGATACGGCGCAGCGTGTTGCCGCGATCCATGCCGCCCAGCGCAGGCAGCGTCGCGGCCGACGCGGACGCTTGATGCACTGGCGCAATGGCAGCAGGGATTGACGGCGCACCGCCAGGCAATGACGACACCGGCGCACCCACCTTCGCCGGCGTCACGTTGGTCATTTCGGTAATGAACTTGGCATACCCGCCCGCGATCTGCGCCGCATACAGCCGGCGATGCACATCGTCAGCCGAAATCTCTCGCACCCACGAGGCGTCCGCGCATGCTCTGCCCGGTGCGTTGGACGATGCCTTGGACGCCACGCCGCCCCGCCGCGCTCGCATACTGGTCACATAGCGGTTGTAGCCCTCGGCAAACCCATCAACCAGTTCCGCCAGGCCCGGCGGGTGCTGCGCCCGATACCGTGCGAGCACCTCATCATCCACAAACGCCCGAAAGAAGAAATCCAGGTCCACATTCCTGGGGCGGCCAAACGTCGAATCGCGCGCCGGACGGGCATCGGGACCAAAGAACAGCGATCGCCGCCCCTGGTAGGTCACGAACGCCTCGGCAAGCGTGCACAGCGCATCTTCCGCCTGGACATAGCCGACCCCTACCCCCAGTGCGCGCCACGTCGTGCCACGGATATGGGGAATGCCGTCTGTCGTTCGCCGGATCTCAACACCCGCCGCGCCGCCACGCAGCACCGACAGGTTGGGTACCTCCAGAGATTCCTGCACATCCGGAGCACGCGTCGTGACATCCACAAACGCAACGTCGCGCTCGGGCGCTTGGACGACAGGCGTATCGACATTGGCCTGCACTTCCCGTGCGGACACGATCAAGGCCACCACCAACGCAAAGCCCACGGCGACGCGCGCCGGCGTCCACGTGGCGGCGCGGCCCGTCAGAGCCGTGCGGCGCCGCGATTTCCAAGATCTCATGACTGACACGCTACATATCCTTCCAGAACGTTCGCTACATTCACACCAATTGCGTCCACCGCATAGCCCCCTTCCAGCACAAAGACCGTCGGCAAATGTGCGTAGGCAATTTCCTCGCCAACCTGCAGGTAATCATCACTACAGAGCAGGAAGCCCGAAATCGGATCCCCTTCGAAGGTATCGACGCCCAGCGACACGACCAGCGCGTCCACCCTGGCTTCGGCAATCACACGCAGGGCCTGGTCAAGCGCCGCCCGCCACACGCCAAACGGCGTGCCACGCGGCAATGGCAGATTGACATTACTCCCCTCCCCCGGCCCGCAGCCACGTTCATCCGCATGGCCAAGATAGAACGGATAGTCCGTACGGGGATCCGCGTGGATGCTGACATAGACCACATCGGCACGTTCATAGAACAACGACTGGGTGCCGTTGCCATGGTGGTAGTCAATGTCCAGCACCGCCACCCGTTCCGCGCCCCCATCCCGCAGGGTCTGCGCCGCCAACGCTGCATTGTTCAGAAAACAATAGCCGCCAAAAAAGTCGTAGCCCGCGTGATGACCCGGCGGACGCGTAAGTGCAAACGCGCCCTTGGCGCCCGTCTGCACATGCCGGGCAGCAGCAATGGCACACGCCGCCCCACCCCGTGCGGCCCGCCATGCGCCCTGCGTGAGCGGCGTGCCTGCGTCGAACGAAAACAAACCCAACCGTGCGGCAAAATTGTCTGGCACCACGTCAGTTCGATGCTGACGCACCGGCCATACCGACGGCAACGCGTCACGATAGGCATTGGCCGGATCCAGCGCCACCCACGACGACCAGGCATCCCGCAAGAAGTCCACATAACGCGGCGCGTGCACTCGCAACAACGCTTCATCCTTGATCGGCGCCGGATTCGCCATCGTTCCCAGGCCGCGCCGCCGCATCTCGACCAACACGCGTTCAGCACGCGCAGGCACATCGAAACATGGCACGAACTCGCCGCGAAACATCTCAACCAGCCCCTCGTGGTGTGCGTGCTCGGCATTGAAGAATGTCTTCATGGCGTCGAGTCATCCGGCAGTCCCGCCATCACCGCCAACCCTTCACACAAGGCGGGAAAAAGACTGTCATGGAAATTGTTCCAGCGCAGCTCCAGAATCGTGTCTTCCGGATCGATCCGGGTGTTCAACACATCCACGATCACCTCGCCCGAATCGATGCCCGTGTCGACATAATGGAACGACGCACCCGTCATATCGACGACAGGGACCGGTTCAGTGGCCAGGGTGGTCCAATCGGTGACTCGTAGACCCCGCGCGCCGTACAGCGCGTCCAGCGTCGCATGCGCGCCTCGGCGCTGGTAAGGCGAATGACTACGTGTGATGCCAGGATGGATGTTGACGATCTTCCGGCAGTACGGTGCCCCAGGGCGGACCAGGGCGTCCAGAATCACCAGCAATCCGTCGATCACCACCACGTCGGCGTCCAATTGCTGCAGCACGGCCAGCAGCCGTACTTCAAAGACACGCTTGGCGCCCGGACGCTCGGGCGACGCCAGCGGCAACCGCCGGTAGGCGGACGGTACCGCCTGCAGCAGGCTGTTCACGCGCACGCCCTGCACGTCAAGGTAGGGGGGATAAAACCAGCTCGCGCCCGGCCGATAGGAAAAGCCGTAGCCCTTCAACGCCAGTTGATCGCGCCCGGATTCCTCATCGTCATCGAACAGCACGCCCCGCAACACGTACGCATCGCCCAGGTCCGTATCGTTCAAGGCCTCCACCAGGCATTGCAGCGGCGACTTCATGTAGCGCTGATCGCCTTTGTACGGAATGTATTGCCCCGCCCTGTCAGCTGCGGCATTACGCATCGACCACAGGTACACCAGGTTCTTTTTTGTCATGCGTCGCCGTCTCCAGTCGGATCGCGCGGCAACAGCGCACGCAGACGCCAGCCATCGCAACGGCAAGCCCGTCACGCGCGATCACACCAGAGACGCACGCGCCCGTGGTCCGTTTACCCCGCCCAGTGCACCACACCAACAGCGCCCACTGACGCGTAAACAAACGCGCGGCCACCTCGTCAGGCGCCCATACACACCGATCAACGACCCCGTCGAACGGCATCTGCTGTCGATCGAGACCCATCAGGAGTGCGGCATGCTCGTTCACGACCTCATCGGCATAGGCTTCGGACCGTCCAACATTGCGCTTGCCATCGCCCTCGAAGAAGCCCGGCCCGCCGCCCCCGCAACCAAGTCGCTGTTCATCGAGCAACAACCCGGCTTTGCGTGGCACCCCGACATGATGCTGGGCGACGCCCACATGCAGATCGCCTTCCTGAAAGACCTGGCCACCCTGCGCAACCCGACCAGCCGCTACACCTTCGTCAACTACCTGCACGAAAAGCAGCGGCTACAAGACTTCATCAACCTCAAAACCTTCTACCCGAGCCGTCACGAATTCAGCGACTACTTTGCCTGGGCAGCCAGCCGGTTCGCAGAACAGGTGGCCTATGGCGAAAGCGTCGTCGACGTCCGCCCCGAAGTCCGTGGCGACAACGTCGAATTGCTGCGTATCAAGTCCCGTGACCAGGCAGGCCGATTTTCCGAGCGGCTGACGCGCAACCTGGTCCTCAGCATCGGCGGCACTCCGCGCATTCCTCCCGTGTTCCAACACTGCGCCGGCGACGACCGTGTCTTCCACACCCACCACTACCTTCGCAGCATCCAGGCCAACGCTCACGCCACCCGAATCGCCCTGATCGGCGGCGGCCAGAGCGCCGCCGAAATCTTCCTGGACCTGCACGGCCGCGCCAACGCGCCCCAGGTCGACCTCATCATGCGCGCCCGCGCCCTCAAGCCCGCCGACAGCAGCCCCTATGTGAACGAAGTCTTCAACAGCGCATTTGTCGACCACGTCTTTAGCCAGCCCGCCGAAGCCCGCGACGCCATGCTCGCCGAATTCCGCCACACCAACTACGCCTGCCCCGACCCCGCCCTGATCGACCAGATCTTCAAGATCTTCTACGAGCAGCGCGTGCGCGGCGACGCCCGCCACCAGTTCCTGCGCCGGCACGACGTCATCCGCGCCCGGGCCGCGGAAGACGGCGTGCACCTGACGCTGTTCGACCAGAACACGTCACGTGAGCTCACGCAGAAGTACGACGCGGTGGTGCTGGCGACCGGCTACGAGCGCGTGTCGCACCGGACGATGCTCGCGGGGCTGGCGCCGTATGCGGAAGGGTTTGAAGTCGATCGGGGGTATCGGCTGAAGACAGTGAACGAGTTCAAGCCCGCGGTCTATCTGCAGGGATCCAACGAGCCGACGCATGGGTTGAGCGACACGTTGTTGTCGGTCACGTCGGTCAGAGGTGGGGAGATTGCCGAGGGGGTGTTGGCGGCGGTGCGGGCGGGGCGCAGCGCTTAAATTGCGATGCGATGCATGCCTTACTGAAATCCCGTCGAGCACCTTGCTCGACCACATGCAGATGGCGTTGGCGTCCACCCGGGCGCAAGCCACGTGCCTCTGCTACCTGACCGAGCGCTGTACTTTTACGAGCTCCTGGATTATTCGCAATCCGATCAAGCGGTGATGCGAGTCAAGCATGCCGTAGGCCCGGTTCAGTGCCTGCGTTTCGCTGCTGTAGGCCAACTCGACTTCTTTGAATTCTGTCTCGCCGCTTGGCGCCGATCCCTCGAGCATCCTAAGTAGATCGGAAGGTCGTATTTTCAGTGCAGCAGCCAAAGCTATCAGGCGATCTAAAGATACCGTCTGCTCACCGCGTTCCAGCCGCGACAAGTTGGCGGTATCAAAGCCCGCCTCCAGTGCGACAGACTCGAGAGTCCGTCTCTGGCGGAGTCGAAGTGAACGAAGAGCTTCCCCGATATGCATGCTTCATTGTCAAAGTGGCCTGCTTGCCGCGCAAAGCTCCGCACGCAAATCCAATCAAAAAATTCGCGTTCTGCGCAATCCAATGTCGATTTCCACTGTGCCAAATATTCCCCATGCCTGATCAGATGCGCACTAAGCAAGGAAGTTGTATGACGCACGACAAATTCTCGATTGGCTGCAGTCAGGAGTTCGATCGGTGCCGATACGGAATGCTGAATTGCATCACCTCCCAGCCAGGAGCCCACTCACGCTCGGATCTTCAAGGGATCGTGGGCAAACCTTCACCGAGCTAAAAAAATCGTCCTTATGAGGTCTAAGAGAACTCCGCTCGATCGTTCCTCACTGACCAGAGACCAGTCGCCTTCATCGCAGTCAACGCCTTCGGTTGTGTTTGTGCCCTGCGCAAACTAAACGAATCCAACTTTGGTACGTCACGCAAATGCGATGTCGCTTAGCAAGGCGACTCCCGCTTCCGGTGGATGCACGTGCGGGGCGTGTATCCGACCGAATCGGATGACCTGCCTTAAACAAGTTCAACGTAAACCTGATCCCGAAATCTCTTGCCGTACGAGTTTGGCAACTGCTAGCCAACTCACAGATCTGGACAACTGCATGAAATCGTATAAATCATCAATATCACCTATCGCGCTAAGCCTCAATTTCGGACTCATCGGGCTACTCGTCACTACGGGCTCTCAAGCGAACGAGGCTGACGCAAGACAAAACGGCAACGCAATCTCTCGCCTACCCGAAGTTTCGGTTCAAGCCGACTCCGAACTAGAAACGGCAACTGGCCCCGTGACGGGATACCTCGCAAAGAGGTCTGCGACCGGGACAAAGACCCAGGCCACACTTCTCGAAATCCCGCAGTCCATTTCTGTGATCGGCGCAGACGAAGTCGAGGATCGTGGGGCATCTTCGGTGGTCGATGCGCTCCGCTACGTCCCAGGCGTCGCCACTGAGACATATGGAACGCTTCTGCGTGGCCAAGATGACTTCCTGCAGTTACGCGGCTTTTCAGGTTTAGGTACGTCCCTGTATCTGGATGGACTTCGGATGAACACGGACGGGAACAGCTTTTCCAATCAGCGTAATGAAGTCTACGGACTAGAGCGTATCGAAGTACTTCGCGGCCCAGCCTCGGTGTTGTATGGCAAGGGAGATGCGGGTGGTGTCATCAACCGGGTGAGCAAACGCCCTCAGGCCACGGACCACCGCGAGATGGAAGTGAAGTGGGGCAACCCCGACCGACGCCAGATCGCTGCCGATATTGGCGGACCGATAGATAAAGAAAAAAAGCTTCTTTACCGACTCATCGGCGTGGGCACCGACGCCGACACTCAAATGAAATACCCTAACGGTGAGGCGATCAACGATCGCCGGTACTACATTGCCCCATCATTAACGTGGAGACCTTCCGGCCAGACGTCGGTCACCATTCTCGCTGAACTAATGCGCGACCGGAACAAAGGCTATTCGTTTCTTTACAGGCCTGTCGATAACGGTAGCAAACGTTCAGGCTTCACCCTACTTGGTGACCCGAACTTCACCGGATTGGACAGCAATCAAGTTTCGGTAGGTTATCTGTTCGATCATCGTTTGAACGATGCGTGGACAATACGACAAAACATGAGGTATTCAAAGGTGGATATAGCTTACCGGCGAGTAAGAGGCCGAGCACTTAGCGACGATGCACAGTCGATATCCCGTGTAGCGCGTGTTTTCGATCAGGAAAACAATCAGACTGCTCTTGACACGCATATCGAGGGGAAGGTGAGCACGGGTGCTATTGGGCACACGCTTCTGCTCGGCTTTGATCTAGAGCGTCAGAACACGTCAGACCTTACGGCGACAGGTGTACTCAATGATCTGAATTTTTCGGCTCCGGTTTACGGCCAGAGCGCGCTTGTGTCACCCATTGCAGACTTCAACAATTCCAGACAGCGGTTAGGGCAAATGGCCGTCTACGCTCAGGATCAACTCAAGTTGACTCCTAGGTGGATGCTTACACTGGGGGGGCGAATCGACAGGGCAACCATTCGTACTGTGGACCACCTAGCCGTTACGGATCAAAAGCAAAAAGATAGCAAATTCAGCGGCCGCATTGGATTGAACTATGTCCTTAGCGAGGGGCTAGTGCCGTACGTGAACTACGCCGAATCATTCCTGCCAACTGGAGGACGTGACGCTGCAGACAGACCCTTTAAGCCAAGTGAAGGGAAACAGTTTGAAGCTGGCGTGAAGTATTCACCCGCAAACAGTCGAAGCCTTTTTACCGCGGCGATCTTCGACTTGCGCAAGACCAACGTGCTAACTACTGATCTTAATGACCCAAATTATTCGACGCAGACGGGAGGTCTCCGGTCCAAGGGTTTGGAACTTGAGGCAAGGACAGAAGTCTCGCGGGACCTAAGTGTCATTGGCAACTACTCATCCACGAACGTTGACATCACGAAAAGCAACGACGGCGACGTCGGCAAGAGACCGATACACACGCCCAAAACTATGATTTCGGCATGGATAAATTACGTTGTTCCCGAGGGCGCATTACAAGGGCTCGGGCTTGGTGCCGGCATCCGACATATTGGCTCCTCGTTCAATGACTCAGCGAACAGCTGGAGAAATCCTTCAGTAAACTTGCTCGACACTGCAATTCATTTCAACGCCTCAGGATGGCGCTTGGCATTGAACGTCACTAACCTACTAGACAAAGATTACGTCGCGGCGTGCTTTCCGTCTGTTGGCGGTGGCCGCGAGTGCTTGTTCGGGCAAAAAAGAGCAGCCGTGCTTACCGCAAAATTGCGATTTTGAGTCATAAATAACGACCGCGCTAGGAGCGTAACCTCGTCTCCTTTGCACGATGGCTTTGCAAGAGACCGGACGACGTCGGCTGTCGCGGGAGTCGTCCGTACAAGCTCCCAAAGCGGACCTAGCGCTGAGGCCCGAGAAAGCCATTCACCGACCTAGTTAAAGGTCAACAGCGCCGTAATATCTTTGAGCTAAACAGCTCTCCTTCTCGTACGTCTTTGAACCGTTGGCCTTCAGCCAGTAAAGCTCACGGTAGGACACTTATGCTTACGAGCGCTCCCGAATCCACTTCACCGTTTCCGGTGTCGTCCAGCAAACACCGCGTATCTCACATCTCTTACGTTGGCGGTCGGATGTGTCAGAGTTGGCTGAACGGCGACCTCCTGAGAGTTTGTGGAGATAACCATATAGGTAACGCCCGATGGTCGATTAACCCCCCTGCGACGCTATGCTTGGTAAGCAATGGCGAAAACGAAAAGCCACTTAGCGATGGGATGTTGATCGCAGCATTGGACGCCGCATTTGCTTTCTATCCTGAATTCACAAGCTTGCTGGTAAAGGCCCCTATCCCGTCGAGGTCTTCACTAACGAATGCTGGGGTGATCCGACCGACCGTCGATGGCATGATGCGAGCAGATCGATCATGCTTGTGGCAATACCCGGAAATCTGTTTGATAGCGTCGGGACCAAGTTATGCACTTCAATACACAGTTACCGAAGGGCAGCGCCATCCTCTGCGTCCGCCCAAGCCGACTGGGGTGCTATACAGGCGGTATATTCCTTGGTTGCAGAGCTCGCTCAGTATCAGAACCGTTGATATCGGTTGCGACCTTGATCGGTTTCACCGATGGATGAATGATCCAGCAATTGCAGAATTTTGGAACGAGCGGGGTAGCATTGCTAATCATCGCGCTTACTTGACCAAGCTGGATACGACGCCACACGCAGTTTCGCTGATTGTCTGCTTTGACGATGAGCCTGCCGGATATCTAGAGGCTTACTGGGCCAAAGAAGACCGAATAGGCGCTCACTATGACGCGGATAATTTTGACCGTGGATGGCATGTGTTGATAGGGGAAAGCAGGTTCCACGGGCGACGATACGTCAGTGCCTGGATGCCTTCCATGTCGCACTTTTTATTCCTTCAAGACTGCCGAACCCAGAAACTTGTCATCGAGCCTAGAATCGACAACATCAAGATGAGCCGAAGCCTTGCAAAGTGCGGCTATGCCCATATCAAGGAGATCGCGTTCCCACACAAGCGGGCCATGCTCGGCATTCTATGGCGAGAGCGATTCTTTCAAGAGGGCCTATGGCATCCGCGCAGCGAGCTTCATGACTGACCGCGACCTTAAGGTGTTGCGGCATGCAGTACAGAGGCAAGAGCGCTGACAACAGACTTTTTGCTCGCTTGCCAGCGCTCCAATTGAAACTGGAGTGTGCCAGCCTAAGCCGATGTCACCCTGAACGTCCGGCACTAACTTGCGGAACTGAAGCAAGCAGCAAGTCAGTGCCTGGAAGACGGGTGAAGGATCTAATTGGCGCCCTTTTTTTTGCGTAAGGCGGCTTTCCAAGCTGAGGCTACCTGACTGCTGCGAATAATGCCAAGATGGTCGGCATGCACCACGTGTTCTTCGACACTGACAAGGGAGGCCCAGGTTCCAAATCGCTGCCTATCCGTCGATAGGCTCGAGTCGGACCACCATACCTGTACAGGTACCTGAGTAGAAACCGCCTTGCACGGTGCAAGCGCTGCCGTCTGAAGAACACGCGCCGTAATAAACATAGACATGAGTCCAACTGGCCCGACGGCAGCGTATTCGTGTAGGTCTGCGGCACTGAGTCGAGCCAACACCTCTCCAATCAATGAAAGCACGGCCCTGTCGTCGCTCACGTTAGCGAGATGCATTGACAAGGTTGGGTCGTCATCGAACAAACGTCGAGATGCAGCAGGAATCAAGACTGCGAAGAACTGGCGCAACTCATCTCTGAGCGTCAACTTGCTGAGGTTCACGTCACCGGGAACGAAGGGGTCAACCACACCTACGAATTCAACACTGCAACCGCGCTGCTCCAGAGACGCTGCGATCATAAGCGCCAAGGCACCACCCAAAGACCAACCAGCGAGTCGATAACCGCTTGGCAGGCCCATTTCCAAAATGGCTTCGCAGTGTCGATCGGCAAGGTCAGCCAGGCTCCCGGGCGAGACCGTGTCTGAAGAGCTCGCGTCAAACGTGACACCGTACACCGGGCATGTTCCTTCCAACGACCGGGCAACGGTCGTGTAATCGAGAACACTGCCCCACCCGTCGTGAATGACGATCAAGGGCGCATGATCCAAATTGCACATATTGAGCTTCGAATACGACTGCCTCACCGGAGCTACATTAGAAAGGGCAGCGATGGTCGGCTCGGCAAAGAGGCGTTGCAGGGTCAGCGCTAACTCTGGCCATTTATTGTTGAGCTTGTGCAATAAGCGCAAGGCCAACAAGGAATGGCCGCCGAGCTCGAAGAAGTTCGCGTGCCTGCTGACACGCTCCAGACCAAGTACCTCTGCCCATATTGCTGCCATTGCCTGCTCCATCCCCGCCAGGGGTGGCTCGTATAGATCGGGCTCAACAATGACGACAGCTGGCAGTGCCTTTCGGTCGACCTTACCGTTTGCATTCAACGGCAAGGCATCAAGCACCATAACCGCGTCAGGAACCATGTAGCCCGGAAGAAAGCGGGCGCACCACTTCCGCAGCTGCTGTTGATCCACAGAACGCTCTGCGCATGTCACATAAGCAAGCAGTCGAGCGCCAGCCGCACCCTCGGCCGCTACAACTACGGCTTCCTGAATATCGGCGTGGTCCAACAGTCGCGCTTCCACCTCGGCAAGCTCGATGCGACGACCGCGGATTTTGACTTGTTGGTCTACTCGACCAAGGTATTCGAGTTGCCCATGTTCGCTCCATCGCACCAGGTCGCCCGTCCGATAGAGGCGACCGCCGCCCGGCTCGAAGGGGTTCGCAACGAACCTGTCCGCAGTTAACGTCGGACGATTCAGATAACCCCGCGCGAGTAAAGCACCTCCGATATACAACTCTCCGATTAGTCCAGGTGGAATCGTTTCAAGCTCGAGGCCAAGCACGTAGGCCTGCGTCGCAGCAATCGGCGACCCGATGGGCACTGTGCTTAGGCCTTCGTCCTGGCATGTTCCCATCGTCACATGAATCGTGGTTTCAGTCGGCCCATAGAGATTATGAAGGCCCACGCCCGCCAGACTTTTCAGGGCCTCGTTGCGAAGCGTCGCGGTCACGGCCTCTCCACCGATCATGATGTGTCGCAACGTTGTTATGGTCTTGAATCCATCATGCTGCAAGAAGGCGTGCAGCATGGACGGAACGAAGTTCATCACTGTGACGTTATGTTCGAAGATGAGAGCTGCAATGCGTGCCGGGTCGGCTTGATCTCCGGGATTCGCCACAAGCAGTCTCGCTCCAGACGTCAACGGCAAGAACATTTCCCACATGGAAACGTCAAAAGAAAATGACGCCTTGTGAAGGATTGTGTCGTCGCTCGAAACGCTGAAGGTGTCGATCATCCATTGCATGCAAACCGCCAATGAATCATGCGATATCGACACGCCCTTTGGCTGTCCGGTTGAACCGGACGTGTAGATCACATAGGCGAGGTTGGCCCCTCGAATTTCCAACAGAGGCTCGCTCGTGGGATAGTGCGACAGCGCAAGCTGATCGATCGCGACAAGGCTCGAACCGGCTTGAGCGGTCGTTCTTGCAAGCTGCTGCCCTTGGGCAAGTACGATGCGGACGTCACTCTGGCTCACCATGAATGAAAAGCGATCGACTGGGGAGGCTGGATCCAAAGGAACGAACGTCCCACCCGCTTTCAATACAGCAAGGACAGCCACAATGAGCTCGAAAGAGCGAGCTAAGGCAACTCCGACTTTTGTCTCGGGTCTGACTCCAGCATCAATAAGATAGTGAGCAAGCCGATTTGCCTTCACGTTCAGCTCGCCGTAGGTCATCGCCTCGGCGTCGAACATCACCGCGACTGCAGCTGGCGACAGGCGCGACCGCTCCTCAAAGGACGCGTGAACAGGCCGCAGCTCAGAAGAAAACAACCGGCCCGTACCCCACTGCCGGACAACTTGTTCTTCCCGCGGAGCCATCAGCTCAATACGGTCCACACGCGCTTCAGGGGTCGCTATCACCATATTCAGAATGGACAGATAGTGACCGCTCATGCGATCGATAAAAGCCCCTGCAAACAACTCTGCCGCGTAGTTGATCGTCAATGCAACATCTGTGTGCGAACGCTCCGTGATATCAAATGTCAGTTCGAATTGGGTCGCGTTGCCGCCAATTTCATATGGGTGCACAGAAAGTCCAGGCAGTTCCTGAAGAGCTCGATCGTCGTCGTGCTGGTAATTCATCAGCACTTGAAAAAGTGGATTCGTACCGTGGTCGCGGGCCGGGTGAAGAGCATCGACCAATTCCTCAAACGGGAGGTCCTGCGCCAATCTGGCACCGGTGACCGAGTCATGTACGCTCTTCAGAACTTCGTCCAACGTCGTTGGTCCATCGAAGACGCATCGCATGACCTGCGTATTGACAAACAAGCCAACGATGCCCTGCACTTCGCGCTTGTGCCGGTTGGCTATCGGGACACCAATACGAACGTCCTGCTGATTGGAATATCGGTGAAGCAGAACATGCAGCGCCGCCAAGAACATCGTAAAGAGCGTCACGCGACGCATGTCCGAGCATCGCCGCAGCGATGCCATCAGGCTCTCAGGCATCACCAACCTGCGCTGCTCCCTGGTGTAACGCGCATCAGCCCTGCGCGGCCGGTCCGCAGGAATCTGCATCACTGGCTGCGTTGCGCCCAGATAGGCTTTCCAGTAAGCCAACTGGCGCTGTTTCTCCCCCGCCTCGAGCCATTGCCTCTGCCAGGCCGCATAGTCGGCATACTCTATTTCTGGTTGCGGTGGCTTGTAGACGTGGCCGGAAACGTAGCCCGCATAGAAGCGACTCAGCTCGTCGAAAATAATCTGCAGGGACCATCCGTCAGCAACGCTGTGGTGCAAGACCATCAGAAGAACGTGTCGGTCGGTCTTTTCTTGAAGCAGGGCCACCCGCAGCAAAGGGCCTTGCTGCAAGTCGAAAGGAGCAAGAGTGAAGGACAGCGCGGCGTGCCTCACAGCTGAAGCCGCATCGTTTTCAAGGTCTGTGAAGTCGAAGCGCTGTACCGATATCTCATCCAGCTCAATCAAACGGGTTTCGAGGTCGCCAGCTTCATTGAAGACGAATACTGATCCAAGCGCCGGATGCCGCACTAGCAAATCTTTCAGGCTTTTATCGATGACATCGGCGCACAGATTTCCGTTTAGCGTCAGGCCTCCACGGATATGGTATTGCGTTCCATATGGGTCCATTTGCCATAAGAACCATTGTCTGGCTTGCGCATAGGAAGCCATGCTCCGTGTGGCCTCCTGGCGCTTCATGATCGGCAGCTGTGCAAAATCGATGCCCTTGTCTTGCAAGATCTTCAGGAACGCATGCTGCTTTTCTACCGGCAGCGAAGCAAAGCGTCTGGCTATTTCAATGTTCGAGTTCTGCTTCATTTTTCCAGGCCATCCAACAGCATGTTCATCGCCTCGACGTCGGCCATTCCCTGACGTTCCTGCATCGACACCGCAGTCAACTGCAACGCTAGCAACGCCGGCGTCGGATTATCAAAGTAAGTTGCCAGCGGCAAGAGATGGGACAAGCTTTCCTGTACCCGTGCCCTGAGCTTCAGAAGGGTCAACGAGTGACCACCCAAAGAAAAGAAATTGTCGTCCCGGCCGACGCCCTGGACGCCAAGCACCTGCTCCCACAGACGGATAAGCTCGGCCTCGATTTCATTGTGTGGCCCCTCTCCGCTGACCTTCAACAAAGGCGCGGGTAGTGCCGTTCTATTGATTTTTCCGTTGGAACTGAATTCAAACCGGTCGACAGCAACGATCGCTGCCGGCAACATGTAGTCTGGAAGTTTGCTGCGCAAGGTCGACAGCGCAACGTCTTCGTTAAACGAGGCGGGAGTCGCCATGCATACATAACCGACCAACTGTGCAGTCAAACCTTCGGACCTCATGACGGCCAGCGCATCCGTGACCCCGGCCAACTGCATCAAGCAAGCAGAAATTTCTCCGAGCTCCACGCGAAAGCCCCGAATTTTTATCTGATCATCTGAGCGGCCGAGATACTCCAGATCGCCGTCCGCATCCCACCGCACCCGGTCACCGGTACGATACAAACGACCGCCGTTATGCCCGAACGGGTCTGCCACGAAGCGTTCCGAGGTGATTCCGGAGCGTCCGACGTAGCCGCGAGCGAGTAAATCTCCTCCTATCAACAGATCGCCAGTCATGCCTGCGGGACACAGACTCATGTCGGCGTCGACGACCCACAGCGATCGGCCGGGAAGCGGCCGTCCAATGCCCATATGGACAGGTAACTTCTTGTCGCCTGCCACGTAGGGACTGCAATCAAGTACGGATGCCGTGACCGTTGCTTCGGTCGGGCCATACGTGTTCAATAGCTTGACGTGCCCTAGACCAGATGACCGCCACGCGTTGATCGCGCTTGGCGCCAGAGCCTCGCCGCCGACGTTCACCTGTCGGAGGTCGCGAACGTCGGGCATGCCGGTCCTCGAAAATTCCTGCACAAGGAGCGTCCAGTAGGCAGTGGTCAAATCCGCGACATTGATGCGCTGCTTGACAAGCTGATCGACGAACGTACGCGCGTCCCACAGGTCGGGCCCGCGCATCACGACTGACGCTCCCACCAGCAGCGGCGCAAATATCTGTTCAACGCACCCGTCGAAGTTAAGTGTCGAGAACTGCAGCGACCGATCGAAGGCTTTCAAAGAAAAGAAGCCAGCTGCGATCTGGGCATGTTCAACCAAACTTGCATGAGTGATGCCAACGCCTTTAGGTTGGCCGGTGGACCCAGAGGTGTAGATGATGTAGGCCAGCTGCTCCTCGTGCAGTTCAATTGCGGGAGCAACACACGCCTTTGGACTCGTGGAGACCGGCTCGATAAAAATCGCTTCGATTGAGGGCAAGGGCGGCAAACGTTGCACCACCCGATGGTGTGTCAGCAACAGGTCGATCTGACTATCGTTGACGATATGCAACAGGCGGTCACCCGGATAATTCGGATCCAAGGGGACGTATGTGCCGCCGGCCTTGAGGACTGCCAGAATCGCGATGACCATATCCACGGACCGCTCGACTGCGATGCCTACCCGTCGTTCGGTGCCGATTCCCCGGTCCAGCAAGCGATGCGCCAGAGCATTCGCACCCGCTTCCAACTGTTGATAGCTCAACTCATGACCATCGCAAATCACCGCAACTGCGTCAGGATGAATGGCCGACTGACGAGCGATCAACTCATGAATCAAAGCCGGGGCTGGGTAACGCTTTGCATTGGTACCTAATTTCGCCAACTCCCGTGTTTCGTTGATCGCGGCGTACTCAAGGTCGCAGATCCTGACGGTCGCGGGGTTGCTGATGGCAATCATTGAATGTTGCAGATGCGCTGCAATTCGCTCAACATACGGTGCCGAGAAAGCACCAGGGTCATAGGCAAATTCGATGGCAACCGTCGCTTCCTCCATGACGGACAACGTCATCGCATAGCTGGTGTCATCTTCGACATGTTGGACAGTGAAGTTGAGCGTGTGGGACTCGCCATCGCCCTCGGCCTGGTTGACCAGGGGATAGTTTTCAAAGATCACTATGCTGTCGAATTGGCTTTGCCCACCGGAGTGACCCCAACTTTGAATCTCTGCCAACGAAATGTGCTCATGCTCACGCGAGGCAACGTTCTGTGCCTGCAACCGGCCAAGCCATTCGCCGACAACCATACCTGGCGTCACCTCAACGACAACCGGCATCGTGCTGATGAACAATCCCAGCGTCTCATGCGCGCCATCCAGATCGCTCGGGCGGCCTGATGACGTGACGCCGAAGCTCACTACGCTGCATCCGGCAAAACGCCTCAAAACCAGCGCCCATGCAGCCTGGACCAGCGTGCTCATTGTGATATGGGTAGTGCGTGCGAAGTCACGGAGCATGTGACACTGATCGACCGTAAGGGCCAACCTGAATTTTTCCGCTCTATTCCTTGGCTTATTGTTCTGCGGAGCGGGCGAAAGTCGCGTTGGTTCGGTCAAATCGCCGACGACCTTTCGCCAGTACCGTTCGGCGGCGCCTCGATCCCTGGCCTGCAGCCACTCGATAAAGTTTCGGTATTGACCGCAAGCGCCAAGGTCGGTCGCACCGCCATAGGCCTTCGTCAGCTCAGAGAAAAGCCGTGCGGTACTCCAGCCGTCCAAGAGCAAGTGATGACGTGTCCAGATGAACTGATGCAAGTTCTCTGCGACCTTTACCAGCACCAAACGCATAAGTGGCGGAGTAATCAGGTCAAATCCTGCAAGCAGCTCAGCTTGCGCCAGTTCATCAAGTTCGAACGTGGCATTCGCGCGACCACAAAAATCAAACGTGCGCAGCGGGACCTCTGCCGACCTCGCCACCCACTGCAGGCCCAGGTCCGGGTCGAAGAACCCTGTTCTGAGTACGTCATGCCTTTGCACAAGCAGATTCCATGCTCGAACGAATCGAGGGACATCCAGCCCGACCAGGTCGATGCGGATCTGATTGGTATAAGCAGTGTCGGCCGGATTCAGGACCGCATGAAACAGCAAGCCTGACTGAAGCGGCGACAAAGGATAAATATCCTGGACCAGTGCAGCGGCAATTGGCAGACGGTCAAGCACATCCTGCGTCAAATTCGCCATGGGAAAATCGGACGGCGTCACTCCTCCGGCACCGCTCTGGCAAGCGTCGATCACGCTTGCCAGTTCTTCCATGTACTTGTCGGCCAGGTATTCGACTTCCGCTGCGGTATGAATCAACGCGTTGTAAGTCCAGGCGAACTGCACTTGACCGCGATGTATGCCGACGACAATCTCCAACCAGGTTCTGCGCCGACTGCTGCCCGCCTTCAGTCGACCAGGGCTTTCACGAGCGATCTGCCACAAGGTGTCAACACCCATCGCCTGGTCTAGTTGGCCCACGTAGTTAAACGTTACCTGCGGGTAAGGATAGTCAGCCAGCACTACTCCAGCCGGGCTCATATACCTGAGCAAACCGAACCCGATACCCTTGTTGGGGACACGCCTGAGCGCCTCCTTGACCGCTTTGATGCAGCCGCCTACCCCCGACCTGTCGACCTTGAGGCGCACAGGAAATAGCGTTGTAAACCATCCTGCTGTACGCGATAAGTCGACGTCCTTCAAGGGAAGCTCTCGCCCATGGCCTTCGAGCTCGACCAGCACGCTGTCGCGCTTTCCCCAGTCGCACAACGTTCGCGTCAATGCAGTCAACAATAGGTCGTTTATCTGGGTGCGATAGGCATGCGAAGTGTCGTACAGCAGCCTCTCGGTAAGAATTTCGTCGAGCGATCTGCCTAAGGTGTGCTGGTCTCGGACCAAGTTGTCCGCCGACGTCCTCCCGGGTAGAAGAGGCTCTTCTTTACTTAGCACATCAATCCAATAGGGAAGCTCAGCTTTCAGACCTTCGGTCTGCGCGTAATCCTGAAGATGGCTGCTCCACGTTGCGAAGGTAGTCGGAACTGCAGGCAGATGAGCGCTCTGGCCGGCGACGACCTGACGATACGCATCCTCCAGATCGCCCAAGAGGATTCGCCACGAGACAACATCGACGATGAGGTGATGCGCGATCAAAAGCAGACGGGACGACCCACCGGAAACATCCAGCCAAACTGCCTTGAAGGGCGATGTCAATGTCAGCGACTGCTGAAAAGCGTCAACGATCCGCGAAATTGCTGCAGCACTTTGCACCTGCATCCGCTCGATGCCACTCCACTTACCGAGAGGCGCAACGTGTTGGCCCCAGCCTTGCTCACCCCGCTCAAATCGCATGCGCAGGACTTGGTGGCGACCGACCACAACGTTTAACGCTGTCGTCAGTTGGCCGACATCCAATTGCTTGATCGGTGTCAGCATCACTGACTGGTTCCAGTGGTGCGCCTCTTCGAAACTCTGTTCAAAGAACCAGTGCTGAATGGGCGTTAACGCCAAAGTGAATGCCTCCGGCTCATTGACGGGTAGCGATGGCGACGCGTTTTTTTCTGTTGTGGTCGCCACGGCGCTAATCAATGCGATCGTCTGGAGTTCGAGCAACTGCTTCGGCAGTAGTTTCAGTCCCTCCCTGCGAGCCCGTGCAATGATCTGCAGTGCAAGAATCGAATCGCCACCAATCTCAAAGAAGTTGTCGTTCCGGCCAACGCGCTCGCGTCTAAGTACCTGGCGCCAGATTGCAGCGAGGGTCTGCTCGACCGCTCCAATGGGTGCGACATACGTTTGCCGACCGACAGGAAGAGCGTCCGGCAACATGGCACGATCCACCTTTCCGTTCGCCGTCATGGGTATGCCGTCTAGTTGCATGAATGCAGCTGGAAGCATGTAATCCGGCAAAACACGCTTGAGTCTGTCGAGCAACAATTGCGGATCTAGCGCAGCGCCTTCACGCGATACAAGATAGGCGACCAAACGATGTGTTCCGTCATTGTTCGTGCGCGCGATTACCTCAGCCTGCTGAACTTCGGGTGACGAGGACCCGATCGCCAATGCGACTTCTCTCGGCTCGATTCGATATCCTCGAATCTTCACTTGATCATCTGCCCGGCCGAGAAATTCAAGCGTCCCGTCGATCAGCGTCCTGACACGATCGCCCGTCCGATACATCCGCAGCCCTGGCATGACCGTGCTGGCGACAAAGCGCTCTGCAGTCAAACCAGCGCGATTGATGTACCCGCGCCCAACATTGGCACCGCTGACATACAGTTCTCCTACTGCACCAACAGGGACAGGTGCCAAGCCCGCGTCCAGCACGCTCGCATAAACATGTGCGATGGGAGTGCCAAGTGGAACCGTCTTTGCCTTCCTCACATCTGCCAGCGGATGATGAGTCAGTACGCCAACCGTGGTTTCAGTCGGTCCGTAGTGATTGACGATCCTGCATTCAGGACGGAGGCTGCCAATCCGGTCAACAAGAGGCCAAGGAGTCGGCTCACCTCCAAGAATAAGGCTATGTCGGGGCAGCGCCGCCGAAGCATCAGCGGCGTGCATCAGCGCTTGCAAGTGACCGGGCACTATCTTCAAGACGTCGATGAGATGCTGCGTCATGTATGCCGCAAATCGGTCCGGATCGAAGGCCTGTGCTGTACTGACAAGGTGCAGCGTACGACCAGAACAAAGCGCGCCGAACAAGCTTGTATGACCGAGGTCAGCAGCCACTGTTGAAGCCATTGCAATGGCGACGGCGTTGTCAGGCAGGTCCAGAGTTGCAAGTAATCCCTGGACGTAATTTGCTAGCGCTGCGTGCCCGATGACAACGCCTTTGGGCTGCCCGGTCGACCCTGAGGTGTAGATGACGTATGCAGCTTGCTCCGGGTGTATTTCAACTCTTGTATGGCTGTCACCCCTACCTTGGACTTTGAAGGACAGATGCAACAGGGGAACGCTCAGTTCCCAGGCTGGCGGCTCTGCGCTGAGTACCACGGTCGTTCGGCTATCCGCTATCTGGTATTGAAGCCGCTCTACGGGCAATTGAGGATCCAGGGGAACGAAGGCCGCGCCAGCTTTCAGTGCAGACAACACACCCAGCACGAAATGGCATGAGCGATCTGCGTAGATCCCGACCCGCGCATCTGTGCCAACGCCGTGACGCAAGAGTTGGGCTGCAAGCCGATTCGCATGTAGCTCGAGATCGGCGTACGTGTATTGGCCGTCCTCGGCGTGTACGGCGGTCCGATCGGGGAAGCGCTGAACCGCGTCGGTCCACATATCCAGAACGGTACGTTGCTCTGACGTCCGCAGCGCAGCGTGCAAAAGCGTTGGTACCTCTTCGTTAGCAATCTCGCACAGTTGGCAGTCAGGAGCCTCCGACAGGTTTCTGGCCAGCGCGAGAAGAGTGCTTTCAAACTGGCGTATCGTCGCATCATCAAATAGTGAGGTGTCGTAGACGAAGACACCCTCGACACGCTGCTCCCGATCGCAGAAGTCAAGACTGAGGTCAAAATGGGAATCGCCAGTCTGCACAGGTAGGAGCTCGATTGAGAGTCCGTCTAGATCCCACTTGGATGGTCCATCATCTTGCTGTGTGCACTTCACCTGAAATAATGGGTGCACACTTGCCTGACGCTTGGGTTGCAGCGCCTCGACCAGTGCATCGAAAGGAAGATCAGGAAAACCGTGAGCTTCGAGCAGCGTTTGCCGCACCTCGGATAGAAGTTCTCGAAAAGTGGCAGCTCTTCTTATCCGCGTTTCGATCACAAGGACGTTAGTCATGTACGAAACCAGCTTCAGCGACTCGGGACGCTGACGGTTCGCGACTGGCACGCCGACGCGCACGACTGAGTCTCCGCTAAATCGGTGAAGCATGAACTTAAACAGAGCCAGAATGACCATGAACAAGGATGCATCGTTGGAACGTGCTAACTCCTTGAGGGCAATAGCGACATCGCGAGGAATTTCGAATGATCGACGTGCCTCGCGACGGCTAACTCCAGAACCGCGCGGACGATCAAACGGCAATTGAAGTGGCGGGTGATCAGGGTCGATTTTTGTTCCCCAGTAGGCGAGCTGCCTTTGCCTCTCTCCAGCTTCAAATACGTAGTTCTGCCAGACGGCGAAATCAGCGAACTGGACCGGCAGGGGCGCTAGAAGCGGTCCACTGCCATTGCGGTCCTGCTGCAGCAAGAGAAGGAACTCATCAATCAACAGTCGCAAGGACCAGCCGTCACCAGCTATATGGTGCAACGCGATGGCCAGGACGACTTCTACTTCGGAAACGCGCCAGACTTTTGCACGGAAAGGCGGTCCTTCTTCCAGACGAAAAGCCTGCAAAGAGAAGTCTTGCAGCTCGTGAGACAACTGATTGTCGCGATCTTCGCGAGTGCATTGAGATAGGTCAACGACCTGGAGATTGACAGCTGCTACCGGCAGTATTTCCTGGCAAACCGTACCATCGCCCTCTGCATGAATGCGGCTACGCAACGGCTCATGCCGTTCAATCAAAGCGGCCAGAGTCCGGCGCACGGCTGCTGTGTCAAGCTGCCCCCTAAAGCGCAGCGTGCCTGTCATGTTGTAGCCACTATCCTCCGGATTCAGCTGCCAGGTAAGCCAAAGGCTGCGCTGCGCGGACGAGATGGGGATCGCTCCTCGGCGCCTCTCGTTTTCTGCCGCGACGATAGGCAGTTCGGAAAGACTGATCCCCGCCCCGGCCAACTTTTCAACAAACTCCTGCTTGCCTTCGCGGGTAAGCGCAGCGAAACGCTTTGCCAGCTGGAGAGCATCTGTTGTCATGATCGCACCTCGATTTGACTGATGATTGAATCGATCTGGGACAGTCGGGTCTGTCGCGAGCCGCTGCCCAAAACATCTTTGGGCACACGCGCTGCCAGCGATTGCAGAGTTGGTGATTCGAAGAACCACCTCACAGGGATCTCGCATCCATGCCGCTCGGCGAGCAGAGCGATAATCCGCAACGCCATCAACGAATGACCGCCAGCGTCAAAGAAGTTGTCATTGCGGCCGACCTTCTCGATACCGAGTACCTCTGACCAGACGTCAGCCAAGGCATGCTCTTCAATCGAGATCGGCGCTTCAAAGGCGCGGTTGGGACCGGGATCCGGAGTGGGAAGCGCTCGCCGATCGATCTTCCCATTTGCGTTCAGCGGCAAGTTTTCAAGGACCACGATAAGGCTCGGTACCATGTATTCCGGCAGCGTTCGAGCCAACGCTGCGCGCAGCGCATCGGTCGTCGAGCCTTCCCGTGCATGCAGCGATACGAAGCCGACCAATCGCAACCCCAGTGGCCCATCTTTCGCCACCGCGACGGCCTCCCGCACATTGGGCTGGGAGAGCAACGCCGCTTCAACCTCCCCCAATTCGATCCGAAAGCCTCGGATCTTTACCTGATCATCCAGCCTGCCCAGGTACTCGAGCGTTCCCGCACTCGTCCAACGGACCAGGTCCCCAGTGCGATACAGGCGCTCCCCGCCGCCTCCTGTTACGTCTGCGATGAATCTGTCTGCGCTCAGTGCGGGTCTGTTGAGGTAGCCTCGCGCCAAGCCGATACCGCCAAGATGGAGCTCGCCTGCTACGCCGACAGGCGCCATCTGCAAGTCGTCGCCAAGCACGTAGGTAGTCACGTTTGAGATGGGGTTGCCGATTGGGATGCGGAATGACGCCTGACGCTCGCAGGTCCAGTGCGTGACATCGATTGCGGCTTCCGTTGGGCCGTATAGGTTGTAAAGCTGCGCAGCAGGAAAGGCATCCAGAACTGCGTTTGCAGTCTCAACTGGCAACGCTTCACCACTGCAAATCACACGCGTGATGGTGGTGCACTTGACGCTGCCCTCATGACCAAGAAACGCCTGCAGCATGGAAGGCACGAAGTGCAACGTCGTCACGCCATGTTGTTTGATCAGAGCTGTCAGGGATGTTGGATCACGGTGTTCACCGGGCGCCGCCATGATCAAGCGCGCGCCTGTCATCAACGGCCAGAAGAACTCCCAAACGGAAACATCAAAGCTGAATGGGGTTTTTTGGAGCACTACGTCATCGGGAGATAGTCGGTATGCGTCCTGCATCCATTCCAAGCGGTTCCAGAGAGAACAATGTCGATTTGCGGCTCCCTTCGGCGTGCCAGTTGAACCTGACGTGTAGATGACATAGGCGAGCTGGTCCGGATGTGTCGCAACTGCCGGTGCCTGCAACGGTTCCTTATCCAGATCCGTCAGATTGATCGGAATCACCTTGACCGATTGAGCGCATGGCAAATGGTCGACCATTGCAGGTTGTGCGAGCAGTACTGCGATTCCGCTGTCCTGGATCATGTACTCCAGACGCTCGTCTGGAAGCTCCGGGTCCAAGGGGACATATCCACCGCCAGCTTTCAGAATAGCCAGTAGCCCAACCACCATTTCGATGGACCGCATTGCTGCGATGCCCACGGGCATATCAGGCTTGATGCCCGCCCGTACCAGCCGATGCGCGAATTGATTGGCCAGTCGGTCCAGTTCACCGTAAGTGATCCGGGTGTTCCCTACGATCAACGCCTCACGAGATGGATGCGTGAAAGCTGCTGCCTCGAATGCTTGATGAACCGGTTCAAAGGGACGGTGATCTGCCGGGTTGCGGCTCCAGGCAGCCAACGAGCGGGCTTCTTTCTGGTCAGGCAGCACCACTTCGCAGATCCGAGTATATGGGTGGTTTGCCAGCGCCTGAAGTAACGTTAGATAGTGGCCGGCGATGCGAGCAACAGTCGATGGATCGAACAAGGCCTTCGCATAGACAAAGCTAACGACAATGCCGCCTTCGGCCTGCTCTCGCGTGTGCAGCGCCAAATCGAATTGCGTGTGCGACTCATAGGTCACGATCGGCGCTACGACCAAGCCAGCCCACCGCTGCGATGCAGGCTCATCTTTCAGGTGATTGAACATCACCTGAAATAATGGAGTACTGCCAAGCTGCCTCTCAGGATTGACGGCTTCCACAACGCGGTCGAAGGGTACGTCCTGATTTTCAACCGCTTCGCGTGCACCATCACGCGTCTGCTCGAACAACTTGCCAACCGTGCTCCTGCCATCGATCTCGCATTGCATCACCACCGTATTCACAAAGAAACCGACAACCTGCAGAATTTCGGGTTGATGTCGGTTTGCCATGGGCACCCCGATGCGCAGCTGTGTTTGCCCGGTATAGCGATACAGAAGCGCCTGAAACGCGCTTAACAAGCTTGCGAACAGAGAAGCGCCCCGCGAGTGACTTTGTTGTCGTAGTTGTTTAGCCAGTTCAGGATTCATATCGAAGCTGTAGAAAGCGCATTCACTGGCTTGGCCGACCCTGCGTGGATGATCCGTCTGCAGGTCTAACGCAGGTACCTCCCGCGTCAGTCGTTTCTTCCACCACTCCAGTTGCTGCGTCTGCCGAACGCCAGCCGCATGCTCGTATTGCCACATGGAAAAATCTGCATAGCTGACAGGCAAATGAGCAAACGGGGCGTGTGCGCCCGTAACCTCGCCGGTGTATGCAACGGCTAACTCCTCGAGCAAGATCTGCAACGAACGATGATCGGCAATCGCGTGATGTAGAGCGATGTGCATCTCATGCGTCTGTCTGCCATCGCCAATCAAGATTGCTCGAATCAGCGGGCCCTGCTCAAGATCGAACGGCGTTTCTCGAAGCTGACGGAGTTCGTCCAGGAGAACGTAGTCAGCATCTTCGCTGGTTGCCCGCTGCGCTTCGACATAAGAGACGTTGATTCGCAGGTGGTCCTTGACGATCTGGCGGATTTCACCAGCTGCGTTTTCACGGAAGACAGTGCGTAGCGCACCATGCCTTTCGATCAGCGCGTTGAGGCCTCGTTCAAGAGCGGGCATGTCGAGGTTTCCGCTGAGCCTCAGTCCACCCAGAAGATGGTAAGCGGCACTACGTGGGTCAAGCTTCCAAAGGAACCACTGCCGGCGCTGAGCGAATGAGGCCAATGCATCGCCGGCGTCAGGTAATCTCGGAATCGCATCGGGCAGCCTGGTCGCTGACTCGCTGCCTTGCAATCGCCGCTCAAGTAGCTTGCGCTGCTCTGCGCTGAGCCGATTGCGAATCCCTTCCAGGTCACGAGGTGTAGTCATGAAAAATCCTTTGGGAGACCGGGACGGTTCGAAAGATTGCCGTCGCTGGATGTAATCTGCTCAATCAGCGCCGTTTCGATGAGCAGTGAAAGCGTTGCAATCGTCGGCGAGCGCAGAAACGGCGTCGGATGAAGTTCCACGCCATAGGTGCTCCGTAACTTCGCAATCAATTGAATTGCTATCAACGAGTCGCCGCCCAGCTCAAACCAGTTGTCGTGTACACCGATGGGCTCGATGCCCAAAAGATCGCTCCAAACTGTCTCGATCGCTTGGTCGAGTTCGCTGACCGCCCTGACGTACGTTGAAGACATCTCGGTTCGCGTGCGTCGCGCTCGACGAGCCACTGCAGGCGGTAGGGGCTTCTGGGCCAATGACGTCAAGCTTGGCTCGCGGAAAGATCCTGGAGGAAGTGACGACACTAAAGCCTGTGGCTGGCCCGCCTCCAGCACGGACTCAAGGAGCGCCCCACCTAATTCCGGCGGTATTCCGATGTTTTCAGGCAGAACCTGACCGGCAGCCATACCGACGCCGCGCCAGACGTCCCAGTTGACCGAAAGGACGCGCGCCTGATGTTGCTGTGCTGCTCCCCATGCGATTGCGTCCTGGACTGCATTGGCCGCGCAATAGTCGACCTGACCGAATCCACCCGTAATCGCCGTCATTGACGAGCACATGAGAAAGAAGTCCAACGGCGTGCACGAGACGGCGGAAAGTAAATTCATGGAACCCTGATACTTGGGCGCAAGCACGTATTCCATTGCTGGTCGGCTTCGTGTCTCTATGGCACCTCCCCCGGGTACGCCTGCGGCATGAATGACGCCATTCAACGTCTGGAACCGTTGCAGCACCGCCTGGATGACAATTTGCACTTCCCTGGCGTCATTGACGTCCGCGCGCATGACCATGACTTGAGCGTCGTGCTCTCGGAGTTCTGCCACGGCGTTATCGCACTTTGTCGTCTCGACATCCCTGGCGATAAGGACGATGGCAGCTTTGTATTGCTTGGCTAGATAAGTCGCGAACACGCTGCCGACACCGCCGAGGCCCCCGGAAATGAGATAGACACCTCCGTGCCGAAGACCCGTCACCCGCGAAGGCGTTGCGCTGAGAGCCTCGTAAGTCCGGGTCCAGCCGTACGCGCTGCGGTAGGAGATCATTCCCTTGGTACGCTCCCTATCCGAATCCCGAACAACACGTTCAGCCAGTTGGGTCAGCTCGTCTTCACGCGATGGCAACGGGACGTCGATCAGACGGCACGCCACATTGGGATACTCCTGGGGGATGACAGTGCACGGGCCTTGCAACAGTGCTCGATCGATGATGAGCGCATCCTCTCCCGTAACGTCGAAAACGCCAGAAGCGATAACCCGAAGCTCGATTTCGCAATGCGGGTCTTGGCCAAATACCTGAGCAATGGTGAGCAGGCTCCATAGGGGCGCATCGAGCGACGTTGCGTCGAGGGAGGCTGTCGCATTGCCGACGTTCCACGCGTGATAAATGTCGAACTTTCTACCTAGGTCGTTTTGCACCGAGGCCTTCAATTCCTCGTAGTGCCTTCGATCTCCCATGTCCAAGGTGAATTCGCGCTCGCTGAGTTGCGCGAATTCAGTTCCCTGTCGCACGCTGAGCACGTTGTTGCCTCGCTTGACCAACGCGTACGCTAGTTCGGACGTAAATCGAGTCGCTTCCCCAAAAAGAAGTACGTAGCGCCCAGGTCGGTGATTGCCCGAGCCGGACTGCAATAGAGGTTCGCGCTTCCACGTTGGAAAATAGAGCCAATCACCTGCAGCCTTGAGGCTGTCCGTCGATGTAGCAATTAGCGGGTTCCCGGCAGCGCGCTCCACCCAATACCGCTCCCGCTCGAACGGATACCCCGGCAAGGGCACTCTTCGCCCCGCCTCCTGGCCGCGCATCGCCTGCACATCGACCCCGGCCACCCACAACTGCGCCAGGCATCGCGCGGGCTGCTCGCCGTTGCTGGCCGCGCGTTGGGGATGGCATTGCGATGCGATCGCCGGGCGGCCGGCAACACCGGCATGGCGCCGTGCAAGTCCGGTCAACGTGTCCCCTGGCCCGACTTCGAGCACCGCGCGATCCGATTTTTCCAGCAGCACGCCAAGGCCATCGGCAAAGCGCACGGTGCTGCGCACGTGATTTGCCCAGTACGCGGGGCTGGTGGCTTGATCGTCGGTGATCCAGCAGCCGGTAACGTTAGACAAGAATGGGATCGCCGGGGCGCGCAGCGGCACGGTGGCCAGCAGCGCTTCGAAGCGGGCGAGCATGGGTTCGACCATGGCGGAATGGAAGGCATGAGAGACGTGCAGGCGCCGCGCACCGATGCCGCGGGACAGGATGTCCTGTTCGGCGCGTTCGATGGCGTCAGCGGGGCCTGACAGCACGCACAGGTCGTCTGCATTTACTGCCGCCAGGTCGCAGCCGGCGTAGCGATGCGCGCGCAGCTCGTTTTCGGGCAGGCTGATGGCGAGCATGGCGCCGGGCGGCATGGATTGGAGGAGTCGCCCCCGTGCCGCGACGATGCTCAATCCGTCTTCAAGCGTGAAGACGCCTGCGACGCATGCGGCGGTGTATTCGCCAATGCTGTGGCCGAGCATGGCGTCGGGCTGGATGCCCTGATGTTGCCACCATTGCGCCATGGCGTACTCGACCACGAATAGCGCGGGCTGGGTCATTGCCGTTTGTGCGAGCCTTTCGGCGGCAGCGACGGCCTGGTCGGCGGTGGGGAATAGCAGGTCGCGCAGATCCAGCGCGAGATGGGGCCGCAAGAGCGCGCTGCACCGGTCAATGCAGTCCCGGAATACGGGTTCGCTGTCGTACAGCGCCTTGCCCATGCCGACGTGTTGAGCGCCCTGGCCGGGGAACAGAAAGGCGACCGACGGCCGTTCGGACAGGATCTGGCCTTCAACGATTGTTGCGGCATCGCGATACAGCAAGGCGTCTGCTGCGGCAGCGGTGCTGCGAGCCAGGACAACGGCGCGGTGAGGCATGTGCCGCCGTCCGGCTCGTAGCGTGTGGGCGACGTCATGCAGCGTCACGTCGTGCGCACGCTCAAGCGCGTCGCCCAGGTTCTGCATGACAGCCTTCAATGCACTTCCGGTTCGTGCGCTGACCGGCAGCAGGTGCAGCGCGGTGGCGGGGGGCTGCGCTGCAGCGGTGTCGGCAGCCATGTGCGGCGGCGCTTCTTCCAGAATCACATGCACATTGGTTCCGCCAATGCCGAATGAACTGACCCCTGCACGTCGCACAGCGCCGTCCGTCTCCCACGGCTTGCATAGGGTGTTGACGTAGAACGGGCTGTTTGCAAAGTCGATCTGCGGATTCGGCGTCTCGTAGTTCAGGCTGGGCGGCAGGGTGCGATGCTTGAGCGCCAGCGTGGCTTTGATCAGGCCGGTCACGCCGGCGGCCGCGTCCAGATGACCGATGTTGGTCTTGACCGAACCGATGGCGCAATACTGCGTGCGCGCCGTGCTGGCGCGGAACGCTTGCGTCAGGGCAGCAACCTCGATGGGATCGCCCAACGTCGTCCCGGTGCCGTGTGCTTCGACATAGCCGATCGAGTCGGCTGAAACGTCAGCCACCTCTTGGGCCGCGCGGATGACGGCAGCCTGGCCGTTGACGCTGGGGGCCGTGAAGCCGACCTTGTCGGACCCGTCGTTGTTGGCACCGCTGCCCTTGATGACGGCATGAATGGTGTCGCCATCGCGCACGGCATCAGCCAGCCGTTTGAGCACGACCAGCGCGGCGCCGCTGCCTTGCAGCGTGCCGGCGGCTTTGGCATCAAAGGCGCGGCAATGGCCGTCGGGCGAAAAGATCGCGCCGGCCTGGTATCGGTAACCACCGTTCTGCAGCAGGTTGAGCGACACGCCGCCGGCCAGGGCCATGTCGCATTCGTGGCCCAGCAGTGCCTGGCATGCGGTGTGGACCGCCATCAACGACGTGGAGCATGCGGTCTGCACCGTGACGGCCGGGCCACGCAGGTTCAGCTTGTAGGCTACCCGCGTGGCCAGTGCATCGGGCATGTTGCCGCTCATCAGTCCCAGCAGCTCGGCAATGCCCGTGCCCTGTTCCAGGTCGCCGCCTCGCAACAGGTTGCGCATCAGATAGACATTGGCGCCTGAGCCCGCATAGACACCGACCAATCCGTTGTAGCGGTAAGGGTCGTAACCGGCATGTTCCAACGCGTGCCATGCGCATTCAAGAAAGATGCGGTGCTGGGGGTCGATGCGTTCCGCGTCGCGGGGGGTGTAGCCGAAGAACGCGGCATCGAAACGGTCCACGCCGTCCAAGCGCACGCCTGCCTTGACGTAGTCCGGATCGGCAATCAGTTCACGGGGCACGTGCAAAGCGGCCAGGGCGTCGTCGTCGAAGCGCGTGACGGCTTCGACCCCGTTGCAGAGGTTTCCCCAGAGTGCATCAACATTGTCGGCAGACGGGAAGCGTCCGGCCATGCCGATAATTGCCACGTCCAGGCCGGAAACCCCGTGGTGTTGCGTCGGATCTGTCATGACCGGCTCCTTGCATGTGATCGGTTACGGCTGAGCAGCGCGGCGCGGCGGCCAGCATGGGGCGCGCTTCGGTGGTCCATGCCCCGACGGGCCTCGGCGTCGCTGTGGCCGTGGTCGATGCGGCGGGCCAGTGCCCGAATCGTCGGATACTTGAACAAGTCGATGACTGACAGACCCGGATGCAGCGCGTCTTCCAATGCGGCATGGACGCGGACCAGCAAGAGGGAATGGCCACCGAGTTCAAAGAAGTTGTCTTCGGCACCGACGCGGGCGAGCCCTAACGCGGAAGCCCAGATGTCGGTGATGGTCTCTTCGGTGCGACCTTGCGGCGCGGTGTAGGCGTGGGCGCTGATATAGACGGGAGCGGGCAATGCGTTGCGATCAAGTTTTCCGTTCGCACTGACAGGCAGCTCGGTCAGCACGACCAGCGCAGCAGGCACCATGTAGTCAGGCAAGGACCTGCTGAGCCGGTCCCGCATGTCGAACACATTGATGATCTTGCCGGGCCGGGCTGACAGGTACGCGACGAGTTGCTGGCCGCCAGGCGTCTCCTTGACGACCACCGCCGCATCACGGACTTCGGGTTGCGCCAGCAGTTGCGCTTCGATCTCGGTCAGTTCCACACGGAAGCCCCGGATCTTGACCTGGTGATCGAGGCGACCCAGGTATTCGAGATGACCGGCCGCATTCCATCGCACCCGATCGCCAGTCCGGTACAGCCGGGCGCCGCCGACCGCGGCCACGTCGGCGACGAATCGTTCGGCGCTCAGCCCGGGCCGGCCTGCATAACCGCGTGCCAACGCCACACCGCCCAGATACAACTCGCCTGCGACCCCTGCGGGAACCTGGTTGAGCCGCTCATCCAGCACCCGCACGACCACATTGCCGATGGGATATCCGATAGGCACCAGATGCGCATCGTCGTCGTGGCAAGTCCAGTGCGTCACATCGATGGCCGCTTCGGTCGGGCCATACAGGTTGACCAGCTCGACGTGCGGCAGCTTCTGGAACACGTCGTTCTGCAACTCGGCGGACAGCGCCTCGCCGCTGCACACGATACGTTTCACCTTGTCGCACGCCTGCGCGTTGTCGTGCGACAGGAAGGCGGCAAGCATGGAAGGCACGAAGTGCAGCGTGGTGATTCCATGCGTACGGATCAACTGCCGCACGCGCTCGGGATCCCGATGCTCCCCAGGTTCGGCAAGCACGAGTCGCGCACCTGTCATCAGCGGCCAGAAAAATTCCCACACCGACACGTCGAAACTGAACGGCGTTTTTTGCAGGACCGCATCAGACGGGTCCAGCGCGTAGGCATCCTGCATCCACGCAAGTCGGTTCAGTAACGCGCCGTGCCGATTGGCCGCGCCCTTCGGCCGCCCTGTTGAACCAGAGGTGTAGATCACATACGCCAGGTTCTCGCCGTGAACCTCGACGCCGGTATTGGCGGTTGAAAAGCCCGCCAGATCGAGCGCGTCCACGTTGATGAACGGCAGCGTGTCATGGCGCGCGACGGTGGCATGGGTGGGTGTATGGGTGAGCGACAGGATGACGCCGCTTTCGTGCAGCATGTCCGCGATGCGTTTGGCCGGATAGGCAGGCTCCAACGGCACGTACGCCGCGCCGGCCTTCAGCACGGCAAGCATCGCAACCACGAGTTCCGGCGAGCGTTCCATGCAGACACCGATCAGCCCGTCGTTCGCTGCGCCCAGGCCCATCAGATAGTGCGCCAGCCGATTGGCGCGGCGGTTCAGTTCGGCATAGGCCAGGGATTGCCCGGCGAACAGTACTGCGATCCGGTCCGGGTGCTGACCTGCCTGTCGTTCAATCAGGCGGTGGACCGGCTCGTCTTCCTGGTACGGGGTTGGGTCTTCGCTCCACACGCACAAGTCCTGCTGCTCGCGGGGCTCGAGAAGGTTGACGTCGCCAACACAACCCAGCGGGTCATCGGCAAACGCGGTCAGCACCCTGAGGAAATGGCGGGACATCCGGTCGATCGTTGCCGACTCGAAAAGGTTGGCCGCATAGACGAATGTGACCGTCACCGCACCCTGGACGCGTTCGTGGACATCCAGCGCAAGATCGAATTGCGCATCGCTTGGCGTCAACTCGCAGCGTTCGACTTCGACGTGTCGCCATTGCTCAAGTGCGTTGCGGTCATCCTGCAAGTAATTGAAGAGCACCTGGAAGAGTGGACTGTGGCTGGCGCTGCGTTCCGGATTCAGCACTTCGACCAACGCCTCGAGCGGCAGGGACGGGTGGCGTTGCGCGCCGATCATTGCGTGTCGGGTGTTCGTGAGCACCTGGTCCAGTGGCTCACCACCCTCAAAAAGCTGCCGGACGACCAGCGTGTTGACGAAGAGTCCCACCACGTTCGCCAATTGCGGTTGCGTGCGGTTCGCGACGGGTACGCCGACACGGATGTCGCGCTGCCCCGAATATCGATACAGCAGCGCCTGAAAGGCCGACAGCAAAAGCATGGGAAGCGTTGCGTCGTGGCGAGCGGCCAATGCCCTTAGCCTGGACAACAAGGCTTCTTGAAGCGGAAGACTGCATCGGCCGCCAACATATTGCGTGGTCGACGTGCGAGGGTGATCCGTTGCCAGGGTCAGGACGGGATGCGCATCGCCGGGTTCGACGGCAAGCGTTTCACGCCAGTAGGTCAGCTGCTGCGCAGTGTCGCGGTCGTTTCCTCCGGCCTGTTCCCACACGGCATAGTCGCCATGCTGCAGTGGCGCGGCCGGCAGTACCGTGTCTGCGTCGACGGCGGTGCCCGCCGAGTACACCGCGCCGAGTTCGCTCATCAGTATCCGCATCGATGCGCCATCGGACACGATGTGATGCATGGCCAGGGCAAGGATGCAGACCTGTTCGTCCAGCCAGACAAGCGCGACACGCGCCACAGGGCCATCAATCAGGTCGAACGGGTCGCCCAGCAATGCGTGCAGACTCGCTGTCGAACGCACGTCGCGTTCGGCAGACGCCACATGGCGCAGGTCGACCAGCTGAACATCGATCGTCCGGTCGGCATGGACGACCTGGCTGATAGCGCCGTCCGATTCGACAATGAAGGTCGTGCGCAGCGATTCGTGCCGCCTGGCCATGACGCTGACGGCATGGCGTAGCGCGTCAATGTCGATCTGACCTTTGAGCCGCAGCGCTCCCAACACGTGATACGCCGTGCTGAGCGGATCCATCCGCCACAGGAACCACTGCCGCTGCTGCGCCGACGACAGCGGAAGAGGCTGGGCGCGACGGTCGGCCGACAGCACCGGGATTACGTCTGCCGGCACCGGTGCGCCGGATTGCTTCTGCGCGCGGATCGCCGCGGCCTGCGCCGCAAGGCGCGGGTGGTCGAAGATGTGGCTGATCGTGAAGGGGACGCACCAGTGCTGCGATATGCGCGCAGCCAGTTGCACGGCGGCCAGTGAATTTCCGCCCAGGGCAAGAAAATGGGCATCGCTTGCGTAGCGAAAGGAGGGGTCGTGGCCGAGCAGGTCGCGCCAGATGTCGGCCAGGTCGCGCGTGACGTCGTCGGATGCCGTGGCGTCGGCGGCAGCGGTCGCATGGGTGGTACCGCTGGCTCCTGCCGTGCCCTCCCCCACCACGCATTGCCCATTCTGGAATGCGGCATAGGCATCCAGTGACCGTTTCTCCCATCCCTTCCTGCATGCCGACCGCTGCAGCTTGCCGCTCGACGTCTTGGGCATGGCGCCTGGGTTGAGCAGCACGATGGTGGCGGGCGCCTGGCCGCATTGTTCGCTGACGGCCACGCCAATGGCGTCGGCCAGGATCTGGGGCGCAACCAGTTTCTGCAAGCCGCGCGACACTTCCGCGGCGACGCCGATGCCTTCGATGCCATCGATCGAAACCGCGAACGCTGCGACGCGGCCTTTGCGCACGGCTTCAATCTGGCTTTCGACGACGCGTTCGATGTCGTGGGGATACAGGTTGTGCCCGCGAACGATGATCATGTCTTTGAGTCGGCCGGCCACGAACAGGTGGCCGTCGTCCAGGAAGCCAAGGTCGCCGGTGCGCAACCACCGTGTGCCGTCGCGCTCGACAAAGGCTTCTGCCGTCTCTGCCGGCTTGTTCCAGTAGCCCGAGGCGATGCTGGCGCCGGCTGCCCAGATTTCGCCGATGGCGCCATCGGCCGCAGGCCTGCCGGTGTCGGGGTCGGCGATGCGGACGTGGTGGTCCTGCGGCGCGCTACCGCAACCGACCAGGGCGGCGCCTTCCAGGTCAGGCTGCACCCGGCGATCGCCCAGGGCGCTGTCATCGAAGCGGCTGACGACCATCCCGTTCCCGCGCCGCCCGCCGGTCACGAACAAGGTGGCTTCAGCCAAGCCATAGCACGGGTACACGGCGCCCGCATCGAAACCCGCCGATGCAAAACGTTGGCTGAAGGCGTCCATGGTGTCGTGGCGGACGGGCTCGGCCCCGGTGTAGGCGATGCGCCAGCTGGACAAGTCCAGATCGTCGATCTGCGCATCGTTGACGCGGTCCAGGCACAGGCGATACGCAAAGTCGGGGCCGCCGCTGATGGTGACGCGGTGGCGGGCGATCATCTGCAGCCAGCGCACGGGGCGTTCAAGAAAGAAGCGGGGCGACGACAGCACGCACGGAATGCCGCTATAGAAGGGCTGCAGCAGGCCGCCGATCAGGCCCATGTCGTGGAACAGGGGGGACCAGACGCCGAAGATGTCGCTGGCGCCGATGGACAGTCCCTCGCGGATGGCGCGTTCATTGGCCATCAGGTTCGCGTGCGTCACCATGACGCCTTTGGGTGCGGACGTGGAACCGGACGTGTACTGAAGGAATGCGACGTCGTCCGCCGCCGGGCGGTGGGGCTGCCAGGTGTCGGCGACGGTGCGGTCGATGTCATCCACCGCAATGACCGTGCACACGCCCAGCTGGCTGGCAGCCGTGCCGACCATGTCCTTGAGCGTGCTCAAGGTCAGGATGCCCGACGCCTGCGCATCGACGGCGATGCCAGCCAGCCGCGCCATGTGCTGCGGGCGTGCCGACTCCGGAGGGAACACCGGCACGGCAATCACGCCGGCGTGGAAGCACGCAAACATGCTGACGGCGTAGTGCTCGTCGTTGTCGAGCAGGATCAAGACCCGTTCGTCTCTGGTGAACAGCCGTTGCAACGTGGCGGCCAGTGCCAGGACGCGTTGCGTGAAGACGCGGTAGGTCAGGACAGTTTCGATCCAGTGATCGTTGCGTTCGGCAACGACCGTCAGGGCCGTGTCGTCGGGTCGGGCCGCGGCCAGCTCTTGCAGGCATTCGACAAAGTCGGTCGGCGGGATGAAGGTGTCGTTCATGGACGCGGAATCGGTCGTCATGGGTACCTCGTTGCGCGGTGGGCGCGGGATGCGGGATGGCTCAGTGCGGGATGGTTCAGTGCGCTTGCAGATTGCTGTGTGACTCGGCCATGGCCACGACGACTTTTCGAGGGCCTTTGAAAGGGGATCGCGCGTGGGCGACCAGCATGTTGTCGAGCATCAGCACATCGCCTTTTTCCCAGAGGAAGGACACGGCTTCGGCGTCGAGCACGCCGCGCACCTCATCGAGCATGGCGTCGGGAATGCGGGACCCGTCGGCAAACGTGGTGTCGCGTGGCATGTTGTCAATGCCCAGCACGTCTTCCAGCGTTTCGCGGACTTCAGGCTGCAGGTTCGACACATGGAACAGGTGCGCCTGGTTGAACCAGACCTGCTCTTGCGTGACAGGGTGGGTTTCAATCGCCTGGCAACGTTGCGTGGTGCGCAGGTCGCCATCGGGTTTCCATTCGAAGGCAATGCCAGCCTGGCGGCAGAAAGCCTCGACTTCGTGGCGGTGTTCGGTGTTGAAGACCTTTTGCCACGGCACATCGAAGTCGCCATAGTTGCGGATGTAAACCAGTCCGGGCGCGAACCGTTCACGGATGGCGGCAGGCATGCGCTTCAGGACGGCACGGCTGTCAGCGATGGGCGTTTCGCCCTGTTCAAGCGCGGGCGTCACGCAGTGGAACCAGATCTTCATGGGCCACACGCGGGTGTAGGCCTGTTCGTTGTGCAAAGGGATGGCCTGGTGGGACGGGTATTCGGTGGCGGTATAGACGCCACCGCCCAGGCCCGAGCGCGGCGTCGATCCGAACTCGTAGCTCAGCAACGGGTGCCCAAAGCCGGCTGCGAATTCGCGAAAGCGGTCAACGGACGGAACGTCGAAGCCGCGCAACAACACGCCGCCCACCGTCGCCAGGTGCGCCTCGATGTCGGACTGCAGCCGGGGCAGCGCGTCCAGCAACGACTCGCCTTGAACCGCCGGCACCATCAGCACGGGCAGGTCGGATCCGGGTGGCGCCTTGCGTTCGAATCGCTGGATCGATGCATTCATCACAACTCCTTCAGTCAGTTCCTATCCACGCGAGTGCAGCCGCGTAGCCCTTGGGCGCCCACAGGCGACAGGCGCTGACGCCGGGCGAGTCCATGCCTTCGATGACGAGGCGATAGTGGTCACCGCCCGCTTCGTCGGGCAGCAGCACCGACAGGTCGCGCAGATGCGCGGCGACGCCGATGCCGATGGCCTTGAGCACGGCTTCCTTGGCAGTCCAGCAGTCGAAGAAGCGCGGGCGCTGGGTCACATCGGCCCGCCATTCGCGGTCGGAAAGGATGTGCGGTTCGAGTTCCGGAATGTCGAGCGTGGGGTCACGCCGTTCGATGTCGACGCCGACATCGCGGTCGGTGGACAGCGCGATCAGCACGTACTCGCCGGCATGAGAGACGTTGAAATGCAGCGAGTCGTCCATGGCGCAGGCGACCTGCAGCTGTGGCTTGCCATGCCGGCTGGTCTCGAACACGACATGCCCAGGCCGAAGGCCCATCACATCCCCAAGCACCTGCCGCAAGCCGGCGCGGGCGCAGACGAAGCGCATGCGGTCCGCGTGCTGCCCATAGCGCAGGGCGCGATCACGCTCTTCCTGATTGAGCAGGGCCCAATCGGCGTCGGGCACCGTCGTGCGCAGATCGACCTTGCGCTGGAACACGTGAATGCTGGAGGGAACGCCGTCAGGCAAACGCAATGGCCGCATCGCCGACTCCTTTGGCGAGAGGTGACAGCACCTGCACGAGCGCGGCCAGCACCTCGGCTTCCCTTTCGCGGATGAAGAAGTGGCCCCCGTCGAACCAGTCGACCGAAAAGCGACCCCGCGTCTCGTGGTACCACTGCTCGATATCGTGCAGGGCGATGCTGTCGTGCCGGCCGCCGAACGCGTGAATGGGCAAGGCAAGCGCCTGGGTCTCGCGCGGCGGGAAGCTGGCGCAGACGTCGTAATCCGCCGCCAGCGTGTCAAGGGTCATGCGCAACATGTCGCTGTGCGCAAAGACCTCGTCTGGCGTGCCGCCCTGCTTGCGCAGATCGGCGATCAACGTGGCGTCGTCATGCCTGCCTGCGTACCGCTCCGGGCTGCGGCAGGTGGGCGCCGCGCTTGCCGAGACGACCAGCAGTTGCGGCATCGGCCTGGACAGCGCGCGTTGCCGCAACGCCATCCCATAGGCCAGCAAGGCGCCCATGCTGTGCCCCAGCAGGACGAAATTGCCCCGCAGACTGGCCGCGTTTTCGTCGCACAGGCGGGTGACCAGCGCGTCGAAATTCCTGACGCAGGGTTCGTTGCACCGCGCGCCCCTTCCCGGCAGTTCGATCGGCACGACCCGCACCCACGGGGGCAACATCCGACGCCAGCGCAGGTACATGGTGGCGCTGGCGCCCGCGCATGGCAGGACCAGCAGGTCCAGCGTGGCGCCATGGGGCGCGCTGGGCGCAATGGGTGCGGTGAGGGGAATGATGGTCATGGGGCGGACGGCTGGCGGTGGTGCTTTGGGGGGCGGGCTTGCGGCGGCTGACGCGGCGGGATCAGGATTGGGGTTCGGACGCCTTCTTGGCCGCCTGTTCGTCCATCCATTTGCGCAGCGACAGCGGACGCATGTCGGTCCATGCCTGCTCCACGTACGCGAGCACCGTTTTCTTGTCGCCCTTGACGCCGTCGATGGCGGTCCAGCCGCCGGGCACGGCCTTCCAATGGGGCCAGATGGAATACTGTTCTTCGTGGTTGATCAGGACGATGAAGGTTTCGTCTTCGCGGTCGAAGCAGCTGGTGGACATGGGCATCCTCGTGCAGGGTGGAAAGGTCTTCAGCAAGCGCCGCTAGGACATCGCGCACCTGCTGAACTTCCCTAATAGACGAAAGGGTCCCAGCACTGTTTAGATTTTTGCAGCTGGCGCAAATCGGTTTCCGCGTTTGAGCGGATCCTGGAAAGTCGTTTTATCTGGCAATCAGGGGGCGGTCATACGGGATACGGCGACTGTCAGCTTTACCAGGGTCAGGCCCGGCGTAACGACGTAGTGCTTAGCGCCACACGCAAATTTCTGCCGACGCCGGACGCAAAAAAACCTGACGGCGCTTGGCGGTCAGGTTTTGGGTGGTTGATGCGGAGTCAGGTACCGCGGACTGTGCGGCTCGGTTCAGTCGTCCAGCATGTCGCGGCATCCGGCGATCGCCAGCGTGGCGTCGCGGATCATGAAGTTGATGAGCGTGGCCGAGCATCCCATCTCGGCCGCCAGTTCGCGTTGCGTGAAGCCCCCCAGGCGGTATTGTTCGAACGCATGCCGTGTTTTTGCGGGAAGCGTGTCCAGCACCCGGCCCAATGCGTCGATGACTTGGCGTTCCCGCAGCCGCTGTTCAGGTCGGCATCCCCCCGACACTTGCGGCAGTTCGCCGTCGCTGGTGTGGATGCGGTAGATGGATTCGGCCGATTGCCGCCGGCAGTAGTCGCGTGCGACGTTGCGGACGACCTGGCAGCAGTAGCAGTACGGCTTTTCAATAGCGCGGTCGAAGCCGCCGGTGACCAGTTTGACGTAGGCGTCCTGCGTGACCTCGTCAGCAATTTCGGGGCTTCCCACAATACGCTGCGCAATGCGCCGCAGCGGTGCCCGGTTTGCGATAAACACTTCTTCGAGTGTTCCACCTTCCACTTCAATCGCCATTCCCACTCCCCTGACCGCGCCGTAGGTGGCGTGATCGAGGGACGATTGTTGCGAACTATTATCATCTGCGCAGCTTTGTAGTTCTACGACTTGCCGCGGTGGATTTGGGGATGACGGTGGTGGTGGTGACGGCGGCGGTGCTGACAGAGACGGCGGTCGCGGCCAGGAAGACCGTCGACCCACCGAGCACAAACCGCTAGCCGAAAAGTCTAACCCTAACGAAAAAAGGCCACGTCGCGATGACGTGGCCTTTCGAATCTTTTGGCGGAGCGGACGGGACTCGAACCCGCGACCCCCGGCGTGACAGGCCGGTATTCTAACCAACTGAACTACCGCTCCGCAGCGGCACTACTGACTGCTTAACTCAACTACCAGCACTACAAACTGTCCTACCCAACCAACAGGTTTGGTGGCGTCCCCAGGGGGATTCGAACCCCCGTACTCACCGTGAAAGGGTGATGTCCTAGGCCTCTAGACGATGGGGACAGCTTGTACTGCTTTTCATTCACTGCTTGTTCACTTACTGCTTGCTAACGTACTGCTGAGTGCAGCCCGCTATCTTACTACATACTGCTTTCTTCGCACAACCTGCCGACTTGTTTGATCGAAGGTTGGTGGTGGAGGTAAGCGGGATCGAACCGCTGACCTCTTGCATGCCATGCAAGCGCTCTCCCAGCTGAGCTATACCCCCGTGCAGCGAAGAACGACATTATGCACACTTTTTAAATCCTG
>Ga0308165_1000916_pt1 | contig 45550 bp, 37 predicted proteins | sample PhyWR2_FD_201032 | JGI IMG/M metagenome (GOLD analysis project Ga0308165, IMG submission 201032) | Phyllosphere microbial communities from UC Gill Tract Community Farm, Albany, California, United States - DLSLW.R2 | ecosystem: Host-associated > Plants > Phyllosphere > Unclassified | place: USA... | reverse complement strand
TCTTCGGGCTTGTTGAACAGGTCCACATCACGGATCTCGAAATCCATCCCTTTTTCAAACAGCACAAAGCGGCAGCGGTGGGAGAAAGGGCAGGTCGTTCCCGAATAAAGCACCATCATGGTGAGAGGCTCCTCAAAATCAAAAAAGAGTGGACTGCAGTCAATGCCGCCCACTCTACACAAATCGGCTACCCAAATTCAAGCCCTGCTCACAGGGCCTGAACCGGCTGCACGCAAAATACGTTTACTTCACATCTTTCCAGAACGCCGCATTCAGACGCCAGGTGATGAGGATCAGGCCCAGCAAAAATATCAACACCCCGACGCCGACGCGCATGCGGGTGTTCTGGCTGGGATCACCCATCCATTGTAGATAGTTCACCAAATCACCCACACTCTTATCGAATTCGGTGGAACTCAGCTTGCCCGGCGTGACCTGTTGCCAGCCGCTGAACACCTGCGTCTTGTGCCCATGCTCCTCCACCTCTTTGTAGACCGGCACGCGCACACCTTGCAGTTCCCAGAGCACATGGGGCATGCCCACCGAGGGGAAGGCCATGTTGTTCCAGCCGGTGGCCTTGGTGTCGTCCTTGTAGAAGCCACGCAGGAAGGTATAGAGGTAGTCCGCACCGCTGCCCTGGTGGCCGGCACGTGAGCGTGCCACCAAGGTCAGGTCCGGCGGATTGGCGCCAAACCACTCCTTGGCCTGCTTGGGATCGATGGCCGCCTTCATCGTCTCGCCGACCTTGTCGGTGGTGAACAGCAGGTTGTCCTTGATCTGCTGCTCGGTCAGGCCAATGTCCTGCAGCCGGTTGTAGCGCATGAAAGCGGCCGAATGGCAGCTGAGGCAGTAGTTCACAAACAGCTTGGCGCCGTTTTGCAAGGAGGTGGTGTTGGTGGTGTCGGGCTTGAACTTGTCCCAAGCGACACCGCCTTCGGCCGCCTGCACCGCGCCGGCCCCCAAAAGCACGCCCAGACCCAGGCATGCGGAGAGAATGATTTTTTTCATCGTGGGATGCTTTCTGGTTCAGTGCGCATGGAAGGTGACACGCTCAGGCACCGGCTTGGGGGTGCCCTTGCGGCTCCACCACGGCATCAGCAGAAAAAAGCCAAAGTAGAACAAGGTACCCACTTGCGAGACCTTATCGCCAATCGGCGATGGCGGCTGCACCCCCAGATAGGCGAGCACCACGAAGTTCACGACAAACACCGCATACACATACTTGTGCCAGTGCGGGCGGTAGCGGATGGAGCGCACGGGGCTGTGGTCCAGCCAGGGCAGGAAGAACAGGATGATCACCGCCAGGCCCATCACCACCACACCCCAGAACTTGGCGTCGATACCGCCCAGCGCCGCAATGCCGGTGAACGCAAAAGCGCCAAACATGGCCAGCACCACCAGGCCTGCCAGCACCAGCAGCCCTTTGAGGATGGTCGCCAAGCGGGTCTTGATGCAGACATAGGCAACCGCCGCGACCAGGATCACCGACAGGGCCACCATCATCTCGCCGGTGATGGCACGCAGCATCGAGTAGAACGGCGTGAAGTACCAGACCGGCGCGATGTGGTTGGGCGTCTTGAGCGGGTCGGCCGGGATGAAGTTGTTGTACTCGAGGAAGTAGCCGCCCATCTCCGGCGCAAAGAACACGATGGCCGAGAAGATGAACAGGAACACCGCCACGCCAAACAGGTCATGCACCGTGTAGTACGGGTGGAAGGGCACGCCATCGAGCGGCCGGCCCTGCGCATCCTTGGGCGCATTAGGCCCCTTGATCTCGATGCCATCGGGGTTGTTCGAGCCCACATCATGCAAGGCCAGCAAGTGCGCCGCAACCAGGCCCAGCAGCACCAGCGGCACGGCAATCACGTGGAAGCTGAAGAAGCGGTTCAAGGTGGCATCGCCCACCACATAGTCGCCACGAATCAGCAGGGCCAGGTCAGGGCCGATGAAGGGAATGGCCGAGAACAGGTTGACGATCACCTGGGCGCCCCAGTACGACATCTGGCCCCAGGGCAGCAGGTAGCCCATGAAGGCCTCGGCCATCAGGCACAGGAAGATGGCGCAGCCAAACACCCAGACCAGCTCACGCGGCTTGCGGTAGCTGCCGTACAACAGGCCCCGGAACATGTGCAGATAGACCACGACAAAGAACGCCGACGCACCGGTGGAATGCATGGTCCGGATCAGCCAGCCCCAGGGCACATCACGCATGATGTACTCGACCGAGGCAAAGGCCTTCTCGGCATCGGGCTTGTAGTGCATCACCAAGAAGATGCCGGTGACGATCTGGATCACCAGCACCAGCAGCGCCAGCGAGCCAAAGATGTACCAGAAGTTGAAGTTCTTCGGTGCGTAGTACTCCGACATATGGACCCGGTAGGCCTCAAATGCCGTGGGAAAGCGGTTCTCCAGCCAGTTGCCGGCCTTGGCGCCCAAGGTGGCGTTCGGCGATATCTCCTTGAATTCGTGTGCCATCGCGCCTCCTTATGCTTTTTTGTCTTCGCCAATCAGCAGCTTGGTATCGCTCAGATACTGGTGCGCTGGCACTTCGAGGTTGTCGGGCGCGGGCTTGTTCTTGAATACGCGGCCGGCCAGGTCAAAGGTCGAGCCATGGCAGGGGCAGAGAAAGCCGCCTTTCCAGTCGTCGGGCAGCGAAGGCTGGGGGCCGGGCTGCAGCTTGTCGGTGGGGGAGCAGCCCAGGTGGGTGCAGATGCCGATCACGACGAGCACCTCGGGCTTGATGGAGCGGGTTTCGTTTTTGGCGTAGGCCGGTGTCGGATAGGCGGTGCGCTCCGACTTGGGGTCGGCGAGCTGGCCATCGAGCTGGGGCAGCTCGGCGATCTGCTCGGGCGTGCGGCGCAGGATCCAGATCGGCTTGCCGCGCCATTCGGCGGTGATTTTCTCGCCAGGCTTGAGGTCCGAGATATCCACTTCAACGGCAGCGCCGGCGGCCTTGGCCTTTTCTGAAGGATTGAAGGAGCTGACAAACGGAACCGCAGTGGCGACTCCTCCGACAGCACCTGCGCATCCCGACGCTATCAGCCACGTCCTTTTACTGGAGTCGATGGAAGAATCACTCATGGGGCTCCTTGGTCAACGCTTATATCTCGGTTTTTGGCGGATTGTACGAAGTGTCTTGCCCATCATGCAATGCGCCGAAACCCTTGAAGCTGAGCGATACTAGGCGTCATGTTTATTTGACAGGAGCAGCGCATGAGCTTCATGAAGGAATTCCGCGAGTTCGCGGTCAAGGGCAATGTGATGGATCTGGCCGTTGGTGTGATCATCGGCGCCGCTTTTGGCAAGATCGTCGACTCGGTCGTGAACGACCTTATCATGCCCCTCGTCGGTTTGGTCTTTGGCAAGCTGGACTTCTCCAATCTCTTCGTCGTGCTGGGCACCATTCCCGATGGCGTGCCGCGTACGCTCGATGCACTGAAAAAAGCGGGCATTCCGGTGTTTGCTTATGGCAACTTCATCACCGTCGCGGTGAACTTCGCGATCCTGGCCTTCATCATTTTCCTGATGGTCAAGCAGATCAACCGCCTCAAGCGCGACACGCCTCCTCCCGCACCAGCAGCCCCCCCGGAAGACGTGGTGCTGCTGCGCGAAATCCGCGACAGTCTGCAGCAAAAGCGTTGATTTTTTGCAACAAGGAAGCAGAAATTCTGCTTCTTTTGCACCGACACCACAGCAGCCTTTCGAGGCTGCTTTTTTATGCCTGCTGCTTCCCTGCGGCCAAGCGGCGTGCCATCTGCACTGCCGCGATCAGGCTGGCCGCATCGGCCAGGCCCTGGCCGGCAATGTCAAAGGCTGTGCCATGGTCCGGGCTGGTGCGCACCAGCGGCAGGCCCAGGGTCACGTTGACGCCCTCGTCCAGCCCCAGGTACTTCACGGGGATCAGGCCCTGGTCGTGGTACATGGCCACCACCACATCAAAGGCGCCGAGATGCTCGGCGCTGTGGCGGGCGCGCATGAAGACGGTATCGGGCGGCTCGGGGCCGACCACCTGCATGCCCAGCGCCTGCGCAGCGGCCACGGCGGGCGCTATGTGCTCCAGCTCCTCACGGCCCATCAGCCCTGCTTCTCCAGCATGGGGATTGAGCCCCGCCACCGCAATCCGGGGGGGCCGCCCCAGCGCACGCAGCAAGGCCTCGTGCGTGATGCGGATGGTCTCCAGCACCTGCTCTTTGGTCACTGCGTCAATGGCATCGCGCAGCGATACATGGATGCTCACCAGCACGGTGCGCAGCGCTTCATTGGCCAGCATCATGCGCACCGGCATTTGTGCCAGTGCCACCCCGGCATGCTGGGCCGCTTCGGCCTGCAGCAATTCGGTATGGCCGGGGAACGGGAGCCCGGCCAGGTGCAGCGCCTCCTTGTTCAAAGGTGCCGTCACCAACCCGGCAATCCGGCCTTGCAAGGCCTGGCGCGCCGCCCAGCGCACGCACTCGGCAGCAGAGCGCCCGGCCTCGGCCTGCACCTGGCCAAAGGGCAAAGGCCCGGGCAAGCCTGGCAGTGACAGCACCGGCATGCAACGCGGCGGCACGCTCCAGGCCTCTTGCGGATCCGCAATCTCGGCCACCGGCAGCGCGCAGCGGCCCGGGCCCTGCAGGAGCTCCGCTGCGCGGCGCAGGGTCTGCAGCTCGCCGACGACAAAGCAGCCCAGCATCTGCTCGGGCGCATCACGAAAGGCCTTGGCCACGATTTCCGGGCCAATGCCGGCGGGGTCGCCCTGGGTGATGGCGAGCAAGGGAGCGGAGTGCACGGGGGATGTCCTTCGGAGAAACGTCAGGCGGGATTGTCGATGTCGATAAAGTGATGCGCCACGCCCAACTGCTGGGCTACGGCGGCCGCAGCGGCGGGCGCGCCGTAGCGCTCGGTCGCATGGTGGCCGGCCGCAAAAAAGCTCACGCCGGTCTCGCGCGCCAGGTGGGCCTGGGGCTCGGATATCTCGCCGGTCAGAAAGCCATCAGCACCGGCAGCCATTGCGGCCTCGAAGAAGCCCTGCGCGCCCCCGGTGCACCAGGCCATGCGGCGGATGGGGCGTGGCGTTTCGCCCGTCACCACGGTGACGGAGCGGCCCAGGGTCTGTTGTATGTGCGCAGCCACTTGCGCAGGTGGCAGCGCATCCAGGCTGCCGATAAAGCCCAGTTCCTGGTCGCCAAAACGGGCGTCGGCCTGCCAGCCCAGCTGCACGCCCAGTTGGGCATTGTTGCCCAGCTCCGGGTGCGCATCCAGCGGCAGGTGGTAGGCGAACAGATTGATGTCGTGCTTGATCAGCAGTTCGATGCGCTGCTTCATCCAGCCGGTGATGCGGCCGTCGTAGCCGCGCCAGAATAAGCCATGGTGTACAAAGATCGCGTCGGCCTGGGCGGCAATGGCCGCCTCGATCAGCGCCCGCGATGCCGTCACACCGCTGACCAGCTTGCGGATCTCCGCCTTGCCCTCCACCTGCAAACCATTGGGGCCATAGTCTTTGAAGCTGGCGGGCTGCAGCAGCGCATCAAAGGCCTGCAGCATGTCTTGGCGGGTCGTAGTCATGCCCGATTGTCTCAGACCTGTGCGGCGCGCCACACCGGAATCAAAAAACCCGCTGGTGCCAGGCATGCAGCGGGTTCGAGGCGCCATCCGCCAAAAAGCGGATTTACTTTTTGGCGACCCAGCCCTTGACGGCCAGCGGCCAGAAGCCCATGGCCACGCCCAGCACGCCCATCGCGGCCACATAGTGAGCAGGCGCCATCACATCGGCCTGTTGCCAGACGGACACCAGCATCGGCGTCAAACCACCGAACACGGCATAGGCCATGTTGTACGAGAAGGACAGTCCCGTGAAGCGCACCTCGGGCGGGAAGGCGCGCACACCAACGACGGGCAGCAGCGAGATCGCACCCACAAAAAAGCCCACCAGCGCATAGGTCCAGACCAGCGAGACCTCGGTGCCAGGCAGGTTCAGGTAAAACAGATAGGCGGTAACGGCCATGCCGCCCCAGCCCAGCACCATCGCGGCACGCGTGCCCCATTGGTCCGACAGCCAGCCCCAGAACACGCAGCCGAGGGTCAAGGTCACAGTCGCTACGGCATTGGCCTTGAGGGCCACCGCAGGGGCGATATGGAACACCTTTTGCAGATAGGAAGGTGTGAACAGGATCACCACCACCACGGCGGTAGACAGGATCCAGGTCATCAGCGCCACGACCACGCTGGCTTCGCGGTGGTCGCGCAGAATGGTCTTCAGCGGCAGTTCGCGGTCCACCTGCTTGCGGGCCTGCATCTCCTGGAAGATGGGGGTCTCATGCAGGAACTTGCGCAGGTACACGGACACCAGGCCAAACACGCCGCCCAGGATGAACGGAATGCGCCAGGCCCAGTCGTGGATCTCGGCCGCGCTGTAGACGCTGTTGAGCCAGACGCCAATGATCGAGCCCAGGAAAATGCCGCCGGTGATGCCGGAGGTCAGCGAGCCAATCGCGAAGCCATAGCGTTTGGCCGGTGCGTGCTCGGCGACAAACACCCAGGCGCCAGGCATCTCGCCGCCAATCGCAGCGCCTTGCAGCACGCGCATCGCCAGCAGCAGGATGGGCGCGGCCAAGCCAATGGTTTCATAGGTCGGCAGCAGGCCGATCACCAAGGTGGGCACGGCCATCAGGAACACCGACAAGGTGAACATCTGCTTGCGGCCCAGAATGTCGCCAAAGTGGGCGATCAAGATCCCGCCAATGGGGCGGGCCAGGTAGCCAGCCGCGAAGATGCCCAGCGTCTGCAGCTGGCGCATCCAGTCCGGCATCGAGGCCGGGAAGAACAGCGATCCCAGTACGTTGGCAAAGAATACAAACACCACAAAGTCATAAAACTCCAGGGTGCCGCCCAGGGCCGACAGGCCCAGGGTCTTGTAGTCGTCCCGGTTCAAGGGGCGGTTGGCAGGCGAAGCAGCGGAAGCCCCACCTTGGTCAGCAGTCAGCGAAGTCATGTGTCCTCTACATATCAGAGCAGGACAGCGCAAAACGCAGCGCATTGTGGGCGCGTATCAAGGGGTTCGGCGAGACCCCGGATGGCGGGAGTCAGCGCAAGCGAGAGGAGAGATGGACCCCTTCGCAGGGAACCACGATGAGCGCAGGAGCGCAGTCAAAAGGTTGGGAAGCCATTCTAGGTACTTACCCTTTGGCCTCTGCCACTGTCACGAAAAGTATCCCTCTCTGCTGGGGCTTGCAATGGCGCCCTCGTATCTGTGCCGCGATGACATTGTTCCGCCAGCAACGGTTTTTAGAGGCATTCTTCGAAAATCCCTGGGATTGGTCCGATTTGGAGAACAATGTCGCGGCCATGACATCGTCAAATACGATGGATTGCATCGCAGATGGCCGCGAGATGCGCCAGAATACCCGTGGCCCTGCTGCGCCCGTCAACCGCCGCGCGGCGCCTGCGCCGCAGCGCATCAGACGGCACCGCAGCGCTTTGCTGCCAGGCCCGGTGCCATAATCAATAGCAATGCCCAACGCCGTTGCTGGCTGTCAGCCAGGCGCGGCCACCTTCACCCTATCCCAGGTTCTATGAAACGCCTCTGGCTTTTTTTCGCACAATCGGTCACCGTCTTGCTGGCCTTGTACTTTATCGTCGCCACCTTGCAGCCCGGCTGGCTGCAGCGCAACAACGCGGTACGCAGCAATGCCGGCATCGCGTTGATCGAGGCGCCGCAAAGCGAAGCCAACCGGGCCAGCGTCGCGACCAGCAGCTTCAGCCCCGCCGCCAAAAAGGCGTCGCCGGCGGTGGTCAGCATCAACACCAGCACGGCAGTGCGCCACCCGCGCGCCAACGACCCCTGGTTCCAGTTCTTCTTTGGCGACCAGGGCGTGCAGAACCAGGCGGGCCTGGGCAGCGGCGTGATCGTCAGCCCTGACGGCTATGTGCTCACCAACAACCATGTGGTCGAGGCCGCCGACGATATCGAAGTGACCTTGACCGATGGCCGCAAAGCCAAGGGCACGATCATCGGCACCGATCCGGAGACAGACCTCGCCATTCTCAAGATCAGCCTCGACAAATTGCCGGTCATCGTGCTGGGCAATTCGGATTCGGCCGAGGTCGGCGACCAGGTACTGGCGATTGGCAACCCCTTTGGCGTGGGCCAAACGGTGACCAGCGGCATCATCAGCGCGCTGGGCCGCAGTGAGCTGGGCATCAACACCTTCGAGAACTTCATCCAGACCGATGCGGCCATCAACCCCGGCAACTCGGGCGGCGCGCTGGTCGATGTCAACGGCAATCTGGTCGGCATCAACACGGCCATCTATTCGCGCTCGGGAGGCAGCATGGGCATTGGCTTTGCCATCCCCATCGCGCTGGCCAAGAACGTGCTCGACAGCATCGTGCGCGATGGCAAGGTCACCCGCGGCTGGATCGGCGTCGAGCCCAATGACCTGACACCCGAGCTGGCCGACACCTTTGGCGTCAAGGCCGACACCGGTGTGATCATCACCGGCGTGCTGCAAAGCGGCCCTGCCGCCAATGCCGGCATCCGCCCCGGTGATGTGATCACCCAGATCGGCGCGATGCCGGTGCACCATGTGCAAAGCCTGCTGACGGCCGTGGCCGCGCTGGTGCCCGGCACCACGTCCGAAGTACAGCTGCGCCGGGGGGACCAGAGCCTGACCCTGCCGATCACTCCCGGCACCCGCCCGGTCAACAACCGCGCGATGCCCCAAGGCCGGCGTTAGAGCGCTGGCGGGGTGCGCTGGCTGCGCCCTCGCCAGGGCCATGCATCCCACCGATGTGGAACCAGGCCGCCGAGCACTACCGCTGCGGCCAAGCCGCTCCAGCCCCCCGTACCCCACAAATACCAAAGCCCCGGCTGAACCCAGGTCAGCATGGGGCTTTGGTGTATCTGGCGGGCTGGCAGTAATCAGGCTGCTGCGTCAGCGTCGCTCTCTTCTTCCTTCTTGGGCTGGTTGCGCGAGAACCAGGTGGCGCCCAGGATGCCGACCTCGTACAGAATGCACATGGGCACGGCCAGCGAAATCTGCGACAGCACATCCGGCGGGGTCACCACCGCCGCGATGACAAACGACAGCACGATGAAGTAGCCGCGGAACGACTTGAGCTTGGCAATCTCCACCAGGCCCAGGCGCACCAGCAGGATCACCACAATCGGGACCTGGAAGGCCAGGCCAAAGGCCAGGTAGAGTGACAAGATGGCCTCGACATACGAGGCGATATCGGGCGTGGCAGCCACGCTCGACGGCGTGAAGTGCTGGATGAAGCCGAACATGCGATCAAGCACGAACAGCTGCACAAAGGCAATGCCGGCGTATGCCAGCAGGCTGCCAAAGAAGATCAGCGGCAGCGCAAACTTGCGCTCATGCATGTACAGGCCTGGTGCCACAAAGGCCCACAGCTGGTACATGATCCAGGGCAGTGCCAGCAAGATCGCTGCCATGCCCAGCACTTTGAGCGGGACGATGAAAGGCGAGAACACGCCAACCGCGATCAGCTTGGCGTCGGGCGGCATGTGCATCTTGATCGGATGGGCGATGAAATTCATCAAGCCATCAGGCCCCGGCCAGATGGCCAGCAGCACCACGGCGACGAGCACACCGCCAATGCTGTAGAGCAGCCTATCGCGCAGCTCCATCAGGTGCTGCACAAAGGGCTGCTCGGTGCCGGCCAGCTCGTCTTCTTTGGAAGGGGTTTCGGACATGGGGATATCAGTTGCGGATCAAGGCATCACCGGCGTGCAGCACCTGGAGGCAGGCTGCACCATCGCGGACCGGTGGAATGCCAGGGAGAAAACATGCCAACGCCCTGCCCCTGGAGCCTGATGCGTTGCGGGCGCCATCACAGGCCGGACGATGGCTTTTTGGGCCGGAAACGTGCCACGCGTGCCGCGCCCGATTGCACATGGGTGCGCACACCCGCTTGGTGCTTGTACCACTGGGGCGTCGCGCCGCGCTTTACGCGCCAGTTCTTGCGCGGGTGGTGGTAGACCGGCGCCACCGCCGATGCCGAGCCACTGTCATAGCTCTCGGCATAGGGATCTGCGGTGTAGAAGCTGTCGTCGCTGGCCGATGAAGCCAAGCCATTGGCCTGGTCGTTGAGGTTTTTCTCGAAGTCTGCCGAATTGGTGCGGATGGTGTTTTCCACATCCCGCGCGGCCGACTCGACGTTCTCTTTCATCTTGCGCAGCTCGTCAAGCTCCATCGAGCGGTTGACCTCGGACTTGACGTCGTTGACATAGCGCTGCGCCTTGCCCAGCAAAGTGCCCACCGTGCGCGCAACGCGCGGCAGTTTTTCAGGGCCGATGACGATCAGTGCCACCGCACCGATCAAGGCCATTTTGGAGATACCGAGATCAAACATTCCAGTCCCATCGAATGCACAGCAACGGTTGCTGCGGCTGGCCCGCAGCCCCAGCAGCGCGCATATCAGCCCTTGTTCTTGGCTTCTACGTCGATGGTGGAGTTCTTGTCAGCGACAGGCGACTGGCCCACCTGCTGTGCCGTGGTCGTCGTGGGGGCAGCGGGCGAGGCCGAGTCACTGCCGTCCTTGATGCCATCCTTGAAGCCCTTGACCGCACCACCCAGATCGGTGCCGATGTTCTTGAGCTTCTTGGTGCCAAACACCAGCACCACGATGAGCAGAACAATCAGCCAATGCCAAACAGAAAAGGAACCCATGAAATTCTCCTAGCGAATATGCACATTTTAGACGCCTTGGGCATCTACCAGTTTCGTAATACTGTCACAGGGCGAGGTCATCGCCGTTGGGCGGAGCCAGCGCTCAGCCCTTTTTCCAGGGCCGGGGGCCGCCCAGCAGGTGGATGTGCAGGTGGTGCACTTCCTGGCCGCCCTCCTCGCCGGTGTTGACCATCAGCCGGAAACCCCCTTGCGGATAGGGGTTGCAGCCGTTGTCCAGCGCCAGTTGCGGTGCCTTGGCCAGCATGCGTCCCAGCAACGAGGCATCATCGGCACCGACCTGCGCCATCGACGGGATGTGCCGCTTGGGCACCATCAGCAAATGCACGGGAGCGGCCGGGTGGATGTCCTTGAACACCAGCATGTCCTCGTCCTCATGAACCTTGCTCGACGGGATTTGGCCGGCGATGATTTTGCAAAAAAGGCAGTCGGGATCGTGCATAAAATTCTTATCTCTCAAAACAACGGCGGCGCCGCAGCGGGCAGCCACCAGCACTGGGCACGGTACAAGCAGCAACCGTGCCAACCATCAGTAAATTACACCTTGAAGCCAGAGCGCACACCGACATCGGCGCGGTGCTGGGTCAGCCAGTTCTCGCCGGACACACGGCCCCGCTCAAACAGTTCGCGCACAAAGGGCGCATCGGAGCGGTTCTTGCTGGACGCGCCATAGCTCTTGAGCACGGCACCCCCATCCACATGGTGCATCAGCATGTACTTGTAGCGTTCACGGTCCAGCTTGCCTTCATCGAGCAGGCGGCGCACAAAGCCCATCGCCCGCAACTCGGCCAGCAAGCTGGCGTTGAAGGTGATTTCATTGATGCGGTCCATGATTTCCTGGACGTTGGTGGGCACCTCGTTGTACTCAATCGGGTTGAGCTGCACCAGCAGCACATCGCTGTTGCCGGTCTGGTAGATCAGCGGGTAGAGCAAGGGATTGCCGGAGTAGCCGCCGTCCCAGTAGTGCTGGTCCTTGATCTCGACCGCCTTGTACATCATCGGCAGGCAGGCGGAGGCCATCACCGCATCGGCGGACAAGCGCTTGCCACTGAACACCTCGCCCTTGCCGGTGCGCACATTGGTCGCGCAGACAAACACCCGGGGGGCATTGCGGCCTTGCTCGTGCTGCAAAAAGTCGAAATCCACCACTTTCTCAAGCAGACGGCGCAGCGGGTTGATATCGAGGGGGTTGGTCTGGTAGGGCGAGAGCCACTGGCTCATCATGTCCCAGATGGCCTTGCCAGCCATCGGCACGCCCGCCATCAGACTGCCCATGGTACCCACGCCTTCCCAGAACTGGGTGAGGCTCTCCCGGGCCGATTCGCAGCCGGCCTCATGGGCCTTGCGCCGGTCTGTCTGGGTCGCTGCCGCCTTGCCATAGCCATAGGCCATCACGACGGCATTCATCGCGCCGGCACTGGTGCCGCTGATGCCCTCGGCCCAGAGGCTGCGGTCAGCCAGCAAGGCATCGAGCACCCCCCAGGTGAAGGCACCATGCGAGCCGCCGCCTTGCAAGGCCAGGCTGATCGGAGGGGTGTTTTCGTCCACCCCCTTGGAGCGCGGCAGGCGTTTGGGCGCTTCGGCTTCGACGGGCACCGGCTCTCCCGGCAGCGCTGGCGCTTCGGGCTGCGGCTCGGCGCTAGCCATGGATGGCCTGGTCTTTGTTCATTGCCAGCATGCCGCGCACGATGCGATAGAGGAACCACAGCGAAATCAGCGTCCAGGCAATCCAGCCAGGGACGAGGAACAGGATCCACAGCGGCGCGGTGACCACATACAAGATGCCGGCCCAGATGACGCTGCGAATGCGCCAGGAGAAGTGGCTTTGCTGCCAGGTGCCTTGCGCATCGCTGCGCTTGACGAGGTCGATCACCAGCGCAATCAGCAGCAGCACGATGCTGGCCTGCGCACTGGGCACCACCGCCGCCACTGCCACGATCAGGTGCAGCAGGTAGCTCACCCAGCCCCAGGTCTTGAGGCTTTCCATCGCGGCCGAATCCACAGTCTTCACGTCAACGACATCATTCATGCGGAACTCCCTTCTTCAGCTTCACGGTCTTTTACCTTGCGCATCGCCTTCTCTTCCAGGCCACTGAGGCCTTCGCGGCGTACCAGTTCATTCACCACATCAGCGGGGCTCAGGCCATAGTGGGTCAGCGCAACCATCGTATGAAACCACAGATCGGCGACTTCGTACACCAGTTTGGAGGCGGGCGCCCCGTGGTCCACATCCTTGGCAGCCATCACCACCTCGGTCGCCTCCTCTCCCACCTTCTTCAAAAAGGCGTCGGGCCCCTTGTGCAGCAAACGGGCCACATAGCTGGCCTCGGGATCACCGCCATTGGCAGGTTTGCGCGACTCCAGCACTTCGGCCAGACGCATCAAGGCATCCGTCGAGGACATGGCAGCAGAGGGGGAGGTATCGGTCATATCGGAAATATAGCGAAGCAGCCGCAAAGGGCTGCAGAGGAAGGCGGATGCTGGACAGGGATTATTTGTAGATCGATTCCGGGTCTTTCAAGACCGGATCGACCGCTTGCCACTGGCCATCACGCAACACGCTGTAAAAACAGCTGTGGCGGCCTGTGTGGCAGGCAATGCCCGGCTCATGCCCCGTCTGGGTTACGCTTAGCAGCACCACATCATTGTCACAGTCAATGCGGATCTCGTGCACGGTCTGCACATGGCCGGACTCTTCGCCCTTGAACCACAGCTTGCCGCGCGAACGGCTGAAGTACACCGCCCGGCCCAGCTCGGCCGTGTGGGCCAGCGCCTCGCGGTTCATCCAGGCAAACATCAGCACATCCTTGGTGTGCTGCTCCTGCGCAATCACGGGCACCAGGCCCTGCGCATCCCATTTCACTTGATCGAGCCAGTTCATGCGGGGAATTGTCTCGCATTCAATGCAGTTGTGCGCACTGCAGGGAGAAAACAGCCCCCAATGCAACCGGCCCGGTGCAGCGAATGCAGCCGGGCCGGTGGGGTTGAGGGTCAAAAATGGTCAGTTCTGCCGACCACGGCCCTGGCGATGCGGCAGGGCCCTGCCTGCCAACAGCATCAGCAACAAGGCCACCAGACCCATCGCCCATGCGGCATTCACAGGCACTGCCTTGACGGCAGCTGGCGGTGTGCTGGTGAACACGGCGGACGCGGAGGCCTCGCTATTGGCCGCGACAGGGTCGTACACATCGCTGCTGGCGCGCGTGGTGATCGTGATGGCAGCCGTCGAGCTCGGCGTGAACCTGGTGGTACAGGTGACCGACTCACCCACCGCCAGCGAAGCGATCGGCGGGGTCGGCGTACACACGGTGACCGCACCGGCCGGTGCGCCGCTCACATCGCAGCGGGCATTGCTTGCCGTGGCGGGGCCTGCGTTGCGGCAGACCGAGGTCAGCGTGAACTCCACGCCCACCTTGGCATCGATGGTCGCAGGCATGCTCACCTGCATATCGGCCGCTTGCGTCGGCGTGCTCACCGAGCAGGCTGCACTGCAACTGCCTGGTGCACTGCTGTCCACAATATTGACCACATTCGGGCTGCTGACCGTGTCCTCCACGCGCACCGTGTACTCGAAAGCCACCGTGCCCGGTGCCTGAGCGCTACCGCCGGGCACCGTCACGGAACGGTTGCAGGTGCTGCGCGATGCGCCGCAACCCGCCGTCCACCCTTCGTCGGTACCGGCATAGCGGGTGCCCACAGGCACCGTCTCCGTCAGCACCGTCGAGCCCGGCGTACCGCCCGTGTTGCTGACCAGGACCTGGTAGGTCAGCTTGTCACCGGGCTTGATCACATAGCCGGCAGGCACGGGCGCATCGTTGACCTTCACCAGCACATTGCGCACCGTCACTGCCGAAGGCGTATTGCCGTTGACAGCCTGGGTGGCCGTGTTGTTTGCGGTGTCGCTCTCATAACTATCGGTTGCCGCCGTCATGCTGGCGCTGATGGATCCTTCCGCAGCCGTGAAGGTCGCTGTGCAGCTGATGCTTTCGCCCACTGCAAGCTGGGTGTTGGCACCGCAAGTCGCTGCAATGCTGTTGCCGCCGTTGTTCACGGTCATCACGCAGCTGGCATTCACCGCCTCCACCGGGCCGTTGTTGGTGCATTGGCCGGTGATGGTCACGCTGTCGCCAACCACCACGGCGCCAGATGGAATCGTCGTGATTTGCGCTTGCATGTCCGCGACCGCATTGGCCGTTTCCGCCGTGCAACCACCGGCCGCGCAAGCGGCTGGCACATCGCTGGTCACCGTATTGATGATCTTGCCGCTGCTGGTCGCTGGCGCCAGCACTTCCACCGTGAACTGCACGGTCTGCTCGCCCGGTGCGCCTGCGCTCTGCGCGGGAACGGTCACACTTTGCATGCACGTGCTGGCTGCTGCGTCGCAGGCATGGGGTGCCAGGCTCCAACCCTGGTCAGGGTTAGCGGCAGCGCCACCGACAAACCTGGTACCTTCCGGCACGGTTTCGGTCAGCTCCAGGGCGCTGGCGGTACCGCCCGCATTGGTCACACGCAGGTGGTAGGTCAGCGTGTCACCGATCTTGGCTGCATAGTTGTCAGGGACTGCAGCACCGTTGACTTGCGCCAGGGTCTTGGTGATGTTCAGCTCGGCCGGCGTATTGACCTTGACGGTCTTCGTTGCCGTGTTGTTGCCAGCAGCCGGGTCGTACAAGGTGTTGCTGGCCACAACGCTGACTGCGTAGTCACCTGCATCACTTGGCGTGAACTTGGTGGTGCAGGTGATGCTCTCACCAGACTCCAAAGTGGCGGCTGGGCTCACAGGCGCGCAAGTGGTAACCGCATTGGCTGGCGCGGTCACCATGCAAGATGCGTTGAGCGCGCTTTGTGGGCCCTGGTTCTTGCACACGCTGGTGTAGACCAGTTCCACACCGGTGGTGCTGGTCGGTCCTGGCGTCACAGCCACGGTGGCCTGCATGTCTGCACGTTGCGTGCCGGTCGTTACCTGGCAAGCGCTGCAGCTGCCAACGCTGCTGGTGGCCGTGTTGACAATGGTGGCAGTGCTGCCAGGGCCCGCCACGGTGACGGTGTAGGTCACCGAGCTCGTTTGGCCCGCGCCCACTGCTACCGTCTGGTTGCAGGTGCTCGATGCTGCTGCACAACCGGCGCTCCAGCCCTCACCCGTTCCCGTGTAGCTCGTGCCTGCTGGCACCGTCTGGCCCACATCAGTGCTGCCTGCGGTGCCGCCGGTATTCGCAACCATCACCGTGTAGGTCAGCACATCGCCGGGCTTGGCCAGATAACCAGCAGGGACAGGGTTACCGTTCACTGCGGTCAACACATTGGTGGTTACCAGGTTAGCCGCAGTGTTTCCCACCGTGGACTTGGTGTCGGTGTTGTTGGCCGTATTGCTCTCGTAGCTTTGTGTAGCGGTGCGGATGCTTGCGCTGATGGCACCTTCTACAGCCGTGAAGCTGGCCGTGCAGCTGATGCTTTCGTTCAATGCCAGATTCACATTGGCACCGCAGCTTGCCGGGATGCTGTTGCCGCCGTTGTTCACGGTCATCTCACAGCTGGCATTTACAGCGTCGGCGGGGCCCTTGTTGGTACAGACGCCCGTGATGGTCACGCTTTGACCCACCACCACCGCCGTAGCTGGGATGTCGGTGATCTGCGCTTGCATGTCTGCCACTGCGTTGTTGGTCTCCACCGAGCAGCTGGTGCCGGTACAAGCAGCCGCCACATCGCTCAGCACGGTGTTGGTGATCTTGCCGTTGCTGGTAGCTGGCGCAATCACTTCCACGGTGAACTCAACGGTCTTCTCACCAGCAGCACCTTCGGCACTTTGCGCTGGCACCGTCACGCTTTGCATGCAGGTGCTGGCTGCTGCCAGGCAAGCCTCGGGCGCTTCGCTCCAGCCTTGGGTTGGATCGCTGCTGACGCCCACAAACTGGGTGCCCTCTGGCACGGTCTCGGTCAGCACCGTCGTACCAGCAGTACCACCCGTGTTGGTCACCACCATCGCATAGGTCAGCTTGTCCCCGATCTTGGCTGCATAGTTCGCTGGCACAGCCGCGCCATTGACTTGCGCCAAGGTCTTGGTGATGTGCAGGTCTGCTGGCGTGCTGACCTTGACAGTGGCATTGGCCGTGTTGTTGCCTGGTGCCGCGTCGTACAGCGCATTGCTGGCCGTCACGCTCACGGCATAGTCATCGGCTGCACTTGGCGTGAGCTTGGTGGTGCAGGTGATGCTGGACCCCGAAGCAAGCGTTGCTGCTGGCGTCGTTGGCGCGCAAGTCGTCACGGCATTCGCAGGAGCAATTACCACGCAAGCTGCATTGATCGCACTCTGTGGACCGTTGTTCTTGCAGACAGCGGTGTAGACCAACTCAACACCTGTGGTGCTGGTGGTGCCTGGCGTCACGGTCACGGTAGCCTGCATATCTCCCTGCTGCGTGCCGGTAGTCACCTGGCAAGCCGTGCAGGTGCCCACCGAACTGGTAACCGTGTCAACGATGGTCGCAGTCGAGCCTGGGCTTGCCACGGTCACCGTGTACTGCAGCGTGCTGGTCTGACCGGCGCCGACACTGACTGGCTGCGCGCACTGCGTGCCCGCTGCTGCACAACCTGCGCCCCAACCTTGGCCAGTGCCTGTATAGGTCGTGCCCGCTGGTACCGTCTGGCCCACTTCGGTAGAGCCTGCAGTGCCGCCGCTGTTAACAACGGTCACGGTGTAGGTCAGCACATCACCGGGCTTGGCCAGGTAGCCAGCGGGCACTGGACTGCCGTTCACTGCAGTCAACACATTGGTGGTTGCCAGGCTTGCTGGTGTATTGCCCACCGTGGACTTGGTGTCCGTGTTATTGGTCTTGTCCGATTCGTAGCTTTGCGTTGCCGCGCTCACGCTTGCGCTGATGTCGCCTTGGGCTGCAACAAAGGTTGCCGAGCAGCTCAGGGTCTCATTGACAGCCAAGGTCTTGGCAGCATCGCAAGTGGCAGTGATGGATGCACCACCATTGCTGACCACCATGGTGCAGCTAGCGCTTGCAGCACTGGCAGGGCCATTGTTGGTGCAGACGCCCGTGATGGTCACGCTCTCACCCACCACCACGGCACCCGCTGGCATGCTGTTGATCTGCGCTTGCATGTCGGCAACCGCGTTTGATGTTTCTACACTGCAGTTGGTGCCTGCACAAGCTGTAGTCATGTCGCTAGCAACGGTGTTGGTGATCTTGCCATTCGTCGTAGCCGGTGCAACGACCTCTACGGTGAACTGAACCGTTCGCTCGCTGGCTACACCCTCGGCGCTTTGTGCTGGCACATTCACGCTTTGAACGCAGGTGGTACCTGCTGCTTCGCATTTCTGAGGTGCCTCGCTCCAGCCTTGGGTTGGATCGCTGCTGACGCCCACAAACTGGGTGCCCTCTGGCACGGTCTCGGTCAGCACCGTCGTACCAGCAGTACCACCCGTGTTGGTCACCACCATTGCATAGGTCAGCTTGTCGCCAATCTTGGCGGCGTAGCCAGCAGTCGCATCTGCGCCATTGACTTGCACCAAGCTCTTGACGATGCTCAGCGCAGCTGGCGTGTTGACCTTGACGCTGCTGTTGGCAGTGTTGTTGGCTGGCGCTGCGTCGTACAGGTCATTGCCGGTAGCCACGCTGACTGCATAGTCACCAGCGCTGCTCGGCGTGAGCTTGGTGACGCAAGTGATGCTGTCGCCCGAAGCCAACGTAGCCGCTGGGCTGGTTGGCGTGCAGATTGCTGCCGATGCGCCCGCTGGTGCGCTCACCACGCAAGATGCGTTCAGTGCTGCTTGTGGGCCGTTGTTCTTGCAAACAGCGGTGTAGGTCAGTTCCACACCGGTGGTGCTGATAGCGCCTGGCGTCACAGTCACAGCTGCCGCCATATCTGCTTGCTGCGTGTTGGTCGTCACCACACAGGTCGTGCAGGAGCCCACCGAGCTGGTAGCAGTGTTCACGATCGTTGGCGTGCTGCCCGGGCTGGACACAGTAACCGTATAGGAAACCGTGCTGGTCTGACCGGCGCCGACACTGACTGGCTGCGCGCACTGCGTGCCCGCTGCCGTGCAACCTGCACCCCAGCCTTGGCCAGTACCGGTGTAGGTCGTGCCTGCTGGTACCGCCTGGCCTACTTCGGTAGAGCCAGCGGTACCGCCGCTGTTGGTGACGCTGACGGTGTAGGTCAGCACATCACCGGGCTTGGCCAGGTAGCCAGCGGGCACTGGACTGCCGTTGACCAAAGTCAGCACATTGGTGGTCGCCAGGCTCGCAGGCGTATTGCCCACCGTGGACTTGGTGTCTGTGTTGTTGGCCGTGTTGCTCTCGTAGCTTTGCGTAGTCGCATGGATGGTGGCGCTGATCGCACCTTCGGCGGCAATGAACGTCACCGAGCAACTGATGCTTTCGCTCATCGCCAGGTTCGCGTTTGCACCACAAGTCGCTGCAATGCTTGTGCCACCGTTGCTCACCGCCATCTGGCAGCTAGCGTTCACTGCATTCGCTGGGCCGCTATTGGTACACACGCCACTGATGGTCACGCTTTGGCCCACCACCACCGCCGTAGCTGGGATGTCGGTGATCTGCGCTTGCATATCAGCAACAGCATTCGCCGTTTCCACTGCGCAGTTGGTGCCTGCGCAAGCAGTTGCCACATCGCTCAGCACAGTATTGGTGATCTTGCCATTGCTGGTCGCAGGCGCAATCACTTCCACGGTGAACTCGACGGTCTTCTCACCAGCGGCACCTTCGGCGCTTTGCGCTGGCACCGTCACGCTTTGCGTGCAGGTGCTACCTGCTGCCTCACAAACCGGTGCTTGGCTCCAGCCCTGGCTTGGGTCGGCTGTAGTACCCACAAACTGGGTGCCCTCTGGCACGGTCTCGGTCAGCACCGTCGTACCAGCAGTACCACCCGTGTTGGTCACCACCATCGCATAGGTCAGTTTGTCGCCGATCTTGGCTGCATAGTTCACTGGCACAGCCGCGCCATTGGCTTGCGCCAAGGTCTTGGTGATGTGCAGGTCTGCTGGCGTGTTGACCTTGACAGTGGCATTGGCCGTGTTGTTGCCTGGTGCCGCGTCGTAAAGATCATTGCTGGTAGCCACGCTCACGGCATAGTCACCAGCCACGCTTGGCGTGAACTTGGTGGTGCAGGTGATGCTGGTGCCAGAAGCCAAGGTAGCCGCTGGGCTGGTTGGCGTGCAGATGGTTTGAGCGCCAGCTGGAGCGGTCACTGCGCAAGCTGCGTTCAAAGCCGTTTGCGGACCATTGTTCTTGCACACGCTGGTGTAGATCAGTTCCACACCGGTGGTGCTGATAGCGCCTGGCGTCACGGTCACAGTTGCCGCCATATCTGCCTGCTGCGTGCCGGTAGTCACCTGGCAAGCCGTGCAGGTGCCCACCGAGCTGCTAACCGTGTCCACGATAGTCGCAGTCGAGCCTGGGCTTGCCACGGTCACCGTGTACTGCAGCGTGCTGGTCTGGCCTGCGGCAACAGTGACTGGCTGCGCACACTGCGTGCCCGCTGCCGTGCAACCTGCACCCCAACCTTGGCCGGTGCCCGTGTAGGTCGTGCCTGCTGGTACCGTCTGACCCACTTCGGTGGAGCCAGCGGTACCGCCACTGTTGGTAACGCTGACGGTGTAGGTCAGCACATCACCGGGCTTGGCCAGGTAGCCTGCCGGCACTGGACTGCCGTTCACTGCGGTCAACACATTGGTGGTTGCCAGGCTTGCTGGCGTATTGCCCACCGTGGACTTGGTGTCTGTGTTGTTGGCCGTGTTGCTCTCGTAGCTTTGCGTAGTCGTATGGATGGTGGCGCTGATCGCACCTTCGGCTGCGACAAAGGTCGCAGAGCAGCTCAGGTTCGCACCCATTGCCAGGTCGGCATTGGCAGCGCAGGTGCCGGCAATGCTGGTGCCGGCATTGTTCACGGCCATGGCGCAACTGGCGTTCACCGCATCGGCGGGGCCGTTGTTGGTACAGGTGCCGGTGATGGTGACGCTTTGACCCACGACCACCGCCGTAGCGGGGATGGAGCTGATCTGCGCTTGCATATCAGCCACTGCATTGGCCGTCTCGACCGCGCAAGTACCGGAAGCACAGGCGGCAGCCACGTCGCTCGCCACGGTGTTCGTGATCTTGCCGTTGCTGGTCGCTGGGGCCAGTACCTTCACGGTGAACTGCACCGTCTGCTGACCGGGAACACCGTCCGTGCTCTGTGCAGGGACCGACACGGTTTGCGTGCAGATGCTGGCTGCCGCGTCGCAAGCTTGCGGAGCCTGGCTCCAGCCTTGGCTCAGGTCTGGCGCGTTGCCGCCGACAAACTGGGTGCCCTCCGGCACGGTCTCGGTCAAGACCGTGGTGCCAGCGGTGCCGCCGGTGTTGGTCACCACCATGGCATAGGTCAGCGTATCGCCGATCTTGGCTGCGTAATTGGCAGGCACAGCCGCGCCGTTGACTTGCGCCAGGCTCTTGACGATACGCAGGGCTGCTGGCGTGTTGACCTTGACGGTCGCCGTTGCGCTGTTGTTGCCCGTTGCGGGGTCGAACAAGGTGTTGCTGGTGGCTACGCTCACAGCGTAGTCACCCACCACACTCGGTGTGAGCTTGGTGGTGCAGGTGATGCTGGAGCCGGAAGCGAGCGTTGCAGCCGGACTGGCGGGTGTACAGGTCGTTGCGGCGCCAGCAGGAGCGCTCACCGTGCATGCGGCGTTCAGGGCCGTTTGCGGGCCATTGTTCTTGCAGATGCTGGTGTAGGTCAGCTCCACACCCGTCGCACTGGTGGTGCCTGGGCTGACCGAGATGCTCGCCTGCATGTCTGCCCGCTGTGTATCGGTGCTGACCTGGCAAGCGGTGCAGGTGCCTACCGAGCTGGTGGCGGTATCAACAATCGTTGCCGTGCTGCCTGGGCTGGCGACGGTGACGGTGTACTGCACGGTGCTGGTTTGGTTTGCACCGACTGGCACGGTTTGCGTGCACTGCGTGCCCGCATCCGTGCAGCCTGCGCTCCAGCCTTGGCCGCTGCCCGTATAGGTGGTACCGGCAGGTACGGTCTGGCCCACGTCGGTGGAGCCTGCCGTGCCACCGCTGTTGACGACGGTCACCGTGTAGGTCAGCACATCGCCGGGCTTGGCCAGGTAGCCGGCTGGCACCGGGCTGCCATTGACCGATGTCAGCACATTGGTGGTTGCCAGACTTGCCGGCGTGTTGACCGCGAGGCTATGGCTTGCGCAGAAGGTGGTAGCGCTGTTCACACAAGTGGCACCGGGATCCACGCCAGGGGCGCCTGAGCCCGTGGGGTTGGTCGCCGCGTTGTTGACCAAGGTTCCGCCGGCATTCGGCAAAGTGACGGTCAGTTGGACAGTGGCAGATGCACCAGCGGCGACCGGACCCGCCACGGTGCAGGTCAGCAGGGCTGCGGCACTGCTGGGCAGCGTGCCGCAGCTGGCACCGCTGACCGAGGTAGCTACCACGCCTGCGGGCAGCTGGTCCTTGATGATCGGGTTGCTGCCGGTAGCGAGCTGGCCGCTGTTGCTCAGAGTCAGCGTGTAGACGTAGCTCGAGCCGGTCAGCGCGGTGGCCGCACCGGTCTTGCTCAGGCTGACATTGGCAGGGGTGCTGGATGCGGTGGTCGCGCTGGCACATACCACATTGGGGGCATTGGTACAGGCCGGGCCAGGATCCACACCGGGGTTGCCGCTACCCGATGGATGGGTAGCCGCATAGTTGACGACATTGCCGCCGCCGCTGGGCATGGTCACCGTCAGCTGGATGCTGGCAGTTCCACCATCGGCCGCAACCGGATCGGCCACGGTGCAGCTCAGCAACGCGCCAGCAGCGCTGGGCAAGGTGCCGCAGTTGGCACCGCTGACGGCGGTAGCCACCATGCCAGGGGCCAACTGGTCGCGCACCACCAGGTTGGAGGCGGTGGCGGTCTGGCCGCTGTTGCTCAGCGCCAGCGTGTAGACATAGCTGTTGCCAGCCACAGCGGTAGCAGCGCCGGATTTGACCAGGCCGACATTGGCGGGTGTCTTCACAGCCACCGCCCCTGTGGTCGGATCGCATGCGTCCGTCGTAGCGGCCGCGGTACAGCTGGGGTCACCACCACCGCCCAGGTTAGCGGTGTTGGCAGCGCCCGTGCTGGTGGCCGACGGTGCGACAGAGACGGGAATGGTCACGACATAGCTGCCGTTGGCCAAGCCGCTGGCCAGTTGGCACGCGCCAATGGTGCTGCCGCTGGTGCTGCAACCGCTCAATGTGGCACCGCCACTGACGGTGGGCACGCCGGACAGGGTCACACCGGTGGGCAGGCTGTCGGCAATGCTGATGGCAGCGGTGGTGGGGCCATTGGCCACACCGATGGTGATGCGGTAGCTTTGGCCGCTGGCACCGGCGACAAAGCTGCCCGGCGATGCGGCCTTGGTCACGCTGAGCTTGGGATAGACCGGCGTGTTGGTGAATGTGCAGCTGATGTCATCGCCGGCTTGGGGCACCACGGTGATGGAGGTACCGGTGCCCGATCCGACGCTGGTGCCACCCGCAGTGGCATTGGTGCAGCTGTAGGTCGTGGTGTAGCGGGCCAGATTGGTGGCAGGCGTGCCGGCAGCGGTTTCGGTCAGCAGGTAGCTGGTGCCTGCCGTCGCAGTGGTCGGGCCTGCCGAGGCCGTGGTTTGCGTACCGGTGGTCGTCGCACTGGGGCCACCGTTGCTGATGCCGACCGTGAACTGGTCGGTGCTGAGAAGGCGGCCGGCGACCACCGTATTGACCGTCAGTCTGGGCGCAATGGCGGTGTTGCTGAAGCTGCAGCTGATGTTGTCGCCCGCCTGGGGCGCCAGGCTGAAGCTGGTGCCCGTGCCCGACGGCATCACGGTACCTGCAACGCCGGCATTGCTACAGCTGTAGCTGCTGGTATAGCGCGACAGATTGGCACCCGCCAGCACGGATTCGCTCAGCGTGTAGCTGGTGCCGGCGGTCGCTGTGAAGACCGTGGTGCTGGCCGTCGTGCTGGTGCCGGTGGTGGACGCCGAGGGGCCACCATTGCTGATGGCCACCGTGAATTGGTCGGACGCCAAGGCCCGCGAAACAATCGATTTGGCCAGCGTCAGACGGGGCGCAATCGGCGTGTTCGTGAACGTACAGGTAATGGCATCGCCCGCCTGCGGCGTCAGCGTCAGCGTCGTGCCAGTGCCTGGCGCTACCGCAGTGCCGCCGGCCGTGGCATTGGTACAGGCGTAGCTGGTGGTGTAGCGCGCCAGATTGGTCGTGCCCGCAGCGGTCTCGCTCAGGGCGTAGCTGGTGCCCGGCGTCACCGCAAAGCCGGCAGTGCTCACACTGGTGGCGGTGCCCGCCGTCGTCGCACTGGGGCCACCATTGCTGATGCCGACGGTGAACTGGTCCGTGCTGGCAGCGCGGGCATTGACACTGGAGACCACCGTCAACGTGGCCGATGGCACCACCGGAACGGAGTCGGTGGCACAGCCTGCGGTAGGCGTGTTGAGCGCCGTACAGGCGGCGGCGGTGGTGCTGGTGGGGTAGCTGCTGGTGCTGGGATCGGTATTGTCGGTACCCACCTGCGCCTTGTTGACCAAGGTGGTGCTGGTCGTGGCCGAGACCGTCGCCGTCACCGCGATGCTGGCCGACGCATTGGCGGCCAAGGCACCTGCCGTGTTGTTGCAGGTCAGCACATTGCTGTCGGCGCCGGAGCCCATTGCACAGCTAAAAATACCTTGCGTCGCAGCGACCGTGACATTGCTGAGCCCGGCAGGGAACACATCCACCACCCGCACGGTATTGGCCAGGGCTTCCGCGCCCGTGTTGGCAACCGCCAGCGTGAAGGCGACCGCCGCCCCAGGCGCCTTGGATTGCGGATCGGCATGGGTCTTGGTCAGCCGCAGCGTCGGCGGTGTCTGCGCCGTGTTCAGATCAATCGCGCAACCCGCCGGAATGCTGTTGTTGGTACAGGCATTGACCTGGTCCGCAGTGGGCGCAGCGGTGGCCAGCGTGGCATCACCACCGCCCCCGACGCGCGCCTTGTTCATGTACTGGGTGCCACTGGTCATCGCGCCCGCATTGGCGAGCAGGCTGAACTGGCTCACACCACCGGCCGCAATCGGCGCGGCAGATGTACAGCTCACTTCGGTGGCGCTCAGGCGCGTGCAGGTCCAGTCCGCCGCATTGGCGCCCGTCTTGGTCAACGTTGCGGGCCAGTTCATCGGGCCCGGCAGCACATCGCGGAAGTTGATGGTGCCCACCGAGGCGGTATCGCCGGTGTTGCTGACGCGGAATGCATACGTGGTCGTGCCTCCGACGTAGATGCCGAAACGGCCATCGTCCTTGGTCAAGGACAGCTGCACGCGCTTGACCGCATCGGTGTCGGCAGCGCAGCCCGTCGCGATTTCCGATGCGATCGCAGGAGAGCAGCTTTGCGTGGACGCGACCGTCGGCGCGTTGGGCTTGCTCGAATCGCTGCCACCGCCAACGCTGGCGAGATTGACCAAAGCGCTGGGCGCCGTGCTCGCAATCGACACCGGCAGCGATATGGCGGCACTGGCACCTGCGGCGATCACCGAACTGGTCGTGCAGCTGACACTGTTGCTCGACGAGGTATAGCTGCAGCTGAACACCCCGCTGGTAAAGCTCGCCGCGCCGGTGTAGGCCATGCCGGTGGGCAGTGCATTCACCACGGTGACGGTGCCGGCCGTGGGCGCATTGCCCACGTTGTTGACCGTCAGCGTATAGGTTGTGGTGCCGCCTGCCAGCACCACGTCGGTGTTGTCGGTGTTGGTCAGGCTCAGCAGTGGCGAATTCACCGCATCCACATCCAGCGCGCAGCCTGCGGGGGACTGGTTGCCGGTACAGGCATCCACGGCAGCTTCGGTGGGCGCCGTGCTGTTGAGGGGATCGCCTCCGCCGCCGATCTTGGCCTTGTTGGTAGCCGTGGGGCCCGTCGCCGAGAGCAGTCCGATATTGACGGTCACCCCGAACACGCTGCTGCCTGCAGCGGGAATCGCGGTAGCGCTGGTACAGGTGATCAGGCGCGATCCTGCAGCGCCAGAGCAGCTCCAGTTGGCGGCATTGGCGCCCGTCAACGGCAGGGAGCCGGCTGGAATGGTCACGCCTTGGGGCAGTTTGTCCACGATGGTGACCGTGCCTGTGGTGGGGGACGCGCCCACATTGCTGGCCGTCAGCGTGTACGTGGTTTGCCCGCCCGCATTGACGATGTTGACGCCATTGCTCTTGGTCAGGCGCAGGTCAACCGCACAGGAGGCACCCGGCAAGGTGCCAGGAACGTTCGGCGACTGGAACGAAGCGATGCCCCCTTGGTTGCCAAAGGCGCCGTAGTTGTCGGTGGTGCCATTGGTGGTGTAGCCGGGTGTACCGCCATTGATCGTGGTAGTGACCGACATGCTGGACGGAGAGAAGGCGATGAAGCCGCCACCGCCGCCGCCGCCAGGGCCATGGCGGTTGGCAGCATTGGTCTGGTTGCCCGCCCAGGCGTTGCCGCCATCCCCGCCACTGGCATCGATCACCGCAGATCCGCCTTCGACCGAGTGGATGATGACCGAGCCACCCGCACCGCCGCCGCCGGCGGCATCGTTTTGCACGTTGTAGCCATTGGCACCACGCACGTCGATCACACCAGTGCCGGTAACGCTCTGCGCACGCAAGATGACGATGCCGCCGCCCGAAGCGCCGGAAGAGCAGCGCCCGCCCGTGTCCGCGCAAGCAATGCCGTTGTTGCCATAGGCATTGTTATCGGCAGTGCCGTCATTGGTGCCACCAGCGCCGCCGCCGCCGCCGAGGAAAATGCGGTTGAAAGCGGTGGTGCCCACGTAGCCACCGCCGCCTCGGCCCCCGCTGTCGACCAGCGGGTAGTTCCAGGGCCGGCCGCCCACGCCACCGGCGGCATAGTTACCGCCGCCTCCGCCGCCGGAGTTGTACTGGTTGTTGTTGGTGCCAGCCGGAGCACCATCGGCTCCGCCACCTCCGGCATTGCCGGGGGCGCCTCGTGCACGTGATCCGCCGGGATAGCCCTCGGCGGTGTTGTCCACCGACCCAATCCCCCCCGAAGCCACTGCGTTGACCAGCTTGGAGCCATAAGCCGTGACCTTGTTGGCCAGATACCGCGGAGTGCCGGCAATACCTTCCCCTTTGCCACCACCACCGCCTGCGCTGCTGTAGTCACCCATCCAGTCATCGCGCGAGCCACGGCTGGCGCCATTGCTGCCTACGGCGCCGCGAAAGCCTTTGCCTGCAAGGAAGATCGCCCGGTTGGCCTGGTTCTCCACCGTTGCGCCGTTGAGCGTCAGCACATCACGGGCATCGATGGCCACGACCCCGCCGGTAGCGCCGTTCCATGGCGGCGCAGTCACCCCGCTGACGGACGCGCTGGTGTACTGCGGCACGCGCACGATCTGGTAGGTCTTCTGACCGGAGGTGGCGGTCGCCGCCGCATTGCGGTAGGTGTTGGTCAGTGCGGGCGAAAAGCTCACCACCCCGGACGACACCGAGACGACACGGACAAATTCATACAGGCCGGTGCTGCCGACACTGGTCGAGCCCTGGCCGCCGCTGCCACCACTGCCATAGGCACTGGAGTTGACCGCGTTGATGCTCGCATCCTGCATCTGGATGACCAGCAACAAATCATTGGCGGCCAGGGTTTTGTTGGCGGCACCGGTTCGCTGGGTGCCCAAGGTCAGGCTGGTGCTGCCAGCAGCCAGTGTCGAAGCGCCAGCGCCCGGGAAGTAATCATTCACCACCCCGGTGGCCGCCCCTGCCCCATCGTTGCCAGGTGCCGCGCACATCTGAGCCCAGACGCCGAATGGCAGAAGCAGCGATGCCACCAGCAGCACCGCACGTGCGTGCAACCAACGAAAGTGAGACAGGCAGGACGATCCCTGCGCAACGCATATCCCAAACACCGACATAGCCGACAACTCCCCAGCCCTTAGACAGCGCCGCTAGATACAGTTAGCGACACTCTTCATAGTTCAATTGCAATTGCCGACGGTCTTGATATACGAATCTTCCCAGACAACCGAAACAAACTGTGACCAAAATTAGATAGATCGGGTTTATAGCATCTTGCGTTTAATGAGTGTGTGTCAACTTTAGAAACATTGTCAAACATTGCAGATCAAGGTTTGTGATCGAGAAAATCAATCATTTTTATAGAATTGCAGATCATTAATGACGAACGGCCCTGCGCTGCGGGCAAGGGGCAATCACGGCGCAGGACCGGAAAAATGCAGGCATGGATCCGGCTTGCGGAGATGCCGGACCCTGGCCCGACACTGCCGTCCCAGCACGCAGGAAAAAGCCGGGAAGATCTGATGGCGCAGCTGTCAGCCGCGCTTGACTGGTGAACGTGGACGGGCGTGGAAACGCGCAGCGCGGCCGATGGGCGCTCCGCTGCTGCAGGGCTGCTGGCGAGTGCGTCTGCCGGAAAAGAGCCCGCTCTCAAGCATGGCTAGCGGGCCGGTGTACGCCAGGGATGCGGGACGAAAAGCCTCTGGCGAGCACCCGAATCCGAGGCGGTGTGGCCCCCAGGCCGGTGCTGGCCGGCTGGACTTCCCCGGCCGGACCTTCCCGGCCAGATCTAACTACCTACCCTGGGGAACGCCATTCCCCAAGCGCGCCGATAGCATTGCGGCGCTGCGGGGACCGGCGTTGAAAGCAGAAAGGGCTTGTCAGCCTTACAGACGCACGGGAATACCGCGCTCGCGCATGCGCTCCTTGGCCTGCTGCACGGTGAATTCGCCGTAGTGAAAGATGCTGGCCGCGAGGACGGCATCGGCGCCGCCTTGCTGCACGCCATCGGCCAGGTGGTCGAGATTGCCAACGCCACCGGAAGCAATTACCGGCACACCGACGGCATCGGCGACTGCACGGGTCAAGGCCAGGTCAAAACCGGATTTGGTGCCGTCGCGGTCCATGCTGGTGAGCAAAATCTCCCCGGCACCGCGCGCGGCCATGTCACTGGCCCAGCGGATGGCGTCCAGGCCGGTATTCTTGCGTCCGCCATGGCTGTAAACATCCCAGCCCTCGCCGCGTTCGATGACATCCTGGCCTTGGCGGCGCTTGGCATCGATGGCCACGACGATGCACTGCGAGCCGTAGCGGTCGCTGGCCGCATTGATGACGGCCGGGTCCGCAATGGCCGCCGAGTTGAAGCTGGTCTTGTCGGCGCCAGCGTTGAGCAAGCGCCGCACATCGGCCACGGTGCGCACACCACCGCCGACGGTCAGCGGAATGAAGACCTGGCTGGCCACCGCTTCGATGATCGGCAAGATCAGGTCACGCCCATCGCTGGTCGCGGTGATGTCGAGAAAGGTCAGCTCATCGGCGCCCTGCGTGTTGTAGCGCGCTGCGATCTCCACCGGGTCGCCGGCGTCGCGCAGTTCGACGAAATTGACACCTTTGACGACGCGGCCGCCAGTGACGTCCAGGCAGGGAATGATGCGTTTGGCAAGCATGGAGGATCTCGTTGCAGATGGAAGCGGTGGCGATGGCGCCAGACGGGCAAAACAATAACACGCCCAGCGCCGGGACGCAGCCTGCGGGCAAGAAAAAAGCCTGGCGCTGGGTGCGGCCAGGCTGGTCCTGCAGCGCCTGTCAATGCACGCTGCGGCCTACACCAATCTGCCAGCGCCAGACGTCTTCCATCATGCGGTCCAGCCCCAGCTGGGGCTGCCAGCCCAGCTCGGCGCGGGCGCGCGAAATATCGGCCCAGCAGTGGGCCGCATCGCCTGCCCGGCGTGCACCAATGCGGAAAGGTACCGCGCGGCCATTGGCATGCTCGAAAGCGCGCACCAGACCCAGCACCGACGTAGGCTGGCCCGACCCAATGTTGAAGCGCGACAGGCCCGGATGGCTGCGCAGGTACGGCAAGGTCGCCACATAGGCCCGGGCCAGATCCATCACATGCAGATAGTCGCGTATGGGCGTGCCATCCGGTGTGGGGTAATCGCCGCCGTAGATGCGCAGACCATCGCGCTTGCCGGCAGCGACCTGGGCCAGGTAAGGCGCAACATGGGAGGACATGCGCGGCGGGTCTTCGGCGATCAGGCCGCTGTCATGGCAGCCCACCGCATTGAAACTGCGCAGCAAAGCCATGCGCCAGCGCTTGGGCGAGGCCTCATCGAGGCTGCTGAGCACCTGCTCGACCATCAATGCGGTCTGGCCATAGGCGGTGCTGACCGACAGCGGTGCATCCTCTCGCACAGCCACCGGCGCTGGATCGCCGTAGACCACCGACGACGACGAGACGATCAGGTTTCGCAGCCCTGCGGTCTGCATCGCGCGCAACAGACCGATCGTGCCCGAGACATTGTTGTCGTAGTAGCGCAGCGGCTCACGCGCGGCATCCGCTGATGCAGTGAGAAAGGCGCTGTGGATGACGGCATCGAAATGCTGCTCGTCGAACAGCTGCTCGAGCACGGTCACATCACGCACATCGGCATCGATGCACGGCGGTGTGAACCCCAGGATTTTGGCCAGCCGCGTAATGACCGAACGCCTGGCATTGCTGAAGTTATCCAGAATCAAGAACGGCATGCCGGCTTCGGCCAGGGCAATGCAGATATGAGAGCCAACATAGCCGGCTCCGCCAGTCACGAGTATCACAGGGGGCTTTCAAAGAGGTCTCGCAGAATGCGCTATCCAAGGCTCCTATAGCTGCAGGCATCCTGACCAAGCGTACATTGTCCAATAAGCCAAACTTATGTAAATCGCTTACCGGTCAACATAAGCTGCTGCCGGTAACAACTAGCATTTGTTGACATTCTTCAAATTTGTAGTCAACACATCGACTTAAAAGCGGGGTGTAGTCCAGGTCCCACAGCCCCAACACCAGCAAACCACTGAGGCAGTATACAAACTGTTTCAATTGACACAGCCATAAAAAAGGCCACCGGTCGGTGGCCTCGCGAAACAGCGCCGCTGACGCGGGGCCCGCCCCTGGTCAGAGGCTGTCGCTGAGCTCGTCTGCCCGCTCCTGTGCTGTTGCAAAGTCCAGATCGCCGGTATAGATCGCGCGGCCGCAAATGACGCCTTCCACCCCTTCGGGTTCGGCCTTGCACAGCGCTTCGATATCCGCCATGCCCGACAGACCTCCGGAAGCAATGACCGGAATCTTGATCGACTGGGCGAGCTTGATGGTGGCTTCCATGTTGATGCCGCTGAGCATGCCGTCACGGCCGATGTCGGTGTAGATGATGGATTCCACCCCCCAGTCCTCAAAGCGCTTGGCGGTCTCGATGACCGAATGCTGGGTGATCTTGCTCCAGCCGTCGGTCGCGACCATGCCGTCCTTGGCATCGAGGCCGACGATGATGTGGCCGGCGAAAGCCGTACAGGCGTTCTGCAGGAAGCCCGGGTCCTTCACGGCAGCGGTGCCGATGATCACGTACTGCATGCCGGCATCGATGTACTTCTCGATGGTGTCCAGATCGCGGATACCGCCGCCGAGCTGCACGGGCAGCTCGTCGCCGAACTCCTTGAGGATAGCCTTGATGACCGGCAGGTTCTTCGGTTGGCCGGCAAAGGCGCCATTGAGATCCACCAGATGCAGGCGGCGCGCGCCGGCATCGTACCAGCGGCGCGCGACCGCAACCGGGTCTTCACCAAAGGTGGTGGATTGGTCCATATCGCCTTGCTTGAGGCGCACGCAGTGACCGTCCTTGAGGTCAATCGCAGGAATGAGCAGCATGGTAGTGAGGCTGGCGGTTGTCGGTGAAAGGATTAAGGGTTCCAGTGCAGAAAGTTGCGGTAGAGCGCCAGGCCCTGGTCCGCACTTTTTTCCGGATGAAACTGGGTCGCGAAGAGGTTGTCGCGGCCGATGGCGCAGGCAAAGCGCTCGCCATATTCAGCCCAGCCGTGGCACTGGGCATCACTGGCGGGGGCCGCATAAAAGCTGTGGACAAAATAGAAATAGGACTGGTCGGGCACGCCCTGCCAGACCGGATGCGGCTGGCCGCCATGGGCTTGTTGCTGCACCTGGTTCCAGCCCATCTGCGGCACCTTGTAACGGCTGCCATCGGCCTGGGTACGGCCCGCCAGCTGGAACTTGCGCACCTGGCCGGCAATCAGGCCCAGGCCCGGGGTGTCGCCCTCTTCGCTGTGGTCCAGCAGCATCTGCATGCCCACGCAGACGCCGAACATCGGCTTGTTGCGGGCCGCTTCCAGCACGCTGTCCTGCAGGCCGGAGGCCTTGAGCTCGGCCATGCAGTCGCGCATGGCGCCCTGGCCTGGCAACACGATGCGAGTGGCAGCACGCACCACGTCGGGGTCGGCCGTCACCACCACGGCCACGGACGAGCCCGCAGCCGCCGCCTGCACGGCCTGTGACACCGAGCGCAGATTGCCCATGCCGTAGTCCACCACGGCAACGGTATTGTATGAAGTTGTCATAGCAAGAATGGAGTGTAGCAACTGCCGCCAACGGCAGCTTACAGCGAGCCCTTGGTCGACGGTATCACGCCGGCCATGCGGGGATCATGCTCCAATGCGAAACGCAGTGCGCGCGCAAAGGCCTTGAAGATGGTCTCGCACTGGTGGTGGGCGTTGAAACCCTTGAGGTTGTCGATGTGCAAGGTCACACCGGCATGGTTCACAAAGCCCTGGAAGAACTCGTACACCAGCTGCGTGTCGAGCTGGCCAATGCTGCCGGCGGTGAATTTCACATCCATGTGCAGACCGGGGCGGCCGGAGAAATCGATCACCACGCGGCTCAGCGCCTCATCGAGCGGCACATAGGCATGGCCATAGCGGCGGATGCCTTTTTTATCACCGATCGCCTTGGCAAAGGCCTGGCCCAGCGTAATGCCGATGTCCTCGACGGTGTGGTGGCCGTCGATGTGCAGGTCCCCTGCGCATTCGATGTCCAGATCGATCAGGCCATGGCGCGCGATCTGGTCGAGCATGTGGTCCAGAAAGCCGATGCCCGAGTTCAGACGGGCCTGGCCCGTGCCGTCGAGGTCGACACGCACCTGGATGCGGGTCTCGGCGGTGTTGCGCGCCACCTCGGCCGTGCGGTGCAGCGGCGTGGCGGACGATGGGGTGGGCACCAGATGGTTCATAGAGACTCCTTGAGCGCCGCCAGCATGCGGGCATTTTCTTCACGGGTACCGACGGTCAGCCGCAGGCACTGGGCCAGCAGCGGGTGCATGGCCGATACATTCTTGACGAGCACGCCACGCGCCTTCATCGCCGCCTGGGTCTTGCCCGCATCGTCCACGCGCATCAGAACCATGTTCGCTTCCGACGGCCAGACCTTGCGCACGCCGCTGAGCGCCTGCAGCGCGTCGATCAGCGGCTGGCGTTCTGCCCGGATGGCGCGCGCCTGCTCGGCATAGAGCGCCTCGTTTTCCAGCGCAAAAATCGCCGTCTCGCAGTTGAGCACACTGATGTTGTAGGGAGGGCGCACCTTGTCGATCTCGTTGACGATGACCGCCGGCCCCACCAGGTAGCCCAGGCGCGCGCCGGCCAGGCCGAACTTAGACAGGGTGCGCATCAGCAGCACATGGGCGTTGCGCACAGGATCGGCGCGCATCTGGTCGATCCAGCTGCGGCTGGCAAAGGGCTGGTAAGCCTCGTCCATCACCACCAGGCCGCCCACGTCGGCCACCGCATCGATGACAGCCTGCACCTTGTCGTCATCCCACAAGGTGGCAGTCGGGTTGTTGGGGTAGGCGATATAGGTGATGGCGGGCTGGTGCGCAGCAATGGCGGCCTGCATCGCAGGCACATCGAGGTCAAAGTCTGCCGTCAGGTTGACGCCGACAAAGTCCAGCCCCTGCAGTTGGGCCGACATCGGGTACATGACAAAACCTGGCATCGGCGCGAGCATCTTGGCGCGTCCGCCGGCATGGGGCTGGGCCGTGGCCAGCGCCAGCAACGTGATGATCTCGTCGGAGCCATTGCCGAGCAGCACGGCCGTGCCCGTGGGCGCGCCCACATAGTCGGCCAGCATTTTCTTGAGCGTCTCCAGGCGCTCGCCCGGGTAGCGGTTGATCTCCAGCGCGCCCAGCCGCTCGCCCAGCTTGCGCTGCAGTGCATCTGGCAGACGGTAGGGGTTCTCCATGGTGTCCATCTTCAGCAGACCCTTGGAATCTTGCACATGGTAGGCCTGCATGGCGCGCACATCGGCGCGAATGCGTTGCAAGGCCTGCAGAGACTTGTCTTGAGACGTCATCGGATCACTCTTTCACATCAGGAATATTCAGGCTTTGGCCTGGGCCGGTGCAGCCTGCCGCAACGGGTGCACGATGGTGACCCCGCCAAACTCGGCGCCATGGGGCAGGTAGAGGCTGAGCATCTGCTGGCAGCCACTGTGCTGGGCGCAGGCCACCGCCAGACAATCGCCAAAGTCCAACGCATGGCGCGCCTGCACCGCCCACGCGGTCTCCAACGTGGCTGCATCGGTCTTCCACGGCGTCCAGCTTTGGTAGCGGCGGATGGCAGCACGTGCATCGCCCTGGGGCATCGGGGCCGCCGCCGTCGTGACCTGGTCGTAGAACTCGCTCAGCGCCTGGTTGCCGGTGCGGCCGGTACGGGTGCTCCACAGCACATCCAGCCAGTCCAAGGTGGCCTGGTAGAGCGCCGCGTCCGAGACATTCTCTGCGGCGACCAGCACCGAGGTATCGACAAACACGGTGCTCATGCGCCCTCCTGCCCGGTCTTGCGGCGGCCGCCGATGGTGCGTGCCGCAGCTGCGCCGGCCGGGGGCATGGCGCCGCCTTGCCAGCTGCGCTCGTCCGTGCGCCAGGCGAGATAGGCGCGTTCATAGGCGTCCTCGCGCTGCTGGAGCTCGGCCATAAAATCCCCTACCATGCGCGAGACGCTGGTGCCGCGCCGCGCGGCCTCGACCCGGGCCCATTCCAGCACGCTGTCTTCCACAGTGATGGTGAGATTTTTCATGGCGCCGATTTTACACGAAATTCGTGCAACACGAATTTCGTGTCGCTAATCCAGACTGCAGCAATCGGGCGCTGCGGCCACTATCATCAAGGTCTGAGCCATGCCACTTCTCACCGACCTCCTCCCGCAAGCCGCCGCATCGACCGATCTGGCGGCTTTGACGCACTTGCTGCAGCAGCACCGACCCTGGACTGTGCTGACCGGCGCTGGCGTCAGTACCGGCAGCGGCATCCCCGACTACCGCGATGCGCAGGGCGCCTGGAAGCGCCCCGCCCCGGTGCGCTTTCAGGATTTCATGGCCGAGACGCTCACGCGCCAGCGCTACTGGGCGCGCAGCCTGATCGGCTGGCCGGTGTTCTCGCAGGCCCAGCCCAATGCCGCGCACCAGGCGCTGGCCCAGCTGGAGCAAGCCGGTTATGTCCAGGCGCTCATCACCCAGAATGTCGATGGGCTGCACCAGCGCGCGGGCAGCCAGCGGGTGGTGGACCTGCATGGCCGGCTGGACCAGGTGGTCTGCATGGGCTGCGGCCAGCGCCTGGCGCGCGCCGACTTCCAGCACCAGCTGATCGCCGCCAACCCCGACTGGCGCCACTTGAGTGCCAGCGCCGCCCCCGATGGCGATGCCGATCTGGCCGGTGTGGACTTTGCCGCTTTCCAGGTGCCGGCTTGCCCCGCCTGCGGCGGCATTCTCAAGCCGGATGTCGTCTTCTATGGCGAAAATGTTCCGGCCGCGCGCAGGCAGGAGGCCATGGAGCATCTGGCCGCCAGCGGCGCGCTGCTGGTGGTGGGCAGCTCGTTGATGGTGTATTCCGGCCTGCGCTTTGTGCATGCCGCCAAGCAGGTCGGCATGCCGGTGGCAGCCATCAACCTGGGCCAGATGCGCGATGACGCGCTGCTGGACCTGAAGCTGGCACAGCCCTGCGCGCCCGCGCTGCGCAGTCTGGCCGAATGGCTCGTGCCGGCCCGCAGCGGCTGATATTTTCAGTAACCAATACCTGCGGCGATGCACCGCCCACGGGGGATGCGGCCGATAGCCTGCAGCTACACTAGCGGGCTTTACATAGCTCTCGACCAGCCTCCGCGCTGTGAAGCCTTCTCTCGCTCCACTGCATGTCCCCTGCCGTTTCGCCCCCATCCCAGCCGCACGACCACCAGAAAACGCTGCGTCTCGTGCTGGCCTGTGCCTGCCTGTACGCCTTGGCCTGGACCCTCTTTCCGCCGCTGCTGGCGCCCAGCTTTCCGCTCGATGTGGTCGAGAGCCTGGGCTGGGGCCGTGAATGGCAATGGGGCTACTACAAGCACCCGCCGCTGCCGCCCATTGCGCTGCATGTGTCCTTTCTGGCACTGGGCCGCTGGGGCCCGTTTGCACTGAGCCAACTCTGCGTGGCGCTGACCTTGTGGCTGGTCTGGCTCACGGCCTGCCGCCTCGTCGGGCGCGAGCGCGCCTTTATCGGCACCGTGCTGACGATGGGCGTGGCCTTCTACACCCGGCCCGCGCTGGAGTTCAACCACAACATTGCGCAAATGCCCTTTTGGGCCGGCATCTGCTACTTCTACCTGGCCGCCTGGCAGGACGACAAGCGCTGGCAGTGGCTGATGCTTGGCCTGATGGCGGGACTGGGGCTGCTGAGCAAGTATTCCATTGGCCTGCTGCTGCTCTGCCTGGGGCTGTTTACCGTGCTGAGCCCCGCACGCAGCCTGATGCGCCGCCCAGGCCCCTGGCTGGCGCTGGCCGTGATGGGGCTGGTATTTGCACCGCATCTGCTTTGGCTGCACAACAACGACTGGCTGCCCTTCTCCTATGCCAAGGACCGCTCCTCCAACCACTATGGCGAATCCGCCCGCGCAGGCGCGCTGGGCTTTTTGCTGACCCAGTTGCTCAACCACCTGCCGCTGCTGCTGGTGTTGCTGTTTGGCTTTTTGCGGCTGCGCTGGTCCAGGCTGCGGCCTGCGGTGCGCGCCCCCTGGCAATGGCACAGCGCCAAGCCGGCCTACCTCTGCCTGATCGCGCTGGCCCCGGGTTTGCTGCTGGCCACCTTGGGCATGGCGCTGGGCTTGCGTTTGCGTGATATGTGGGGCGTGCCGATGTGGCCTTTCAGCGGCGTGCTGGCTGCAGCGCTGATTCCCAGCGCCTGGCTGGCGCCCATGCGCCCTTATCTGCTGCGCGGCATCATCGTGTGGCTCACGGTGATTTCCGTGCTCTGTGGGTTGTACCTGTGGAAGATTTCGGACTTCCGCAGGAGCCCCGTGCGCAGCGACTGGCCCTCGGCTGCGCTGGCGCAACAGGCCGAAGCCACCTGGAACACGCTGTCCAGCTGCCCGCTCGATACCGTGGCCAGCGATGCCTGGACGGGCGGCCTGGTCGCCATCGGCGCCAAGACCCAACCGTCGGTGCTGATACCCGGTGATCCGCGCCACTCGCCCTGGGCCACGGCCAAGCGCCTGCAGCAGCATGGCGCGCTGCGGATCTGGCAATTGGAAGAGGATGCGGATCGGGATGCGCCTACCGGGCCCTACCCGGTGCTTGATGGGCTGCAAGGCATGCGCATGCATGAGGGTGCGTGGAGCATTCCCTGGCCCCGGGGCCAAAGCCGTACCCAGCTGGTGGTGCAGTGGCGCGCCTACGTACCTGCCGCCTGCGAGCGCCGCTGATCAGCCCGTGCCCCGGCCGTTGTGAGCCGGAGCAGCAGGCGTGCGGTACTCAGCGCTTGATGCGCATCTCGGCCGCGCGCGCGTGGCCTTGCAGGCCTTCGCCGTAGGCCAGTACCGCGGCGGTCCTGCCCAGCACCTGGGCACCGGCCTCGCTCACCTCGATCAGGCTGGAGCGCTTCTGGAAATCGTAGACACCCAGTGGCGACGAGAAACGGGCGGTGCCGCTGGTGGGCAGCACATGGTTGGGGCCGGCGCAGTAGTCGCCCAGGCTCTCGCTGGTGTAGGCGCCCAGGAAGATCGCGCCCGCGTGCTTGAGCAGCGGCTCCCACTGGTGCGGATCGCGGCTGGAGACCTCCAGATGCTCGGGCGCAATGCGGTTGCTCAGCGCGCAGGCCTCTTCCATGTCACGCGTGAGGATCAGCGCGCCCCGGTCCGACAGACTCTTGGCGATGATGGCCTTGCGCGGCATCTCGGGCAGCAGACGGTCGATCTCGCGCTGCACGGCATCCAGGTAGGCGGCATCCGGGCACAGCAGAATCGACTGCGCCAGCTCGTCGTGCTCGGCCTGCGAGAACAGGTCCATCGCGACCCAGTCGGGTGGCGTTGTGCCATCGGCCAGCACCAGGATTTCGCTGGGGCCGGCAATCATGTCGATGCCGACCAGGCCGAACACCCGCTTTTTGGCGCTGGCCACATAGGCATTGCCCGGGCCGGTGATCTTGTCCACCTTGGGGATAGTCGCAGTGCCGTAGGCCAGCGCGGCCACGGCCTGCGCACCGCCAATGGTGAAGGCGCGGTGTACGCCAGCCACATAGGCAGCGGCCAGCACCAGCGGGTTCTTCACGCCGTGGGGCGTGGGCACCACCATGATGATGTCCTCCACACCGGCCACATGGGCCGGGATGGCATTCATCAGCACGCTGCTGGGATAGGCAGCCTTGCCACCGGGCACATAGATGCCCACGCGGTCCAGCGGCGTGACCTTCTGGCCCAGCAAGGTGCCGTCCTCGTCGCGGTAGCTCCAGCTCTCGCCATTGGCCTTTTTCTGGGCCTCGTGGTAGCTGCGCACGCGGCGCGCGGCGGATTCGAGTGCCTCGCGCTGGTCGGCGGGCAAGCCGTCAAATGCAGCCCGCAGCTCTTGCTTGCTCAGCTCCAGCGCCTGCATGCTGTCCGCTTGCAGGCCATCAAAGCGCGCGGTGTAGTCCAGCACGGCGGCATCGCCGCGTTTTTGTACATCGGCCAGGATGTCGGCCACCCGCTGCTCAATGGCAGCATCCGTGTCTGCCGACCAATGCAGGCGCTGCGCAAAGTCATGCGCGAACTGGGCATCGGTGGTTGACAGACGGGCGGGAGCGGCGACGAATTCCATAGTGATTACCTTCTGACTCAGACACTTTTCAAACAGGCAGGTGCCCGCCTGGGGATAGTGGGCGTGGCTCAGCTGTTCTGGCCCACACCGGCTGCAAACACATCGATGATATGGCGCAGGCGCTTTTGCTTGAGCTTGAGCGCCGCCTGGTTCACCACGAGGTGCGAGCTGATGTCGATAATGTGCTCGACTTCCTGCAGGTGGTTGGCGCGCAGCGTATTGCCGGTGCTCACCAGGTCAACGATGGCATCGGCCAGTCCGGTCAGCGGCGCCAGCTCCATGCTGCCGTAGAGCTTGATCAGGTCCACGTGCACGCCCTTGCGCGCAAAGAACTCACGGGCAATCTGCGGGTACTTGGTGGCCACGCGCAGGCGCGCGCCGCGCTTGACGGCCTGGGCATAGTCAAAATCATTGCGCACCGCCACGCTCACGCGGCACTTGGCAATCTGCAGGTCCAGCGGCTGGAACAAGCCGTCACCGCCATGCTCCAGCAAGGTGTCCTTGCCGGTCACGCCCAGGTCGGCACCGCCGTATTGCACATAGGTGGGCACATCGGAGGCGCGCACCAGCACCACCTGCACATCGGGCTGGGTGGTGGCAAAAATCAGCTTGCGCGATTTTTCGGGGTCTTCCAGCACCTCGATGCCTGCGGCTGCCAGCAGTGGCAGGGTTTCGTCAAAAATGCGGCCTTTGGAGAGGGCCAAGGTGATCATGGTGGTGTTGTCCATGGGGCACTTTCGCCAGCGGCAGCCTGTGCATCCGCGCCGGATGGGGCTGGGCCAGCCTGGGTTGAAACAAGAAAAATCAGGCCTGCTGTGCAGCCCACTCGGCAGGGGTGTGCGTCTTCATCGACAGCGCATGCACTTCATCGGTATGCATCTTCTGGCCCAGCGTCGCATAGACCAGCTGGTGGCGCTGGATCAGGCGCTTGCCCTCGAAGGCAGGCGACACGATCGTCGCAAACCAGTGGCGGCCATCGCCTTCGAGCGCGATATGCTCGCAGGCCAGGCCGGCGGTGATGATGTCTTTGAGGTCCTCAGCAGTCATTGCATGCTCTCACTTGTTCGGTTCTAAATGCCTGCCAGCCGCGCCGTGGGGCGGGACGCTGGCCAGGCGGCTGCAGCCACGCGGGCTGCAGCAGGTAGTCATCAGTTGCGGATCTTGTAGCCGGTGCGCAGCAGCTGCACGGCCAGCGCACTCACCAGCAGCCAGGCGACGGCCACAATACCCAGACTCAGCCAGGGGGAGGTATCGCTCTGGCCAAAAAAGCCGTAGCGGAAGCCGTCGATCATGTAGAAGAACGGGTTCAGGTGGCTGACCTTTTGCCAGAACGGGGGCAGCGACTGGATCGAATAGAACACGCCCGACAGAAAGGTCATCGGCACGATCACGAAATTCTGGAATGCCGCCATCTGGTCAAACTTGTCCGCCCACAGGCCGGCGAGCAGGCCCAGGGTTCCCATCAGCCCGGCACCCAGCACCGCAAACATCAGCACCCAGGGCAGCGACGCAAAATGCGGCGGCGCAAAGAACAAGGTGATCACATAGACGCCCAGGCCCACGGCCAGACCGCGCACGATGGAGGCACCGACAAACGCGAAGAACCAGCCCCAGTGCGACAGCGGCGTCAGCAGCACAAACACCAGGCTGCCCATGATCTTGCTTTGCACCAGGCTCGACGAGCTGTTGGCAAAGGCGTTCTGCAGCAGGCTCATCATCACCAGGCCCGGCACCAGGAAGGCGGTGTAGCTGACATCGCCGAACACGGTCACCCGGCCTTGCAGCACATGGCCAAAAATCAGCAGATAGAGCACGGCGGTCAGCACCGGCGCGGCTACGGTCTGGAAGCTCACCTTCCAAAAACGCAGCACTTCTTTGTAAAACAGGGTTTGCCAGCCGCTCATCGTGCCACTCCCGCACCCAGCTGCGTCGTGGCATGGTCCACCACGGCATCGCGCGCCATCACTTGCAAGAACACATCCTCCAGATCCGCGCGGCGGATCTCCAGGTCTTCCACCACCACGCCGGCAGTGCGCAGTTGCGCAAGGATGCGCTCCACGTCCGCGGCGCTACTGGCGGGCAGCTGCACAATGCGGCCGGTGATGCGCGCCTGGGCCGCCAGGTCCGCCGGCAGCAGGCCATCGGTCTTGAACTGCAGCACGTTCGAGGAGCTGCCCTGCAGCAGCTCGGCCATCGTCGACAGGGCCACCACATGGCCCGAGCGCAGCATCGCAATGCGGTTGCACAGCGCCTCGGCCTCTTCCAGGTAGTGGGTGGTGAGCAGCACCGTGTGGCCCTGCTTGTTGAGCTTGCTGACGAACTGCCACAAGGTCTGGCGCAGTTCCACATCGACGCCGGCCGTGGGCTCATCGAGCACGATGATCGGCGGCTTGTGCACCAGCGCCTGGGCCACCAGCACGCGGCGCTTCATGCCACCCGAGAGCTGGCGCATATTGGCGGTGGCCTTGTCGGCCAGCCCCAGGCTTTCGAGCAGCTCGTCGATCCAGGCATCGTTGTTCTTCACACCGAAATAGCCCGATTGGATGCGCAGCGACTCGCGCACATTGAAAAAGGGATCGAAGACCAGCTCCTGCGGCACGATACCGAGCTTGCGCCGCGCATTGGCATAGTCCTCGCGCACGTCGCTGCCCAGCACCTTGACCGAGCCACTGCTGGCGCGGGCCAGGCCGGCCAGAATACTGATCATGGTGGTCTTGCCCGCGCCGTTGGGGCCGAGCAGGCCAAAGAACTCCCCTTCCTCGATATCGAGGCTGACGTTGTTCAATGCCTGGAAGGGCCCCTTGGCGGTCTGGTAGACCTTGGAGACGGATTGGAATGCGATGGCGGACATGAGTCGGCCATTGTAGGCGCAGCGGCCAGATGGCGCTGTCCTGGGGATTCAGTGATCAGCCGGCGGTTTGCAGCAGGCCATCGACGCCATAGAGGCGCGCGAGCGACAGTACCGGCGCGGACAGACCGCGCATCTGCAAGGGCCGGCCCGCCGCCATTGCCGCGCGGCGGCAGCCCAGCAGCACGGCCAGCGCCGATGAGTCGAACACCGCCAACCCACTGGCGTCGATCTGCACCGTAGCGCCTGCGGGCAGCTGTGCCAGGCTTGCCTGCAACTGCTGCAGGCAGGCCTGGGCCTGGTCATGGGTCAGGGTCGACGGGAGGCTGAGCACGGCCATCGCTTACTTTTTGCCCGCATTGGCCTTGTTACGGGCGGCGATGGAGTCGATCAGGGTCTGAGGACTGCCTCCGGGCTTGTTGAGCTCTTCCTGGAACTGGTTGCGGTAGGTTTCCACCATCCAGATGCCCATCACGTTCAGGTTGTAGATCTTCCAACCCATGCCCTGGCCAGGCGTTTTCTGCAGACGGTAATCCAGCTGGATCGGGTCGCCACGGCCCAGGATCTCCGAGCGCACCACCACCTCCTTGTCACCGGCTTGCATGCGCACGGGCTTGACGCTGATGGTCTGGTCGCTCACCTGGTGCAGCGCACCGGCATAGGTGTTGACCATCAGCTTCTTGAATTCATCCTGCAGTTGCTGCTGCTGCGCGGCCGTCGCGGTACGCCACTTGGGGCCGACGGCCGACGCCATCATGCGGCGAAAGTCCACATTCGGCATCACGACGCTGTCGACATACGAGGTGATCTTCGAGACATCGCCACTGCGGATCGCCTGGTCGGTCTTCAAGGTGTTGAGCACCTCGTCCGAGAGCTGCTTGATCATTGCGTCCGGTGCCATGTCTGCGGCGCTTGCCACCAAAGGGGCCGAAGCCATGCCAGCCACCAGCGCCCAGGCAGCGCAATACTGCCCCCATGCTCGACGATTCATCATAGTGTGTCCTTTTCTACCCGCGTCTGCGCTGCAGACCTGAGCTTTTTTAGATACTGAGGACGGCACGCAGTTGCATGCACCGTCCTGTTTGTTGTAAGGCTTTATAACGTTTCGCTTACTTCCCGTTGCCTTGAGCAGCAGGTTCAGCAGCCGATTCGTTCATCCACTGGGTTTCGTCCTCCTCGTCACCCGAACGGGTCGCGTTTTCACGCAACTGCAGATAGGCATCACGGGTAAAGCTGTACTTGTCCAGCGCAGCGGACTGCACCAGCGAGGTCGTGCCCAGCAGATTGGCGCGGGTATTGACGATGCGCAGACCGGTCAGCGAGTTGCGCACCGGCACATCGTTGATCGAGCTGACCACGTTGCCCTGCCAGTCCACCACCATGCCCGCAGAATCGCGGATGGTCGAAGGACCGAGCAATGGCCAGACGATATAAGCGCCTGCAGGCATGCCATAGCGGGCCATCGTCAGGCCAAAGTCCTGCTTGTGGCGTTCGATGTCCATCTCGCTGGCGATATCGATCAGACCGCCCAGACCGAATACGGTGTTGGTCGTAAAGCGCACCACGCTGTTGTAGGTACCTTCACCCTTGAGCTGCAATGCATTGTTCACCGCCGACCACAGATCACCCAGGTTGGCGAAGAAGTTCGTCACGGCGGTACGCACGACGGTCGGCGTCACATCGCGGTAGCCGGTGGCCACGGGCTCGAGCACCGCACTGTCGACCGCATCGTTGAAGCTGAACATCGCGCGGTTGTAGGGCTCCAGCGGGTCGCGCGGGTTGGCGCCGGGCCCGCTGGCACAGCCGCTCAGCACCGCCGCCAGACCCAGGGAGGAGGCCAGCAGCCAGCTGCGGGCACGTGCATGGGGTTGCTTGGTTGGATAACGCATCATCGTTCTCTTTTTTTGCTTGTGTTATTCGGTAGGTTTGGGAGCGGAACTCTCCGATGCCTTGCCATAGAGGAACTGGCCGATCAGATTTTCCAGCACGATAGCCGATTGTGTATTGGTGACGGTATCACCACTGACCAAGGGCTTTTCGTCGAAGCCGGCCTCCACCCCCACATACTGATCGCCCAGCAGTCCACTGGTCAGGATCTTGAAGGAGCTGTCCTTGGGGAAGGCATAGCCATTGGTCAGCTCGATATGGACATCGGCCTGGAAGGTCTGGTCGTTGAAGCCAATGCTCTTGACGCGTCCCACCTTGACCCCGGCGCTGCGCACTGCGGCCTGGGGTTTGAGGCCGCCAATATTGTCAAAGCGGGCGGTCACTTCATAGCCTTTGTTGAAATCCAAGGTCAGCAGGTTGCCTGCGCGCAGCGCCAGGAACACCAGCGCGGCAGCGCCCAGCATGACAAACAGGCCAACCCAGATATCGGTTTTGGAGGGCTGCATATGCGAATCCGTTTCTCTTTTCTATCGATAGGTAGGCGTCAGATGCTGAACATCATCGCGGTGAGCATGAAATCCAGCGCCAGCACCGACAACGAGGCCATCACCACGGTGCGCGTGGTGGCACGCGAGACACCTTCAGGGGTGGGCTTGGCGACAAAGCCCTGGAGCAAGGCGACAAAGGTCACCGTGATGCCGAACACCACGCTCTTGATCACGCCATTGCCCAGATCCTTGAATACATCGACGCCGCTTTGCATCTGGCCCCAGAAGGCGCCACCATCAATGCCGAGCAGCAGCACGCCGACGATCCAGCCCCCCATGATGCCGATGGCGCTGAACACCGCAGCCAGCAATGGCATCGCAATCAGGCCCGCCCAAAAGCGGGGTGCCAGAATGCGTTCGACCGGATCGACGGCCATCATCTCCATCGCAGACAGCTGCTCGCCCGCCTTCATCAGGCCGATCTCGGCCGTCAATGCGGTGCCGGCGCGCCCGGCAAACAGCAGCGCCGTCACCACCGGGCCCAGCTCGCGCAGCAGGGTCAGCGCCACCATCATGCCCACCGCCTCGGCTGAGCCGTAGCGCTGCAGGATGTAGTAGCCCTGCAGACCCAGCACAAAGCCGACAAACAAGCCCGACACGCCAATGATGGCCAGCGAGTAGTTGCCCAGAAAATGGATCTGGTCGCGCAGCAGACCGGGGCGCTTGAGCACATAGCCCAGTCCGGCCAGCAGGCGCAGCAGCAGGCGTGTGGCCTGGCCCACTGCGGCCGCCTTGGAACGCAGCGCAAAACCAATATCAGCAGGGTGCCACCAACGCATCAGCGGCCTCCTTTCAGTGCAGCCACACCAAAATCCGCATCCAGACTGGGCCCCTGCACATGGAAAGGCACGGGGCCTTGCGGCAGTGCGTGGACAAACTGGTGCACCAGCGGATCGCTGCTGGCACGCACCTCATCAGGTGTACCCTGCGCCGCCACCACGCCGGGGCCGAGAATAATGACCTGGTCGGCCAGCTTGAACGTCTCTTCCAGATCGTGCGAGACGATGATGCTGGTGAGGCCCAATGCATCGTTGAGTTCGCGGATCAGCTGGGCCGATGTACCCAGCGAAATCGGGTCCAGACCGGCGAAAGGCTCGTCGTACATGATGAATTCGGGGTCCAGCGCCATCGCGCGGGCCAGCGCCACGCGCCGCGCCATGCCGCCGGAAATCTGCGAAGGCATCAGATCACGTGCACCGCGCAGGCCCACGGCCTGCAGCTTCATCAGCACGATGTCACGCACCAGGCCTTCGGACAGATCGGTGTGCTCGCGCAGCGGAAAGGCCACGTTCTCGAACACCGTCATATCGGTGAAAAGCGCGCCAAACTGGAACAGCATGCCCATGCGGCGCCGCGCGGCGTACAGCTGCGCCTGGCTCATCGCGCCCACATCCTGGCCATCGAGCAGCACCTGACCGGCCTGCGCACGGGCCTGGCCGCCGATCAGCCGCAGCACCGTGGTCTTGCCACCGCCGGACGCCCCCATCAGCGCCGTCACCTTGCCGCGCGGGATGGTCAGCGACACATCGCGCAGGATGGTGCGGTCACCATAGCCAAAGGTGACATTGCGCAGTTCGACAAGAGGTGGTGAGGCAGAAGATTGCATAGAAAAGCCGGCAACATCCGGCATCGTCATCATAAGAGGGGGCAGGGCTCTTTTC
>Ga0308165_1000915_pt1 | contig 45586 bp, 34 predicted proteins | sample PhyWR2_FD_201032 | JGI IMG/M metagenome (GOLD analysis project Ga0308165, IMG submission 201032) | Phyllosphere microbial communities from UC Gill Tract Community Farm, Albany, California, United States - DLSLW.R2 | ecosystem: Host-associated > Plants > Phyllosphere > Unclassified | place: USA... | reverse complement strand
CTCATCGCGCGTGCGTTTATCGTGCCCCGGTTCGATGATGACGCTATCGCCCTTCAGCGCGAGATCTTTGCCCGCCACCAGATCCGCACCACCGACATGGAGCTGATTACCGGCAGTGATAGCAACGTTGCCGCCCGTTGAACCCACAGTGCTGAAGCTCTGGCTTTGGGTCGTGCCGCTTTCGCGCAGATCGTGCGTGGATTTACTGCTGCCGATGGTGAAACCAATTCCGCCGGTCCCCATCAGGCCGCTCTTTTTGGTCTCCTTGAAGCGCCAGTCGGTGTTGCTGTTGGTCGCCGCCACAATATCGACGTTGTTTCCAGCGTTAAGCCCCACTTCATCGTCGCCAACCACCGAAGAGCCTTGCACCAGCAGGTTATTTCCCGCCGTGACCTTCACGTTTTCCCCGCTCAGCAGCGTTCCGGCTTCACGTGTCGCACTACTCTCTTCGATGGTATGGGTGGTTTTTTTGCTGAGGAAACCGCTCTTGGTTTTGGTTTGCTCTTTGTAGTAGTAATCACTTTCCGTCGCCGTCGTCAGATTGACGTCGTGACCTGCCGCCACACCGATATCGCCCTGCGCGGTAACCTGCGTGGCCTGCGAATTGACATCGTGTCCGGCGATAATCACCGTGTTACCGCCGCTGGCGATTTCGGTTCCCTGCTGGCGTACGGACTCGTTGATGACCGTTTTCTTGCTCGACTTGTAACTGTCGCCCTCGCGGGTCTCCTGGGCCGCGAGATTCACGTCGCGTCCGGCCTGTAGCCCGACGTTTTTCTCCGCCGCCAGCGCTGCCGCCTGTGCGTTGATATCCTGCCCGGCTTTCAGCACCAGGTTTTCACCTGCAGAAACGGTAGTGCGATCGAGGTCGGTGCCGTGCGATTCGCTCTTCCCTTTACGGCTGCTTTCGCTGGTTTGCGCCGCGTTCAGGTTCAGATCGTTGCCCGCACTCAGTCCCGCGCTGCCACCTGCTTTCAGGTCGCTGGCGGTGAGATCGATATTGTGCCCGGCATTGACGATGAGATCGCCGCCCGCGCTGACATTACTTCCCTGATACGTCACGGATGAACGGCTGGTTTTCGCCTGGCTGGAACTGTAGGCGTCATTCACCTGATTGGCGTTGACGGCGATATCGCCCCACGCATTCAGCAGCATATCGCCGCCGGACGCCAGGTTCGCGCCGGTGACGGTGATGTTTTTACCCGCCTCCAGCGACAACGAATCCTGCGCGGTAATCGACGCCGTGGTACCCAGCACGGTGTCTTTGATCGTCACATTGCTGCGTTTGCCCTTCGCATTGATATCAATCTGGTCCGCCAGCGTCAGGTTATTAATGCTGCCGTCCAGGCTCTCCAGCGCCACCGTCTTACCGCTGATGGTTGAGCTGATATTATTGATATCGCCGATAGCGCTGAGGTTCAGCGCTCCGCCCGCTTTCATCAGGCCATCGTTAAGGTTGCTGATGCTGTTCTGGCTGTCGATCTTCAGGTTGTTATTGGCCAGCAGCGAGCTGCCGCTGTTGGTGATATTGCCGCTTTTCAGGGTGACGTTGTTGCCCGCAATCACGCTGCCATTGTTGACGGTGACATCTTTCGGCGACAGGTAAACCTTCGGCACCATCACCGTTTCGCCGTTGATGGTCGCTTTTTCCCACCAGATGATGCTGTGGTCGAGCGCAGCGATCTGGTCAGCGTTCAGCGAGACGCCAAACTGCAGGCCGAGCGACTGCTGCTGCGCGGCAGCGTTGTCCATCAGGTAGCGCATCTGATCGAGATCGGAGCCAATACCGTTCAGATAGCGGTTGCCGGTCTGATTGAGCACAACGTTGCTGACGTAGCGGGTATCAAACGCCGCGTCGCCGAGGAAGCGGTAGTCGTAGTCCGGATTGAGGTTCAGACGCCCCAGCATATAGGACGATCCAAGCACCTGTTTTTCATCGGTAAACGCAGTGCGCGTCTCTTGTGGCGCGGCTGTCGACGGTTTAATGCCGAGCAGCGCATTCAGGTCGGCGAACAGCGCCGGATCCAGTTTCCCGAGGTCGTTGAGTTTTGGGTTGACGTTAATCAGGTACGGGCTTTTCGGGTTATCGGAAATCACAAAATAGCCGTTTTTGCCTGACGGCAACGGATAGGCGCTGGTATCGACGGTTTTGCCCTGATACTGCCCGGTCGCACCACCGGTGGCGTTATTCAGCGCCGCGGTTGTAACGCCTGCATTCGCCAGATTGCCCAGTTTGCCGAGGTTGGCGTTGCCTTTTTGGGTCGTAGAAATGTTGGTCAGCGCGGCATTGCTTGCGCCGTTGCCGTCCAGCGCACCGCCGCCGTTGATTTGCTGCAACGCACCCTGGAGCTGATCGTTCCACTCCGGCGAGTTCACCGCCACCGCTGCGGTATTTGTCAGGCTCTGTTTTTGCGCCCCGCCGCCGATCGCTTTATTGCTGAGCGTGTTCAGGGATGGCGCTGGAATCGCATGGCTTATTCCTCCGCCATTCGAGGTCGTCGCCGTGTTGCTAATATTACTGGTAAAATTCGCCGCAACCTGACCGCCGGCCTGAATCACCGCGCGGAGGGCCTGATCGGTGGTATGGGTTTCGTACTGAGGTGCGCCATCCAGCGTATAGGTCACACGACGGTTTTTATCGTTGCCAGAGGCGGGGCTTCCTTCCAGGCTGGATACCTTGCCTTTTTTCCCATTGTAACGATAGACCTTATATTCATCCTCTGAATAGCCAAACCAGGACTGGTTATTCAGACTGTTGCCGGAAAGATTCATCCCATTCCCGGCAAGTAAATAACCAGCACGGTTATTCAGCGTGGCGGCGTTGATAGTCAGATCGCGGTTAGCGGCGATGCGCGCTACGCCTCCTGTTGCGGTGACATTGACCACGGTCGAACCGACCAGATAACGTTGTACGGCCCCATTTGGCATCGGCGCGACAATTGAAAAGATATTACCGCCACCCGCACCGCTGTAAACTGTATAAATATATCCCCACTCATCAGGGGGCAGGTCCGTGACTTTTACACTAATGGAAGTCGCACCGCTTGCCGCAGGGCTGTCCGTCGCGGCCTGATAACTGCGGGTTTCACTGATACCCTCGCGCTCATTCAGCAGACTTCCTGTTCTGATCGTGATATCACCGCGCGTGGTCTCAATATTCCCCGACGTGTTCACCACCTGACTGTTGGCATTTCCCGCCGCATCTTTCTGCATCCACAGGCTATTTCCGGCGAGAATATCGCCGCGCTGGTTGGTGATGCTGTTGGCGTACAGCGCCATATTATTGGCCGCATACAGCAGCGCGGTGTTGATGATGGATCCCGGCGCGCTGAGCGTCAGGGAGCCGCGCGTGCCGGTAAAACCGTCGACGGTAATATTGCCGCGGCTGGCAATGGTGATATCGCCACCGCCCTGGATTGTCCCCGCACCATTGAGCGCGACAGTACTGCCGGAAAGCGTGCTCGCCCCGGTTCCGGCCGTGATCTGTCCGTTATTGCTTAACTGCCCGCCCGCCGTCAAATTGACCGCCTGCCCCTGCATCACGCTGCGGTTATCGATCGCACCATTGCTGCTGATCGCGAGCGTTTTACCTGCGGCCAGCGCCGTTTTACTGGTAAACGCGTTGGTGAGTTTTAAGGTCAGATTGCCCAGCGCCACGACCTGTCCGACAACATCCAGCCCTTTACTTTCGAGCCACAGATCGCCGCCGCTGAACAGTTTACCCGCCGCGCTCTGATTGACCTGATTGGCGCCCACCGTCAACTGCGTGTTGCCCAGCAGCGTGCCGTTGTTGGTCAACTGGCTGTAATTCACGGTCAGCGTTCCCGCCTGCGTGGTGCCCTGATTGGCAAAGGAGTTACCCGTCAGCGTCGCCTGATCGGCAACCCAGGTACCGCTGTTGGTCGCCGTCGCAGCGTTCAGAATGAGATTCGTCGCCTGCAGCCAGCCCGCGCCGGTGTACTGCGGTGTGTTCAGCGTAAGACGCGCGCCGGACAACAGTTTGCCGTCGTTCCGCGCCTGGCTGGTGGCAGTGAGGCTGGTTTCGCCGCCGCCCTGTATCAGCCCGTAGTTGAACAGGGCAGGCGTCGTCACCGTCAGCGCCTGACGGCTGACAATTTCCCCGCTCGCGTTATTGGTCAGATTACCGCTAAGACCCAGCGTGACGCCGTTATCGCCCTGCAAACGCCCATTATTGGTCAACGCGCCGGTGGTTACCCCGAGCGTCGCACCCTGAATTTTGCCGTCGTTACTCACGGACGCAGCATTCACGTTCAGCGCCCCGCCGGAGAGCATTGTCCCGCTCTGCTCCTGAGTCACCGCGCCGGTTTGCGCCAGCGTGAGTCCGTTAACGCCGCTGATCGCACCGCTGTTGTTGAGCGTCGTGCCTTTCAGCGTCAGATTTTTGGCCGCCCACTGCCCCTGATTGATGAGCGACAGCGCCTGCAGCGTCGCCGTGCCCATCGCAGTAATTTTGCTGCCCGCGCTGCTGGTCAGCGTATTCGCCAGCGTCATTTGCAGCGCATCGGCGCTCTGCACCGCGCCGCTGTTCGTCAGCGACTGGGCGTTAAGCAGAATGTTTTGTCCCTGCCAGCTTCCGGCGTTCGTCACGGTCCCGGACGTGATATTCAGCGTACCCTGCGTGAGCAGCGCGCCCGTTGCCCCGTTGATCAACTCCTGCTGCGCCACGGCCATCGCCATACGCGCCATCAACTGCTGACGGGCTTCGATCGTCAGGCTGTCCAGCCCGGTTAGCGTCCCCTGGTTGTTGATACTGCTCTGATGCAGATTGAGATCTTTCCCCTGCACCGTGCCGCTGTTTTTCAGCGTACCGCCGCCGAGCGTCACGTCGCCTTCACCCAGCAGTTGCCCACGGTTATCCAGCGTTTGCGCCGTCACGTCCGCCGCGCCTTTGCTCATCAGCGAACCGGTTGAAGTGAGCGTCCCGCCGATATTCGCGGTCAATCCGCCCAGGCTCAGAAGCGACCCGTTGTGCGTCCAGCCATCAGACGTGACATCAACGTTGTTGCCCTGAAGCGTGCCTTGGGTGGTCAGCTGTGCGGCATCCAGCGTTAACGCGCCGCCGGTCAGCGTGCGAGATGCCGCCGTTGTCGCAAGCGTATCGCCGGTAAGCGTCAGACCATCGGTGCCCTGCCACAGCCCGCTGTTATTGAGGTCACGGGCGTTCAGCGTCAGGGTTTTACCGGTCATGCGGCCGGGGTTGAGAATGCTGTCGGCGCTGAAACTCAGCGCGCCGCCGCTCTGAATTTGTCCAGCGTTGTTCACTTTGCCGGTGAACGTCCCGGAGAAGCCGTTGAGTCCGTTGAGTGTTCCGCTGTTGTCCAGCGACGCTGCCGTGAGGCCAATCGTCGCGCCCTGCACAGCGCCTGCGTTGGTGAGCTGACCGCCGTTGAGCGTCAGCGCCCCGCCGGAAATCCACTTGCCCGCCGCATCGTTGGTGATGTGACTGGCCGTCGCGTCGGCGTTATCGTTGCCCTGAATCAGCCCGCTGTTGCGAATATCCGCGCCGCTCAGCGTCAGGGTTTTACCTGCTAGCGTCCCGCTGTTGGTCAGCGTTGGTGCGTTCAGTACCGCACCATTTTTGGCAACGATGCCGCCCTGGTTATTCAGCGCTTTGTTGAGCGCAAAATTCAGCGCATCGGCCTGAATATCGCCGCGGTTAAGCAGATCGTTTCCCTTCACCGTGAAACGCTGATTCACCTGCATCAGCCCGGCGTTGTCGAGCTTATCGAGATCCAGATCCAGCGAACCGCCGCTGATCAGTTGCCCGTTCTGCGCGTTTGTCAGGTTGCGGGTGACCAGCGTCAGGCTGTCGTTACCCTGCACGGTGCCGGTGTTGGTGAGCTGCGGTGTGCTGAGCGTCAGCGATTTTGCCGCCAGTTGGCCGTCGTTAAACAGTTGCGCCGCCGTCAGCTCAAACAGATTTTGGCTGAGCATCGCGCCCTGATTATCGAGCCGCCCGTCGACGTTCAACTTCAGACGGTCCAGCGCCTGCACCGAACCGCTATTGGTCAGCGTATCGGCAGTTAACGCCGCATCCCGCGATTGAATTTGCCCCTGATTGTTCAGGCTGGTTCCGGAAAGCGTCAGCGTTTCACCGCCCGTCACCTGGCCTTGCGCCTGGTTGGTAAAATGGTCCCCCGTCCACGCCAGCGCATCGCTGCCCTGCAACAGCCCGCTATTGAGCAGATCGCCGTGCAGCGTCAGCACTTTCGCCAGCAATTGCCCCTGGTTTGTGGTGTTGGCGGCGGTCAGATCGAGCTGTTGCTGACTCAGCACGTTGCCCTGATTGCTGAAAGTGCCGCCGACGGTGGCCGTCACGCCCGCTTCGCCCAGCGCGTTGCCGCTGTTGACCCACTCGCCGGTCGCCAGGTTGAGCGTTTTACCCTGCAACAGACCGGCGTTGGTGAGCTTGTCGTTTTGCAGATGCAATTCACCGCCAGAAAGCAGCTTGCCCGCCAGTTGGTTATCGAGCTTTTTGCCCGTCGCGGTTAGCGCGTTTGTCCCTTGCAGCGTACCGCTGTTAAGAATTGTGCTCGCAATGAGCTGGGTGTTCGCCCCCGCCAGCAATCCGCTGTTGAGCAGCGCTGGCGCGGTCAGCGTCAGGCCATTTTTGGCGATAATTTTGCCGTCAGCGCGGTTATTCATCTGGCGCGTCAGCGCGAAGAGCAGATCGGTGGCGCTCAGTTCGCCGGTGTTCTCAAATGATGCGCCGCGCAGTTCCAGCGTGCCGTCGGTACGCAACGCGCCGCTATTGCTTATCTCTGCGGCGTTCAGCGTCAGCGCATCATTGCCCTGCATCACGCCGTGGTTTTGCAGGCTATCTGCCGTCAGTTGAACGTTATTCGCCGCCATCTGGCCGTCGTTGACCAGCGCCGCACCCATAAAACTCAATTGGCCATCTGCCACCAAACGACCTGCCGCCTGATTTGCCAGGCTGGCGTTGTCGAGACGCAGATTGACGCCGTTGATTTCCCCGGCGTTGGTCAGGACGTTGCCTTTCAGCCACAGATTTCCATCGGTGGTGATAAGCCCCTGGTTGGTGAATTCCGGCAGATCGAGCGTCAGATCGCGAACGCTATACAGCGCGCCGCTGGCAAGGTTCTCCAGCGCGTCGGCGTGCAGATTGAACTGGGTATTCGCCTGAAGCAGACCGCTGTTGGTGATGCGCTGCCCGTCGAGGGTCAGGGCGTCGGCCACCAGCGTCCCGCTGTTATTAATGAACTGTGGGGCGATGAAGGTAATGTTTTTCGCTTTTGCCGTTCCGCTGTGGGTAATGTGCGGTCCACTGAGCGAAATAGTGTCTGCAGTCAGTTCACCGCTGCTGGTAATACCCTCTTGAGCATTAAACGCCAGCGTTTTCGCCGTCGATTTACCGCCGTGGTCGAGCGTCTGCGCGGTAACGTTGAGCGCCCCTTTTGCTGCGTGAGTGCCGTTAAGAGTGGCGCTTTCCGCTTGCAGCGTCAGATCCTGCTCGCTCTGGAGATGCGCATCCGCACCGGTGGTCAGATTTTTAGTGCTGACGTTCAGCGCACCCGCGGCGTCCGTCTGGCCGTTAAGATCCGCGAGCTGCGAGGCGGTAAGCTGAATATTGCCCTGACTGGTGGTGCGCGACGCTTTGCCGCTGGTCATGCTGTCCGCGTTGACGCTGAGCGCTTTCGCGCCCGAGAGCACACCGTTTTGCGCCAGCGCGCCGGTTTTAACATTCAGCGCACCGTCGGCGAGCAGATCGCCGCTGTTTTGCAGCGATTCGCTGACGTCGAGATCCGCGTCCCCTTTCGCGCTGAGCGTCCCCTGCTGGGTTAACGTGCCGGCGCTGAGCGCCAATTGGCCACCGCTTTGCAACGTCCCGCTGTTGGTGAGCGTTTGGCTTTTCAGCGTGACGCCGTTGCCCTGCAATGAGCCACTGTTAATCAGCACGCCCGTTTGCGCATCAACGCGACCTTTTGCTGCCATTTGGCCGCTGTTGACCGCCTGATTGGCGGCGATCGTGAGATTGCCAGCGGCGTTGATTTGCCCCTGGTTTGTCAGACGTTCACCCTCAAGGCGAATATTTCCAGTGGCATCCGCACGGCTGCGGTCGTCCAGCGCGAGCTGTTGGCCTTTCAGCGCGAGATTTTTCCCCGCCGATATCGCCCCTGCGGTCGCCGTGAGCGTGCCGCCGCTGGTTAACGTGGCGTTGGCATTGCTGCCCACTGCCGCGTTAGTGATGGTTATGTCCTTGCTGCTGATAACATTGAGATCGCCGTTGCCCGATACGCCCCCACCGTTGATAGTGAGCTTACCGTTGCTGCTGAGCGCGGTATTTCCCTGGCCCACCAGCTTTGTATTGGTCAGCGTCATATCCTGACCGCTGTTTACCGTCAACGCGCCTTTGCTGTTCGCTCCGCCGCCGGTTACTTGAAGTTTGCCGTCGCTGGCGAGGCGCATCTCGCCGCCGCTGGTGAGCAAGCTGTTGTTCAGCGTTATGTCCTGCGTACTGGCGACGTTAAGCGCACCGCCCGCCTGATGACTGCCGTTCAGCGTCACGCCTGCCCCTTTCGCGGTTATCGACCCGCTGGCAAGGCTGTTGGCGACCGTCAGTTTACCGCTGGCATCGAGCTGAATATCGCCCTGCCGCGCGTTAAGATTCCCGAGGTTGACGCCCACGCCTGTATCGCTGGATACCAGACGAATTCGGTTCGCGTACATCCCGCCCAGCGCACCGGTATCGACCGCCACGGTCGGGGTCGCGCCCTGTCCGGCAATCGCTTTAACGCTGCCGTCAGCGCCTACGCGATTAGCCCCGGCAATGACGGTCAGATCTTTGGCGTGAATCGCCGCATTGACCTCGGTTGCACGAGAAATAATCGACAGCGCGTCGCTTTTGCTGGCATCCAGCCCCTGACCTTCAACCGTGATCGCCCCTTTGGTGACGTCCAGCGCCATGAGATTGCCGCTCGCATCGAACTGCGGCTTACCGGTGGTTAAAGTCACATTCGGCGTATTGATGAATCCGCAGCCGTTACACGTAATTCCATAGGGGTTGGCGACCATCACGTTCGCCGCTTTTCCGCCGACTTCGGTATAGCCCTGAAGCTGCGAGCGATTTGCGCCCGTCACTTCGTTGATGATCCCTTTCGCTTCACGCCCGGCCTGCAAATTGGGGTTGTTCTGGATAAGACCGCCGAGCTGGGTTTGGGTTAGGCGATCGGTGGCGTTATTGAGGATCACGCCCTCTTTGCCAACGTTGTAGCTGTTGAACTGGTTGTGGGAAATCCCCGCCCCGTTCGGCGTGGCGATATTCACCACCGGCACGCCGTTTCCGGCCTTGTCCATGGTGGTCTTTCCGGTCGGCGTCATTACCGCCGCTACGGCAGGCGCAACCGGCTGCCAGACCATTAAGCCGCAGACGACCCAGCTAATCAGACGCTGAGAGAAACGAACGGGTGGGTGACGGGTATCCATAATCGTATGATTCTCTTAAAGCATGAAAGCGATGCGCCAGTTGACGCTGACGTGATCGGGACCAAGCCAGTCGGGATAATCCACCGGCGTACCCACTGAAATCTGGCTGCTGTACCAACGGCCTGAGCTGCTGAGACCAATCGACGTCCCCCACAGCGTGCCGGAGGCAAAGCGATCCTCACGGTCTTTTTCCAGCCAGCCACCGTCGAACGCGACAGTGGCGCTGACTTGTCCGATGACCGGCAACGTGAAAAGCGTGTAGCCGAGTTCGTTGCGCAGATAGCCGCCGTTGTCGCCGGAAAGATATTGTTCTTTAAAGCCACGCACCGAGCTTTCGCCGCCGAGCGTCAGGCGTTCTGCGCCGTACAAACGATCGGGTGACCACTGGCCGTACGCGCTCGTTAGCCACCACAAACTATTAGTCAGAGGGCGCTGAAAACTGGCGTTCAGGCTCCATTTGCTGAACAACGCGCGCGGCGCATCGCCGATTTTGTCTTCATCGGTTTCGCCGTTGAACCAGGGCATGCCATGGCTGTAGGTGGGGTTGAATGTCGCCACGCCACCGGCCATTTTTTGCGTGTGGGTGATGCCAAGGATCAGGCTGGAGAGATTGCGCGTGCTGCTTTGCAGCGGCGCATCGTTAAGCCAGTTGCGGCTTGATCGCTGCACTACACCCGCCGCCAGGCCTGTTTTCACGTCGCCGTTGCGATAGACGACCCAGGAGGCATTCAGGCGGTGCGTTTTGGTGTCACCTCTCGAAACCCACAGGTATCCAACGTTGTCGATGGTGGTGCGGTAGTTGCTCCATGCGTAGCTGTAGTCGAGCAGACCATAGCCGAACGGCACGCTCACGCCCGCCTGGAAATTTTGCGCATCATAGGGCGTGGCGAAATCGCTGCTGCGACCGCCGCTGACAAACCATTTATCAGCCACGCCGAGCATATTATTGCCGGTCAGCGAGCCATTAAGTTGTTCTTCGCCCGTACTCTTCTGGCCGCTATTATCCAGACTGATTGATGCACTTAACGGAAATTCAGGCTGCGCGGTAAGATTTACCACTGAATAACCAGGCTGCGAGGCGGGAATAATTTCAATTTGTACCGGCTGGGCACGCAAACGATTAATTTGCTCCATGCCTTGTTCTATATCGCGCAAATTAAGCACACGGTCTTTCAAACCAGGAAACGCCATTTTCAGCATAAAGGGCGTTTGACCTTCCAGACGAATTTCGGCGAGTTTGCCTTCAAGCACCACAATATTGAGCTGACCGCTGGAGAGATCTTGCTCCGTCAGAAAAGCACGGCTAGTAATGTAGCCCCGGCTGATATACCAGTCAGAAATCACCGTCGTTAATTCGGTTATTTTTGCCATGTCCAGGCACTGGCCTTCCCACGGCGAAACCAGCTTGTGCTGGGCTTTGGCGGTGATTAAGGTGACACCGGATAACGTGATTTTCTCAATACGAAAGCACGGCCCAGAGCCTGCTAATACTGGCTTTTGTGGGGCCGTTTCGGGCAAGCGGATAGTCCGTTCCAGTTCATCTCGCTGCTGCTGGTTTTGTAATAACAATTGCTGTTGCTGCTGCTGAATAGCATCACGATCCGCCGGAGAGAGAGGGGCAGCGTGTAGCGTAAAAGAAAAAACGCCAATCCATAGAATAGCGAAAATATAATTTACAGATGAAATTATTATAAATTTAAAAGTGCTAAACGCCTTGTTCATCTTTCCCTGAATAAAACATTGCCGAATATTTCCGGACTATAAGACGAGTCTTATTCAGGGTGTACTGAATTTAAGTTAGGTGTTATTTTTTTGCACAATATGTGATTTAGATTAAATATTGAGTTCTGTTTTGAGGGATATTTAATATATCGTGACTGCGTGATTACCGTTCGCTTATATCTATGCCGCCGGTACGGAATGTTTTTCGCCACTCCACCGGACTCACGCCAAAGCGGGCTTTAAACTGCTGGCGATTGGTCACCGCAGAGGGAAATTCCACCTGTTCCGCCACGGATTCAATCGGCAGATTTCCCGCTTCCAGTAAAAAATGAGGCGTATAACTTAACGCTATACGCCTTTCTTTCATTACCAGCCCGGAACCGCCCCGCCGTTGAAGATTTTTTCTGCCGCTTTCGCCACTTCCGGTGACTGATACGACTGAACAAATTCTTTTACGTTCTCGGCGTCTTTATTATCTTCACGGGTGACGACAATATTCACGTAAGGCGAGTTTTTATCTTCGATAAACACGCCGTCATGCACAGGCGACAGGCCCGTTTGCTGGAGATAGGTGGTGCTGATAATCGCCACGTCCACTTTTGGGTCGTCCAGCACGCGCGGGAGTTGCGCGCCTTCCAGCTCCATAATTTTCAGGTTCTTTGGATTGGCGGTGATGTCCAGCGCCGTCGGCAGCAGCCCGGTATCCGGCTTGAGCGTGATCAGCTTTTGATTTTGCAGCAATAACAGCGCACGGCCAAGGTTGGTCGGATCGTTTGGAATAGCAATCGTTGCGCCATCCTTTAGCTCGGAAACGGATTTCACCTTGCGCGAATACCCCGCCATCGGGAAGACAAACGTATTGGCGACCGCCACCAGCTTATAATTGTGCGCTTTGTTATCCTCGGCCAGGAACGGACGATGCTGGAACACGTTCGCATCCAGTTCGCCCTGATTGGTCGCATCGTTTGGCAGGAGTGAGCCACTGAAGCCCACCAGCTCGACCTCCAGGCCGTATTTTTCTTTCGCCACTTTTTTGGCAACTTCTGCCACATCTTGTTCTGCGCCGTTAATTACGCCGACTTTAATATGTTTAGCATTGCTGCCGCTTTGGTCACAGCCCGCGAGCAGCAGGCCCGCCAGCAGTAATGTGCCGAATTTCAGTTTCACGAGACCGTTCCTTTTGATAGACGTTTTCACGACTATAGCGATAACGCAGCGGCGGGCGAAAAACCGAAAAGGAATCAATCAGAAGAAAAAGGTATATCTCGCTCAACGGTGCTTTTTTTCGTGGGCGATAAGCCAGGCTTTACGCGCGATTCCACCGCCATACCCGGTCAATGAACCGTCTTTACCGATAATGCGATGGCAGGGTATGACGATCGCCACTCTGTTGGCGCCGTTTGCCCCCGCCACGGCACGCACCGCCGCGGGTTTGTCGATCTGTTTTGCCAGCGCCTGATAGTGCGACGTTTTGCCAAAAGGCACGGTCTGTAACGCCTCCCAGACGGTGCGCTGAAATTCACTTCCTGGCATATCGAGGGCGATATCGAACTGCTGACGAGTCCCCGCAAAATATTCCCCCATCTCCGTTTCCATCTGACGGGTATGCTGATTTTCACCCGCCATGATTCTGGCCTTCAGCAAACGCTGCAAGTCGCTGAACTCGGTTTCCAGCATCCGCCTGTCGACAAACTCCAGCAAACAGACGCCACGCTCCGTCGCACACACAAACATCGGACCGAGAGGCGTGGTGAAGCGATGGATCAGAATCACCTGGCGGCTTTCACTCGGCGCATGCCCCGTCAGTTTTTTACAGGTGTAGCCGAATCCGCTTAAGGATTCATAGCCGCTGTCGAACGCCACTTCGGTCGCCGTGCGGCCACTTTTTAGTGCCTGGAGCGCCACGTTAACTCGCTGCATCCGCTGAAATGCCTGAAAGGTCATGCCATGGTTTTGCAAAAACCAGCGGCGGACGCGCTCCGGGCCAATCCCTTGTTGGCGCAGCTCAGTGTCACTCACGCGCGCTTTTGGATTTTCACGCAGCATACGAAGTGCTTGCGCGATGAAATCCGGGGCGGTGAAGGCATTTTCGGTGGGACGACATACCTTGCAGGGGCGGAAACCCGCGTCCAACGCAGATTTAAAATCATCATAAAAATCGACGTTCTCACGCTTTGGCTTGCGCGCCCGGCAGACCGAAATGCAGAAGACACCGGTGGTTCTGACGCCCACGAAAAAGACGCCCGTGAACTCCGTCGCGCGGTCGAGCAACGCCTGATACCAGGTATCGCACTGGCTGCTATCAGTGACTTTCATGGCTAAAAACTCCCGCGAAGGACTGCTCATTTTGGATCGTTAACAGTAAATCCTTTAGCCGCGTTTGTATCGCAGAATGGACAAAATTTCCCATGGAGATACGCCGCACGCCTGATGCGACGATCGTGCCAAAATCGGCCAGATCGGGCATACACATCACATTCAGCGGCAGGGGAACATCACGAACGAGCGCGCGGATCTCCTCTTCACGGGTCACGCCAGGCACGAAAAAGCCATCAGCACCGTTCGCGGCATACAGCTGACCGCGACGGCGCGTCTCGTTCAGCGCGTTATCGTCCTTTAACAAAAAACCGTCGGTGCGAATATTCAGGAACATTTCAGGACACGCCAGACGAATTTGCCCGAGCTTTGTGGCAAATGCAGAAGCATTTTCCGGCTGACGTTCGCCGTGGATCACTCTGCTGTCTTCAAGATTGATGCCCAAGACGCCGAGCTGCGCCAGACGCTGGATATTTTCAATGATGCCGATTGTCGTTTCGCTGTACCCGGCTTCCAGATCGACGCTGAGCGGTAACGTGGTGACCGCCTGAATGCGCGTCACCATAAACAACAATTCATCAAACGAGATATCCTCGCCGTCGTCGTAACCCAGCATGGCGGCAATCGCCGCGCTGGATGTGCCGAGGGCACGATATCCAGCCTGGTGTGCAGCCAGTGCGCTGCTGGCATCCCAGACGTTGGCGATAATAAGCGGTGCGGTTTGGTGATGAAGCGCGGCAAATTGCATGGTTGTCTCCGGTTATAGGGGTGCCGGATGAGTGTGGCGCGTTCGACTCATCCCCCACAACCGAAAATCGGACGACCATTTTTATGTGCTACGGATGCGCATTATCCCGACGCAGCGGTGATTCACGTAAAAACCACGACAGGACAAACGCCAGTACCATAATCCCTGCCGCCATTAAGAATACGGCATGGATCGCCACCCCAAACGCATCCAGATAGCTGAGGCGCAGGGCGTCCGGCAGATGGTGAAGGCGACCGGATTAAGTTCGCGCGGCAGTTCTGTCCCTTCCGGTAAGCGTTCAATCAGCCCGGATTGCAGAACATGCGTGAACACTGCGCCAAACAGCGCGACACCAATCGCCCCGCCAATCGAACGGAACAGCGTCACCCCGGACGTCGCCACGCCGTACTGACTGGACGAAACGCTATTTTGCACCGCCAGTACCAGCACCTGCATCACCAGCCCTAGCCCCATTCCTAATACGCCGGTAAACAGGTACAGCTGCCAGGTCGGCGAATCAATGGTGATACGTGTCAGTAACGCCATACCGATCACGCCCAAAAGGGTGCCGAGAATCGGAAACAGACGGTATTTCACGGTGCGGCTGATAATGCGCCCGCTGACGATCGAGGTCAGCAGCAGGCCGCCCATCAGCGGGATCAGCTGGAGCCCCGCCTGCGTCGGGGTGGCATTTTTGACCACCTGCAAATAGAGCGGCAGAAACGTCACCGAGCCAAAAAGCGACATCCCGATAATAAAACCGATCAGGCTGCACAGCAGGAAGCTGCGATCGCGGAACAGTGACAGGGGAATAATCGGCTCCCACGCCAGCCGCTCCTCATAAATAAACCCGGCAATCCCCGTCAGCCCGAAGGCTAAAATGCACCACAGCTGCGGATCGCTCCATTCGCGTATCGTCCCGCCTTCGGTGGTGAAAAGAATGATGCACAGCAGCGCCATGCTGAGATAAAACGCCCCCAGATAGTCGATTTCATGCTTGCTGCGTTTGCCGCTGCTGTGAAACACCGCACCGATGACAAGTAAAGCAAACAGTCCCAGCGGCAGATTGATATAAAAAATCCAGCGCCAGGACGCGTGCTGCACGATAAAGCCGCCGATCAGCGGCCCGATGACGGTCGCCAGACCAAACACGCCGCCGAACAACCCCTGATAACGGCCACGGTCAGCAGGAGGAATCACATCCGCCACTGCCGCCATGCTGATCACCATCAGCCCACCGCCGCCCAGGCCTTGCAGGGCGCGCATGAGCACCAGTTGCGTCATATTTTGCGCCAGCCCGCAGAGCGCAGATCCCACGAGGAAGAGCACTATCGCGATTTGCAGAACAATTTTTCGGCCAAACAGATCGCCAAACTTGCCGTACAGCGGTACGGCAATCGTTGAGCTGAGAATATACGCGGTGACCACCCACGAAAGCTTATCGAGACCGCCCAGCTCACCCACAATCGTGGGCAGCGCCGTGGAAACAATGGTTTGGTCGAGCGCGGATAACAGCATAACCAGGAGTAACGCGCTGAACAGCAACCGGATCGAGGGGGCGTTTTTGCCGACAGCGGTTTGAGTCGTCGAGTCAGACGCCATAAGACACCACTTGAAATTAATTAATGAGATAATTAATATTTATCCAAGTGATGAATCACGTCAAGGAATCCGCATACTATGCCAGCACAAAAGGACCATTCTGAATCCACGTCGCAGGGCCGGCGCCCCGGACGCCCGCGTGGAACAAAGCCCACAGCCACCGGCCGGGAACGTCTGTTGGATATTGCCCTTGACCTGTTTTCCCGCCAGGGCATCGCCAATACGTCGCTCAACGCCATTGCGAAAGAAGCGGGCGTGACGCCAGCCATGCTGCATTACTATTTCAATTCTCGTGAGCAACTGCTCGACGCGATGGTCGAGGAGCGTTTCCTGCCACTTCGCAGCGCGATCGGCGCGGTTTTTGACGCACATCCGGATGATCCCGTCACGGCCCTGACATTGATGGTGAAAAAGCTGGCGGAACTCGCCGGGCAATATCACTGGTTTTCGCCGCTGTGGATGCAGGAAGTCATTGGCGAAATGCCGGTACTGCGCACCCATCTGCAGGCACGCTTTGGTAATGATAAATACCAGGCGACGCTCGCTAACATTGCGCGCTGGCAGCAGGAAGGAAAGCTGAACCGCGAGCTTGCGCCAGAGTTGCTCTTCACCACCTTGTTAAGCCTGGTGCTGGTGCCGTTCTCGCGGATGCGCAACGACGAACGGCTAAAAGCGCTCTCACCGGAGATTATCGTGAGACATGCGCTGGCGGTGATTGGCGAGGGGATCGGCGGTTAGAACGCCTTTGACAGGTAATGGCGCTGCATGCCTTTCATTGGGAAATCATCCAGCGTCATTTGCAGCCGATAGCCCTGTTTTTCATAAAACGGGCGCGCCTGAAAGCTGAACGTGTCCACCAGCGCGTGCAAGCATCCCATGCGTTTTGCCTCCTCTTCGGCGGCCTGCATAATTTGACTCCCGAGCCCGGTGCCGCGCGCATCGCTGCTGACCCACAAATAATCAATGTTCAGCCATTCGCCTTTGCGGTTGCCAATCAGCCCACCGATCATCACGCCATCCTCATCACGCGCATAAACCGCCACGTCTCCGCTCACGTGGGCAAAGTTGATAAACTGACGGTTGTGAGAACGCAATCCGCTCAGGAGTTCATCTTTCTCATGTGCAGTAATGGTGTTGGTGACGCTCAGTTGCATTCTTATCCCCTTGTTTTTAGCGCAATGATTCTATGAAGAATAATTCCCCGATCCCGTAAATAGCAAACTCACCGCGTGCATTTGCAGCAGCGAATAAAAATTTTTCAGGTCATAGAGCACGGCAAAATCTGCGGCTACGCTTAAAACGTCTCATACCCGCGAACGATCAATTTCATACTTTCGACTTGAATCGCAACCATGAATGTAACTATATATTTCAAAAGACACTGCGTGTTTTTTCGGGGGTTTCAATGAAAGTTGCACACTTGTTTTGCCTGGTTATCTGCTTGCTTTTTGCCGCCTTCGCGCATGCGAAGGAGACGCGAGATCCGGCTAAAGATGAGAAAATGAAGCAAGTCGTGATGAAAGATATCAAAAAAGTTTGTTCGCCTCAGAGCAAGCAGACCGATAAACAGTGGGAGACGATGATTTTATCATCGGAGGCAAATAAGCTGCTGATTAAAAACGCCGTGCTGGCGATGGAACGCGACAATCTGGATAACTACTGGGAGGCGGTTGGAAAGGTCGATTGCATGGAGGATTACTGAGCGTGAAGCCGAAGCTTCACGCTTTTTTTTTTAGCGCTTGCGCATATCCGGGATAATCAAATCGCCCCGCAAAACGTATGAGCCGAGCATCTGCGTTTTCTCATTGAGCCACGCCACAATACGCGCCGCCATGGCATCCATCGAATATTCAATCGCCGGAATGGTTGGGATCCCTGGCAGATGCAGCGACCCGGCCAGACTAAAGACCATGATGTCTTCCGGCACCGATTTATTGAATGCCTGCAGCTGTGGGATGACGCGATGCGCTTCTTGCTCATCTGCCACCAACAGCGCATTAAAATTCAGCGTTGTCGCGTTATTGAGCAATTCCTGCAACGCCACGGATGAGGATGTGGCGTCCATAAACACCAGATTACGATTAAACGGCAGGAAGTTTTTCTCCAGCGCGTGTTTATAACCGAGCAGCACCTGATCGGCAAAACCGCTGCCCTGCGGCTGGATCAGCGCAATCTGACGGCGGCCCTGGCTGGTCAGATAATTACAGGCGGTTTCGGCGGCAAAGGCGTGATCAAACTGGATGCTATTGGCGTAATCTGACTCCATGCAGTCCACCAGAATGACGTTTTCCTGATCGACATGCAGAGGGAAACGCGCACCGATAATCAGGATGTCATCGCAAAGTCCGCAGGAGAGTTCATCAAGTGCATTCAGCACTTCACTTTTCGTGTTTGCGAAGCGCAGCAATAGGTGTTTTTGATGCTGACTGAGCTGTTTTTCCAGCGCGTATAGATAACCGGTCGTCTGGTTGATATTATCCTGCGCGCAAATAACACCAATACAGCCGGTCGATTGGCTGAGCAGTGACTGCGCAATGACGTTTGGCCGATAGTTCAGCTCATCCGCCGCTTTTAATACGGCCTCACGGCTGGCTTCCTTAACGCCGCGCGACCCGCTCAACACCCGTGATACCGTGGCTTTTGACACCCCGGCCAGACGTGATACATCGTTGATTGTAGACATCATATTCCCCTGACAGGCCCCACGTAGCCTGTAATTCCCGTTACCGCTTCGGCTCACAATATAGCCAATCAGGAGTATATCCGTTTCCGTTTTCCATGGAAACCGATTTTCCGTTTCCACTCATTTTGATATTGAAAACGCCAAATTTCGTGACGCAAATCCTATTAATAAGCCCCGTGAGTAACGGACTTTGAAGGATGTCACACTTCTGTCCTTTATGAATGGAAACCGGTTTCCATATGTTATCCAATCAGCCCCGCAATAACTTTTTACATTTATAGGATGGTTGTCGATGTTCAAGATTATGCTGTGCTGCTCTGCCGGGATGTCCACCAGCCTGCTGGTGAGGAAAATGGTCGAGGCAGCAGAAGAACGCGGTCTACCTGTGAAAATTGATGCGTACGGCGTGTCCGAATTTGATACGCAGTTTCCGCAATACCAGGTCGTGCTTCTCGGACCCCAAGTGAAATACATGTTAAAGACACTCGCAGACAAGGCTGCTACGCAAGGTATTCCGGTACAAGCCATCGATATGATGGACTACGGAATGCAGCGTGGTGATAAGGTTCTGGACTACGCTCTGTCGCTCATCGAAGCGGCACACTAAGAAGGTGTTCTCATGAGTTCGTTATATCAATCCATGGTTGCGGTGATCGAGCAGTCCATTACCCCGCTGGCAGCCAAGCTGGGTCAGCAAAAGTACGTGATTGCGATCCGTGACGGCTTTACCGCCGCCCTGCCGTTTATGATCATCGGCTCGTTTATGCTGGTGTTCATCTTCCCGCCGTTCTCCGCGGACACGACCAACAGTTTTGCGCGCGGCTGGCTTGATTTCTCCCAGACCTACCGCGAACAGCTGATGCTGCCTTTTAACCTCAGCATGGGCGTGATGACCTTCTTTATCTCGGTGGGCATTGGTGCAAGCCTGGGCCGCCAGTTTAATCTCGATCCGGTGATGTCAGGCCTGCTGGCGTTTATGGCGTTCCTGCTGGTCGCCGCGCCGTATGCCGACGGTAAAATCTCCACGCAGTACATGTCCGGCCAGGGCATTTTCACCGCGCTGATTACCGCTATTTACTCCACCCGCGTGTATGCGTGGCTGAAGGAAAACAAAGTGACGATCCGTCTGCCGAAAGAAGTCCCGACCGGCGTGGCGCGTTCCTTTGAAATCCTGATCCCTGTGATGGTCGTTATCGGTACGCTGCACCCGCTGAACCTGTTCATCGAAGCGCAAACCGGCATGATTATCCCACAGGCGATTATGCACCTGCTGGAGCCGCTGGTTTCTGCATCGGATTCCCTGCCAGCTATTCTGCTTTCCGTCCTGCTGTGCCAGATCTTCTGGTTCGCGGGTATCCACGGCTCGCTGATTGTCACCGGCATTATGAACCCGTTCTGGATGGCGAACCTGTCGGCAAACCAGGCTGCACTGGCGGCTGGCGCAGCGCTTCCACACGTTTATCTGCAAGGTTTCTGGGATCACTACCTGCTGATTGGTGGCGTGGGCTCGACTCTGCCGCTGGCGTTCCTGCTGCTGCGTAGCCGCGTGGCGCACCTGCGCACTATCGGCAAAATGGGCGTGGTGCCAAGCTTCTTTAACATCAACGAACCGATTCTGTTCGGCGCACCGATCATCATGAACCCAATGCTGTTCCTGCCGTTCGTGTTCGTACCGTTGATTAACGCCTGCCTGGCGTATGGCGCGACCAAACTCGGCTGGATCGCACAAGTTGTGTCTCTGACGCCATGGACGACGCCTGCACCTATCGGTGCATCGTGGGCCGCTAACTGGGCGTTTAGCCCGGTCGTGATGTGCGTTATTTGTATGGTGATGTCAGCAATCATGTATCTGCCGTTCCTGCGTGCTTACGAGCGTTCTTTGATGAAAAACGAAGAGCAAAAAGCCCAGGCGACCGTGGGTGCAGCTGAAACAGCAAGTCAATAAGTCAAAGAGGAAGCATCATGAAATATTCATTTCCCGATAACTTTTGGTGGGGCAGCGCAAGCTCTGCGTTGCAGACCGAAGGGGAAAGCCAGGGCGGCGGCAAGGGACTGACCACCTGGGATCACTGGTTCGCCAATGAGCCAAACCGTTTTCACCAGGGCGTGGGGCCGCAGGATACCTCAACGTTCTGCCAGAACTGGAAAGCGGACATTCAGTTGCTGAAGCAGCTGAACCATAACAGCTTTCGCACCTCGATTAGCTGGGCGCGTCTGATCCCCGACGGTGTCGGCGAAGTGAATCCGCAGGCGATAGACTTTTACAATCAGGTGTTCGACGAGCTGCTTGAGCAGGGCATTACGCCGTTCATCACCCTGTTCCACTTCGACATGCCGATGGCGATGCAGGAGATTGGCGGCTGGGAAAACCGTGACGTCGTGGCGGCGTATTCCCGCTACGCGCAGATTTGCTTTGAGCTGTTTGGCGATCGCGTGCTGCACTGGTTTACCTTCAACGAGCCGATTGTGCCGGTAGAAGGCGGTTATCTTTACGACTTCCATTATCCGAACGTGGTGGATTTCCGTCGTGCGGCGACCGTCGCGTACAACACGGTGCTGGCTCACGCGCAGGCGGTTCGCGCCTTCCGCGCCGGGCATTATCCCGGTGAAATTGGCATCGTGCTGAACCTGACGCCGTCGTATCCGCGGTCGCAAAACCCGCAGGATGTGAAAGCCGCGCACTATGCGGACCTGATGTTTAACCGCAGCTTCCTCGATCCGGTGCTGCGTGGCGAATATCCGGCCGATTTGGTCGCGCTGTTGAAATCCTACGAGCAGCTTCCTGCCTGTCAGCCTGACGACAGCGCGGTGATTGCGGAAGGCATCATCGATTTGCTGGGCATTAACTACTATCAGCCGCGTCGCGTGAAATGTCGTGACAGCGCGGTGAATCCTAAGGCGCCGTTTATGCCGGAGTGGTTCTTTGATAATTACGAAATGCCCGGCCGTAAAATGAATCCGTACCGTGGCTGGGAAATCTACGAGCCGGGTATTTACGATATTCTCGTTAATCTGCGGGAAAATTACGGCAACCCACGCTGCTTTATTTCTGAAAATGGTATGGGTGTCGAAAACGAGCAGCGTTTTATTGAAAACGATCAAATTAACGATCAGTATCGTATCGACTTTATTTCCGAACATCTTAAATGGGTACACAAAGGTATTAGCGAAGGCAGTCACTGTCTTGGCTACCATATGTGGACATTTATTGATAACTGGTCATGGTGTAATGCGTATAAAAACCGCTACGGCTTTATTCAGCTGGATCTGGCGACGCAGAAACGCACCATTAAGAAAAGTGGAGAATGGTTTGCTGCCACGTCTCTGAATAATAGTTTTGATAAAGAGTAATGAATGATGATCGCATTAGAAGAAGCCGTAATGGAAATTATCGTCAATGCGGGTCAGTCGCGCAGCCTGTGCTTTGAAGCACTACACGCTGCGCGTCAGGGCAATCTTGACGAAGCGAAAAGTCTGCTGCGCGAAGCCGATGGCTACGCGCGCCAGGCGCACCATATGCAAACCAAGCTCATTGAACAGGATGCGGGTGAAGCCCGTCAGCCGATGACCTTAATTATGGTGCATGCCCAGGATCATTTAATGAACTCGCTGCTGGCCCGTGAATTATCTGAAGAGATTATTCATCTGTATCAGCGTTAATAATTAAATATCAGTGATGGAGAAATCGTTACGATAATACTGTAAAGCCTCTGTACCTATAAAATATCGACCCCCTTATTTTGGTGATAGCGACAATTTATGTCAGTCCAGAATGGGACGGTTATTGTCTGAATAAAATTCAAATATATTGAGATGACAATGAAAAATATTAAAAAACTTCCATTAACAATGGCGGTTATCGCCGCGCTTTGCCCAATTTCTGTACTTGCGCAGGATTTCACACAAGAGCAAATCGACGCCATTGTGGCCAAAGCGGTGGACAAAGCCCTGGCAGATCGTCAGGCAAAAATGGATGCTGCGGTCGCTAAAAAAGTGGACGTGGTAACGGAGCCGCAAAGTGCGGCGCAATCGCCGGATATGGCGATTCCCTTTGGCATTAAATTTACCGGTTATGCCCGCTACGGCGCGCACTTCCAGGCCGCCGACCAGAAATACGTGGCGGTGGACGGGTCCTACAACGGCGCATCTGCGATTGGTCGTCTGGGTAACGAAGGTAACGGCGGTGAATTCCAGCTCTCGAAAGCCTTTAAAGGCGAGAACGGCGCGATCTGGGACATCAACGTGATGATCGACCACTGGGGCGACGAAGTTAACCTCAAAAAAGCCTACGCGGGCGTGACCAATATTATGGAATCCAACCCGAACGCCTATTTCTGGGCCGGTCGTGATTTCCACCAGCGTCCGCAACAAGGCATCAACGATTACTTCTGGATGAACCACGACGGCCAGGGCGCCGGGGTGAAGAACTTCGACATCGGTGGCGTGCAGTTTGACGTCGCGACCGTTGCCGCCGTTGAATCCTGTAGTCCGGAAGTGATGGAAGACGAAGCGAACCCATCGCGTATCACCTGTACCGGCGGTTCCGGCACGGGCGATAAAGGCAACTACGCGGCAACCTCCAAAATCCACGGCATGAAGCTCGGCCCAGTGGATCTGGAACTGTACGCCAACTATGGCTTTGACTCGAAAGCCATCGAAAGCGACGAACGTTTGAATGCCTGGCAGGGCGGCGTGGTGCTGAGCCACACCAACGACAGCGGCGTAAATAAAGTGATCGCGCGTTATTCCGATAACTCGGACAACAGCGTGTTCAACAAAACCGAAGACTTGACCACGGTTTACGCGAGCTTCGAAGGTTTGTATAAATTCACCCAGGCAACACAGGTGGAGTACATCCTGGCCTTCCACGACTACGATAACAGCCGCGACGACACCGACAACCGCAAGAACTACAACGCGATTGTGCGTCCAATGCACTGGTGGAACGACGTTCATTCTACCTGGCTGGAAGCGGGCTGGCAGCATGTTGACTATGACAACGGCGGCGATAACAAAGGCTGGAAGCTGACGCTCTCCCAGAACATGTCTATCGCAATGGGACCGGAATTCCGTCCGATGCTGCGCTTCTACGTGACCGGCGGCAAGGTGGATAACCAGCGTACCGCGCGCGTCAATGGCACCAAAGACGAAACGCTCGACGATTTCAACGTCGGCGCGATGTGGGAAGCCTGGTTCTAAGCAAGGTAAACGTAAAACGGTCACGATAGTGACCGTTTTAGTATTTGCTCCCTCTCCCGTGGGAGAGGGTCGGGGTGAGGGCATCAGGCCGCAGCCCATCAAGCAAAATCCCATGGTATGCTGTTGGCCGAAAAAGAGACCAACACATCGCAGGGGAGAACATGGGTTCCACACGAAAAGGGATGCTAAACGTCCTGATTGCCGCCGTTTTATGGGGCAGCTCAGGGGTTTGCGCGCAGTACATCATGGAGAAAAGCCAGATCTCCTCGCCTTATTTGACCATGATCCGCCTGCTGTTCACCGGCGTGATTCTGCTGACATTATCCTTCGTCCACGGCGACAAAATTTTCTCGGTCATCAAAAATCGCAAAGACGCCATTAGCTTGCTGATTTTCTCGCTTTTCGGCGCGCTGGTCGTTCAGCTCACCTTCCTGGTGACAATTGAAAAATCCAACGCCGCCACCGCCACCGTGCTGCAATTTTTATCGCCAACCATCATCGTGGCGTGGTTCGCGCTGGTGCGTAAAAAACGTCCTGGGATATTTGTCTTCGCGGCGATTATGACGTCGCTTATCGGCACGTTTTTGCTGGTCACGCACGGCGATCCCACATCGCTGACCATCTCTCCGGCCGCGCTCGCCTGGGGTATCGCTTCGGCCTTTGCCGCCGCGTTTTACACCACCTATCCCTCAACGCTAATTGCCCGTTACGGTACGCTGCCCATTGTCGGCTGGAGTATGCTGCTGGCGGGGCTGATGTTGACGCCGTTCTACGCCGGACGCGGAACCACGTTTGTGATTGACGGTAGCTTGCTGCTGGCGTTTTTCTATCTGGTGGTGATTGGCACGGCGCTGACTTTCAGCCTGTATCTGAAAGGCGCGCAGATGATCGGCGGACCTAAAGCGAGCATTTTGAGCTGCGCCGAGCCGCTGAGCAGCGCACTGCTTTCCGTGTTGCTATTAGGCGTGGCGTTTTCGCTGCCAGACTGGCTGGGGACGTTCCTGATTGTTTCGTCGGTGGTGCTGATTTCGATGGATTCGAGACGGCGCGGGCGGACATCGGCGTAACCTGATGCCCTTACCCCGCCCCTCTCCCACGGGGAGAGAGAGAAGAGTGCGTCACTCACTCCCAGATGGGAGATAAAGTGCTTGATTCCCTCTCCCTGTGGGAGAGGGTTAGGGGAATCTACTTCGCCTTAACCTTTCCCGCCACCAACAGCGCGGTGAGCAGCATCAGCGTGCCGGACAGCACCAGCGGTGATGTCAGACCTAAATTATCGAGCGCATATCCACCGACTGCCGCACCACAAGTATTCGCCAACTGAATGACAGCCACCTGAATAGACCCGGCTTTTTCTGCCTGATCGGCGAGAGAGCGGGTGATCCACGTTGACCAGCCGACCGGCACCAGCGCGAAGGCAAAGCCCCAGATAATCGCAATCGCAGACGCCACCCATTTATCGCTACCCCAGAAAATCAGCACGGCTGCGCTTATCGCCAGCACCAGCGGGGCCCCTGCCAGCGCCACTTTCAGCGAGAGTTTAAGAAACTGTGCCGACAGCGACGTTCCGACAAAACTGGCGATACCAAAGCTCAACAGCACCAGGGTCAGGCCGTCGACGTCAAAGCCCGAAAGCGTAGTGAAAATCGGACGGATATAGGTGAAGAACGCAAACTGCCCGGCAAAGGCCATAAAGATGGCGGTCATCCCCGCCAGCACGCCAGGGCGTTTGAGGAGACTAAACATGTTCTCTTTATGATGCGCAGGCTCACCCGGCAGCGACGGCAGCGCTTTCCACACCCAGAAAATACACAACACACCCATCACCGCAGCGCCGTTAAACACATTACGCCAACCAATAATTCCGCCAAGGAAACTGCCCAGCGGTGCGGCGATCACCAGCGCAATGGAGACCGCACCAAAGATAACGGACAGCGCTTTTGGCACTTTGCGCGCTGGCACCAGGCGCATCGTCAGCGATGCCGACATCGCCCAGAATCCGCCTAACCCTAGTCCCAGGCAGGCGCGGCCCAACAGCAGCAGGGTAAAGCTATTGGCAAACGACACCAGCACGCAGGAAAGCGTTAACAATACCGCGAATAAAATGACCACTTTGCGGCGATCGATAGTCCCGATAACCTGGGTGATAAACAGACTGGCGAACATCGCCACAAAAGCGGTGACGGTAACGGACTGACCGGCCACGCCTTCAGAAATCCCGAGATCCTGCGCCATCGGCGTGAGCAGGCTAACCGGCAAAAATTCCACGGTAATCAGGCAGGCGACGCAAAACGCCACGGAAAAAACCGCGGACCAGTTTGGGCGCGAGACCTCTTTGGCATGCGGTGTGGGCGTTGATGGGATCTGTTCTGTCATGGCGTCACCTGATGATAAACGTGCGGAAAAGTCGCGCAGTTTACCACCAAAAGTGTGACGAATTTAACGTTTTGACAACTTTTGTGCTTTTCCTGGGGGGCGCGGCCATCCCATTTTGATGCCTGCATGCTGCCAGACAAGACGGATAGGCGCTTTCGTGTAACCGATGAGATCAGTGCAAAAAGAACACGCCCTCTTCCGGCAGGAACAATGTGTTGTAGCGCAGCTGGAACGCGTTCAGCTCATGCGCTTCCGGCTCCATCTCACGCATAAAACCGAGCGCCAGGCGGATTTGCGCGTCGGTTATCGGCGCAGCCAGACGCGCTTTGCGCAGCAGTCGATGCCAGGTTTGCAGATTCTCATCGCTACCATCAACGATACAGACCTGCCAAATCAGCAGTACCTGCGCGGCATTTTGCAGATGAGCCTCATCCGGACGCTCAAGATAGCGGATAAACTCATTACCCGCGGTTTTGCCAAACTGGTCAATCATGGATTCCAGCGGCACTGGCGTGATACCTAAACGTTCACTTAAACGTTTGATTGCGCGGCGCGAATCGGACGTCAGGATGCGAAATCCAACGATAAACACCACTGCGAGGGTGGCCAGCATTATCCAGACCATGCGTTCTCCTTAATTTTAGCTGCTCATGATATCGGGAAACGCGCGGGGTCAACAGCAGGCGAGATAATAATAGTGAACGGGAAAAAACTGGAAAGATGGCGAAAACAGATTCGGCAGGCTTAAAACACGACGCTCCGGTCAAAAGATATAAAAAAGCCCGGCGGTCAGCCGGGCAAAGCATGACTGCATACTCAAGCCATTTTCAGTCGTTGGATTCGTTTCTCGCGACGGATTTTGCGCTCTTCCAGGACGGCGACCATCGCCATCAGGCAGATACAGGCGATCGCGGCGGCATCCAGCGCGGCAAAGGTGCCCGCCCAGCCGGTCAGACCGAAAATTGGGGTGCCGTCGGCAATCATACCGAGGCCTAATTTCGCGAAGCTGTCGCCGATCAGATAGGCGAAGGTGCCCTTAATCCCATCGGCAGCGCCGATCGCTTTTTTCGGCACAAATCCGACGGCCGCGACGCCAATCAACAGCTGCGGGCCAAACACCAGGAAGCCGAGCGCAAACAACGACGCCAGATACACATACTGATTGCTGGCGTGCTGATAAACACCGAGCGTGGCGATGATCAGTGCCAGCGCCACACACGCTACCAGCGCGCGGCGACCGTTCGCCAGATCCGAAAGCCAACCCCACAGCAGCGTACCGACCAGCGCGCCCACTTCAAACAGGGTAAAGCCCTGAATCGCCACCTCTTTCGACAATTTCAGTTCCTGGAAGGCGTACACGGTTGACCACTGGTCGATACCGATGCGCACCACGTACAGGAAAATATTGGAGAAGCACAGCAGCCAGATGACTTTGTTTTTCAGCACGTACTCCACGAAGATCTGCCATTTGGTCATCGACTCATCTTCGGCTTCTTTGTCTTCTTCGCTCAGCTCTTCGTTAAACAGCTCTTCCGCTTTGCCCAGGCCATAGGATTCCGGGGAGTCGCTGCCGTAGCGCAGGCCGATAAAGCCGACAATCAGCGCGATAATCGACGGGAAGATAAACATACCGATGACGTGACCGTCGAACAGGAAGTTTGCGCCAAACAGCGCCACACCTGCTGCGCCCGCACCGCCCAGGTTGTGGGAGATATTCCACATGCCGAGGTAAGACCCACGCTTGCGGCGCGGCGTCCATTTGGTGATGGTCGAATAGCTGCACGACCCGCCGGTACTCTGGAAGAATCCGCTCAGCGCGTAGAAAGCGATCATCATAAACAGGCTGACTGACCCGGTGCCCATGCTGGCGCTAAAGCCGAGCATACAAATGGCGGAGAGGATCAGCATGAACGGCAGGAACTGCTTGGTATTTTTGCCGTCCGCGTAATAGGACACCAGCGTTTTGCCTACGCCGTAGGTGATGGAAAAGCCCAGGCCGATCATCCCCAGCTGCGTCATGCTCAGCCCGTAGGTGGTGATCATGTCGTTCTGCGCGATGTTGAAGTTTTTGCGGATCAGATACATGGTCAGGTAGCCAATAAAGACCACCAGATAGGACTGCATGAACGGCTTAAACCACATCTTGCGCCGCACATCGAGCGGCAGATCCAGGGTCGGCTTGCGCACCTGATTGAGGAAGGCCAGCATGGGTATCTCCTGAGCTGATTTTTAGTCCTGCGAATGGCTGGCATTGTAAAAATCAGCGGGGAGACGCGCCTGAGACAGCGTCCAGGCGAAACCGAGAAAATTTCTTAGTTTTGCCCCGGTTGGGGCGAAAAGGTGAGGAACATCACGCTTCGTTCACCGTGCGCGGGGCTTGAGCATTCAAAAATGGCAACAACAGCAGGGCAGAAATCCCCGCCGCGATGGCGATAACCGCAAAGAAACCGCTCCAGTGCCAGACATCAATCACCCGCGCCAGCGGCCAGCCGGAAAGCGACGCACCCAGATAAGCAAACAGCCCGACGAATCCCGTGGCCGCGCCCGCCGCCTCTTTGTGCGAACATTCCGCAGCCGCCATGCCGATCAGCATTTGCGGGCCGAATACGAAGAAACCGGTGGTGAAGAAACACGCCGCCTGCATCACGTAGCTGGCGAACGGCATCAGCCATAGCGAACCCACGGAGAGTAAAATCCCGGCGGCAAAAATCAAATTCATCGGGCCACGATTGCCGTTGAACAGTTTGTCCGATCCCCAGCCTGCCACCAGCGCGCCGATAAAACCGCCCAGCTCAAACATCGTCACCGCCGAGTTGGCCGTCACCAAATCCACGCCCAGCGTCTCGGACATGTACAAATTGCCCCAGTCGTTGATCGCCGCGCGCACCACGTAAACCAGCACGTAGCAGAGCGATAACAGCCAGATGTACGGATTCAGCAGCACGTATTTAGTGAGGATCTCTTTGCGAGTGAGTCCTGCCCCCTCCTGCTGCTGGGCGATTTCCATTTCGTCATGCCGCCAGTCGCCCACCTCCGGTAGACCGACGGTTTGCGGCCTGTCGCGCAAGCGCCAGCAGAGGAACAGCCCGGCGAGAATCGCCAGCCCGCCCGCAATCATCATCCCGGTCCGCCAGCCGTAATGCAGCGCCGCCGCACCGACCACCATCGGGATCAGCGCCCCGCCGACGTTATGCGCCGTATTCCAGATGGCCCACCAGCCGCCGCGCTCGTTGCGCGAATACCAGGTGGTCAGCAGACGGGCGCACACCGGCGCGCCCCAGCCCTGGAAAAAGGCGTTCAGCGCCCACAGCAGCGCAAAGGCCCACAGCGACGTCGAAAAGCCGAACAGGATATTCACCACGCCGGTGGCGATCAGTCCAAGTCCCATAAAATAGCGGGCGTTGGAGCGGTCGCTGACGATGCCGGAGAAAAACTTCGACAGCCCGTAAGTGATGTAAAACAGCGTCGCCAGCAGGCCGATGTCGGTGCGCGTCATCACGCCGCTGGCGAGGATTTCCGGCGCGGCGGCGTTAAAGCTTTTGCGGGTAAAATAGAACAGCGCGTAGCCCAGCCAGATGGTCATCAGAATATGGCGTCGCCAGTAGCGATAGCGCGCGTCGATTTCCGCTTTATCGCCCATCGGCGCAGCGTTGGCTGGCGTTTTTAGGAAGGTAAACATCATCGGTCCTTAGGCAACGCGTCGTGGCAAACTGACGCTGACGCGCGTGCCGTGGGTACATGAAATCGCCAGCGTACCGCCGAGTGCCGTGACGCGCTCGCGCATCCCTGCCAGGCCAAAGCCCTGCTGGGCGGAACCCGGCGGCAGGCCGCAGCCATCGTCTTCGATAAGCAGCATTAAGCGCTCATCCTGTTGCCAGCCCTTTAGCGTCACCGCGCTGGCGTTGGCATGCTTGACGATATTATTCAGTCCTTCCTGACAGACGCGAAACAGCGTGACGCGCTGGCCTTCGCTCAGGGTTGATTCGTCAATGTGCCAGTCGAGATGGCTCACGATACCGCGACTTTCCAGCTCCATCTCACGCATCAGAGAACGCACCGCCTGCGCCAGCGACAGGTCGTCGAGCTGGCGCGGACGCAGGCGCCCAAGCAAACGTCGCACCGAATCGTACACCCCAAGCGAAAGCTGCTCGATATGCGCCCCACTCTGGATCACGCCGCCATTTTCCGGTGCCAGGCGCTGAACAATACCTGCCTGAGTGCGAATGGCCGTGATCGTCTGGCCGATATCGTCGTGCAGTTCACGCGCCACTTCCTGCCGCACGCTCTCTTCAGTTTCGACCAGCCGTTCTGCCAGACGGCGGTTACGCGCCAGCTCGTTTTGTAAGGACTGATTGAGTTCGCGCAGGCGCTGAATACCCGCGCCCAGCAGCAGCCCGGTCAGGCTTTGCGCCAGCAGCGAGAGCAATAAATCGACGGGATGATCGTGCCAGGTCTGGCTGGCAATCAGGGCAATCGCGTTCATCAGCGTGGCGATCAACGCCCCCTGCCAGCCGTAGTGCCACGCCAGCGCAATAATCGGCAGCGCCAGACAAAACGGCGTAAAGCGCGAAAGTTCAGCAGGCAGGCCGAGCTGCAACCACAGGCTGACCACAAACAGCAGCAGATACCAGATGAGATGCCGGGCGCGCCAGTTCACCGGCTGGGAAACCAGCGCAGGCCCGAGCGGCTGCCAGACGGTGCTGGTGAGATAATGCCAGATCACGAGGCAAGTGGGCGCGAGCGTCAACCCGCCGGTCAGGGTCAGCAGCAAAGCGTTGAGCATTTCTTGCTGGCCGATCCACGGCAGTGACTGCAGGAGCGCGGCGGCAATCAGCGCCGCGCCCTGCCACAGCAACGTACGCCAGTCGCGCTGGTGGCGATAGCGCGAGATCAGCGCCACGGGCAGGAGCGTCAACACGCCGCCGAGAATCAGCAAAGGCAAATGCGCCAGCGCCACTTCCTGCGCGAGCCAGAACAGCAGCAACCATTCCGCGCCCAGCAACACGGGCCAGTAGCCGCGCGGGCATTGCAGCATCAGCCCGAGACGCAGGCCAAATGGGAACAGCAACACCGCCAGTTCTGGCCGTTCGACCAGATGCAGGCTAATGCTCCACAGGCAAAACCAGGCGGCAGAGAAGATAAAGAAGCTTGCCACACCGGAGACCAGTCGCGAGAAAAAGGGATTCATTGCCAGCCGTCAAACATGCGGCGTGCCAGCTCGACGTCGTTGCTGACGTCGAGTTTTTCCATCAGGTTGGCGCGGTGGACGTGAACCGTTTTAGGCGATAACCCCAGCTCGACGGCGATTTCTTTCACCGCCATACCCTGCGCCAGTTTTTCTGCCACCTGTCGCTCGCGTTTCGTCAGCGGATCCTGACGCCCCGCCGCCAGCTTAATGGCGATCTCCGGCGTCAGATAACAACCGCCCGCCGCCACGGTGCGCACCGCAGAAATCAGTTCATCCGGGCTACAGCGTTTCGACAGAAACCCGCGCGCACCGGCGTTAAGCGCCTGTTCCACCAGCGCCGGACTGTCGTGCACCGAGAGCATAATGGTCGACAGGCCTTTTGGCAGTTGGCTGAGCAATTCCAGCCCGGAGAGATCGGGCATCGAAATATCGCAAATACACACCTTCACACCGCGCCCCGGCAGGCCCGCCAGCGCTTCGCGGCCTGAGCCGAATTCAGCGACGACCTGAAAATCCGGCTCCAGGCTCAGAAGCTGGGCAAAACCGGAGCGGACGATAAGGTGATCGTCAATAAGCGCGATGGTGGTCATGAGGTATTCCTGGCGGATAAAAAACGCGCTTACCTTAACGATAAGCGCGTGGGTGTTCAAGCTATGAGCGTTTTATTCGAAGAAGACGGAAATCTTGTTAAACATCGTCGGGTCGGACTGGTTGCGTACCACTTTGGTCACATCTTCCAGTTTATCGATCTGGGCCATCATCTGTTCGAGGCGCTGATCGTCATTCACTAAGAGCCAGATGCGGCTCTGTTCGCTGCCCTGAATCGGCAAGCAAAGAATGCCTTCGACGTTAAATGCGCGGCGGGCAAACAGCCCGCAGACGTGGGTCATGACGCCAGGATGGTTGCGGACGGTGAGTTCCAGAATGACGTTATCATATTGTTTTTGCATGGTTTATTCCCCCACCATTTCAGTATTGGCCGCACCGGGTGGGACCATCGGATAGACTTTTTGCTGTGGATCGATACGCACGTGAATCAACGCAGGCCCTGGACGTGAAATCGCCGCCTGCAACGCCGCGTGCGGATCGGCTTCCGCGTTCAAATCGCAGGCGTGCAGACCAAAGCCCGCAGCGATCTGCATAAAGTTGATCATCCCCGGATAGGTCGCGGCAAACACGCCCTGCTTGTAGAACAGGCTCTGCTGCTGATGCACTAAACCCAGCGCTTCGTTGTTCATCAGAATGATTTTTACATCCAGCTGGTTTTCAGCCGCCGTCGCCATTTCCTGAATGTTCATCATCAGGCTGCCGTCGCCGGAGAAGCAAATCACTTTGCGATCCGGATTAGCCAGCGCCGCGCCAACCGCCGCAGGCAGACCAAAGCCCATCGTCCCCAACCCGCCGGACGTCAGCCACTGGCGCGGACGGTTCAGCGGATAGGCCTGCGCGGTCCACATCTGGTGCTGACCCACGTCGGTGGTGATGATAGCGCTGTCGTCAACGCAGGCGGCCACGGCGTTGATCAGCCCGTAATGGCTCAGCGGATCGCCTTCAGTTGGGATCGCGCTCGGGAACTCCCGTTGCAAATCGGCCACCAGCTGGCGCCATTCTCTGTTTTCAGTCGCATGAGTTTGTGGAATTAACTGCGCCAGAACCTCGGCGACATCGCCCTGAATCGCCACGTGCGGCTGCTTGATTTTACCCAGCTCGGAGCGATCGATATCGACGTGAATGATTTTGGCGTTCGGGCAGAACTGCTCGGTTTTACCAATCGCCCGGTCATCAAAACGAGCCCCGAGAACGATCAGCAAATCAGACTCTTGCAGAATATAGTTAGTGCTGCGCGCGCCGTGCATCCCCAGCATGCCCAACGACAGCGGGTGCGCTTTTGGCAACATCCCCAGCGCCATTAAGGTCATGGTGGTGGGCAGGTGGGCTTTTTCAGCAAATTCGCGTACGGCTTCAGACGCGTCAATGGCGCCACCGCCTAAATAGAGCACCGGGCGTTTGGCGGCGTTAATCATCGCCGCCGCGTCACGTATGCTGTCGGCGCTAAATTCCGGCGCGGCCGCACGGTCGCCCGGCTCCGGGAAAACGTCGATATCGATTTGAGCGGTTTGCACATCCTTAGGAATGTCTATCCACACCGGGCCTGGGCGGCCGGATTGTGCGATACGAAACGCATCGCTAATAACTTGCGGTAATTCAGCGATATCGCGAACTAAATAGTTATGTTTGGTGATGGGGATAGAGATGCCGTAGGTGTCGACTTCCTGGAACGCATCGGTGCCGATCATCGAAGAAGGGACCTGGCCGGTGATACAAATCAGCGGGATGGAGTCGAGGCGTGCATCGGCGATGGCGGTGACCAGGTTGGTCGCGCCCGGGCCGCTACAGGCCATGCAGACTGCCGGTTTGCCCTGTGTACGCGCCATACCTTGCGCGATAAAACCTGCGCCCTGTTCGTGACGCGCCAGTACATGGCGGATTTGCGTGCTTTGGCTTAACGCGTCATACAGCGGAAGAACGGTGCCGCCAGGAATTCCAGAAACAATGGAAATGCCCTGTCGTTCCAGTAAATGAACGATTAATTGTGCGCCAGTAAAACGTGTCTTAGTGGTTGTCTTGCCCGAACTTGCCATGCTCCAGTCCTTTTCTTCTGAGCCGACATTACGCGTCGTATTTCACGTTGCAGATGCGTTGGCTGCGTTCACTCGCCCCAGTCACGTACCTTTGTACACTTCTGGGGATTCGCTCACTTGCCGCCTTCCTACAACCCGAACTACTTAGCGTCTCCGGGGGGCGTTTAAAACTAAAAACCCCGCCCGGTTTGCGCCGGCGGGGTTTTGGATTCGTGTGTTGATCCAGTCCCTACGGCGCATTGCCGACGACCACCACCACACGCACGACGACCACTGCGGCTGGTAGCGCAGTTTTTAGTAGGGTCGACGTCATCATGGAAGTTGTCATTTAGGACCTGTGTTTGGAATCATTGATGGAATTTATACAAACACAGGTTAGTGAGCGTGACAATGGAAATATTTTCATCCACACAAATTTGAGTCAGGGATCACGTTTCGTTTGTTGAACGCTGAAAACAAAAAACCCCGCCGAAGCGAGGTTTTTTCAGGGTTATGCGGTTGGTTTCCGCAGAACACACTGTGTTACGTCAACGCACGAAGTATACGCGATCGGCAACGAACGCGCAATTTCACGCACGGATTTTGACGTAATGGAGTATGGATCGCCTGCCGAATTTTGTCCACAAATACCTGTTCATGCATACAGTATTTATCTATACTGATTTTGTTCGCAGTGCGTAAGGGGGCCGCAAGCAGTACACCGGCGCAACGAAGTCCTGGCTGAAACGGGTGGTGCCGTCAGTGCCTTAACCCCCTGAAGTGAGCACACTGTGTTACGTCAATAAAGGTGCTGGCAACAGGCGGCGGAGAGGTACGTCAGCACCGTGCTCCTTGTGACTAAAAGGAGACGCGTATGGGCGCCGTGGATATGGTGATACTTATCCTCAGACTCATTGTTGCGATACTGCAACTGCTTGATGCCGTCCTGAAATACCTGCGGTAATTCAGGTTCAAGTCGCACCTGAGAGGGGCGGGCAACCGCCCCTCTTTAATAACGAGGGAATGCTATGTCACGTTTGTTAATTGAACCTATTACTCCTGATGAACCGGGCTACATCGCTCTAAAGGCGGAAAGCCTCGCGCTAAATTTCAACATGCTGCGCCGGCTCGAAGAAAACTGGCAGCGCGGCGAAAACCGCTTCAACGCGCCGGGAGAAAAGCTACTGGGTGCCTTTCTTAACGGGAAGCTGGTCGGCGTGTGCGGAATCAACCGCGATCCCTTTAGCCAGCAGCCTCGGGCAGGGCGCATTCGCCATCTGTATATCAGCGAAAAGTGCCGCGGTCTGGGGATCGGCAAACAGCTGCTTGCCGTGGTAATGTCCGATGCCAGCATCTGGTTTGATTTCCTCAATACCCACGCGCCAGAGGCCGCGTACGGCTTTTACCATCGTGCCGGGTTTAACCTGGTCGCCGATGAGCCGCGCATCACTCACCGCCTTTTTTGCGCGGTATAACGCGCCCGTTACCGTAGTCTGCTGGCAACATAAGTTGCCGAGCATTGTTTATAAATCCTGCCTTTCCCCGCTCAATCATTCACCTTTGCAATGATTAATTTGTCGCGCCTCTGTGGTAGATTCCACGCGCATTTGCGGCAAAACGCAGTCACTTATTCTTCATTTATCTCTTTTGGCGAACGTATTGAGCGACATGAAAAAACAACGGAACGTTAATTTACTGTTGATGCTGGTGTTACTGGTGGCTGTCGGTCAGATGGCGCAAACCATTTATATTCCGGCCATTGCGGACATGGCAAAGGATCTCAGCGTGCGCGAAGGCGCGGTCCAGAGCGTAATGGCTGCCTATCTGCTCACCTATGGCGTATCGCAACTCTTCTACGGCCCGCTGTCCGACCGCGTCGGGCGTCGTCCGGTGATCCTGGTTGGGATGTCGATTTTCATGCTCGCCACAGTGATCGCCATGACGACGCACAGCCTGCCCCTTCTGATTGCCGCCAGCGCGCTGCAAGGCATGGGAACCGGCGTGGGCGGCGTGATGGCTCGAACGCTGCCGCGCGATATGTATCAAGGCACGCAGCTGCGCCACGCTAACAGCCTGCTGAACATGGGCATTTTGGTTAGTCCGCTACTGGCTCCGCTGATTGGCGGCGTGCTGGATAGCATCTGGTCATGGCGTGCCTGTTACGCGTTCCTGCTGGTACTGTGCATCATCGTCACGTTCAGCATGGCGCGCTGGATGCCCGAGACGCGTCCGACTGGCGCACCGCGCACAAAACTTATCGCCAACTATAAAACGCTTTTCGGCAATGGCGCGTTCAGTTGTTATCTGCTGATGCTGATAGGCGGCCTGGCGGGCATTGCGGTATTCGAGGCGTGCTCCGGCGTGCTGTTGGGTGCGGGTTTGGGTCTGAGCAGCATGGTGGTGAGTATTCTGTTTATCCTGCCGATTCCGGCGGCATTTTTTGGCGCATGGTTCGCCGGTCGCCCGAATAAGCGCTTTTCGACGCTGATGTGGCAATCGGTCATCAGCTGCTTACTGGCAGGCGTGATGATGTGGATCCCCGGTTTGCTTGGCGTGATGACGGTCTGGACGCTGCTGATCCCCGCCGCACTGTTCTTCTTTGGCGCAGGCATGCTGTTCCCGCTGGCAACCAGCGGTGCGATGGAGCCGTTTCCGTTCCTCGCCGGCACCGCGGGCGCACTGGTGGGCGGTTTGCAAAATATCGGTTCCGGCGCGCTGGCCTGGCTTTCAGCGATGATGCCGCAGACCGGTCAGGCTAGCCTTGGCCTGCTGATGACGCTGATGGGGCTGCTGATTTTACTTTGCTGGTTACCGCTGGCGTCACGTGAGCCGCATCACGAGCAGATGGTTTAACCGCATGATGGCCCGGCGTCTCGTCGGGCTTTTCGCAAACCGGTGTCAGCATCACCTGCAATAACGGTTCTGGTGCCGCCCGCCACGCCCCCTCTTCTCCGTCATAAAACTGAAAATCCGCATTGATGGCGTAGGGAATTTTAGCCTGTTGCAGCTCGCAAGCCATAAAGCTGGCGAATGCCATCTGCTCTACCGACGGCGTCAGGCGGCTGGATTCACCCACGCCCCAACCGCCCACCCAACTGACGTGTCCGGTTTTTTGCTGCCAGCGCAGCGCCAAATTGATCCGGCTACGAATAGCCGATTTCTCTGCCGCCGTGCCCGACGTCCACGGGTATTTTCCGTTATTTTTGAGCGGTCCCCACGGGAAAATATGCCATTCAGCCAGCACATAGTTTTGGCTGTGCGGGGGGAGTTTCAGGCTGGACAGGTCTTCAGGTGCCGCGCGTAAGCGCGGCGCGACAAAAATCATTCTTTGCGCATCGATGCCGTGAACGGTTTTGATCGTTTTTTCGTAGACGCGATTCAGGGACGCCAGATTGTGATTCAGCTTATCCGCCGGCTCATAAATCAGGTCAAATCCCAGCAACGGCGAGCTTTTCTCGAAGTAGTGCGCCACGGCAATCCACCAGTTCACCACCTCTTTTTCGTTTTCCGCTTTCGGGTCGTTTTTATATTCATCAGCCTGATAGGCGATAATCGGAATGACCCCGTATTGATCGCAGGCCTCTACCAGTTTGCGAAGATGGATCAGACGCGCTTCCGTAGGTTCACCCGCCACACGAATGCGTACGTGACTAAAACCTTTCGCGCGAAAATCACGGACCACCAGCGGGTCAAACTCCCGGATACCGCGCTCGGTGCGTGCCCAGTCAACGTCGATACCCATGCCGAGCTGCTGCGCATAGCGCGCAGCCGTCAGCGGGGGATCGGCAGCAAAACAGAAGCCTGCAGAGAAAATGAGCGCAGCAGCAATCAACGGTTTTAACACGGTTAACCTTGCGTAAAATCGAAAGCAATACTCTGTATTTAGCACGCTTTTTCGTGAATGGTGTAGAGTCAAAGCGAACTAATTCTGAGAAAAATGATGAATACAAACGCAATCAGCCCGCTCATCGCCCAGTTTCCTTTGGTCGACGATCTTATCGCCCTGAAAGAGACAACCTGGTTTAATCCGCGCACCACTACGCTTGCCGAGGGGTTGCCGCATGTGGGTCTCACACAGGCGGATGTTAACGATGCCCATGCACGTCTGGCGCGTTTTGCACCGTATCTGGCAACCGCATTTCCAGAAACGGCTGAGAAAAGCGGCATTATCGAATCTGACGTGGTGGCTATCCCTTCCATGCATAAGCGCCTGGAAAAGGCATCTGGTGAAAAAATCCCTGGCACGCTGCTGCTGAAAAAGGACAGCCACCTGCCGATTTCGGGTTCCATCAAAGCCCGTGGCGGGATTTACGAAGTGCTGACCCATGCCGAAAAACTGGCGCTGGGAGCCGGACTGCTGTCGTTAACGGACGATTACCGCATTTTACTGGAACCGCGCTTTACTGAATTTTTCAGCAACTACAGCATCGCCGTCGGGTCCACCGGCAATCTGGGCATGTCGATCGGGATCATGAGCGCACGCATCGGCTTTAAGGTAACGGTGCATATGTCCGCCGACGCCCGTGAATGGAAAAAGGCGAAACTGCGCAGCCATGGCGTAGAAGTGGTTGAGTATGAACAGGATTACGGCGTCGCCGTCGAGCAGGGGCGTAAAGCCGCCGAAAGCGATCCGAACTGTTTCTTTATCGATGACGAAAACTCACGCACGCTGTTTTTAGGCTATGCGGTGGCGGGCGAGCGTCTGAAAGCGCAATTCGCTGCGCAGGGACGGGTCGTGGATGCGGAACATCCGCTGTTTGTCTATCTGCCGTGTGGCGTCGGCGGCGGTCCCGGCGGCGTCGCGTTCGGGCTGAAGCTGGCGTTTGGGGATAACGTTCACTGTTTCTTTGCCGAGCCAACGCATTCGCCGTGCATGTTGTTAGGCGTCTACACCGGCCTGCACGATGAAATTGCGGTGCAGGATCTGGGGATCGATAACGTGACGGCGGCGGACGGGCTGGCCGTGGGGCGCGCATCGGGATTTGTGGGCCGCGCGATGGAGCGCCTGCTGGACGGATTCTACACCCTGTCCGATCAGAGCATGTACGACATGCTGAGCTGGCTGGCGCAGGAAGAAGGTATCCAGCTTGAGCCGTCAGCGCTGGCGGGTATAGCCGGGCCGATTCGCGTCTGTGCGAGCAAAAAATACGTGCTGGATAAGGCAACGCACCTGGTCTGGGCGACCGGCGGCGGCATGGTTCCGCAAGATGAGATGGCGAAATATCTGGCGAAGGGAAGATGATTTTTCTGCGGCTGCCGTATTTCTTTCCTTACGAGCGTCAGTCGCAGAGGTTCAGCGCCTGGGATTTACGATCCTAAAAACAGAAAGATTTGCTGCAGGTGCGTAACCGCAAAGAGTAATGCGAGGGAGAGTACCGCGAGAGCGATCAGGAATTTGTCACGCACGGCTTTCGGCTGCACGAAATCAGCGTGATTAACATCCATCACATTGCGGCTGCGGGTGTAGCGCCACAAAATAACCCCGACCAAGGCCAGCACCACCATCGATATCCAGAACGGCAACCCCGTACGATGCCAGTTGTGCTTAATTGCCAGCGCAATCAGCGCGCCATAACCCAGCATCGTGCGCAGCCAGGCGAGCGAAGTGCGCTCCGGTTGCAGACCGGGATCGGCCTCGCGCCGCGCTTTGCGGCTATCCACCATAAAACACCAGCGCCATTACCACGGCTGCGACCGACAGCAACATCGCGCTGATGATGAACAGCCCGCGTGTGTAGGGCAGGTCTTGTTTCAGGCGCATCGCTTTTTCATTGCGCAGCCAGCGCAGATACCCGTAGATCGCCAGGATGCCCGCAAACAGGCAGAGCAGTAACGCCAGCACTTCGCGAATCAGCGGCGTGGCGAAATCCGGGGCGAGCTGATCCAGCCCAACCCCCGCCGCCAGAAAGCCCAGCGCAGTGCGGATCCACGCCAAAAATGTACGTTCGTTTGCCAGCGAAAAACGATAATCTGGCGCTTCGCCGAAGCGGGAAATTCTCATGAAAACTCCTTGTCGTGCCGCATGCTGGCCTCAGCATAGCGTAAATCGACACGGACAAGGAGACCGGCATCAGGACGATGCCGGGGTCAGGATTAATGCAGCTCAGGCCAATACTCTTTGTTCGCGTCGATCAGGTCATCAAGAATGGCTTTCGCCACAGAAGCGCTCGGCACGGTTTTCGACAGCGTAATCGCCTGCCACAGTTTGGTGTAAGAGCGCTGTTCCCAGGCGTCAACCACCAGTTTTTCGACAGCCACCTGCTGGCCCATCAACCCTTTCTGGAAGTGCGGAATATCACCCACGGTTAACGGTTCTGGGCCATTTTTGCCCACCAGGCACGGAATTTCGACCATCGCGTCCGCATCAAAGTTATGGATGGCGCCATTGTTTGGCACAATCAACAGCATGCGTTCTTGCGTGTTAAAGGCGATAGCGGTCGCCAGATCGACGATGTAAGACGCATGTTCGTCGATTTCCAGCTCACCCGCGGAGGATTTCCCGGCTTCGATAATCGCCCGGCAGGAGCTGAACACGTGCTTCTCGCGGTGATCCATCACTTCATTCGCCCGGGTGCGTTCTGGATTGGAGTGCGCCACCACGTAGTCCGGGAAAAGGTAATATTTCAGGTAAGTGTTTGGCATCGTGTCTGGGTCCAGCGCCTGGACGTCTTTCGCCTTAGCAAAGGTATCGTTCCAGCTCGCTTCGGAATTCGCATCGTTACACGGCGGTAAATATCCATTTTTCGCGACATATTCCCGCAGTTTCGGCATCAGATCGTTACCGTTTAAATCTTCAATCGACGTCCACCAGCCAAAGTGATTAAGCCCGTAGTAACGCACCCGCATCTCTTTGCGATCCTTCAGGCCGACAATCTGCGCCATGCGCCCTTCAATGCCGATCGGCATATCACAGATGTTGAGAATTTTGGCGTTCGGGCGCAGTCGACGGGTCGCTTCCGCCACGATCGCCGCTGGGTTGGAGTAGTTCAGCATCCACGCGTTTGGCGAGTATTGTTCCATATAATCCACCAGCTCAAGGACGCCACCAATAGAGCGCATACCGTAGGAGATCCCGCCCGGACCGCAGGTTTCCTGACCCAGCACGCCGTGACGCAGCGGGATTTTTTCATCTTTTTCACGCATCGGATACTTGCCGACGCGGATATGCGCCATCACAAAATCAACGTCGGTAAACGCCGCTTTTGGGTCGGTGGTGTAACTAAATTCAACTTCTGGAGCTTGTTCCTGAAGAATCACTTTGCACGCCTCGGCGATGATCTCCTGACGCGCACCGTCGTTGTCATAGAACTTCAGCGCGCGAAGCGGGAAGCGATCGCGGTTTGCCAACAGCATCAGGACGATACCAGGCGTAAACGTGCTGCCGCCGCCTGCGATAACAACTGAGAATTTTTTCATGATACAGCCTCTGTCAGGGTGGATGATTCAGGGGTGGAAGGAGTTTTCATCAGCGATTCAAGCTGGTCGCGCACCTGCGGGACGTGCAGCCCGACAATGACCTGAATGCCGTTGCCGCGACGAACCACTCCGTGGGCGCCAAGGGATTTAAAGACGTCGTCGCTTTGTGTGTTTGCCATATCGACCAGCGCGATACGCAGCCGGGTGGCGCAGTTATTGATGCTTTCGATATTGCCCGCTCCGCCCAGCGCCTGCAGATAACCCGCGGCCTGGCCTGCGGAGGTATTCGCCGCAACGGTGGTTTGCTCACGCGCAGCCTTGTAGTCGGCCTTGCTGTAGAGTTTGATTTCACTCTCTTCGCGGCCCGGCGTTTTGAAGTCGAAGCGTTCGATCAGCGTTTTAAAGATGATGAAATAGATCGCGGTGAAGCACAGACCGATGCCTATCTGGGTGAACATCATCGAGGCATGATTGTGGAACATCGGGATCCAGTTTTGCGGCAGGAACTGGTCAAGCAGTCCGCCGCCCATGTTGCCCACCACGCCGAAGATGTACATCACCATCGCCATAGTGGCAGCCAGCACGGCGTGGACAGCAAACAGCAGCGGCGATATAAACAGGAAGGTAAATTCAAGCGGTTCGGTAATGCCCACCAGCATGGCGGTGAGCGTCGCGGGGATCAGCAGCCCGGCAACTTTAACGCGGTTCTCCGCCGAGGCGGTGTACCACAGCGCCAGCGCAATCCCGACAGAGCCAAACACTTTCGAGTTACCGTGCAAGGCAAAGCCGCCTTCCGGGAACAGGGTTTTCAGCGGTTCGGTGCTCTGGCTAAATTCCTGTAAGTGCTGCGCCCAGTACACCTGTATGCCGCCCTCTACCGCTGCCGGACCGAAAATAAACGGACCATAGACAAAGTGATGCAGTCCGGTTGGGATCAGAATGCGTTCCAGGAAGGTATAAACCCACACCCCTAGCGCCCCGGCAGAGCGTAAAAAGACCTGAAGGGATTCAATGCCCATCTGAACTTTCGGCCAGCCGAGCAGCGTGAGCCACGCACACGGAATCATCACAAAGAAAGCGATGATCACCACAAACGAGGTGCCCTGGAATATGCCAAGAAAGACAGGAAGCTGTTTATCGAAATAACGGTTGTGAATCGCCGTCACCAGTCCGGAAATAACAATCGCGCCAATAATGCTGGTATCGAGGGTTTTGATACCGGCGATCATCGCTAGCCCGCTTCCTGCAGTGGGTTCGGCCATAAAGTTCACGCCAAAGAAATGACCCCAGGTCATTCCCATCGCGTTAATAAAGTAGTTCCAGGTCAGGAAACTAATCAGCACCGCCAGACAGGCGCGGCCCTGAGCCTGTTTCGCCAGACCAATCGGTAAGCCAACGGCGAATATAAGCGGCATATTACGAAACACCGCCCAGCCGCCCTCTTCAATAATATAAATAATCTGTGCAAATAAATGATCGGGTGCCGTTAATGCTTCACCCACAAAAAGCGGATTGCGCAGCATGATGGCAATACCGACGACAATGCCTGCGAAGGGAAATAACAGCACCGGGGTAAACATGGCGCCGCCAAAACGTTGTATTTGACTGAGCATTTTAAATCCTCATTTAACAACCTGTAGGAGTAGAGGCCTTTATGGTTTTTTGCTGGCCTAAAATCAGAATAAGAATTTGCTCAGTCGTTAACATCGCGCGCCGCTGCGATTCGTGATCGTATTCATGGTTTTATTTTGCTCACTGAGGTCTACTTTTTACTTAAAATCTGGACATGTTTGAGTGAAATGACCGTATAAATAGGGGCAGAGAGGTCTACAGGTGATCTACAAATCTATTGCTGACAGATTACGTTTGCGGCTGAATTCATCCGACTACAATATCGGCAGCCCCTTACCCGGTGAGAAAACGCTGGCGCAGGAGTTTGGTGTCGCACGTATGACCATCCGCAAAGCCCTGGATCTGCTGGTGAGCTGGGGCCTGGTGGTGCGCCGCCATGGCAGCGGCACTTTTGTGGCGCGAAAAGACGTCCATCATGAAACCACCAACCTGACGGGGTTAGTAGAGGTGCTGCGCCAGCAGGGAAAAGAGGTGCAGAGCAAGGTATTGCAGTTTGAAGTGATGCCCGCCCCGCCCACCATTGCCAGCCAGCTGCGCATCCAGATTGATGAGCGAATCTATTTTTCGCGCCGGGTGCGTTACGTCGAGGGGAAGCCGCTGATGCTGGAAGACAGTTTTATGCCAGTAAAACTGTTCCGTCATCTTTCGCTGGCGCATCTTGAAGGGTCGAAGTTTGATTATATCGAGAAGGAGTGCGGGATAACGATCAGCGGCAACATTGAGAGCCTGACGCCGGTTTTAGCGGATAAGCAACTTGCCAGCTATATGAACTTACCTGAGCATACGCCGCTGCTGCGGATAACGTCTCTTTCCTACAGCGACAGCGGCGAGTTCCTCAATTACTCCGTGATGTTCCGCAATACCAGTGATTACCAGGTGGATTACCATCTGCGGCGCATCCATCCGGAGGCGCTATTAGCCCATCCCCCAGAACAGTACGGCCAGTAGCTGCGGAGTGATGATGCGCAGGAACATCACCAGCGGATAAACCGTGGCATAGGACAGCGCTGCCGCACCGCTGGTGGCGTGCAGGTTATTGGCAAAGGCCAGCGCAGGCGGATCGGTCATCGAACCGGCCAGCATGCCGCACAGCGTCAGGTAGTTCATGTTGGTGAAAATCCGCGCCAGAATCCCGACCGTGAGCAGTGGAACGGCGGTGATGAAAAAGCCGTAGCCAATCCAGCTTATGCCCTCGCCGTGGGCCAGCGTATCAATAAAATCACCGCCCGATTTTAGCCCGACAACGGAAAGAAACAGCACGATGCCCAGCTCGCGCAACGCCAGGTTCGCGCTCGGCGGCATAAACCAGTACAGCTTACCGATGCAGCCGATACGCCCAAGAATCAGCGCCATGATCAGCGGCCCGCCCGCCAGGCCAAGCTTCAGCGCCACCGGAAAACCCGGAACATACAGCGGAATAGACCCGAGCAACACGCCAAGCCCAATGCCGATAAATACCGGCAGCATCTGTACCTGCTGCAATTTTTGCTGGGCGTTGCCTACCATATCGGCCACTGCGTCAATAGACGACGGACGCCCCACCAGATTGAGGATATCGCCAAACTGCAGGCTGGCATCCGGACTTGCGACCAATTCCACACCCGCGCGATTTAGGCGCGAGATAACAACGTCGTAGCGCTCTTTTACCTGCAAATCGCGGATTTTCTTGCCCAAAACCTGTTCGTTCGTCACCACCACACGCTCCACACGCATGTCGGTTCCGCGCGTAGAAAGAGAGGTTTCGACCTCCTGGCCGATCACCAGCTGCGCGCTATGTAAATCACCCGGTTGCCCGACGAGATGCAGTAAATCGCCGATTTGAATAACGGTCCCTGGCGACGGCACCATCAGCATATCGCCGCGTTTGAGGCGCGAGCAGATGATGCTAATACTGTTCAGAATCGGGACATCCTGAATCGCCATATTGCTGAGGTTAGGGTTTTCGACACGGATATTGATGGTTTTGATCAGCGCGTGGCCGTTGGTCATCGCGGATTCGTGTTTTTTGGCTTCGTCGTCAACGTTGATGCGAAACAGAACGCGCACAAGCCACATGGTCAGCAGAATCCCGCAGATCCCGAACGGATAAGCCATCGCATAGCTCATCCCCATCTGGTCTACAACATCAGGCGCGATGCCCAGATCGCGCAATATTTGCTGTCCAGCGCCAAGGGCGGGCGTGTTGGTGACCGCACCGGAGAAAATCCCCAGAACCACCGGAAGTGGTATCTCGAAGAGTTTATGCAGAATGGCGGTCACTACACCGCCCATCACGACAATCCCGAGCGCAAAGAGGTTGAGCCGTAAGCCGGAGACGCGCAGAGAGGCGAAAAAACCCGGACCGACCTGGATACCGATGGTGTACACAAAGAGGATCAGGCCGAATTCCTGAATGAAATGCAGCATCTCAGCGCTGAGCGTGATGCCCAATTGCTCGGCGAAATGGCCAATAAAAATTCCGCCGAACAGCACACCGCCAATGCCAAGCCCCACACCACGAATTTTGATATTGCCAATCCACAGCCCAACCACCGCCACCAGGGCCAGCACGCTAACCGTTAATGCGATATCACTCATGATCGATTCCCTGAGCATAACCTGAGTTATTTTAAGGATTC